>Ga0105047_10009476_pt1 | contig 16025 bp, 15 predicted proteins | sample MAT04_FD_78384 | JGI IMG/M metagenome (GOLD analysis project Ga0105047, IMG submission 78384) | Freshwater microbial communities from Lake Fryxell liftoff mats and glacier meltwater in Antarctica - MAT-04 (megahit assembly) | ecosystem: Environmental > Aquatic > Freshwater > Ice > Liftoff...
CTTTTCCTCGTTCCCAAGCCCCGGCTTGGGAACGGCTATCCGCGAAGCTCTGCTTCGTCCGCGTGCCGGCATGCTCTCGCTGGCTCGCACACCCGCGTACGAGTTCCTGCTCATCGGTTGTGACCCTCCAAATCAATCCCGCTCGCTGCTAGCGGTCTCTGGCCCCCGACCAGCGCCAGTGGAGCGGGTCATCCACGAGGCGACGGGGCGGGAGGCTGTGTGCGAGAGAGAGTTTTCTGGCATGCGGGCGAAGCAGAGCTTCTGGGATATGCAGCCCCAAGCAGAGCTTGGGACTGAGGGAATGGGACGGGCAGGATCGCCCATCCTACGACCAGCAAAGTAAGTCAGGCTGTGCCTGATCTCTCAGGCACAGCCTGACTTACCTTGCTGGTGATGTTCGATCTGGGCCAACGCGAGTGTTGAGCAACCGCGTGCCGGGCGCGTGGAAGCGTGTTGAAAGATTGGAAAGCGATGGCACTTAATCGCATGGGCTCCGCACTCCACTGCCCACAGCCTTCGCGGCGCGGCGAAACGGGGGGCTTGATCCTGTGGATGAATCACGGGGTACCGGATGTTGGCAGCTCAATAAACACGTCCATCTGTTGCCCGATGTAGATCGAGTCGGCGCCTTGGGTGACCTCGTACAGGACTTGCAGGACGCGGGTGTCGACGCGTTCGGTGTTGTCGCCGGTGAGCGATTTTTTGGGGAGTACGAACGGTTCCAGACGCACGAACTTGAGCGGGAACTTCTTTTCTCCGTCACCGCGCAGGACGCCAGTGGCAGGTCCGTCCTGACGGAAGCGGGTGACGTCGTGTTCGTCGATGTCGACGCGGACGTGTTTGCGCCGGACATCGCCGAGCATGACCAAGGCTTTGACGCTCGTGGTGTCGACCGATTCCCCGGGACGAACGTTGACTTGCAACACTTCCAATTCGACGGCTCCAGCTTCGTCCATGAGCTTCGGCGTACAGACGAGATGTCGGTCGAGTTGGGTCTTCAACTGGGCGACTTCCGCCTCGGCCAGAGTGACAGCCGCACGACTGATGAGCTGATCAGCCTCCCAGGCTCCCGCACGGAGTCGAGCTTCTTCCGCCTTGATCCGGTCGACCTGAGCGCGGGCCCCGGCGAGCTGCTGACGGCTAGAGACGAGCGACGAGTCGGTGGTGGCTTTGTCTTTGGACAGTCGCTCTTGCCGCGAGAATTCATCTTGAAATTGCAGCAGGGAAGCCTCGGCTTCGAGGCGCTCGGCGACGACCGGTGGGATATCCTCTGGGCGAGGGAGTTGTTCCTGTTTTGCGAGTTCTGCCCGCGCGCTGGTGAGCCGGGCCTCCTGAGCCACGATCTGAGATCTGATCTGGCGGGTGTCGAGTTCGAACAGGGCATCCGTAGAATGCACTCGCTGTCCGACCTTGACCACCACTCGTTCGACAATGCCCGAAAGCTGCGTCCCGATGGAGATGTTCTCGGTGGCCGCCTCGACGAGCCCCGCTCCCGCGACGCGGTTCTGGTAGGGCGATGTGATGGGGGCGATCGGCGGCGGTGTCTGCGGAACTTCCCGCTGCCGCTGATTGATGTGATTCACTCCGAAGGCCAACAGGCTTAAGGAGATTGTCGGGAGAATGAGTGATTTGATCATGGTGAGTGGTGAGCGGTGAGGAGAATGGTCAGTGGCTTTCACAAATCAGAGGACGGAGCGATTCCTTCTCTCCCTCTCCCCCGCTTGCGTGATGGCTTTCGGAACAGACCCAGCTGTGGGGGCGAGGGAGTCAGAGATCTGTTGACCGACGCAACTCTCATCCAGAACTGACGACTGACAACTGATCACTTCCCAGTTCTTCGACGCGGTCGACCTGTCCGTCCGACATCGACACGATGCGGTCGCCAAAATCGAATACGCGGTTGTCGTGCGTCACGACGATAACCGCCCGATCTGACTTCACCGTCACACGTTTGATGAGTTCCATCACTGTCCGCCCCGAATGAGCATCAAGTGCTGCTGTGGGCTCGTCGCATACCAGCAAGCGAGGCTCGTTGACCAGCGCTCTGGCAATCGCCACGCGTTGCTGTTGACCGCCGGAGAGCTGTGAGGGCAGTGACCGGCACTTATCCCCCAGGCCGACTTCATCCATCATCAACTGTGCTCGCGCGACTGCTGCTCCACGATGCATCCCACGAATGATGAGTGGCACGGCGGCGTTCTCCACAGCTGTCAGTGACGGGATCAGGTTGTATTGCTGGAAGACGAAGCCGATGTTCTCGGCGCGGAAGCGGACGAGCTGGCTGCCTCGCAGAGTGCGGCGATCTTGGCCGAGCAGAAACACCTCGCCCGCCGTCGGATCGAGGAGTCCGGCCATGACCGAAATGAGAGTCGTCTTCCCGCATCCGCTCGGCCCAACCAGCAGCGTCATCTCGCCATAGCGAATGTCGAGATCGACACCGCTCAAGGCCTGGACCTTGGTATCGCCCGTGCCGTATTCCTTGACGACTTGGCGGCAGACGACAGCGAAGGGGGAGGGAGAGTTGTCAGTCATCGGGGGAGAGCCGTCAGCTGTCAGCCATCAGCTGTCAGCAAAGAGGAAGAGGGGGGAAAGAAGAAGAGCGACCTCAAAGGACAAGGGACTTGTTTGGCTGAAGGCTGAAGGCTGAAAGCTGAAGGCTGAAAGCTAAAAACCCCTACTTAAACACCATCGCTGGTTCCAGCACCAGCACTCTTCGCATGCTGAGCAGACTGGCAATGACGATGATGACTCCCACAGCTGCGGCGGAGAGGGCCGCGACTTGCCAGGGGACCCACATCCCGCGCATGTCGGGGTGGCCGCTGCGTTCCATGACCTCAAAGAACAGGGCGGACATCCCCAGTCCGATGCCGTAGCCCATGATGCCGACCAAGGTGGCCTGAAGCAGGATCATGCCGATGAGGCGCGCGTTGGTGACACCCATCGCTTTGAGACTGCCGAACTGCTTGAGATTCTCGATGGTGAACAGATAGAACGTCTGTCCGGCGATGGCTGCTCCCACGATAAAGCCGAGCGTGACGGTGATCCCGAAGTTAATCGGGATGCCGGTGTTGTCCATGAAATAGTCAACGTTGAGCCAGAAGAAGTCGTTCCAAGTCATGGCCTTCAACCCGGTCTGCTTCTCGATACGTTGGCAGAGTTGGTGATGATCTTGGCCGGGCGAGGCTTTGACGAGCACGAAGGAGAGCGAGTTTCGCTCGCGCGGGCTATATTGCACGGCTTGGCTGTAGCGCGAGTAGATGACGGGGAGCGTTTGAAAGGGTGGAGTCACCTTGCATGTTCCGACGATAATGGCGCGTCGGTCATTCATATCGAGAGTCTTGCCCAGCATGACGGGCTCTCCAGGGAAGAGGTTTTTGTATCCGTCCTCATCGACGATCACCCCATCGGGGCGGCGCAGGTCAAGGTAGCTCCCCTGGAGCATCTCGATGGGAGCCCCCGTGAAGGACGCGTCATCCACGCCGACGAGAATCGCCTGCTTGAAATCGCCACTCGCGGTTCGCACTCGTACCATCGATTTCAAGAGCCGCACCGCCCAGTCGACACCCTCGACGCCACGCACTTGGTACAGGCGACCGTCGGGCATCGGACGGATGTCGTCGAGATTCTGCTGCTTCAGATCCATCACCCACACGTCCGCCGACGAGATGTCGATGATCTGACTCGAAGTCCGGCGCATCAAGCCGACAAAGATCGCCAACTGCTGTGCGATCAAGACCGTCCCGAAGGCGACCCCGAACACGATGCCGAGGTACTTGGTGCGATCTCCGGTCAGCATTCTCCAGGCGAGCCAGTTCATGTGGGCACCTCTTCGACCGAATAAGCGGGGGCGTATGACCCCACAGCTGCGCGAATTCCTCCGAGACTGAAGGCTGTGATTTGCCGTGAGGTCTCTGAGACATCAAACATTCTCTGGAACGTCTCTTCCCCGACGAGCAACCGACCAATGGGGCGGTGGTAGCGGTAGAGTAGGCACTGAGCCACGACGCTGAACGCCAATTGCTGACGAGCCATCAAAGGAGCATTCGAAGTGGGGCAGGCATTCCCGTCTCCCGCTCCGGTAAAGAACTCCGAAACGATCTCCAGCAATTGAGAGAACATCGGTGAAATGAACTCTTCGACGAGGGCCTCGCACGCAGCTGTCGGTCGAGCGAGTTCTCGCATCATTAGCTCGATATGCCACGAGGGAGCGTCATCTGCCAGCATCATTTCGACCATCTGGGAGATCATGCCCCCCAGCTTCTGCTCCGGTGTGCAACCCGGCGGCCAGTCGAACTGGACGACCCCCTGCTGACAATTGGCGTGCTTCACAGCCTCGATGTACAGGCGTTCTTTGTCGCCGAAATGATAGTGAATGGCTGCGATATTGACGCCCGCCTGCTGGCAGACTTCGCGGACAGTCGTCGCCTCAAATCCTTTCTCAGAAAAGACTTGACCGGCCACGTCGATCAGTTTTTGGCGTGTGTCATCCATCCCAACATCCGTTTCAATCAAACGATTGAATGAGTCTAGCCACGGAGTGCAACCTCGGCAAGCGGGAGATTGGAACTTTCTGATTTTCCCCGCAGATGCCGATCGCGAGACGACTTCTCCACTCAGGAGGTAGGAATTACCGCACCGCTACCTTGACGAGCCGGGTCTCCGGGAACCTACTGCCGCCCACCCGCCTTTTGCCTCATGAAACCGACGATCGGAATTTCGATCGATTGCAAGACCACTTGACCGGGAGAGACGATTTCTAAACCGATCACGCCCTGAATTCTCGGGTTCTCAGTGAAGATATTCAGGTCACAATCGAGCGTCCATTCATGATCGCTCGCTCGAATCAGTCTTGGATTGTGAAGCACAGCGGGCAGCTTTTTGAGTACCACTGAATTCTCGGAGAGAGACTTTCCGTGTATTGAGACGTGAGCGGGGAACGACGATTCGACATTCGATCCTGTCGCGGTCACATGTCCCAATACAAGTGTCGCGGGGCTGACTCTGACACTGTCGGACATCAACACGCGAATTGGGGTCGTGTGCGTTTCCCGGCCCTCATCGACCGTCAGTGTCAGAATTCCATGCCGCTCCGGCATGCGATCGACTTCGATTGACAGAGACATCGATGCACCGGGTGGCAGCGTCGCCTTCGAGGGAATCACTCGAACCGATTTCCACTCGAAGTTCGATGGAACGACTTCGACAACGACTTCCCGATCACTCGTGTTCTTGACGGTCAAGTGTCCCACACCGTGATTGTCAGACCCCGCGATCGGCTCGGCATCATGAAACTCGGAAGTCAACGAAATCGTGGGAATCAGCTCAGCGGAAACCGGATACTTGGCGTGACTGACCCACCCCGTTGTCACACCGACGGCCCCTATTGTCACGATCGAACTCGTCTTCTTCTCTTTGGGTCGAACTCGCAGCTTACCGGTGAGTTTTGCTTCACCACCAGCAGGGATTTCCGTCACATCGAGTTGAACATCCGTGCAACTGCAATTTGCACTCACTTGATGAACTCGTAACGCTTCATCGGACGAGTTCTTCACGACCGCTGCAAATGTTGTTTCGGTCCCCATTTGAAGCCCGGGCAACTCTAGCTTCAGGGGCGGCGAAAACTCCAGCGGCTGCCAGAGGATCGGGGCTTGGACGTCAGTCGAAGACGACAAGGAGGGGAGCCATCGCACCGAGACGGCAATCATTGTGACGCCGAGACCGGCCAGAAGCAGCTGGCCAGCTCCACCACAGCGATGGAGGAATGTCACCGCATTATCGGGAGCGATCATTCGATTCATTTGGAAGCCGCGCGCTTACGACGTAAGACAAAGTACACGCATCCGACTCCGATCACCAAGTTTGCAATCAGCAACCAGAACATTCGAGATCGACGATCCGGCTTCGGCGGACCAGGTTCTGCGCTATGCCCAGCGGGATAAACTTTAACGAAAGGTTTCCCGATTGTGTCGATGTGATCGATCTTCCCACCTCGGTGATCGAAGACCATGAAGCCGTCCCATACCCCTTGGAACGATTTGTAGGTGAATAAATGAGGGTCAATTCTCTCAGGATTGATCTCTTCCCAATTCACATCGAATGTGAATCCATCCGTGAAACCACTACCATCGGACGAAGAGAACGAAAACTGCGTGGGAACACGCACCCCGTTCTCATTTTTCCACACAGCTGATGATTCTCTCGATCCGGTATAAATATCAACCAACCTCTTGCCCGTCTCGTCTGTGTCGTAGAGAGAAGTACTCACCACTGAGTATCCCTGCTCAGGATCGCAGACGATCACTCGCCGTGTCCGATCACGGAAATAAACAACTCGAACCTGACCGGACTCATCGACTTCGGAATCGACGGAATCAGCCCGGCTCGCATAATATTTAAGGATTTCAGAAATCCCCCAACCTTGTTCGAATCCAGTCGAATCAAACAATCCGCAAGATTCAGGCGAAAAAGGGTGAAGCATAAATGTGTCTGGACGCACATCTGGCTTGCGTATTTCGACGTGTGATGTCGCGTGATCTGGCTCTTCACGTTCGCCGTACGAATGCCATTCCACCATGTATTCGGGAGTGCGAGCCAGCATCGCGATTGCGTTACGTGGCCTAGCGTTATTTGACTGAAACGTTTTGTCCTTGATCTGCTGGACGACTTCGGGGGTGAGGTCGGCAAAAGAGTTCACTCCCATGACTTTGGTGTCGCGAGTCTCGTAGCGCCAGCACCCATTTCTGAAGTCAAAGTGACATGTTACCATCGATGGGTACTGGATCGCGGGACGGCCATCTCGATGAGTGATGACATGGTATCCGACCGCATGAAATACGCCGCTCCGCAACTCCGCATGTGCTGCTTGCATCAACTCAAGTGCCTTCTTCGCGGATTCGGAAATGACTGCTACCTGCGGAACTTCCTCCGCTTGGATGGCGTCGAATCCGAGTGTCACTCCGATTCCAACCGAACCGCACGCACAGAAGACGAAGTGAAAAATGAACTCGCGAATCCTAAGAATCCACATGACTAACCACCCACATTGCAGTAAGTGCCTTGTGCGCTATAGGTTGGGCAAGTCCACGTATTCCAAATCGCGTTGCCCTGCGAATTTCGTACGGGCGTGCAAAAGCTATTCGCACAGTCCGTGGAGCAGGGTCGAACCCTTGCGCAATCAACCTGACCATCTCGCTGGTAAGTGAATTGACCTCCCGTGTTTGTACTCACAAACATACTTCTCGTTCCATTCAGGTAGTTGATTGTTCCGTCACACGGACATTCGCTATTCGAACAAGCATTTTGGTCGCAATCGTACAGGCCATTTGATGCAGCACTGCACAAGGCTAGTCCCGGCTGGATGTAGGTGGCGATACAAACCTGACAAGTTTCAGGCATCGTTGTAAAACAAGTGTCGGCAAGCACCGGTGCGACTACCCCGATGATGGCCAGCAGCACGAAGCCGTTGTGGAATCTTTGTCTCACACGCATGTGAACCTCACTTAGATAGGGAGTGGTGGTCGTTGAGATGCACAAGGGGCGTTGCGATAACACAATAATCGGCGCCCGCACTACAGCTTAGGCTACCCCCCCCCCCCAGCTTTCAATACGAGTTAAGCATCAATCTCTCCAGATTTCAGAAATTGTGGCTGCGCAGAAAGTTGTTGGTTCGGGACGGCAGCTTACCCATTCCGCCCGAAGACCATCAGTGTGATGTCGTCGTTCTGCGGATGTCCGCTGGCGTGTTTCTTTACATCCGCGCGGATTGCGGTGCCGAGTTTTTGAGTATCGCCAGACTCGTTCTTCACGAGTTCTCGCAACCGGTCGGTCCCGTACAGGTCACCTGCGGCGTTCATCGCTTCGCTGACTCCGTCGGTGTAGATCACGACCGTCTCGCCGGGGCCAATTTCACGCATCGCAATATCAAACGGATACCCATCGACGACGCCCAGCGGGACGCCGACAATCTCGTCCGGAAACTCTTCCAAGATACCGTCCGGCTTGCGGATGATGGGCGACATGTGTCCCGCGATTACGAGAGACATTGTGTGCTTCAGGGGGTCGAGGATCACCAGCACGAACGTCACGAACCGTCCCTCGACCGCGCGGGCGCACATGTGCCCGTTGATCTTCTCGATTGCCTGGCTCACATCGTCCACGAACTCCACGACCGAACGCACGACGGTCGAAATTCGCGACATGATCAGTGAGGCCGGAACCCCCTTGCCGGCCACGTCTCCAAACGCGATCGCGATCTTCCCGTTCGCCAGCGGGAACACATCGTAGTAGTCCCCGCCGACTGCCTGGGCCGATTCGTACATCGCGAAGAACTCATAACCATCGACATCCGGCATCCGCTCCGGCAGCAGCGCCAGTTGGACGGCGCTGGCGATGTTCATCTCATTGTCCTGCTTCTGCTTCTCAACATATGACTGGAGCAATCGGGCTCCCTCGTAGGCCAGTGCCGCTGGCACAGCGACAGCTGCCAGCAGCTGGGCGTCTTCGTTCTTGAACTGGGCCAGTGGATTTTGCGTGTCGATATTGATGACACCCAACACGTCTCCGTTCAGCCCCAGCATGGGGGAGCAGATCATCGACCGAATCGAGAGTGACGAGATCGATTCGCTCGCATTGAACTGTGAATCACTCGAAGCATCCGCCGAGAGAATCGTTTCCTTCGACTCCATCACTGCCTTTAGAATCGTCCGTGAGAGCTTGACCGTATCATCGGCGTCCGCCCGGCGATGCTTCATCGCCCGCGGGACCATCTGCTGGGACAAGTCATCCAGTAACAGCACACAACCGCGATCCGCATGCGGGAAAATCCCGAATAGGGTATCGAGCAACTTCGGCAGGATCTTGTCGATATCGATCGTGCCTGCCAGGCTCTTGGTGATCTCCAGGACGGCTTTGAGCTTCGCGCCTGGCTGGACGTCCAGCATGTCAAACGCACTGCCGGCAATCCGATCGGTAATCGTCGAAGAGTTCTCGTTGGTGTGATAAGTCACTCCCCCCGCAGACGCAGGGGCCAGCTTGGATGGCGTGGGCGACTCCGAACCGTCTCCTTCATACCGGAACAGGATGGGGCCAAATTTAATCCGGTCGTCCGTCTTCAGCAGAGTGGGCCCCGTGATGCGTTGGCCGTTCACGAACGACCCGTTTCCACTGTTCAGATCCTCGATATAAAACCGCCCGTCCTGGGGATACACACGGGCATGCTTGCGTGACACCATGTTAGAGTCGATCTGAATATCACACTCCGGCAACCTCCCCAGGACATTATCCCCGAGCTTCAGCTCATACGTCTTCGCCTGCCCTTGGACGAGAAGGATCAAATTGGCCATGACGACTGCTTTCCGAGGTGGGGGAGCGGAACGTGATCTGCATGATCGCGTAATGAATCACGCCGCGCTCTGCGGCTCATTATCATGTACGCGAATCGTCACCGCAATCGGACAGCCCGATCATCTTCCGATTCCGTCGATTTCCGTCGCACATTCTCCGCCCTGTCGTCCCCGGATGGGTCCGTCATGCTGCGTTTTCTCACTCGCACGTTCCTCGTGTCGATTTCGATTTCGCCGCTGGCAGTCCTCTGGGCAGAGGAGCCACAGCTTCCGGCCGCGGGTGACGAACGCACTCCATCGACCGGGCTGACCGACACACTCCCCGATGGCAGCCAGGCAGCTGAGAAGCAAATCCCCGCCTTCCGGATTCCCGACGGGTTTCACATCCGACTCTTCGCAACTGAGCCACAACTGGCCAGCCCGATCGCCGTGGGGGTCGGTGAGCAGAACCGAGTCTTTGTCGCAGAGGAGTACCGCTTCCATCGGGGGACCGAGGAGAACCGCACGCGGGCCTTCCTGCTCGACGACGTTCTCAAGTCGAAACGCTAGCGAACCGGTTAAGGATGTTCGAAAAGCACGCCAGCCAGTTTGAAGGCAGCATGCAGTGGTTTCGCAAGTCCACCGACCAGGTCCGCCTCGTCACCGACACGAACGGCGACGGCAGGGCGGACTATTCATCCGTCTACAGCACCGGCTTCAACGAGCCGCCCGACGGTTTGGCCGCCGGAGTGATGGCATTCAATGGCGACATCTTTCTGACCTGTATCCCGCATCTCTGGCGGCTGCGAGACACAGATGGCGACAGGGTTTCGGAGGAGCGCGAGTCTGTGGCGACTGGGTTTGGCGTCAACGCTGGCTTCCTGGGACATGACCTGCGTGGGCTCTGCTGGGGACCGGAGGGGAAGCTCATTTTCTCCGTCAGCGATCGAGGGTACGACCTCCACACCAAAGAGGTGCGGGAGTTTCACGGGCCGCGGAACAGGGCGGTCTTCCGTTGCTTCCCCGATGGTTCTCAATTGGAGGTCGTCTATACCGGCCTGCGTAATCCCCAGGAGATCGCCTTCGACGACTTGGGGAATCTCTTCGCCGCCGACAACAACTGCGACAAGGGGGACCACGCCCCACTGGTCTACATCGTCGATGGCGGGCACAGCGGGTGGAACATGGCGTACCAGTCGATGCTCGACCCGTATCTCACGGGGCCGTGGCACGCAGAGAAGATTTGGAATGTCGAACATCCTGATCGACCGCTGTCTGTACTGCAGCCAAGCGCGCCGCTGGGAGCTGGGCCATCGGGGTTTGCCTTCTCGCCGGAGCAGGGACTGCCCGAGCGATATCGCCACGCCTTCTTCAGGTGCAACTACTCCGGCAACGGCGGCATTGAGGCGTTCTCACTCAAGTCGTAACAGGCGGGCTTCGAGATGGTCGACCCTCATGACTTTCTCAAGCCGATCTTCGCCACCGATCGCGAGTTCGGTGATGACGGCAACCTGTACGTCTCGGATTTCGTCGGGCTGAACTGGGATGGTCGCAGTGTGGGAGGACGACTTGACACCATGCGGCACTCACTGGCAGATGGTCCCGAAGTCGCGGAGGTGAAATCCCTCTTCGCGATCGGCTTCACTCAGTGTCCCAGCCCCGAGTTAGAAAAGTTGCTGGCGCATGCCGACCCTGCGCGTCCGCCATCCGCGCGGTCGTACTGCGCACCCTGCGAAAATGGTCTGAGCAGACTGTTGCCAATCGCAACGCGAAGGAGCGCCTCGCACCCGCGACGGCAATCACCGAACCCCCTCTTGGGATCGTCGAGTTTCTACGCGATACCGATCCGGCACTGGCCACCGCAGCGGCACGCACGATTCATGACCGCCCACTGTCCGAACTCTGGCCGCAGCTGGCCGGGATCGCTCAGCAGGTCACGCGGCAACCCTCCCCAGAGGCCCTCATTCGCCGCGTACTGAGTGCCCACTTCAAACTGGGCGACGCAGCGTCGATCGAGCGAGTGATGCAGATTGCTCGCAGCTCCCATACGCCGCCGCAACTCCAGGCCGAGGCGCTCGATGCCCGACCCCAAAACCGACATCGCCAAAGGATACGAGAACATCACGCTGACCCTCGCCGATGGGCGCGTGGTGTCCGGTGTGGTGGCGGAAGAAACGGAGAGTCTTGTTCGACTGAAGCAAGTGGACGGGCAACTCGTCGAGATCCCCGTCAGCGAAATCGACGATCGCTCCGCCCCCAACTCCGCCATGCCCACTAGGCGCCGGACCCCCTCACCGGATGAACTCCGAGACTTGGTGGAGTTCCTGGCGATAGCTCAGAAGTCGCGACAGGCCTTTGAGCTGCCTCATTGAATTCCCAGTCGGTCGGGCAAGGTCGGCCTTTCCACGAGCCCGAAGCGTCAGCGAGGGGAACGTCGTGATCACTCGCTTCGCCGATTCTTTGTTTCGAGGTTAGATGCCGGTTGGCTCGGCAAGGGCGCTGTGACTCAAGTCCCTCGCTGGCGCGTCGGGCTCTTAAACAGGGTGCAGACGAATTCGGAACCGGCGCGAAGCACCTACATCGGCGCGTAAGACGCCAGCTGGTTTGCGAGCCAGCACCAGCGTCTGGCGGCGTCTGCAGGGAGAGTGGGCAGGCGGCTGTAGATGCTCGTGAGGGCGGCGGGGATCTGCTGGCGGTCGCCGGGAAAGCGAGAGTCGAGAAGTCGAGCGAAACGGATGAAGTCTTGAGCTTGGTCGACTCCCCCCAAGAGCGGTCCGCCGATTCGTTGCTCGAAACTGGCGAGATCGGCTGTGGGGTTCTCCGGGCTGCCGAAATCGGCGAGGGCCAGATAGTTGAGCTCCGCTCCGGTGTGAAATGGAGACACCTCCCCGAACAGAGATATCGAGTCGAAGCCCGACGCGACGCTCTGCTGGACCATTTTGGAGATCCACTCCAGAGCGACCTCGCCCCGAAACGCTCCCCAGCCCCAATCGGTTCCGAAATGGGCCCGCATCACATGACGCAGTCCTTCACCGGACACGCGTCCGGCAGCTGTCCATGTGCGGGCCGGGTCGTTCTGCCGCATGTATCGGTCGGCCACCCATTGGACGAAGACTCCGCGAGGAAACCTATCGAGTGACTCATCTGCCCACGCTGCCTTGCCGTCTCCGAAATCGGGGGCGGCGTTGGGCCCGGCATAAGGTTCGGGATGCGAATAGGTTTCGCACACCACCCACGCATCCGGTGCCACTGAGCGTACGGCATCGGTCGCGATGGGGTACATCAGCGCCATATCTTCCCAAGAGAACGCACTCGACGGGTGCTTCCGGCGGTCGCGGCACAGTGCGCATTGGCAGACTCCGGTATCGCCCGTCTCGATCTGCACTCCGCCGAGTTCCAGATTCTGGAACAACCACTTCAGCGACTCGGCGGCAAAGTCCTGGTTCTCTTTCCGCGACGGACAGGCATGATAGAAACCGCGCGGACCGGGCGTCGTCGTGTTGCTGATGCTTACACGGGTGCCGATGGAGTCGATGCTGAAGTTCGTCGAGTTGCCCTGCGCGTCGACGGCGTACAGCTCGGGGTGCCGTTGGAGGTGTCCCTCAAGATTGTAGGGCGAGTTCCCCTCGTAATAGACACCGCCATAAGCATTCAATCCCACGCCGCAGAGCAGCCTGACCTTCTCCTGGGTGGCCACGTCGCACAGACGTTTTGCGGACTCCAGCCCTCCATGGCAATCTCGCAAGAGACCCCACACGACGACCCCATCCACTTGGTGACGCCCGCACCAGCGGAGCAGGGCGGTGTAATCCTCGACGAACGCCTCTTTGCTTCGACCATAGTCGTTGCATGACCCGACCGTGTGTGCGCCCGGACGGTTCAGAGCCCATTCCGTGCTGTGGTCCCACGTCCAGAACATCCGCGTCTGAACGCGTTGTTTGCTCGGGGCAGGAATCGCAGCTGGCGATTCCGCAGCGATCGCCCGCTGGGCATCCCCGGCGACATCGATGAGGGGGGCGAGTCCACAAGCGGCCCCCCATTTGAGCATCTCGCGACGATTGATGGAGTTCATGATTCGGGCTCTGCTTTTGGGGTCAGTCTTTCGAGGTGCGATAGAATCCGACTGTACTCCGAACTCCATCGATCAACGAGGTCGCTCGCCAATCGGGGAACAACTCGGAGATGTATTTGGGATCCGGTGGGATGTTCGCTGGGATGACGGGGCCATCGACGTGGATCCGACCTTTGGCTCCGGGGACAACGGCCTCTATCGTCTGGGCAAACTGTTCGGTGGTCGCCTGCTCACCGGGAAGGTCGACGACTGTCGCTCCGGCAGGGCATTCAAACGCGGCACGCACTAAGGCAAGGGCCACATCCTCAACGTAGTCGTAACCCACGCTCCCAGTGTAGCCAATAGTATAGCTTCCTCCCAATGCTGCGGCCTTGGTCGCCAGGGAGGGCCCGGCTGTAAGTCCTTGGTCGCGTTCGGGTCCGTAGACGACATGCGGACGAACAGCCACAGATGAGATGCCGAAGTGCCGCCAGTATTGCTCGGCGATGAGGTCCATCGCCTGTTTAAAGGCCCCGTAAAAGGTCGGCGGGCGATTCAGCGCAGACTCGCTGTCGCCGGTTTCTGGGCCATACACTGCGTAGGAACTGGCATAGGAAATCGACCGAACCCGTTTCGACTGCCGGGCCGCTTCCCACACGCTGGTCCCGCCGAGTACGTTAATTTGGCATCCGAGAAATGGGTTTTGCTGACAATCCGGGGTGAGTAGAGCGGCCAGATGAATAATGTGTGTCACCCCCTGCTGCTCGATGACCTGCCGCAGGGCCGAGGGATCGAGTAGGGACGCCTTGGCTGTCACCACCTCGCTGGCTCGTTCGCCCAGCAATCGCTCCCAGCGGGGCCGGGCCGGGTGGGGATCAACGACGACCGGACGTGCTCCTTGTTGTAACAGCTTGCGGAGTACCCAGGTGCCGATGAAACCGCTGCCACCAGTGACGAGAACGGATGAATTCATGCAGTGTCTCCTCAACGGATCTCGCGAACTGTCTCGCGCCAGAGTCTAACAGCTGCCGAAGCTACCCTGAATCGACGCTCACCGGGGGACTCACCTGTTTTGAAAAGTTCCCGGCAGCTGGGTAACCTGCAAGTGGCCATCCCGAGTCGGTGGTCTGTTGGCTCTCCCTCCTGCTGGGATCTTCCTGATGTTTCGATCGGCGCTGTCTGTCGTGGCGTATTCGTTGCTCGTCCTGCCCTGTGCGAATCCGCCGATGATCGCGGACGAGGGAGGGTTTAAACCGCTCTTCAATGGGAAGAACCTCAGCGGCTGGGTACTGGTCAATACGCCGTCGCAGACATGGAGTGTGCGGGACGAGATGCTCGTCTGCACCGGAAAGCCGATCGGCGAGATCCGCACCGAGCGCATGTACCAGAACTTTGTCCTCGAAGTCGAGTGGCGGCACATGGTGGCCGGGGGCAACGCGGGCATCTTCATCTGGGCCGATGACATCACCGCCAAGGGAGTGCCGTTTCACCGCAGCATTGAGGTCCAGGTGTTAGAGAACCGCTACGGCCAGAGTCCGGGGCACACCACTCACGGCGATATCTTTCCGATTCACGGAGCGACGCTGACTCCGAAAAATGGACGTGGAGGCAGCCGGGCCTTTCCTACCGAGGAACGCTCGAAGCCCTCCCCGGAATGGAATCACTACCGCATCGAATGCAACGACGGCCACATCAGTCTGGCCGTCAACGGCAAGGTCGTGACACAGGGATCAGATGCCAGCCCCCGCAAGGGATACATCTGCATCGAGTCCGAAGGGGGCGTGGTCCACTACCGAAACATGCAGATCCGCGAGCTGCCCGATTCGCCGGTCAGCGACGAACACGTCGCCACCACCAATCGCAACTACCGCAGCCTCTACACCGGCCTCGATCTGACCGGGTGGAAGGGGACTGCTGCCGGGCAACCGCACTGGAAAGCTCAGGACTGGGAGCTAACCTACGACGGTGGGGCTTCCACGCCCGTCGATGCCATCCTGACCAGCACCGAGAGCCTCGACAACATGGGTTTCATGATTGATGTCCGCCCGCAGGAGGGGTTCGAGGGCTTGAACGTGTGCAACCAGATTCTCACCGCCGAGACCCTCAAGATCGGCCAATGGCACCGCCTCGAAGGCTCTGTGCAGAACCAGAAACTCACCCTGACCATTGATGGCCAACCAGTGGCCACCGAGCAGCCCGTAAATGCCGCCGCCCCCCTTCAACTCGCCCCCACGGGCCCCGCCGTATTCGCGAATATCTACATCCGCGACCTGACCCCCTGAGCGGCCAGAAAGTCGCTGATCGCTCCGCCGATCAGAACGTTGGCAGAGAACGAAGCCTCATCCTCGGCGACGTTCTGATCGCGGAGCGAACGACGACTATCCCACCCACAGCAGACCGGGGGCCAAGATGGCGGTGCAGCAGAAGATTCTGGACGAGCTCGAACGGTCGATCGAGCAGTCGGACGGGGTGACGCTCGGTTTGTTTTCGCTCGGGAAAATAAACCCGCAGACGACCCAACGGGTCATCGCGCGGGTCGCCCAGCTGCCGCACCTCACCACGCTCGGCCTGAGGGGTAACCAGATCGGTGGCGCCGGGGCGCGGGCGATTGCGGAGCAGCTGCCGCACCTCACCACGCTCGACCTGGGGTACAA
>Ga0105047_10009477_pt1 | contig 16024 bp, 13 predicted proteins | sample MAT04_FD_78384 | JGI IMG/M metagenome (GOLD analysis project Ga0105047, IMG submission 78384) | Freshwater microbial communities from Lake Fryxell liftoff mats and glacier meltwater in Antarctica - MAT-04 (megahit assembly) | ecosystem: Environmental > Aquatic > Freshwater > Ice > Liftoff...
CGGCAACATCGACACCGCCGGCACCTCCGACGACGGCGGCTGCGAGTGTGACCTCCACGGCCCCGCGCCCGCCCCCTTGCTCGCGCTGCTCCTGCTCGGTCTACGTCGGCGTCGCGCGCACGCGTAGGCCTCGCGCGAGCCCTGGTCGCGCATTCTCGCCCCGCCCGCGTCAGCGTTGTCCTGGTTCGCTACAGCCGCCCGCGTGTTATGAGGGTCGTCTGCCATGACTTGCGTACGCCCTGCCATCGCCATCGGACTCGCCGCGCTGCTGTGCATGCCCTCCCCGGCGCACGCCTTCTCGACGCGGATCCACATCATGATCGCCAACAAGGTCCGCGAGGCGCTGGTCGACAGCGGCACCGGGAAGATCGCCCTCAAGCTCGGCGAGCACTCGGTCACGCTGAGCGCGGCGGACGTCGAGGCCCTCAGCGACCACCCACTGGCGTTTCGCGCCGGCGCCGTCGGCCCCGACAACATGGTGTTCCCCGGCATGACCGACCCCTCGCACGCGCTCGGCCAGCGCCCCTTCGAGCAGTGCGAGCTGCTCTACCAGGCCGCCGAGCTGCCCGAAGAGCGGGCCTACGCGCTCGGCTGTTTCCTGCACGGCTCGACCGACGCCGTCGCCCATCACTACGTCAACTACATGACCGGTGAGACCTTCACGCTGACGCCGATCACCAGCGACCGCGAGTCCAGCCTCGACAACGTCGTGCGCCACATCCTCGCCGAGTCGCAGCTCCAGGCCGCCGCGGTCGCCCAGGACCCCGACGCCTTCACCGACAGCAAGCTGCTGCACAGCATCCCGATCGGCTTCATCTTGCGCGCCTATCTCGATCAGGACAGCCCCTTGTGGCAAATGATGGCCAAGCACGGCAAGGCCGAGTACGACAAGGTCCTCGCCGAGAACCCCGGCGCCTCGCTGCCGACGATCGTCGCCGCGATGGACGTCGCCCCCGCCGACCACCTCGTGCTCTCGCCGGTCTACCTCGCGTCGGTCGACGACCTCATCGTCAAGAAGAAGCTCGAGCTGCAAGACCGCATCGCCGCCATGCAGGACTGGAGCACCCCCGAGGGCTCCGAGCTGCTGGTCACCCCCGGCAAAGACGGCGAGCTCGGCACCAAGGACGACGACACCGACTGCTCCGCCACCTGCCCCGAGCTGTTCGCCACCTACTTCACCTTCGTCGGCCTGCTCGCGCCGCGTTACAACGCGCAGAACCAGGAGCTGCCGAGCGCCTTCGAGAAGGTCAGCGAGGAGCTGCGCAAGGAGCTGTTCCAGTTCCACGAGGCTTACCTCGAGGTCGTCGCCAACCTGTCGGCCAAGCTCAACACCGCCCCGGACGGCATGAGCGGCGAGTTCGGCGTCAACAAGGAGGATCTGGCGGTCCTGTTCCAGCCGCTCAACGACTGGTCGGACAAGCTCGGCACGATCGACTACGACACCCTCGTCTACGCGACGATCCCCGACTGGATCATCGAGCTCGACACCTTCATGCAGGCCTTCGGCGTCGACTTCGACATCGCCGCGCTCATCAAGGCCGTGTTCGACCCGATCATCCAGCCGATCCGCGACGCGATCAAGCAGGCCTTCATCGAGCAGGCCCAGGTCTTCATCGACCAGTTGGTCACCGAGATCGAGGCCAAGAAGGACCCGATCTACAGCGAGTACGACGCCCGCCTCGCCGCCGCCGCCCACCCGGACCTCGGCGGCGACATGCTCGACCACTTCTACGACAGCGGCCTCTTCACCCACAGCTTCAACATCGCCGCCACCGCGATCGCCAACCATGAAGCCGTGCTGCCGGTCGGCGACGACCCGATCGGCGTCGGCCCCGCCTCCTTCGACGCCTCCTACACCCCGGCGTGGATGCAGGCCGGCGCCTGCGACTACCTCCGGCCGATCGTGTTCCCGCTCGGCATCGACGTCCGCGGCGCCCTGTCCGTGCGCGCCGGCAGCGACGACTTCCCCGCCCTGGTCAACGAGGACAGCCCCGTCGAGTGCCACAGCGGCTCGCTCAGCGGCTTCGCTGCCATGCCCAGCGCCGCCAGTTGCGCGCTCGTCAAGCTCGCCGCCCTGCTCGGCGACCCGCTCGGATCGCTCAGCCGCGCCTATCCGCCGAACCTGTCCGAACAGCCAGCTTCGTGCAACGACATCACCGTGCCCGGCCTCCCCGCACCCCCGCCCGGCGGCGAGGAGACCACCGACGGCGAAGCGACCGGCGACGCCACCGGCGACGCCCCGACCACCGGCGACGACACCCCCACCACCGACGGTCCGACCTCGGCCACCGTCACTGCGACCGCCACCGCCACCGCCGGCGAGACCACCGACACCGCCGGCGGCGACACCGGCGATGACGGCTGCGGCTGCAAGTCGACGACCCCCGACCCTGCCGGCCTCGCGCTCGGTCTGCTCGGCCTGCTCGGTCTGCGTCGGCGCCGGCGCGCCGCGATCGCGATCGTCGCCACCCTCGGTCTCGGCGCCTGCGGCGACGACGGCGACGCGACCACCCAGGACGCCAGCACCACCGCGGCCACCACGACCAACCCGACCACCACCCCCGTGACGACCACCGACCCGGGCACCACCGGTGACGACCCGACCACTGGCGCGTCCGCGTCCAGCACGACCACCGACGACGACTCGACCACCGCGGACCCGACCACCGGCGACGACTCGACCACCACCGAGGACCCGACCGGCGCGTCGATGGCGGGCGTGTTGCTTGACGCGCTCAACGGCACGGTATGGCGCGGCGAGCAGGCCCGCGCCGGCAAGACCCGCGCCTATGAGCTGCGCTTCGACAGCGACTCGCTGCTGTGGTCCGAGCTACAAAACCCCTTCGGTCCGGCCCGCAACCGCGAGATGCGGAGCTTCAAGGTCGAGGCCGACGGCCTGACCGCGCACTCGACCGTGATCCAGCCGCAGGGCTGGCCGGTCAACCCCGAGAACGGCCGCAAGGACGACTGGACGATCGAGGTCATCGACGGCAACCCGCGCACCCTGCGGACCGTGCGTGACGGCGCCACCGAGGACTTCGTCGAGGGCAGCTACGAGCCCCCCACCGACGGCCTCACCGCGGTCGTGCGGGTGTTCAAGGTCGGCGGCCTGGTCGACAAGGCGTTCTGCGACTCGGGCCCCAACGGCTTCGACTACCCGACCCTCTTCGACTTCGCCCGCGGCAAGTCCGACGAGATCGTCGCCACCGACTTCGTCGCCGGCGCCAAACTCCTGACCTGGACCGACCCGAGCAACAACAACCAGTTCTCGGTCAACGACGTCGACGGCTTCGACCGCCTCGGCGGCACCGAGCTGAGCGACACCTTCAACTTCTTCGTCACCTACACCGGCACGATCGCCCACCCCGGCGGCACCCTCTCGATGCGCGAGGGCAACGACAGCGTCGAGGACGCCGTATGGGCGTTCCTCGGCGACAAGGCCGGCAACGGCGGCGAGGACGACCTCTTCCTCGAGGTCCAGGGCTTCGCCTGGCCCGACGCCTCCCCCGACGAGCCCGACGCCGACTTCGGCCCCGGCGACCTCCCGATCGAGGCGATCGTGGTCCGCTGCACCGAGGCGATCAAGAACGTCGACGTCGAGATCCAGTTGCCCGGCAACCAATGGTCGCTGGTCGGCAACGTGCCAAGCACCCCGCCGATCGACCCGAAGCTGTTCCCGCCCGCGATCTGATCCGACGTGGACCGGCGGCCGCGCGATGCACCCGCATCGCCGGCCGCTTCGTCAACGTCCAGCGACGTCAGCGCGGCGAGCTCGGAGCGTCGGCCTCGAGCGCGTCGAGCATGTCGTCCCAGCCGTCGTCCGTGTCCGGCAGCGCCTGCGCCAGGCTCTGCGGGACCGGAGGCGCCGCCGCGCTCGGCGCCATCGGCATGACGACGGCGCCCGGTGCTCGCGGCAGCGGCATGGCCTCGGGACGTGACGGCAAGCCCGTCGGCGGCGGAAGATGACGCGCGAGGCTGGGCGGAGCCGTCCCGGCCCACGGGGCAGCGCTCGATGAAGTGACCATCGGCGGACGCAGCAGCGGCGCTGCACCTGCGATCGGCGGCGTGATCCCAGGCATGGCCTTCGGGACAGGTGTCGCCACGGGCGCACGCGGCAGACCCGGCACGGCCGGCACCGGTACGGCGCTGCGCGGCGCCCCCGGAGCCAGCGAACCAAACAACGCCGCGCCGGTCGGCGGCGCCGGCACGCGCATAACCTCGGGCCGCACAACAGGCGTAACAGGCGGGAACACTGGCATCGACGCAGCCACCGGCTTCACCTCGACCACCGGCTTCACCTCGATGATCGGCCTGGCCTCCGCGACCACCGGCTTCGTCTCAACCGGCCTGGACTCCGCGACCACCGGCTTCACCTCGATGATCGGCCTCGCCTCCGCGACCACCGACCTCGTCTCGACCGGCTTCGCCTCCGCGACCACCGGCTTCACCTCGACCGGCTTCGCCTCCGCGACCACCGGCTTCACCTCGACCGGCTTCGCCTCCGCGACCACCGGCTTCACCTCGACCGGCTTCGCCTCCGCGACCACCGACTTCGCCTCGACCGGCCTCGCCTCCGCGACCACCGACTTCGCCTCGACCGGCCTCGCCTCCGCGACCACCGGCTTCACCTCGACCGGCTTCGTCGCGACTTTCGCCTCGACCGACTTCGCCTCGACCGGCGTCACTGCGCCGACCTTGGCCGCCGCCTTCGCGGCCACCGGCTTCGTCGCGCTCTTGCCGGCCTTCTTGCTCTTCACGGGCTCGACCACCTGCACCCGCTTCTCGGCCTTGGCCGCGCGACGGGCCGTACGGCGCTCCTCTTTCTTGGCCTTGCGCGGGCTCTTGACCTTCGTCTCCGGACCCACCGGAGTCACCGGGGCCACGACCGCGATCCGCGGGGCCTGCGTGGGGATCTGCGCCTCGGCTGGCTTGCGCTCACGCTTTTGCTGGGCCTTCTGGACCGTGCGCAGCAGCTTCGTGCCGCGCTGCACCAGCGCCTCGTCATAGGGATCTGGCTCGCTGCCGAGGGCGTCCTGCGCCTGTTGCAGCGCCGCGAGCGCGGGCAGGGCCTCGTCGTTGCGATGCAGCGCGAGGGCCAGCGCCGCCAGCATCCGCGGGTGAGCTCCGAGCCCGGTCTCTGCGGCGCGCACGTGCTCGAGCGCCTCGGGCCCGCGGGCCTTGCCGGCGAGCAGCGCGAGGCCGAGGTGCAGGTGGTCGGTGGGCGAGAGCGGGTGCTGCTTACTCAACTGGGTCAGCAGCTCGCGGGTCTGCTCGGGCTGGTCTGCGATCAGCAGCGCGTGCGCCTGCGCCGAGATCAGTCCCGGGGCATCGGCGCCTCGTGACAGCCGCACCGTCTCGGTGAAAGCACGCGAGGCCGCCTTGCCGTCGCCGCGACGCAGGTGCAGGCGGCCCTCTTGCAACGTCAGCCACGCGTGCGGCGCGAACTGGCGGACCAGCCGGCGCGCGCGGACCTCCTGCAGCAGGCCGGTCGCGTCACGTCGACTCGCCGCGAGCACCCGGCGCTCGAGCGGCGCGAGCAGGCCCTGGATCACCAGCGGGAACAGGAAGTATGCCAGCACGCCACCGGCGATCAGCCCCCAGAACACGGGACCACGCGCCGCGAAGATCAGCGCCGTGGCGATCAACGCCAGCGAGATGTACACCCGCGTCGCGGTGCCCATAAACGGCCGCCCCGATCGCAGCCACAGCGACGGGGGCACCTCACCCGGCGTCGGGTCCGGGCCACGTACGGCTGGCACAGGCAGGACGGCTCGCGGGTTCGATGCAGTTTCGCTCACGGGGCCCGGAACATGCCCCACTCGGCCGTTCCGAGCAAGCTCCTGCCCCGCCGGCACCGGTGGCCAGGCGCGACCTCCGTGAAGTATGGTGGCGGACGATGCTCGCTCACTGGCACCGGCCGCCGTGGACCCGTGCGCCTCCCGGCCTCCGGACAGCCATGGCCGGTGCATGGGCTCTTGTGACCACCGCCAGCACCGCTTGCTTCTCCGACAACGGCGCCACGCTCACCTCGGCCGTCGAGCTCACCACCGGCACCACCACCGACCCGACCACCACCACCGACCCGACCACCACCACCGTGTCGCCGACCACCACCACCGTGTCGCCGACCACCGGTAGCGGCACCACCAGCACGGGTGCGTGCGTCGACATCTGGTACTTCGACATCGACGGCGACAGCTTCGGCGGGGCCCTGGAGGACGAGGGCTGCGGTCCCCCTCCTCCCGGCTATACCCTCGAACCTCTCGACTGCGACGACAGCAAGCCCAAGGTCCACCCCGGCGCCGAGGAGCTATGCGACGGCCTCGACAACGACTGCGACCTCGGCGTCGACGAGTGGCCGGCCGCGTCCGAGAGCGCCTGCAATGGTTGTCAGGCCGTGCAGGCCGACGGACACTACTATTATTTCTGCGCGACCCCGGAGCTGGCCTGGGACCAGGCCGGCGCGGCCTGCCAACTGTTGCTCGCCGACCTGGTGGTCGTCGAAAACAACCTCGAGAACGAGTTCCTCGTCACGAGCATCCAGAAAGTCGCAGATCGCTGGTGGATCGGCCTCTCGGACCTCGCGCTCGAGGGCGCGTTCGTCTGGGTCGACGGCCAGCCGCTCGACCCCAACATTAAATTGTGGGCCAACGGCGAGCCCAATAATCAATCCACCCTCGAGCCCGGCGACGCCAACTGCGTGGCGATCTCCACCGACCTGCTCAATGCCAACTGGCGCGACCAGGTCTGCGCCCACCCGTATCCCTACATCTGCGAGTCCCTCAGCTTCTAAAGCTGCGCCCATAAACCCGCAGCCACCACCTTCTTCGGCTCCTCGTCGCCCTCCGCAGCCAGCGGCGACGCTCCCTCGACCACCGTCGTCGCTCCATCCGCCGGCTTCAGGTCGTCCGCCCCCGCCGTCAACGCCTCGCTCGCCGGCACCGGGTTCCTCGCCGCCTCGCCGGGCCGGTACGCCTGACAACCCCCCGTCAGGTTGCACGCCGCCTGGTAGTGCTCCTGGCGCCCGCAGCCGGTCACCCTGAAGTCGCGCACCGAGTTCCCGCTGCGCAGGTCCGTGACCTCCACCTGGTCTTCGGGACAGCCAAGGTCGACCGCCGCCTGGCTGCGTACGGCCCCCGCCAATTGACCTCCGCAGGCCACCAGCAAACCGCCGAGCCAGAGACCACCGAGGACGACGAGCGTGCGCGCAGGCCTGAGCATGCGACCGGCTTTAGCACGCCCCGGGCGCCGGAGAAACGGCCCCGAAGGTCGGGCTTGCAAGCCGGCGCGACTCCCGCCAACCTGCGGCATCACGATGTACCTCGCCGGCCCTGCAACCACAGTCGTCACTCCAGCCACCCCAGCCACCGCGCCCGACTGGTTCGTCACCGCGTCGGAGGTCTTCAAGGTCTACGCGATCCCCTTCCTGTGGCAGGTGCTCGGCGCCCTTGCGATCTGGATCGTCGGCGGCATGCTGATCCGCTTCGCCTGTCGCATGGTCGGCGCGAGCATGACGGCGCGCAACCTCGACCGCACGCTGACCAGCTACGTCACCTCCGCCCTCAGCATCCTGCTGCGCGTCGTCCTGATCGCCGGCGTGCTCGGCATGTTCGGCGTCGAGTCGACCTCCTTCGCCGCCCTCCTCGCCGCCGCCGGCGTGGCGATCGGCATGGCCTGGGCCGGCCTGCTCGCCAACTTCGCCGCCGGCGTGTTCCTCGTGCTCCTGCGCCCGTTCAAGGTCGGTGACATCATCACCGCCGCCGGCGTCAACGGCCAGGTCTTCGAGATCGGGCTGTTCGCGACCACCCTCGACACCCGCGACAACATCCGCATCTTCGTCGGCAACAACAAGCTGTTCTCCGACAACATCATCAACCACTCGCATCACCCCTACGTTCGCATCGAGATCTACGCCCAGATCGCCAACGGCGTCGACCCCTTCGCCGTCGCCGCCCGCATCGCGCCGCTGCTCGCCCGCATCCCCCACGTCTCCACCGACCCGGCCCCCGAGGTCACCGTGCTCGAGTACAACCCCTCCGGCACCAAGCTCGCCGTGCGCCCCTATGTCCGCGGCGGCGTGCCCGAGCAGGAGGCCGTGCGCACCGCGGCGTTCCAGGCGATCGCCGAGGCGACCGCCGGCCTGCCCGTGCCCGCCCCGTACCACCAGATCGTCCAGCCGCGCCTGCCCGCCTGACCGGCACGTTTCTCGCCCGGACCGACGGTCCGGGCGTCCCAATGCGAGGACCCGGAATCCCGCGCCCCCGCCAATCTCCTGGCGCCTCTCCGCTTCGGGAAATATCGCTGGGCGCGTAAACAGTCGGTAACTGGCTCTCCACGGCCTCTGACCCTTGTTCTGCGGCCTCCATAAACCCGAGGTCCGGAGACCTCTCCATCTGTCGCCCTCGCCCCCCCAGGCGATCGACCCAACAGTTCCCCCGCACCACCCGGCGACGCCGGATGAACTTCGGGACAGGTCCTTTCGAACATGTCCGAGGGTTCATCCGCGCGACGCCCCGCTTACTGGAGGAACCCTTGATGTCGAAGCACACCCAGATCTTGTTATCCATCGCAACTGTCGGCCTGCTCGTGTCCATCCCCTCGGTCGCGCGCGCCGACCTCGCCGCCTGCGGAGGCATGTTCCTCTCGGTCACCGCCCAGTGCGAGTTCAAAACCACGGAGACCTGCACCACCACGTGCGAGGACGTGGCGATGGAGACCTCGTGCGCCGCTCGCCTGTATACCGACTGCGAGACCGAGTGCACCGCGGTCGCCGATGTCTCCTGCGTCAGCACCTGCACGACCAACCTGACGCCGACCTGCGAGACCCTCGAGGACACGGAGGAGCCCGCGAACGCCCACGGCATGTGCATGTCGAGCTGCCAGCAGGACTGCAGCAACAACTGCGCCGACCCGGCCGGCAACAAGGGCGAGTGCCGCTCCTCGTGCGGACAGAACTGCGGCGAGATCTGTGAGAAGCGCACCAAGACCGACGATTCGCCCACCTGTGAGCCACGCTGCGCCGTCGCCTGCGAGGGCTCGTGTACGGCCCGGGCCAGCAGCGGCTGCCAGATCACCTGCCAGGAGAAGGAGTTCACCGTCTGCAAGACCGAGATGGTCCAGCAGTGCAAGGAGGACTGCGACACCACCGGCGGCGCGCTGTTCTGCGACGGCCAGTTCCTCGCCGCCGGCGAGCTCCAGGCCTGCGCCGACGAGCTGCTCGCCGAGCTGGCGATCGCGGTGAACATCGAGATCGAGGTCGAGGGCAAGTGCACCGGCGACGGCTGCGAGGGCTCGGCCGAGGCCGAGGGCACCGGCGGCTGCTTCTCGACGATCGACGCCCGCGGCGGACTCGGCGGCACGCTGATGGCCCTCGGCATCGTCGGCCTCCACCTGACCCGTCGTCGTCGTCGGGTCTGACCCACTTCGCCCACGCCGAGGCGACTCCAGGGCTCGCGCCGTCCATCAGGTCAGCGCGGGCCCTCGCTCGTCGCGCCCGGCATGGTTCCACCATGCCCCGATGACGCAGCGCTTCTCGTGGCAAAGCCCCGCGTTCAACATCAAGGACGTCACCATCATCCCCAACCCCCTGCAAAGGCCCCACCCGCCGCTCTGGTAGGCCGGCGTGTCACCGCCAGCCTTCGACCAGGCGGCCGCCGCCGCCAGCGACAGCCTCGCCGGCAAGTTCATCCGCGACCACGCCACCGCCGCGGTGCCGCGCGCCCAGGCCCTGATCGGCCGGATTATGATGGGCGAGCGGGTCCCGGAGGACGAGATGTTCGAGACCCCACGACAAGGTGATGAAGAGCATCGGCATGTTTAGCCAGCTCGTCCCCGAGTTCGACCGCAACTGACCACCCCGGTCAGCGCGTCCGCCAGCGGTGGATGAGCGTGTCAAAGCCCATCCCCGCGAGCACCATCACGGCCATCCCGAGCGCGAACATCAGGTGACCCGCGAGGCGCTCGACCAGCCTATGCCACATGCTCACCGCAGGCGCGGCGACCGGCATCAGCTCGCTGGCATCGAAGACGGCCGGCATCGGCATCGGCGTCGGCGTCTCGTCACAGGCCTCGAGCGCGGCGACCCGCGACCTGCTCGCCGGATCTCCGAGCTCGCCGCGGATCATCCGCGTCATCGCGGCGTGCAGCGTCTCGACCTTGTACTGGTCGACCTTCGGCGCCGCGTGATCGCCACCGACCCCGGAATGGTTGGTGAGGAAGATGTACTGCCCGCCCGTCACCTTCGCGGCCAGCCGCAGCTCCGCCTCCGCCTCGTCCCCGACCCCGCTGGCCCCGACCGGATAGATCGCCGTGCCGGCGTCGCGGTGCTCGAGCACCGAGGACGCGTAGCGACGGGCGTCCGCACCCGAATGCGTCGGCGCGTCCGCCACCAGGAACACCATGCGCGCCGTCGCCGGACCGGTCCGCCACGACAGCTCGGCGCTCGCGTTCATCGCCCGGTCCATCGCCTCGGGGTGGTCGCCGCCGCCGCCGGCCTCCTGCTCGCCGAGCTTCTCGATGAAGCCCTCGATCCCACGAAAGTCGACGCTACGCGTGACGTACTGGTCGCCGTGGTCGCGGTAGACCACCAGGCCCCAGCGCTGCGTCACCCCCGGAAAGCTCTTCGACACCTCCTTGGCGATGTCTCGCAGCTCGACCTTCAGGTACTCGAGCTCGTCGCCCATGCTGCCGGTCGTGTCGATGACGAGGGCCACGTCGAGCCCGCCCGGGTTGGTCGCATGGCGCTGCTTCGGCGCCGCGAGGTCCCACGTCGGTGCGTCGATCCCGAGCCCGCTGCGCGCGTCGCCCATGTCGCGCAGCGCCTTCGCGTAGGCCTTGAGGTCGGCGTTGTCGTCGACCGTGCCGACCGTCAATACGCTCGACTGGATCTCCGCGCTGTAGCTGCCGCCCGCGCCCATGCCGTGTGAACCAAGGCCGATCGTGCCCTCGCCGGTGCCACCGCCGCCGCGCCCGGTGCCGACCAGACCGAGGCCGCCGACCCCGTAAGCCTCGCCGACCTCGGTGCCCGTCAGGCCACCCCACACGTCGGCGTCGTCCGAGCCAACCGCGAACGCACCCCCGTAAGGCGAAGCCGCGAAGCTCTCGGCCGACCCATCTTTCGGGCCCTTCATCGCATACAGCCCCGACTTCGACTTGCTGGTCGGGCGACCCATCTTGCCCTCCTCGCCGAAGTGGCGCGACCCGGCCCCCTCCGACCTCGACTCCGTTTCGGGCATCGCCTCCTCGTCGGTCATCTCCTCATCCTCATCTACGACCGCCGACTCGTCGCTGCCGCTGGTCATCACGACCAGGGTCAGCGCAGTCAGGGCAGTGAGCGCGGAGAGCGTCGTCGCGGGCCACTTGCTCCACAGACTGCGCGTGCGGGGGGATCGCGTCGGCTTTTGCATGGCGGGCAAGACAGCCAGACCACGCGAGAAGTTCCCGGTCGATCTCGCGACCCGCTTAGATCGTGCGCTTGCCTGCGGCGTTGAGGCCCCAGCCCACCTCGGGCCACTCTCCACCTCGCAGCCAGGCGAGCACCTGCGCGGCCACGGACCTGCTTCCGTCGCCGACAGGCGCTCACCGGTGTGTCTGCAATGAAAGGACCACGAACGTGACGACCTCATGCGAACACTGCGGCGCCCGCCTCCCCGTCGCCATCTCCAGCATCAGCCGCTGCCCCACGTGCCGTCGCGGCTCATCCAGCGCGCGCGGCGAGCACTCCGTCCTGTTCTCCCTCGCCAGCCTCGCCGGCGGGTCCACCTCGCCGCTGCGCTCGCGCACCGACGAGGGCTCGGGCCTCATCGACATCCGGGCGATGCACGCCACGCTCGGCGGCCCGGCCGAGCCCGCGGCGCCGCGCTTCGCCAGCCCGGCGCCGTCCCTGCTGCCGGTCACCACGCTGCCGGCATTGCATCACCCCGCGCCCGCACTGCCGTCCCAAATGCCGCTGTATGGCCTGGTCGCCGCGCTGATGTTTGGCCTCGCCAGCCTCACCGCCTTCGTGCTCAGCGAGCCGCCCCCGTCGCCGCCAGCCTCCCCGCGCCACACGGTCGCGGCGCCCGTCGTGGTCGCTCAGGCCGAGCGTGAGCCCGAGCCCGCCGCGAAGATCGAGCCGGAGCTGCTCGCTGCGGTGATCGAGGCGCCCACGGTGCCCGCCGAGCCGAGCGAGGCACGTCCTCACAGACCCTCGCAGCGTCCCGCCACCAAGCCCGCTCCGATCGTCGAGAAGCCGCAGCCGACGGTCGCCCCGGTCGCCAAACCAGCCGCGCGTGACGACGACGCCACCATGAAGTGCCTGCTCGGCGGTGGCACATGCGAGGCCGATCGTCCCGCCGCGAAACCGGAGCCCGTCGCCACGCCGGTCCCCGCCGCGAGCCTGCCCGAGCGGCTCAGCGACACCGACATCACCGCCGGCACCGGCCCGGCCAAGGCCCGCGCGACCCGCAACTGCGCGCGCCTTGCGAAGGGCGACGAGCGCGTGCGGATCAAGCTGTCGATCGCCGGTCCGAGCGGCACAGTGATCCGCGCAGGCGCCGAGGACGACGCCGGCAACCCGGCCCTCGCGGCCTGCTGCGTCACCGAGCTCGAGTCGGCCAGCTTCACGCCGGTCCAGCGCCCACAAATGGGCGCCCTCGTGACGCTCAAGTTCTGAGCCCGCGAACCCCGATGAGCGCGAGGGCCTTCGCATCAGCGCAGATCCTCTGCGAGCGATCAGCCGGGCCACTGCGGTTCGAAGTCCGCGAACATCTCGATGTTGTCGGCCGACATGCTCGCCGGCAGGCCGCTGTGTGCGACCGGGTCGATACCGGGGTCGGCGATCGCCGCGCCGCGACCGCATATCCGCTCGCGCCGGCCGGCCGTAAACAGCAATAAAGCGAGCAAAGCCCGTCCTGGCGTCATGCCGCCGACGATACCCCCCAGCGGCAGGCCCCCCAGCGGCGCGCGGGACTCGGCCGGTCCGGGATGGAGCGCTGCTCAGCGAGCCGCCCCGCGGCCCCGACATGGTCCACGCCTCGACCTTCTCCCCTGACGGCACGCGCGTCTACACTGCCAGCGGCAACACCGTCACGCCCGCGGACTGGACCGCGCGAGCCTGGGACGCCAGGCCTATCGACATTCGCTGATGCGGGCGGCCAGACCACGCACATTGCGTGGCCTGGCCTTTGGGTCAGCCTGGGTCTGTCTCAGGCTGACCATGCCATGCTCACAGGCGCAGCGCGCCCGTGCGCAGCAGGTACGTCAGGCGCCGGCGCTGCTCCGGTTGCAGCAGCGCGTGGATCTTCGCCAGCGAGGCCTGGACGGCGCTCTGCAGCCGCTGCGCCGAGTGCACGCGCTCGTCCGTCACCTTCGTCGCCGCCGCGTCGTCGAAGATCTCGGCCGACAGCAGGTCGGCGTAGGCCGCGGTCGTGCGCCGCTGGTCGACCTCCGCCTGGGCCCGCTCGGTCTTCACCGTGTCGAGCACCATCGCCAGCTCGGCCACCTGACGCTCGTCGAGCTCGAGCTTGTAGGCCAGGAAGCGCAGCGGCCGGCGCACGCCGAAGTTCCCGCCGCCGTCGAAGCCCCCGTCCTCACCACCACCGCCGCCAAACCCACGGTCACCGCCGCCGCCGCCCCCACCCGGGCCGCAGCGCCCGCCGAACCAACGCCGGCCGCCGTCGCACGAAGATCGGCGACTGTCGCACTGAGATTGTCCACCAAACCGATGCGTGGCACGTTGCCACGCCGCAAAAAACGGATGCATCACTTTTCTCGCTCCTCGCCGGGGCTGTCGCTCCCTGCGGGTTTATCAGCGCGGGCACCATGCCTCGCGCATCGACCGAGTATTGGCCCGGTCCCCGGCGCTGTCAACCTGCGGGCGCGAGGCCCCACGCAGCGTCGTCCGTGTAGAGCGGCTCATCGCTGCGCGGGAAGACCATACGAAAGATCGTGCCGCGCCCGGGCTCGCTCTCGCAGCGGATCTCGCCCTGGTGCTGCTTGACCAGGCCATACACGATCGACAGTCCGAGGCCGGCGACCTTGACCTGTTCGCGGGTGGTCAAGAACGGCTCGAACACCCGGCTGAGCACATCCGCAGGCATGCCCTCGCCGGTGTCGCGGACCTCGAGCACGACATATCGACCAGGCACCAGGTCTGTGCGCGCCTCGGGGTCCTCCGCGCCGAGCTCGAGGTTCGCGGCGGAGATCGTCACTATCCCCCCGTCGGTGATCGCCTCGCGCGCGTTGACCACCAAATTAATGAGGATCTGCTCGAGGCGCGTGGGGTCGGCCATCACATGCCCGAGGTCGTCGGCGAGCGCGAACACGACCTCGACCTCGTCGCCGACCAGCCGCCGCAGCATCGGCGCGAGCCCGTCGATCACCGCCCCGAGCGCGACCGGCTGGACCTGCATCGGCTGCTTGCGAGAAAACGTCAGGATCTGGCGCATGAGACCGCTGGCGCGCTCCGCCGCGTGGCGGATCTCGTGCAGCTCTTCATATAACGGCGCGCCGACGTCGAGCTGCATCAGCCCCATGTTGGCGTAGGCGAGGATCGGCGTCAGCAGGTTGTTGAAGTCGTGGGCGATGCCCCCGGCGAGCCGCTCGAGCGACTCCATCTTCTCGGCGTGTCGCCATTGTTCGCGCAGCTCCTCGCGCTCGCGCTGCTCCTGCTCACGCTCGCTGAGCCGCCGCTGCGACATCGCTAGACCGTCGCCAGCCGGAGCGACGCGGTGGAAATACCACCCGCCGCGGGCACCATCGTGAGGAGGACCTTGCAGCGTCGGCAGTTCATACTCCGCCTCGAGCGGCTCGCCGGTCTCGACCACCCGACGATACTTCTCGAATAATCCAGCGCTGCGGAGCCCAGGGAGCAGCTCGCACATGCGCGCGCCGATCAACGCCTCGCGCGGGCGCCGGAGCAGGCGCTCGCCACCTGCGTTGACCTCGACGAACACGAAGTCCACGATCTCACCGCCCGCGTCGCGCTCGCTGCGAAGCAGGAAGAACGCGTCGAAGCAGCCCGCGAGCGCGGCGCGTAGCACCGCCAGTTCGGCCTCCAGCGCTCGCACCTCGGATCCATCGCTTCGAAGCATGACGGGCGCCGAGTCTAACCTGCGGCGCTCCGCGGCGGCTGCGCATCGACCTCAGCGCCCACGACGTGCAGCCAGCGTCGCGGCGATCAGCATCAGACCGCCGCCGAGTGCGAGCCGTGAAAGGTCCGCACGTTCGCCGAAGATCGTCAGGGCCGCCGCCACCGCGAGCGGGATCTTGAGGTTGTTGAACACCGCGAGCGCCCCCGCCGGGGCCGTCACCGCGCCGCGGTTCCACAGAAAGAAGCCCGCCCCCGTCGCAAACACCCCGAGATACAGCAGCGTCCACGCCTGCCGTCCGTCGACCTCACGCAGCTCCCCCCAACTGCCCGCGAGGCTCACCGTCGCGGTCGTCACCAGCAGACCGCCGAGATACAGCCACGCGAACACGGCGTGATCGCGGACCTTCGGCGCCCGCCGACGCTCGCGGCGATAGGCGATCTGCCCGACCGCGAAGCACAGGTTCGACGCCTGCACCAGCACAAAACCGAGCCACGCGTCCCCGAATGTCCATACCCGCGGCTGCAACACCACCGCCCCGAACACCGCGAGCGCCGCGAGCCCGAGGTTGACCGGGTCGAAGCGCCGCGCCCACGCGTCGTGCAACAGGCTGACGTATAGCGGCGTCGTCACCGTGAACAGCGCGACCTCGTGGGCCTGGGCGAAGCCGAAGGCCGCGAGGTAGCCGGTGTACATCAGCCCGTATTGCACCGCACCGATCGCCGCCAGCCGCCCCGCCGAGCGCCACGCCGGACCTGGCCACCAGGACAGCTCACGCCAGCGCACGAAGGGCAGCAGCAGCGGCAACGCCAGAGCCAGACGCGCCCACGCCACGAAGTTCGGGTCGAGCCCCCCGAGCTCGCGCTTGATCAGCCCGAACGACAGGGCCCATAACAACGTGGCGAGCAGCAGCAGCGGCACGTTATCTGCGCTCGAAGGGGTTCTTCAGGTCGCTC
>Ga0105047_10009478_pt1 | contig 16024 bp, 18 predicted proteins | sample MAT04_FD_78384 | JGI IMG/M metagenome (GOLD analysis project Ga0105047, IMG submission 78384) | Freshwater microbial communities from Lake Fryxell liftoff mats and glacier meltwater in Antarctica - MAT-04 (megahit assembly) | ecosystem: Environmental > Aquatic > Freshwater > Ice > Liftoff...
ACAGCAGACACCCCAACCGGCGGGGCGTTCGGCCAAAAATTTCGGGACGACTGCGTTTCATCGCCCGATTGTCCGGGATGGCTGCACGCCCGACTTCGCACGGCTTATGCCGGTGACATATAAACAAGCTACTTATCTGTAGTTCCTGCTGATAAGCAGGCTGCCTACATTGCGTGCTCCGGGCCCCAGGCTCGCCCTTGCCTGCGCCGGCGCACCTCCCACGCGATGTACCGCTACACCGATTTCGACCGCCAGTTCGTGCACGCGCGCGCCGCCCAGTACCGCGACCAGCTGCAGCGTCACCTGGCCGGCGAGCTTGCCGCCGACGACTTCCGCCCGCTGCGCCTGCAGAACGGCTGGTACGTGCAGCGCCATGCGCCGATGCTGCGCGTGGCCGTGCCCTACGGCGAGCTGAGCAGCCGCCAGCTGCGCCAGCTGGCCCGCATCGCCCGCGAATTCGACCTGCAGGACGCCGGCTCGCCCATTGAGCGGGGTGGCTTTGGCCATTTCTCGACACGCCAGAACCTGCAGTTCAACTGGATTCCGCTGGCGCGCAGCGCCGACGTGATGGACCTGCTGGCCGAAGTCGACATGCACGGCATCCAGACCAGCGGCAACTGCATCCGCAACATCACCACCGACGCGCTGGCCGGCATCGCGCCGGACGAGGAAGTCGACCCGCGCCCCTACTGCGAGATCCTGCGTCAGTGGAGCACCCTGCACCCGGAATTCGCCTTCCTGCCGCGCAAGTTCAAGATCGCCGTCAGCGGCGCCCGCGAGGACCGCGCCGCCACCGCCTGGCACGACATCGGGCTGACGCTGCACCGCAACACCGCCGGCGAGGTGGGCTTCCGCGTCGCGGTGGGTGGTGGCATGGGCCGCACGCCGGTCATCGCCACCGAGTTCGCGGCCTTCGTGCCCTGGCAGCAGATCCTCGTCTACATCGAGGCCGTGGTGCGCGCCTACAACCTCTACGGCCGCCGCGACAACATGTACAAGGCGCGCATCAAGATCCTGGTCAAGGCCGAGGGCCAGGCCTTCGTCGACGCCGTACAGCGTGAATTCGAGGCCCTGCTTGCCGACCCGGGCACACCCCTGATCCCGCAGGCCGAGCTCGATCGTGTCGCAATCAGCTTCACGGCGCCGGTGGCCGCAGGCGGCGGCGCGCCCGCCACGCCCGCCACCGAGCCCCTGCCCGCCTACAGCCGCTGGCTGCAGCGCAACGTGCATGCGAACAGACTGCCGGGCCACCGCGCGGTGACGCTGTCGCTCAAGCGCGCCGGCCTGCCGCCGGGCGATGTCACGGCCGAGCAGATGGAAGCCGTGGCCGAACTGGCCGAACGTTTCAGCCAGGGCGAGCTGCGAGTCAGCACGAACAGAACCTGCTGCTGCCCTGGGTGCGGGAAAGCGAACTGCGTGCGCTGTGGCTGGCGGCGCGCGAACACGGTTTGGCCACCGCCAACATCGGCCTGCTGACGGACATGATCGCCTGCCCCGGCGGCGACCTCTGCGCGTTGGCCAACGCGCGCAGTATCTCCATCGCCGCCGCGCTGACGGAACGTTTCGCCGACCTCGACGAACTGCACGACATCGGCGACATCGACCTGCACATCAGCGGCTGCATCAACAGCTGCGGCCACCACCACAGCGGGCACATCGGCATCCTGGGCGTCGACAAGGACGGCCTGGAGTGGTACCAGGTCAGTGTGGCCGGCGCCGACGGCAGCACGCTCAGCGGGGCGGCCGTGCCGGGCAAGATCATCGGCCCGTCGTTTGCGGCCGACGAGGTGCCCGACGTGATCGAGGCCGTGGTCGGCACCTACCTGCGGGAGCGCCGCGCCGGCGAGCGCTTCGTCGACACCGCGCGCCGCCTCGGTGCCCTGCCCTTTCGCCACGCGGCCGACGCGGTGCGCCGCGCCACCGCCGCGGTCTGAGAGCCCGCCATGACGATGCAATTCGTAGACCCTGCAGCGGCGCTGCCCGCCGGCGCGCTGGCGCTGGACAACACCGCCGACGTGCTGGCGCGCGCCGAGGAGATCCACCGCCAGGCGACGGTGCTGCTGCACTTCCCGAAGTGGACCGACGGCCGCGCTTATTCGCAGGCCGTGCTGTTGCGCGGCCGGCTGCGCTACGCCGGCGAGATCATCGCCACCGGCGAAGTGCTCGCCGACATGCTGCCGTTGTTGCGCCGCTGCGGCTTCGACGCCGTGCAGCTGCGCGCCGACCAGAAGCTGGAAGCCGCGCAGCGGGCGCTGGGCTACTTCGACAGCCACTACCAGACCGTGCCGCCCGAACGCGGCGCCGGAGTCTACCCATGAATCCCACTGCCATCACGCTGCATGCGCGCTGCAACCCCGGCTACGGCGAACGACTGGCCCACACGTTGCGGCAACTGCAACAGGCCGCCGGGCGCCACAGCGGCCACATCGTCTTCACCACCAGTCTGGGTGCCGAGGACATGGTGATCACCGACCTGATCGCCAGCCACGGCCTGCCCATCGCGCTGGCCACGCTGCAGACCGGGCAGTTGCACGCCGAGACGCTGGCGCTGCTGGCGCGCGTCGAGGCGTTTTACGGCGTGACGATCGAGCGCTGGGCGCCCGATGCCGAAGCCGTGCTGCGCTTCGAGAGCCAACACGGCGAACTGCCGATGCGCCGCAGCGTCGACCTGCGCAAGGCCTGCTGCGCCTTGCGCAAGCTTGAGCCGCTGTCGCGTGCGCTGGCCGGGCGCAGCGCCTGGGTTACCGGGCTGCGCCGCGAGCAATCGGGTGCGCGCGCCGAAGTGCCCTTCAGCAGTGTCGACGAACAGGGGCGCCAGAAGCTGAGCCCGCTGGCCGACTGGAGCCAAGCCGACGTCTGGAACTACATCGCCGCCCACGACGTGCCCTACAACGAACTGCACGACCGCTTCTTCCCCAGCATCGGCTGCGCGCCGTGCACCCGCGCGGTGACGCCGGGCGAGGACGTGCGCGCGGGGCGCTGGTGGTGGGAGCAGGAGACGGCAAAAGAGTGCGGCCTGCACACCCGCCGTAACGCATCGAAGGAAGCCGCATGAACGCCCCTGTCAGCCTCGACTGCCTGCTGCCGGGCCTGGACCACCAGCACCTCGACGGGCTCGAGGAAGAGGCCATCTTCATCCTGCGCGAGGTCGCAGCCAGCTTCGAACGGCCCGCGCTGCTGTTCTCGGGCGGCAAGGACAGCTGCGTCGTGCTGCGCCTGGCCGAGAAGGCGTTCAAGCAACGCGTCGGTGGCGATCAATTCAGCGGCCGCCTGCCTTTCCCGCTGCTGCACGTCGACACCGGGCACAACTTCCCCGAGGTGATCGACTTCCGCGACCGGCGCGTGGCCGAGATGGGCGAGCGCCTCGTCATCGGCAGCGTCGAAGACAGCATGCGGCGCGGCACCGTGCGCCTGGCGCACGCACTCGAAAGCCGCAACGGCCACCAGACCGTGGCGCTGCTGGAGGCCATCGAGGAACACCACTATGACTGCCTGATCGGCGGCGCGCGTCGCGACGAAGAGAAGGCACGCGCCAAGGAGCGCATCTTCAGCCACCGCGACGGCTTCGGCCAGTGGCAGCCCAAGGAACAGCGGCCGGAGCTGTGGACGCTGTTCAACACGCGCATCAAGCCGGGCGAGCACTTCCGCGCCTTCCCGATCAGCAACTGGACCGAGCTCGACGTCTGGCTCTACCTGGCGCGCGAAGCCATCCCGCTGCCCGGCCTGTACTACCGCCACGAACGTGAGATCGTGCGCCGCAAGGGCCTGCTGGTGCCGGTGACGCCGGTGACGCCACCCGCCGCCGGCGAAACGGTGGAAACGCTGGCGGTTCGCTTCCGCACTGTGGGCGACATGACCTGCACCTGCCCTGTTGAAAGCGACGCCGGAACGGCCGCCGAGATCGTGGCCGAGACCCTCACCGTGACCGTCAGCGAACGCGGCGCCACGCGCATGGACGACCGCACCAGCGACGCTTCGATGGAGCGGCGCAAGAAGGAAGGCTACTTCTGATGTCCGCCCTGCCCCAGACTCCGTCGCCTGTGCCGGCCGATACGGCCCCTGCGGCCCCTACACACAAGGCCTTGCGTTTCCTCACGGCCGGCAGCGTCGACGACGGCAAGAGCACGCTCATCGGCCGCCTGCTCTTCGACAGCCGCGCCATCCTGGCCGACCAGTTGGACCACCTGCAGGCGCGGGCTGCCGGCGCACCCATCGACCTGAGCCTGCTCACCGACGGTCTCGAGGCCGAGCGTGAACAGCGCATCACCATCGACGTGGCCTACCGCTACTTCGCCACGCCGGCGCGCAAGTTCATCATCGCCGACGCACCGGGCCATGAGCAGTACACCCGCAACATGGTCACCGCCGCCGCGGGCAGCGACGCCGCCGTGGTGCTCGTCGACATCACCAAGCTCGACCTCGACGCCAGCCCGGTGCCGCTGCTGCCGCAGACGCGTCGCCACAGCCTGCTGGCCCGGCTGCTGCGTTTGCCCAGCATCGTGTTCGCGGTCAACAAGCTCGACGCCGTGGCCGAGCCCGGCCCGGCCTTCGCGGCCGTGTCGCAGGCCTTGCAGGCCTTCGCGGACGAAGCCGGCATCGAAGTCGCTGGCATCGTGCCGGTGTCGGCGCTGCGCGGCGACAACGTCACGACGCCGCTGAACGCGCCGTGGTACCGCGGACCCACGCTGCTGCAGTTGCTGGAAAGCCTTCCCGTCACGGAAGACGCGGCAGCCGGCCCGCTCAGCCTGCCGGTGCAATACGTGGCCCGCGAAGGCGTTGGCACGGGTGAGCAGCCGCGCGTGCTGTGGGGCCGCATCGCCCAGGGCGGCCTGCAACTCGGCGACGAGGTGCAGGTGTTTCCCAGCGGCGAACGCGCCACCGTGGCCGGGCTGCGGCGCGCCGGCGGCGCGGTGCAGGCGGCCCGGGTCGGCCAGTCGGCGGGCGTGATGCTGGACCGCCAGCTCGACGTCTCGCGCGGCGACTGGCTGGCTGCGCCGGGCACGCTGCAGCCGGCGCGCCGCTTCGCCGCCACGCTGGCCTGGCTGGACACGGAAACCGCCACCCCCGGCCGCAAATACCTGCTGCGCCACGGCAACCGCTGGGTGCGGGCGCGGCTGCTCGCGATCACCAGCTGCCTGGACATCCACACGCTGCAGCCCGAGGCGGCGCACGCGCTGGCCGTCAACCAGATCGGCGAGGTGGAGTTCGAACTGCAGCAGCCGCTGCCGCTGGCGGCCTATGCCGCCAACCGTGTCGCCGGCGCGCTGATCGTCGTCGACCCCGCCAGCCACCGCACCAGCGGCGCGCTGCTGGTGCGCCAGGCGTTGAGCGCGGCATGAACGGCATGAACAGCGGCCGCGTGGTTTTCATCGGCGCCGGCCCCGGCAGCGCCGACCTCATCACCCTGCGCGGTGCACGCCGCCTGGCCGAGGCCGATGTTGTGCTGTTCGACGCCCTGACCGACCCCGCGCTGCGCGAGTTGGCGCCGCACGCGCTGTGGGTGGACGTGGGCAAACGCGGCTTCTGCCATGCCACCGGCCAGGCCGCCATCGACGCGCTGCTGGTGCGCCACGCCCGCGCGCACCGCAGCGTGGTGCGCCTGAAGGGCGGCGACCCCAGCGTCTTCGGCCGCCTCGAAGAAGAGCTGCAGGCCCTGGCCACTGCCGGCATCGAGTGCGAGGTGGTGCCGGGTGTCACCGCGGCCATCGCCGCGGCCGCATACACGAAGCGCCCGCTGACGCGCCGCGGCGCCGGGCGCAGCGTCAGCCTGACGACGGTGATGACGCAGCAGGGCCGGCTGCAGGCCGGCCGCCACGCCGACACCGAGGTCTTCTACATGGCCGGCCGCCAGTTGGGCTTGCTCGGCCGCGCGCTGCGCCAGGCGGGCTGGCCCGAGGACACGCCGGTGTGCGTGGTGTCGCGCGCCGGCTGGCCCGACGCCGTGGCCAGCGATCACGCCCTGCACGAACTGGCCGCGGCGGCCGTGCTGCACGCCGGCCGGCCGACGGTGGTGACGGTCGGCGCCGGTGGGCGCGCGCTGCTTCGGCCATCTGCCCATCCCGGGCTTGCGGCCGCGCAAGCCGGGCACGGGGTCCCCGCGCCTTAAACTGGCGCCTGGTGCGGGCCGCGGCATGCCCCCGCCGGCCCCGTCACACTCCACCGAGCCCGTAAATGACCCACGTTGTTCTCGAATCGTGCATTCGCTGCAAGTACACCGACTGCGTTGATGTCTGCCCCGTCGACTGTTTCCGCGAAGGCCCGAACATGCTCGTCATCGACCCCGACGAGTGCATCGACTGCGCGGTGTGCATCCCCGAATGCCCGGTCAACGCCATCCTGCCCGAGGAAGACGTGCCGACCGACCAGTTGGCCTTCATCAAGCTGAATGCCGAGCTCTCGCCCAAGTGGCCCAGCATCACCAAGCGCAAGGCGCCGCCGCCCGACGCCGACGAGTGGAAAGACCGCAAGGACAAACTCGACCAGCTGGTCCGCTGAAGCGCGCGGTCATGGACCAGCGCGTCCAGGCGCCAGCCCACGCCACGCCGCCGCCGCCCGCCGACGCGGCCGGCGCGATCGAGACTGACGCCGTCATCGTCGGCGCCGGCCCGGTGGGTCTGTTCCAGGTCTTCGAACTGGGGCTGCTCGAGATCAAGTGCCACATCATCGACTCGCTCGCCTACCCCGGCGGCCAGTGCGTCGAGGTCTACCCCGACAAGCCCATCTACGACATCCCGGCCGTGCCCGTGTGCACCGGCCAGGAACTCACGAACAACCTGCTGCGGCAGATCGAGCCCTTCGGTGCCACCTTCCACCTTGGCCACGAAGTCACCGTGGTGCTGAAGCAGCCCGACGGCCGCTTCTTCGTCGAGACCCACAAAGGCACACGCTTCCTCACGAAGACGGTGTTCATCGCCGGCGGCGTGGGTTCGTTCCAGCCGCGCACGCTGAAGGTCGACGGGCTCGAGCGTTTCAACGACACGCAGGTTTTCTACCGCGTGCGCGACCCGGTGCAGTTCGCAGGCAAGAACCTCGTCATCGTCGGCGGCGGTGATTCGGCGCTGGACTGGGCGCTGAACTTCGCGCAACCCGGCCCGCACCAGGCCGAGAGCGTGATCCTGGTGCACCGGCGCGACGGCCTTCGCGCCGCGCCCGCCAGTGTGGCCAAGATGCGCGCGATGTGCGAGGCCCACGAGATGCAGTTCGTCGTCGGCCAGGTCACAGGCTTCGAAGAAGCCGACGGCCGGCTACAGGGGCTGAAGCTCACCGGCGGCGACGGCGTGACGCGGGCGCTGCCGCTGGACATGCTGCTGGTCTTTTTCGGCCTCAGCCCCAAGCTCGGGCCCATCGCCCACTGGAGGCTGGGCATCGACCGCAAACAGTTGGTGGTGGACACCGAGAAGTTCGAGACCAACGTCCCCGGCATCTTCGCCGTGGGCGACATCAACATCTACCCCGGCAAGAAGAAGCTCATCCTCTCGGGCTTCCACGAAGCAGCACTGGCGGCCTTCGGCGCGGCACCCTACGTCTTCCCGGAAAGACGCATCCTGCTGCAGTACACCACCACCAGCCCCAGGCTGCACAAGGTGCTGGGCGTGGAGTCGCCGGTCTTCGACTGAAGCGCAGCACCTGAAACCTACAGCCCGCCATGTGCGGGCTGTTTTGTGTGCGGCGTCGCCGCGGTTTCGCAGCACAGCCATAATGCATCCTGCTGCCGGCTCCAAACGGGCCGGCTGCACTTCGCTAGGGGTGTTGGCATCGTTTACGCGGTGCCGACTGAGACAGTCCCTTTGAACCTGATTGAGGTAATCCTCGCGCAGGGAAGCAGCCTGAATCGGCGCACGTGTTCTTCGTGCGCGGCCTCCAGAGTTTGCCCACCTGCCATCGCAAAGGCATCACGATGGCATTCCGATCTGCGTCTCCCTCCCTTGCCGGCCAGCCGCTGCGCCGCCGCGGCCTGCTGGCGCATGCAATCCTGCTGGCGATGGCCGGCCCGGTGCTCGCGCAGACACCGCCGGCGCAGGTGATCACCGTCACCGGCCAGAGCGCTGCCAACAGCGTCACCGTGGCCGGCTTTGGCGACATGCCGCTGTCGCGCACGCCGCTATCGGCCAGCGTCATCAGCACCACGCAGTTGCAGGATGCCGGCATCGGCAGCCTGGCCGACATCACGCGCCTGGACGCCGGCATCACCGACGCCTACAACCCGCCCGGCTACTGGAGCCAACTCGCCGTGCGCGGATATACGCTGGACAACCGCTTCAACTTCCGCCGCGACGGCCTGCCCATCAACGCAGAGACCGTCATCGCCCAGGCCAACAAGCAGGCGCTGGAAATCATGAAGGGAACCAGCGGCCTGCAGGCCGGCACCAGCGCCCCGGGCGGGCTTGTCAACCTGGTCATCAAGCGACCGCAGCGCGACGTGCGTAACCTGCACCTGGGCTGGGAGGCCGACGGCAGCGTGACCACGGCGCTGGACATCGGCGACCGCAGCGACAGCGGCATGCGCACCGGCTGGCGCATCAACGCCAGCGCGGAACGCCTGGATCCACCGATGCGCAATGCGCGCGGCCGCCGCCACCTGCTGGCTGGCGCCTTCGAACTGCAGCCCGCGGAAGGCAGCCTGCTCGAAGCCGAATTCGAGATCAGCCGCCAGAGCCAGCGCAGCACGCCCGGCTTCAGCCTGCTGGGCAGCCGCCTGCCCGATGCCGCCGGCATCGACCCACGCAGCAACCTCAATAACCAGGCCTGGAGCCTGCCGGTGGTGATGGCGGGCCAGACGGCGTCGCTGCGCTATACGCAGTCGATGGGTGCAGGCGTCGATTTCGTTGCGCATGCCATGAGCCAGCGCCTGCGTACCGACGACCGTATTGCCTTTCCCTACGGCTGCAGCAGCGAGAACAACTACGACCGCTACTGCAGCGACGGCAGCTTCGATTTCTACGACTTCCGTAGCGAAGGTGAACGCCGTCACAGCGGCGCGCTGGACCTGTCGCTGCAAGGCCAGGCCAAGCTTGCCGGACTGAGCCACCGGTTCAACGTCGGCGTGCTGGGCACACGCTACACCGCGCGCTACCAGCGCCAGGCCTACAACTACGTCGGCAGCGGCAGCGTCGATGGCCTGAGCGTGGTGCCCGCCGACCCATCGCTCAGCGACGAGAACACGGACCGCGACGAGCGCAGCACCGAACTGCATCTGCAGGACATGGTGGGCTTCGGCGACGGCTTGCGCCTGTGGGCCGGCCTGCGCCACACGCGGTTGCAGCGCGACAGCGTACGCACCGACGGTTCACGCGCCACGGCCTACACGCAGCGCTACACGATGCCCTGGCTGGCACTCAGCCAAGCCGTCGGCGACGCGGGCACGGCCTATGCCAGCTGGGGCCGCGGCGTGGAAAGCGAAGTCATCCCCAACCGTGCGCGCTACGTCGATGCCGGGCAGGCGCTGCCGGCGCTGAAGAGTCGGCAGATCGAGCTGGGCTACAAACACGCCAGCCGCAGCCTGGACTGGCGTGTGGCGGCCTTCGACATCGATCGCCCCGAGTGGCGCGACATCGGCAGCTGCAGCGCCGCTGGCAGCTGCCTGCGCCGCGCCGACGGCACGGCGCGCCACCGCGGCCTCGAGCTCGAGGCAGAGTGGCGTGGCAGCGCGCTGAGCCTGCGCGGCAGCGTGATAGCGCTGCACGCTCGGCGCGAGGGATCGACGGACGCCGGGCTGAACGGCAAGCGGCCCACCAACGTGCCGGCCAGCAGTGTGAAGCTGCAGGGCGCCTACAACCTGGCCGGCGTGCCGGGCCTGGCCCTGCTGGCCTTCGTCACGCACGAGGGTGAACGCATGGTGCTGCCCGACAACGGCGTAGCCACGCCGGGCTGGACCCGCGTCGACCTGGCCGCCCGCTACACCCAGCGCCTGGGCGGCAACCGGCGTGCGGTCTGGCGCGCCGGTGTCGACAACCTGGCCGACCAGCGCGCCTGGAAAGAAGCGCCTTTCCAGTACGGCCACGCCTACCTCTACCCGCTGGCGCCGCGCACGCTGCACGCGTCGCTGGGGCTGGACTTCTGATGGCGAGGGTGCAGCGGACCGAGGTCAGAGGCCCGGTGTTTCCGGCTATACTGTAGGGCTGTATTCCCCGATAGCTCAGTTGGTAGAGCGCCGGACTGTTAATCCGTAGGTCCCTGGTTCGAGCCCAGGTCGGGGAGCCATATAAAACAACAGGTTAGCGACGAAAGTCACTAACCTGTTTGTCTATGGTGTGACGGATTTGTGCCGTGAATTTCTGCGGGATCGAATCTTCCTTGGCGGGAAGGCGGCCATGCCGATCAGTCCGCCGTGGCGAGGCTGCCCTGCGGCACAGCGAGATACTTGCCCTATCCTCGCTCAACGTCGCAACACGATGGCCATGCCCGACTCCCTCCGCGACCTTGCACAGCAACTCGACCGGTTCGCCGGGGATCGGGACTGGCAGCAGTTTCATTCCCCGAAGAACCTCGCTTCGGCCCTTGTCGTTGAAGCCGGAGAGTTGCTGGAACACTTTCAGTGGCTGACAGAAGCGCAGAGCCGCACACTCACACCCGAGAAGCGCGACGCCGTGGGTGCCGAGGTGGCGGACGTGCTGCTGTACCTGATCCAGCTGACCAGTGCGCTGGGCATCGACCCCATCGCGGCAGCGCGGGCCAAGCTTGAGCTCAACGAGCTGAAGTACCCGGTGGCCTTGGCGCGTGGCACCAGCAAGAAGTACGACGAACTTTGAGCGCCCAACCACGGTGATCATCTACCAAGCCAGCAAGAGCCAATTCCTGCACCACGCACTGCGCGACGATATCGAGGACGTGGTGTCGCGTCACTACCGCAGCGCGACGGGCCACAGCGTCGGCCCGTCCGAGATGCAGTCCTGGAAGCACTCGCTGCTGGAGATGGCCAAGGTGCTGGGGGACGAGGAGATTCCCGAGGACGCCGGCGTGGCCATCGAATACCAGCTGCCACAAACCTCCAAGCGCATCGACTTCGTGATCACTGGCGATGACGCATCCGCACGAACGAGGGTCATGATCATCGAGCTCAAGCAATGGTCGGAATCCCGCCGCAGCGACAAGGACGCCATCGTGTGGGCGCGCCGCGCAGATGGACCACCTTGATGCCGGGCGCATGGCCACCGCTGGCGGCAATGTCCTGAAGGGCAGCGACGGTCATCGCATGCGCCTTCTCGTCGTAGCCGACGCGGTACTGACCGGCGAGCCGGACGGAGCCCTGCGGCCAACGACTGCATGCGCGGCCGCTCATCGGTGTCGGGGTCGTAGCGGCAGATCTGAAAGGTATGCATGCTCTTCTCCTGTGCGAATCAGCCCCTGAGCAGTTGTCGGACCCGGCTGCCCGCAGCAGCATCGGCAGGTCACGATAGGGGGAGGTCATGGCTCTGGCCCTCCTTCCGCTGCGCGCGCGATCTGCGCCAGCAGCGTACTGAGTTGCGGGCCGGCATGCGCCAGTTCGTGGCGGTGTACGTCGGCCAGCCGGCCGAGCACGCGGGTGCCATTGGCTGTGAGCCGAAGCTCGACCTTGCGCGCGTCCTCATGCGTCGCCTTGCGCACCAGGTAGCCCTGATCGACCAGCCGGTCGACCAGACCGACGGCGCTGTGGTGCTTGATCAGCAACTGCCGAGCGAGCTCGCTGACCGTACGCTCGCTGGAAGCTGGCGTCGCGCGCACCACCAGCAGGGCCTGGTACTGCTGTCCTGTCAGGCCGATGCGCGTCGCCGCGGTTTCGCTGAAGTTCAGGAAGCTGCGCAGAGCGTGGCGGAACGCAGCCAAGCGCCCATAGTCGGCGTCGGTGAGTGGCTTTTCGACCGTTCGAATTGCAGCTGAGGCCATGAAATTCACTATATCGCACTGCGATACACTTGAAGCCGCTCGAATGGGAGTCCAACCATGCTCATCAGCAACATCGTGAGCCCACGGGTAGCTGGCCTCTCACCGGACTGCGTGGGGCTGGCTCTCGCAGTAGACAGGGGTGATGGTGTCGTCTATAGGCACTGAGCCCGAGGTTCAGCAGTGGCGTGATGCCCGGCGGTCCGAACTGTTGGCGACGCGCATCGCTGTGCCGACGCCGCAGCGGGGCCAGTGGAACTAGCTTGTCACACAGCAACTGGCGACGTGCTTTCCGATGCTGCAGGGCATGGTTGTCGGCGGCTACTGGCCGTTTCGCGGTGAGTTCGATCCGCGCTTTTTGATGCGCAAGTTGCGCGACGGCGGCTCCCGGCTCGCGCTGCCGGTGGTGGTGCGCAAGAACACACCGCTGCAGTTCCGCGAATGGTGGCCCGGTGCGCCGACCGTGAAAGCGGCGCTCGGCCTGCCTGTGCCGGACGGCACCGAGGTGCTCGTACCGCAAGTACTGCTTATTCCGCCGGTCGGATTCGATGAGTACGGTTACCGGTTGGGCTACGGCGGCGGCTACTACGATCGCACACTTGCCGAGATGCGCCCGCAGCCGCTCAAGATCGGGGTCGGCTTCGAAATCTCGCGCTTGCCGACGATCCACCCGCAGGCTCACGACGTGGCGATGGACTTCATCGTCACCGAAGCAGGTGTTTACAGCGTCGACGAAGCGGGCCTCACGCTGCTGAACGCGGCACCCGTACCACCGAAGGCAGCCGCCACAGCGTCGGCCGCGTCAGCCGGGGCGATCACCAGCGCCCCTCCGCCTTGAATTGACTGGTCGCGCGACAGGTTGAAGAACTCAGGTCGGCACGCTGGGCCGGCTCATGGCGACTCTCCACGCATGCCGAAGGCAGCGATCCGCTGGCTCAGCGCCGGCAGCAGGTCTTGTTCGAACCACGGGTTGCGCTGAAACCAGGGGGTGTTGCGCGCTGAAGGGTGCGGAAGCGGAAAGTAGACTGGTGCGAATTCGCGCCAGGTCCTGACCGTCTCTGTCAGCGACCCTCTGCGGCGACGACCCAGAAAATGGCGTTGCGCGTGCAACCCGATCAACAGCGTGAGCTCGATCTGCGGCAGCCGCGCCAGCAACTGATCGAGCCACAGTGGTGCGCATTCACGCCGCGGCGGCAAGTCTCCGCCTCGGCCCCGGCCGGGGTAACAGAACCCCATCGGAATGATTGCAACCTCCGCTTCGTCATAGAAGCGCAACTTGTCCAGGCCAGTCCAGGCGCGCAGGCGATCACCACTGGGGTCGTCCCATGGAATTCCAGACGCATGCACGCGAACGCCAGGCGCCTGCCCCACCACCAGGATGCGTGCGGATGCACTGGCCCGCAACACGGGCCGCGGGCCCAGTGGCAGGTGCGCCTCGCACACGCGGCAGCTTCGCGCTTTAGTGAGCAGTGCTTCAAGATCCTGGGACGCTGTGATGACGATGGGTTCGCGCGGCCGCGTCGCCGCACTCATGTGTGGTCCCGCCCGTGCTTCGGTCGGATCGATACCCGTTTGGCGGGCTCCGCGGTTCGGGCATCGCCACTGTTGCCTGTCGTGCCTGTCCCTCGCGTCAGCGTCGCTACCAAAGGCCGGCGGTGGGTAGGTCAGATGCAGGCCCTCGACCTTCGCGAATGACGTGAGAACGTGCGGCTTGCGCCCGTGCGGTCCGATGATGTCTTCCACGCGAACGCCTCGAACCAAAAGCGCGTCGGCGATCATCGAGCGGTGACAACGCCAGGGCACCGCCTCGGCACACATCAGCGCGCACCTCTGGGACTGAGCGAGTTCCACCACCTGGTCGACGTTCTGGGCAAAGCCGGCGGACTGCATGTAGTCCGCATACCCTCGGAACGAGGCGTTGTGCCACCCTGTGTTCGGCGACGCGACCTGCGCATGACGCAGGCCCCCCAGACCTGGCATGTGCAAGTAGTCGATCCCGGCAGCAGCCAGCGAGGCCGGGAGCGAATCCAGATTGAACTGCGGGTTGTGACGCGAACGCGGAATCGTCCTCACGTCGATCACTTTGGCAACCTCGTTGGTCCAAAGCAGGCCGATGAAATCCTCGATCGGCCGATTCGAATGCCCGATCGTGCAGACCATGGATTCATGCATCCAGGCAACCACGTGTCGGCACCGCACCCGCCGTGTGGCTGGACCTAAGCGCCATGAAGCAGCAGGGTGACCAGAACGGAAGAGTCCTCGATCGCCCTGAGCGAGTGCGGGATGCCGCCTGCGAGGCACTTGAGATCTCCAGACCGCATCACATCGCGCGTGCTGCCGATGGAGAATTCGACGCTGCCCTCCAAGCATTGCACAGTCAGTTCGCCTGCAACCTCATGCTCTGGCATCTCGTTGCCGGCGAGCAGAATCATGCGAAACACCTCCAAGTGCTGCGTCTTGTACAGCGTGGAGGTTTGCGTGCAAGTGACGTCGCTGCCGAGTGGTCGAATGTTGATCGACTCACCCGATAGCGCATGGTGAATGGCCATGCGTTGAAGCTCCCCGGCAGACGGTGCGCCCAGCGACGGTCTGTCGTCCGTGCGCCACTGAACCCAAGCCTTTGGTCTGCGAGCCTCGCTTCGAATCGACTTTTCCAGATGGCCTCGGCGATGTGCTTGATGAACACTTCACTCCGTCTCGATCTGCCTGGGATTCGCATTGAACAATCACCTGCCCGCAGCCTCAACCATCCTTGCCGTCCAGGCGTGTCGACATCAGCCATGGCGTGTAGATGACGAGGTAGATGGCAAAGGCAGCACTCCAGGCCAGCGCAGCAGCCAGCAAGGACTGCACGAACCACTGCGGCGCCACGATCGGCAACAGCACGCGCAGGACCGCCGCCGCCATCACCAGCGCGTATGCCACCACCTCTGCCTTCGACGCTTGCAGCGGCCGCCCGGTGTGGCCGCGCGCGGTGCGCGTGACCATGCCCACGATGAGCCCGCCGGTGGCGCCGACGGCCAGCGCGTGTACACCCGCCGACACATTCACCCAGCCGATCTGGGCCAGTGCCAGCAGCGCGAATCCCAGTGGCAGCCAGAAGTAGGCGGCGTGCAGGATCCACAGAATCGGACGGCTGCGCGTCACGCCCGGCTGCCATGACCACTGGCGGCGCAGGTGTGCCGCAGCGGCCAGGCCGAAGGCAATGGCGGTGAACCCGGCCGGCGCAGCCAAGACCCAGGAGATCAGCGCAAGGGCCGTGAGCGCCAGCGTGGCCTGCTCGAAGCGCGGCTGCGCCTTCAGGTTCAGGCCTGGCGTCACGCTGTTCGTGAACGCCGGCAGCACGCGACCGGCCATCACGCACTCGATCATCACGATCAGCGCCAGCGCCGCGTGCAACGCGTGCATCGGCGCCAGGGCGATGACCCCGAGCACCGCGAGGTGGAAGCACAGGTTAGCCAGCGACAGCAGCAGCAGGATGCCCGCCAACGCCAGGTTTCGGCGATTGCCCGCGCGCACCAGCACGCTGATCAGCACGGCGGCCACGATCGGCAGCAGCACCAGGTCGAGGACGGCATAAAGGGCATAAGGACCCACGATCGCGGCAATGCGCGCCGCCAGCCACAACGCCGCCAGCGCACCCAGGAACGCACCCCGCGGCGTGGCCAGCCCGGTCCAGGCCTTGCCCGCCGTCAGCAGAAAACCCACGATGACTGCCACCGCGAAGCCGAACAGCATCTCGTGGGCATGCCACAGCAGCGGCGCCACGCTCAAGTCCAGTGACACCTGCCCCATGAACAGGGCCAGCCACAGTGGAACGGCCAGCATGCTGAACACCGCTGCCCCTAGGTAGAACGGACGGAAGCCCAACCGCAGCAGCGGCCAGCCCCGAGGCTGGAGCGCAGGATCTGCCGATGTGGCCGCTGTCGCGGCTGCGGCGATGGGAATGGCGGCGTGCTTCATGGCTGGAAGGGGTGATGAAAGGATGCTGCGTAACGTGGACACTTGCTGCAGACACATGCTTTAAGATTCATGTCAAGTACATCTTAATGCGCCGACGAACGCAAAGCAATACCATTGATGCATCTTCAGGAATCCGTATGCGACTGTCCGAATACACCGACTACACCCTGCGCGTGCTGATGTATTGCGCCGCGCACCCTGA
>Ga0105047_10009479_pt1 | contig 16024 bp, 6 predicted proteins | sample MAT04_FD_78384 | JGI IMG/M metagenome (GOLD analysis project Ga0105047, IMG submission 78384) | Freshwater microbial communities from Lake Fryxell liftoff mats and glacier meltwater in Antarctica - MAT-04 (megahit assembly) | ecosystem: Environmental > Aquatic > Freshwater > Ice > Liftoff...
GTGTTATACAATGAATAGGTATTTAACGAGCCACTCCTAAAGGAGTTCATGGCAACATTTCCACCTGTAACTACTGAAGATGCTGTGGTTTTGCCACTGGTCCACATCTGATTGGTGCTGCGGTCAAGAGCGAAATAGGACACAAATCCAGTTGCATTTGCAACAGCGGAAAAATTTTCTGCAATGGTAGTGCTGGGTGCGGCAAGAATACTGCTGATAGAACCGAGGTCGGTGGCTACTTCTAATCCGTTACGGTCATATACAACGCGGATCAATTCCAAGTCTGCAAAGCTAGCGAATGCGCTGCTGGCGGACATTGCCATCAAAGAACCAGCCAAAAGCATAATCATTTTCTTTTTCATCTGTAATCCCCTTTTCTTCACGTTTTTTGGTTAAATTCAATATTTCTGATTTGTACTTCTACTTAGATACAGCATCGGTTTCGGAATTTCTGCCTGATCTGTTTTGCTTCAGTACACCGAATTTTCCCCTTACCGGGGTGGCTGCCTCTGAAGGGCGGTTACCACTACTGCTCGGTAACCGTTATGTACAATCATGTAACTGCCTTGCTCGGCGGAACTTGCTTGACCGCTGTCTGGGCGGGGCACAAAAAAAGCCCACATCCAGTGCATCCCCTGTGGGTTGGTCAGAAGATCTGACCGCCAGGCGGTTACATGAAAGTGGGCTTTTCGGGGCCTCGTAAAAGGTCTGCAAAAGTTCCCTGTATATTCAGTTATCAATTACTTCGCATAAAAATCAGTTTAAGCCCTAAATCTTTACCGCATAACCGCTTAACCGCTTAACCACTTAACCACATCACTCAGCTTGCGTAGTCATCCTCAGCAGTTCTTCAAATTTCTCGATCCTGCGTCATGACCCGGACAAAATCATGGTTGGTGAGATCCGTGACTCTGAAACCGCCCAGATTGCTGTCCAGTCGGCCCTGACCGGCCATCTGGTTTTTACCACCGTTCACGCCGATTTGCTCTCTGACAATGATTTGCTGGTTGTGGATGATGTCAGCATGACCAACAGCGATGCACTGAATGAATATGTGAGTATGAATCTGCGCATGACGGTCTATCTTCGGGAGGGGGCATGAGCCGTCAGAGGCAGGTGCTGCTTGTTCTGCTGCTGTTGCTGATCGGCACTGTTGTCTCAGCTTATTTACGCTGGCCGCGACAGAAAAGTGTTGAGAAACTTAAATATGCAGCGGGAGTAGCTGCTCCAAACACGGTTCCGGCCCAGAAAGAGGCGGCACCTGTTGTTGATGATGGCCGTATTCTCAGGCTGGATCTGCTGGATCGTGACCAATGCAATTAGCAAAACGGACAACGCTGACTAGAATTAACTTTAAAAGCCTGAAACAAGTCTGTAACAAAAATTTACCGGAATGTTACAGCAATCTTTTGAAAGTAGGTTTATTGTTTTAATGAGAAATAAATCCGATCTCTGACCCACCATTTAATTTAATACGCAGAGGATGAAGTATTATGAAAGCATCAAAAAATCTGTATTTTAAGTCTATCCGTGCCATGCTGTACTCACCTAACACACTGGCAGTGCTATATTTTATTGCCGGTTCTGCCTGGATTCTGTTGTCGGATACGGCCGTGAATAAATTTTCCTTTGACATAAATTCTTCTTATGACATTTCCATGTTGAAGGGGTTGTTTTTCATGACAACTACTAGTAGTGCATTGTTCTTTGTATTGCGATGTTACATGCGCGAGATCCGTTCTTCTACAAATATCCTTGATGCTGCTTTTCAGGCAACACCGAATGCAATTTGTATCAGCAGGATTAAGGATGAAGTGGTCATAAAGATAAATAAAGGATTTTTAAAAATTTCCGGTTATTCTGAAGACGAGGTTATTGGACGTAAGGTAAAAGAACTATCCATTTGGGAGAATCCTGCTGACTGTCTCAGGGTTGAAAAAAGACTGAAAAAGGAAAGTGAATTTCAGGATTACAATCTGAATTTCAGGACAAAAAATGATTCTATTTTTTCCGGAAGCATGTCCGCCAAGTTGATGGAGCTGGATGGGGAACAATGCGTGATTTCCATTGTGAGAGATCTGAGCAAGGAGGTTGCGGCCAATCAGGTCGTAGATAAACTGCAAAACTATGACAGTGAGACCGGTTTGCCAAACCTGAATCTGTTCAATGACCGTTTGAATCAGGTAATAGCTTTATGTACCAGAGAGAAGCGAAAAGCAGCAGTTATCTATATCAGTTTAACCGGCTATCAGGCTGTGGTTGAAATTATGGGGCACAATGGCGGTGATTTAATAGTTAAGGAATTGTCTGAAAAGATAGTTGCCACATTGAGACCTTATGACACGGTTGCCCGTGTCCATCGTGATGAGTTAGTTGTACTTCTGGGAGGGTTGGTCGAAGAAACTGATATACCTATAGTGCTCAGCAAGCTGAATAAAATATTCTTTTCTCCAGTTATAACCGAAAAAGGTGATTATGTTGTTCCTGCTTGTATGGGGGTCGCCTGTCTTCCGTCAGATGGAAAGTCCACAGAGGTTTTACTCAAGAATGCCCATATGGCAATGATACAGGCAAAAAATTCAGGTACAACGTCACATTTTTATTCTGAGTCGTTAAACAAGAGATCTCAAGATCGACATTCTATAGAAAGCAATATGTTACGCGGGATTGAAGATGGTGAGTTTTTCCTCTGCTATCAACCTAAATTTGCCATAAATGGTAAAGATGTTAGCGGCGCTGAGGCCTTGGTGCGCTGGAGGCGACCGGGTGAAGGAATTGTGCCGCCGGACAAGTTTATCGGGGTTGCAGAAGATAACGGAATGATTTTCAGGCTTGGTATGTGGGTACTTCATGAAGCATGCAGGCAAAACAAAGCCTGGCAGGATGCCGGACTGCCTCCTATCTGTGTCTCAGTCAATATATCAGGCAAGCAGATGCGTGACAGTACTTTTGTTGATCAGGTTATCGGTGTTCTGGAGTCTACCGGGCTGGAGTCCTGCTATCTGGATCTTGAACTTACTGAAAGTGCGATTATGTCCAACTCTGAAGATACTGTCCAGAAGTTGATCAGGCTGAAACAGCATGGCATTAGTATTTCCATCGATGATTTTGGGACAGGTTACTCGTCACTTTCATATCTGAAGCATCTTCCTATTGATACAATCAAGGTTGATAGATCATTCATCAGGGATATTGTCAATGATTCGGACGATGCATCAATTGTTGATGCAATTGTGGCCGTCGCCCATGCACTGCATCTTAAAGTTGTTGCCGAAGGCGTTGAAACTTTGGATCAGTTGAAAATGCTACAGAACGGAAAATGTCACGAAGCTCAAGGGTTTTATTTTTCAAGACCATTGGAATCAAGAGCTTTTGAAGAGTTTCTGACCAGTGGTCTGTCATCAGGGAAAATAGAGTCGGTTTTAGAGCCACGTATTTGCGCGAATACAATCAAAACCGCTAAAGTACCATCAGAACTTGTCCATAAATATTTGCAGACGCAAAAAGATAAAACATTGGAACATGTCCCGGCAGAAATTATTGCTGATATTTCAGTGCATGTAGAACCTTGTCTGCCAAGCGATAATCTGTCCAATGTGCTGAAACGTTTTCAGATGGATAAAGGTTTGCAGGTAATGCCGATAGTAGAAAACAGTATTGTGCAAGGTGTTATCAATCGATCTGTTTTTCTTGAAGAACACGTTATCGGAATACACGGTTTTGCATATCAGATCAACCACAACAAGAAAATGCGAGATCTGATGAGTCCTGTGCCTTTGCTTCTTGAGGCTGGTTTATCTATCAAGGATGCAGCACATAAAATTCAATCACTTTCAAACGATGTCAGGATGGATAACGTATGTGTAACAAGAAATGATAAATATGAGGGTTTGATTGATATTAACCTGTTCATCAGTGCAATAACTGATATAAATCTCACCCTTGCAAAAGGTGCTAATCCACTGACAGGGCTGCCTGGAAATGAAAGTATTCAGCGGGAAATTACGGAAAGACTCAAAACAACCGCTGGTTTTGATATATCTTATGTCGATATAGACAATTTCAAGCCATATAATGACTATTACGGCTTTCAGAAAGGTGATGTTGTTATCAAGGCGCTTGGAGAGATTATCCAGGACATAATTTCCACAAATCTTGGTAGTTCGGGGTTTTGTGGACATATTGGAGGAGATGATTATATTATTATAACTGAACCCAATTATGGACAGGTTATTGCGGAATCAGTTATTTCGGCTTTTGAAGAACATAGAGCAGTATTCCATGGGGAAAAAGATTTTGAAAATGGCTCTTATACGGCAATAAACCGTAAAAGTGAACCTGAGACTTTTTCATTGCTCTCAATTTCAATTGGTATTGTAAATACGCTTCTAACCCCGGTCAGTTCCTATGCCCAGTTGGCCTCGCTTTCTACTGAAGTAAAAAAATCTGCAAAAAAACAACAAGGCTCGTCCATAGTTATTAACCGTAGGATGAGATAATCGGTGTTCTGATGGATAGTATATCTGCCTCAAAAACTTCCCCTGAATACTTTGTGAATATGTTGAAGATGTGATACATATTCGCTGAAATTATTGAAAAAATAGCTTAAAAGCCATGAATATTAATCCTCATAACCCGATGGTCTCAGTGGTGATAATAATACTATTATTTCACCATGTGACCACACAACTCCCCATCACATATAGCAGTAATGTCATAAATGGCGGTTTTTAAGACCTCGGTTTTCCTTCTCTCACATGCAATTCTATTGATTTACTCGAATAATCAAACACTTTCAGTATTTTAGTCCTCATAAACCCGCTGGCGCATTAGTTGCTAGGTTACAGTTGTTTAACTGCCAAATTTCCCTGCAAAAATAAAAAGGATACATAGTGAGCATTGGTACACTGGTTGGCTATTTTGCACAGCAAAAAGATGCACAGAAAGCTCTTCATGAACTGGCACGACAGGGATTCCACCGTGCGGCTCTTCTACATAAGGGGGTGGATGGGGAAGTTCACCGGGAAGACCCGTTTTTCTGGCGTCGCGCACTCTGGGCCACACTTGCAGCCTGTCTATTCGGCGGTATTGGCTGGATTGTAGCTATTCTATTGCATCTGACACAGTCACAGACTGAATGGAAAGTTTACTCGTCATTGGTGCTGATACTTGTTTGCGCATTAATCGGTGCACTTGTAACCAGGCTTTGGCTGCGGCAGTCCAATTATGGTATTGAGCCAGGTATTATGCGTGATCATGCCCGGTGGCTGGTGTCCGGAGAATCTGTTTTGATACTTCTGGCGCCGGTTGATGAACTGCAACAACCCGTGACTATGCTACGGGAAAGTAGTGATGTATCACCGGTGCTTTTCATCATGCATCCAAAACTTGAGCGGAGGGCAGAGGCGAGAGGGCCGGAGATGAAACTTACTCCGGCACAGATTCTGGAACACTCCCAGCGACATGCAAGCGAGCAACAGATTGATCCAAGTCCGCAGCGCAACGATGAACTGCTCCGACGTCTGAAAAAATCCCGTCACTGGATCCGCCAGGTTTACGCCGACCTCACCGCAGCCAGCCGCCTCGAACAAAAAGCCACGCTGGCGGCAGACTGGATACTGGACAATGAGTATATTCTGGAAGGGAATGTCCGTGATGTTCTACTGAACCTTCCCAGACGTTTTTACCGGCAATTGCCAACACTGGCCTCTGACCCCTACCGCAAACTGCCATGTATATACGGACTGGCAAAAGATCTGGTATTTCATACAGAGCTGCGGCTGGATCGGGAAAATATTCTGGCCTTTATTGAAGCCTACCAGTCCGTACGCACATTGACCATTGGTGAACTGTGGGCAACTCCGCAGATGCTAAGAATCGCACTGATCGAAAGTATCCAGAACCTTGCTGTTACTGCATTGGCGGACTTGCGTGAACGACAGCTGGCTGAATTCTGGGCGAACCGGCTGATTTCAACCAATCGCCGCGACTCCAATCAGCTCTTTGCCATTCTTGCTGAACTGGCCAAGGCTGAACCGAACCCCAGCACGTATTTCGGTGCTCAGCTCGTTGGTCTTCTTTATGATGAAGAAGCAGCATTGGCCCCTGTAAAAAGCTGGCTTGAACGCACATTAAAAACTACCCTGCACGATTTTAACCTGCGCGAGCAGGTCCGCCAGACCAGAGAACAGCTGTCCTGCGGCAATGCCTTTACCAGCCTGCGTCAACTGGCTCAGCTGGACTGGCGTGAGATTTTTGAAAAACTCAGTCGTGTTGAACAGGTGCTGCGACGAGATCCGGCCGGAGTTTATCCGAATATGGATTTTGCCACACGTGACCGATGTCGTCGTACAATTGAAGAGTTGTCCCATGTTGCAGTACAGAGTGAACTGCAGATTGCTGAGCATGTCGTAGCACTGGCAACACGTGCTAAACAGCAAACAGGCGGCGATGAGCGCCAAAGCCACGTTGGTTCCTGGCTGTCAGGAGACGGGAGGGCCGAACTGGCCCGTCTGCTGAACTGCCGGGAGAAGTTGCATTATCGCACCTTGCAGTGGATTTATAATAACCATGCAATCGTCTATGGATTCGGAATAGGCGGTTTTTCTGCACTGTTGTATGCACTGTTTTACATGTTTAGCCCGAACAAAACATCTCCGGTTATCTGTTCAATACTTGCATTGCTGCTGCTGATTCCGGTCAGTCAGTTGGCAATTGAACTGGTCAACTATCTGCTGACCCGCTTTCTGCCGCCAAGACCTCTGCCCAAAATGGATTTTGAGGATTCGGGCATTCCGGATGCCTTCCGTACCCTTGTGGTCGTGCCGATGATGCTGGTTAATGATGAAACAGTCCGGTCCGAAGTGGAAAAACTGGAGATCCGCTACCTGGCAAACAAGGAAGCCAATCTGCTTTTCAGTCTGTTCACTGACTATACAGATTCAGTGACACTCTCCTGCGATGAGGACAACCAATTACTTCAAACTGCGGTGGATCAGCTGACGGAACTGAATCAGCGCCATGGCAGCGAGCGTTTTTTTCTTTTTCATCGTGAACGTACCTGGAGTGAGTCAGAGCAGCGCTTTATCGGCTGGGAGCGAAAACGGGGCAAGCTGGAAGAGCTGAATCGCCTGATCGACGGTACCCGGCCTGAAAATGCCGCCCGCCTGGTTTATGTGGGTGATTCGGATCAACTGGCTGACATCCGCTTCATCATCACCCTGGACAGTGACACTCAGTTACCACATGCAACAGCCCGCAGGATGGTGGAAACCCTGGCGCATCCGCTCAACCAGCCGCATTTTGACCTGTCCGGCAACATTTTGCCAGGCACCTACACCATTATTCAGCCACGGGTCAGTCCAACCCTGCCCAGTACCAGTGCATCGATCTTCAGTCGGCTTTTCTCCGATGCAATCGGAATCGACCCTTATACCCAGGCGGTCTCCGATGTATACCAGGACCTGAGCGGAGAAGGTTCATATCATGGCAAGGGGATTTACGATGTGCGAGCCTTCAGCCGCGTGCTGTCCGGTCTGTTCCCGGAAGCATGGGTGCTGAGCCATGACCTGATCGAAGGGGCTCATGTACGGGTGGGGCTGGCAAGTGATATTGAACTTTACGATGAATTTCCCCAGGGCTACCAGAGTTACAGCAGTCGCGCCCATCGCTGGATCCGTGGGGACTGGCAGATTGCCGGGTGGATCTTCCCTCATGTACCTCATGCCGCTGGCGGTCGAGGAGTTAATCCGCTCTCCCTGCTTAACCGGTGGAAAATTCTTGATAATCTGCGTCGAAGTTTACTGCCTGTATCCAGCCTCGGATTGTTGATCGCCACCTGGTTTATTTCTCCGGATATAGCAATTGCCGCCACACTTCTGATTGCCATGCAGTTGCTGTTTCACCCTCTGGCACAGCCGTTTACGATGGCCACCACACATAAAGGTCTACTCTATTTCTCACCGCAGAAGCTGTTACATGATCTGTTACGGGCATCAGCAGATGCAGCGATGCTACCGCATCAGGCCGCAGTGGCACTTGATGCCATTGCCCGGGTCTTCTATCGTCGCATGATCTCACGGCGGAATCTTCTGGAATGGGCAACCCAGGCCAGTCATTGGCGTAGCTGCCGCAGGCAGCCGCTTTTCGTGGCCGGCCTGTCCCTTGGGAGCATCTTCAGTCTTCTGGTAGGCTGGGCAATATGGTGCTACATGCCTTCCAGTCTGATCCTGGCTGCGCCCTGGCTGATTCTGTGGTTCCTCTCCCCGTTGCTGGGATGGCTGCTTAATCTGCGACCGGCTGAACATCGGCAGGTACAGCCGCTGCCGGAAGCGGACCGGCGTTTTCTCAGGCAGGTTGCCCGTTGCACCTGGCGATATTTTTCCACATTTGTCAACTCAGATACCAACTGGCTGCCGCCGGACAACTTCCAGGTCGCCCATCAGAATCGTCTGGCCATGCGTACCAGTCCGACCAACATCGGGCTCTGGATGACCAGCTCACTGGGTGCCCATGATTTTGGTTATCAGACAGTCAGCCAGGTCGTGGAAAAACTGACCGCAACCATGGCGACTATTGATCGACTGGAGCTTTATCAAGGGCATCTGCTGAACTGGTACGATATCCAGACACTGACACCACTGGAACCACGTTACGTATCCACGGTGGACAGCGGCAACCTGCTGGGTGCCCTCTGGGCGCTGGAGCAGGGGCTGGACGAAATGCTGCATGCTCCGCTCATGGATGCCACTGTCTTTGCCGGCATGTCAGACTGTGCCGGAGCTCTGAAACAGTCTGCAGCCAGGTCAGGCATTACACTGCTTGATCGCCAGTCACTGGACAAGCTTGTGGAGCAGTGGAATGCAGTATCGCCCGATATCATCCGGTTGTTGAAGCTGCAGCGGCAGATGCAGGCTACGGTTGATTCAATTGTAGCCGGTTCGGCAGCCTCACCATGGGCTATGGAGCTGGAACAGCAGGTGTCTGCCTGGATGCATAACAGCAATAGCTATCTGGGCTGGATTGAAATGCTGGGTGAAAAAACACAACAGGAACTGGCTCCATTTGGCTCCGCTGTTCAGCAGGCTATTCTTATAGACATGGCAAAGGCTCCTTCACTGATTGATCTGGCCCATGGACGGATTGATTCGATCCAGCTTCTCACAGCCTTTCAGCAAGAGTCTCCACAGATTGCAGAACCATTCAATCCATGGCTTGACCGGGTTCTGGAGGCTTTTGCCAAATCCCGCTGGGTGGCCGGGGAAACACTGGGTCTGGCTGAAGGCCTGATCAGCAAGGTTCACGAGTTATCGAACGGAATGAATATGGGTTTTCTCTATGACTCCAAACGCAAACTGTTCACAATCGGCTACAACGTATCCACGGATCACCTGGACGGCTCCAGCTACGATCTCCTGGCCAGTGAAGCACGACTGGGCAGTTTTGTGGCTATTGCCCGGGGCGATGTTCCACTGGAACACTGGTTCTCCCTTGGACGCCCCTATGGTGCCATTGGCCGGCAGCGGGTACTGCTCAGCTGGACTGGAACAATGTTTGAATATCTGATGCCGCAACTGCTGCAGCATACCTACGACAACTCGCTGCTGGACAAGGCGGGGCGTGAAGCGGTGGCGGTACAGATCGCCTATGGACGCACACGGAATGTGCCTTGGGGCATTTCCGAGTCCGCCTTCTCCGATCTGGATCTGAGTAAGACCTATCAGTACAAAGCCTTCGGAGTTCCGTCTCTTGGTTTGAAACGAGGTCTGGAGGAACAACTGGTGGTGGCGCCCTATGCCAGCATGCTGGCACTGAATATAGCCCCACGCGAAACCGTGGAAAACCTGAGGCTTATGGCCAAACTGGGACTGTTTTCGGAGTACGGTTACTACGAATCCATGGATTTCAGTCGTCAGGCACAGCGTATCGCCGGAAGCCTGCCGCTTAAACGCGGTGTGATCGTTGAAGCTTACATGGCTCATCATCAGGGAATGGCATTTATGGCACTAACCAATTATTTACAGGGCAACCCGTTTCCGCGACGTTTTCACAGTGATCCGAGGGTACGCGCCTTTGAGGCCCTGCTGCAGGAACGCATCCCAACTCTTCCGCCACTGCATCTGGTTTCTAATCGCCAGAGTGAGCCGACGGTACACTTCAGTAATCAAATCGCACAGGCAGGAAGTACGGTGCTCACACCGGATACTGCCATACCAAAAACACTTCTGCTTGGCAATGGCCGCTATGGCTTGATGATCACCAACAGCGGCGGAGGCTACAGTCAATGGGGAAACCATGAGCTGACACGCTGGCGATCGGATCAAACCTGCGACAGTTACGGAACTTTCTGTTATATCCATGAGCCTGCTACAGGTCGAGTCTGGTCCAATACCTGGCAACCTGTGGGTGGAAAGGTTGAGAAATATTCGGTGGAGTATGCCCTGGACCGGGTCGTGTTTCATCGCGAGGATAATAGCATTCATACGGAAACCGAAGTCACTGTTTCGCCGGAAGATGATTTGGAAGTGCGCAGGATTACAATTGTCAACCGATCCTCCAGTGAACGTTGTTTGAACCTGACCAGTTATATTGAACTTTCCATGGCCCCCCATAATGCGGATCGCCAGCACCCGGCCTTTAACAAGCTGTTCCTCCAGACTGATGCACTTCCGGAACAGAGAGTGCTGCTGGCTCACAGGCGGCAACGCAGTGATAATGATCTGCCACTGTATGTGGCCCACAGCATGACCCTTGAGCAGACAGGGGATGAAAACCCGCCGGAACAGGAGTGGCAGTTTGAAACAGACCGGAAGCGTTTTATCGGCCGTGGCCGGAGTCTGGCCAATCCCATGGGCGCCGTTCAATCCCTGGGTAACAGCCAGGGGTATGTGATTGACCCCATGTTCGCACAACGTCGCAGCATTGTCCTCAAGCCGGGCCAGCGTGCCCGGATCTGTATGCTACTGGCTGCCGGTACAACAAGAGAACACGTACTGATGCTGATGGACAAGTATACCGATCCGCATGCCAGTGAACGGGCCATGGCTTTTGCCTGGGGCGCGGCGCAACACCAGCTGCAGCTTCTGCATATCCAGCCTGATGAAGCACGTCGTTTTCAACAGCTGGCCAGCCATATGCTGTATCCAAATTATCTGCTGCGGGCTCCTGCTGAACGTCTGGAAGACAACCACAAGGGACAGTCAGGATTGTGGCCGTATGCCATATCAGGTGACCTGCCAGTCGTGCTGATAACAATCGGTGAAATAAGGGATATAAGCCTTGTTCGCCAGATGCTGCATGCCCATACCTATTGGCGCATGCATGGACTGTCCAGTGATCTGGTGATTATCAACGAGGAGGTCGGCAGTTATGAACGACCGCTCCAGGAACGTCTGCAGCAGATGATCCAGGCCCATACCGTCTCCGCTGCTGCAAATCGGGATGGCGGCATATTCCTTAAAAGTGCTGCTCAGATTCCGGAAACAGATCTGATACTGCTCAAGGCCGCAGCCAGTATTCTTCTGGTGGCGGCGCGCGGAACGCTGCCACAACAGATGGGCGCTCCTGCGGAAGTACCTGAGCTGCTGCAAAGATTGATACCAAAACGCTTTCCACGTGAACCATCGGTACCGCTGCCGTTCATGGAGCTGAATTACTTTAATAGTCTTGGCGGGTTCACCCAAGACGGTCGTGAATATGCGATATACCTGGGTCCCGGCACCAATACCCCGGCACCATGGGTGAATGTTATGGCAAATCCGACCTTCGGCACCATGGTCAGTGAAACCGGATCAGGATTTACCTGGTTCGGCAACAGTCAGAGAAATCGCCTGACCGGCTGGTCCAATGATCCTGTGCTTGATCCTGTTTCAGAGGCTATCTATATCCGGGACGAAGAGAGTGGCGTTTTCTGGTCGCCTACCGCTGCACCGGTCCGTGAGGATAGCGCTTATCGGGCAAGGCATGGCGCAGGTTATACGGTTTTTGAGCACAACAGCAATGGTATTGAGCAGGAACTGACGGTTTTTGTGCCGGTTGATGAAAACGGCGGTAAACCTGTCAAACTGCAGCGCCTGCGGCTGACCAACAGTAGCATTCGGCGTCGACGGCTATCACTGACCTATTATGTTGAGTTAACACTTGGCGAAAACCGAGAAACCTCACAGATGCATATCATGACCTCCTGGGATGAGGAAGCCAATGCAATGCTGGCGTTGAACCACTACCATCCCGAGTATGGCGAAAGAGTCACCTTTGTTGCCCTTACACCGGCGGCAGATTCATTTGGCGGCGATCGCGGTGCCTTTATCGGTCGCAACCGCACCCTGGCAAATCCGGTAGCCATGGAGTTGAGCCGCCTGTCGCAGCGATGCGGGGCAGGACTTGACCCATGCGCGGTTATGCGACTCACTCTGGAACTTTCACCAGGTGAACAGCGGGATATCACCTGCACACTGGGTCAGGCCGGATCAGTTGCAGAGGCACGCGAACTGGTGCTCGGTTTCCGGGCGGATCTGTCATTTGAGGCTGCCTTTGATCAGACCAGGGACTGGTGGGATAAACTGCTGGGGACAGTTGAGGTGCATACTCCGGAACTGGCTACCGATCTACTGATTAACCGCTGGCTACAGTACCAGTCCTTGAGCTGCCGTGTCTGGGGCCGTTCCGGCTTTTACCAGTCAGGCGGAGCCTTCGGTTTTCGTGATCAATTGCAGGATGTCATGGCCTTTGTCTACGCCCGCCCCGAACTGGCCCGGGACCAGATCCTGCTGGCGGCCAGCCGACAGTTCAGAGAAGGAGATGTACAGCATTGGTGGCATCCGCCAAGCGGTGCCGGAATCCGTTCTCGAATAACCGACGACCTGCTCTGGTTGCCCCATGTTGTGGCACACTATGTTCGGACTACCGGTGATGTGGATATTCTGAATGCTGAAGTTGCTTTTCTCAATGCCCCTCTGCTGGCGGAAGATCAACATGAGGTTTTCTCTACGCCAGAGGTTACCTTTGACCGTGCCACGCTTTTTGAACACTGTAAGAGAACGGTCAGTCGCGGTCTGACAATCGGGCCACACGGCCTGCCATTGATCGGGACAGGCGACTGGAACGACGGAATGAATCTGGTAGGAGCCGGTGGTAAAGGTGAGAGTGTCTGGCTGGGCTGGTTCCTGTGCGATGTCTTGCAGGGAATGGCCGAACTGTCCGATCTTCTTCTTCTGCCGGAGCTTGGACAATCCTATCTGGACGACAGATCAGCATTGATTCAACGTGTGGAAGCGGCCGGATGGGATGGTGAATGGTATCTGCGTGGAACTTTCGATGACGGTTCACCGCTTGGTTCAGCTAAGAATATGGAGGCCCGCATCGACTCACTGCCACAGTCCTGGGCCTGGCTGTCCGGCGCTGCTGACCCGCAACGGGCCGAGCAGGGGCTGGAGTCGGCCTGGCGCCATCTTGTTCATCAGGATGAAGGTCTTGTGCAGCTTTTTGAACCTCCATTTGACAAAACCCAACCGTCGCCGGGCTATATCAAGGGGTATCCTCCAGGTGTTCGTGAGAACGGCGGCCAGTATACCCATGCCGCCATCTGGATGGCCATGGCCATGGTCCGCAAGGGCGATGGAGAGCGAGCTTTTCAGCTGCTGCGCATGCTGAATCCGATTGAGCACACCCGGGATGCGGATGCAGTCTGGCATTACGGAGTTGAACCTTATGTGGTGGCGGCCGATGTATACCGTTTGCCTGGCCGCGTAGGGCAGGGTGGTTGGTCCTGGTATACCGGCTCGGCAGCCTGGATGTATCGCGCCTGGGTTGAAGAAGTACTGGGCCTGCAGGTCAGGGGTGATACACTGCGCATGCATCCGGTCATTCCGGCATACTGGCCAGGATTCAGCATCAATTATCGAAATGGTGAAGCGTTGTACGTGATCCAGGTGGTAAATCCTCAAGGTTGTCAAAGCGGTGTCGTTTCGGTGGACATGGATGGCAGGAGGATGGTTGATGGGCTGATCCGGTTGGAAAAATGTCTTGTGAAGCATCAGGTCTTGGTGAGTATGGGGAAGTTGGAGTAGGTCAATGTCAGAGGCTAAGGGAGATTGAATGGATCGCGATAAGTGATGTAACTGAAGCCCGGGCCGGAATACAGTATGGCACTACCGGGCTTTATTTTTTCACACCACACCATATACAGCAGTTATGTTAATAATGACGGGTTGTTCTGACAATTCCCCCCTAACTTCACTACCTATTATTTTATTAATATCAATGTAAACAGTCAGTTACTTTTTTTGTCTCCGCAGGCAATCTCTGGCACGTTGTGTGCGATGTATATTTTGCATGGCAGTTACAATGTAGTTATTTCAAAAAACCAGAATACAAAAGGAGAATACCATGAAACCGTTTTTTAGATTGATGGCTCTATGTTCATTACTTGTTTTTACTGCATTGATGATCAGCTCATGCGGAGGCGACACTGAAAATTTTGTCCAGGGAAATGGTAAAGTTACCGTTACCGTTAAAAATAATGTAGGTACAGCCTTGGATAACGTGAAAATTGATGCACATGCCGGTTCTCCGACGGGAACAATTGCTGCTAACACTATAACAGGCGCATCAGGCTCGTTTGATTTTCAACTGCAAGTTGGTACAGATTACTATTTTACTTTCACAGACTTGAACGTAGTACCTAGATTCGTTACGCCGCATGCAGACCCAACTATAATAAAGCCATTATTAACATCTACCGTTACTCTCAATGAAGTCTTGTAGATCTCTGATATCCAGGATTTACTTGGACAGGCTCGGGCACTGTAGCGGAATAAGATATACGTAATTCAGCCAGCAAGAGATAAAATTATCGGGGGCGAGTTGTTGTAATTCCATGCAAAGTGATGGCCTACCCCTCGATAGGCCATTACTGTTTTAACCTGGTTTGAATAGATCAATTTGAGTTCTGACAGGCAGCAGAAGTTGGCACAGGTTGCATGTCGCAAGAGGAGTAAGAATATATGAAAGTGAAGAATGATCCAAAAGACTTTCCGATTGTTTGCGTAGGCGGTTCAGCTGGTGGTCTTGATGCCTATATCCGCTTACTGCAGCATCTTCCGGCTGATATGGGGGTTGCTATCGTTATTGTTAATCACCTGAGAAGCGTGGCAACCATGCTTCACGAGATTCTCCCGCGCTATACGGAGATGCCGGTTGAACTGATCACGGAAAAACTACTTATCCAGCCCAACCATGTCTTCATCATCCCGGAAAAACGTGATTTACACGTTTTAGACGGAGAGTTTCGTCTCAAACCGATATCAAAACCCAGGGGATGGCCCGACGTAATTACCGTTTTTCTGAGTTCCCTGATACAGAACTGGGATGGCAAACTTATCGCGGTCATTGTTTCCGGATTCGATGGCGACGGAGCTGCAGCACTGTGCGGCATCAAAGAAGCCGGGGGCATTACCATTGCACAGAAACTCGACACGGCCAAACAGCCGGATATGCCTGAAAGCGCAATAGAAAGCGGCTGTATTGATTTTATTCTTTCACCTGAGGATATCGCTAAAGAAATTATTCGAATTGCACACACGGAAGTTCCCGGAAACATTGCACAGGCAAAAGCGACAGCATCTTAATCGTGAAAGATAAATCAATAATCCTGAGTAGTTCTTATTTGCCGTAAGCTATTGTGTGGTTTTGGTCATTGCTCCCCCTCTTAAGTTAAGAGGGGCTGGGGGGAGTTATGAACAGTAAGGCTAACCACTCCTGTCCTCCCCTTAAATAAGTGGAGGGACCTACCAATGAAAAGGGTTCAGCGGAAGATCAATACTAATCAGGTTATTTTTTGCGCTACCCAAGACAAATATACACTTGATCTGAGAGGAAAAGACTGGATGACACAAGACCGAAAAAACAATGACCTTGAACTGCGCAAGCGAGCAGAGGATCTGCTGAAAAGCCGTCCGTCGGCCAATGTTTCTGAACGATCAACGCTTGAAATGCAGCGACTTCTTCATGAACTGCAGGTTCATCA
>Ga0105047_10009481_pt1 | contig 16022 bp, 16 predicted proteins | sample MAT04_FD_78384 | JGI IMG/M metagenome (GOLD analysis project Ga0105047, IMG submission 78384) | Freshwater microbial communities from Lake Fryxell liftoff mats and glacier meltwater in Antarctica - MAT-04 (megahit assembly) | ecosystem: Environmental > Aquatic > Freshwater > Ice > Liftoff...
GCGATACTTACGAACGCGCCACGGGACAAAAGGAAGTGGCCGTTGAGATGCGCGCTTTCGCGCAAAAATTCGCTGAAAAAATGGGATTGATTGGTTGATTTTTGTACAGAGTATTAAGTACAAGGTATTATGTACGAGGTATTAAGTATGAGGTATTAAGTATGAGGTATTAAGTACGAGGTATTAAGTGCTAAGTACCAGGTACGAGGTATTGAGCACCAGGTATTACATTTCTTAATACTTTGTACTTAATACTCAATACTCAATACTCAATACTTCGCACTCATCAAGGCTTTTCAAAATCCTGATTCGTTTCCTTAATAAAAGCTAGAATTTCTTCGCGACCGAGGGCTGAATTGGCCGAGGTGATAAATTGTCTCGGAGCCACCTCCCAGGTTTTCAACATTTCTTCCGTGTATTCGGCAATATTTCGCTCCAAAGCGGCCGGTTTCACCTTGTCGGATTTGGTGAAAACCATCACAAAGGGAATTCCTTTTTCACCGAGCCACTCCATAAAACCAAGGTCATTGCCCTGAGGCGAATGGCGCACATCGATCAGCACAAATGTGCACATCAGATTTTCGCGGGTCTGTAGGTAAGGATTGATCAGCAGTTTAAATTCATCCCGAAGTGTTTTCGACACCTTGGCGTATCCATATCCCGGCAAGTCGACCAGATACCAGGATGCTTTGCCTTTGTCTTTGGGATATTCGATGGCGAAATGGTTGATCAATTGCGTTTTTCCAGGTCTCCCGGAAGTTTTGGCAAGGTCTTTTCGCGTAAGCAGCATATTGATCAGCGAAGATTTGCCCACATTGCTGCGCCCCACAAATGCGTATTCTGGAATAACGGGCTCAGGACATTGGTTGAGCTTACCGCTGCTTTTGAGAAATGAAGATATCAGGTGGTCTTCGGCATTCATGCTGCGAAGCTAAAACCTTTTGTCGAGCCAGGCAGAAAGAATGGTGTTGAATTCATGCGGATGTTCCATCATGGGCGCGTGTCCGCACTTGTCGATCCAAAAAAGTTCGGCATCCGGCATTCCCGCCAAAAATTCTTCCGCAACTTCCGGCGGGGTGATGGTATCATTTTTACCCCAAATAAGACACACCGGCATTTTATAGTTTTTCAGATCCTCGCGCATATTGTTGCGGATAGCCGATTTGGCAAGGGCCAGCACTTTAATGAGTTTTGTACGGTCCTGCACCAGTTGGAAAGTTACTTCCACGAGTTCGTCTGTCACCATTTCCGGGTCGTAAAATGTCACAGCGACTTTTTTACGGATGTACTCCTTGTCTTCCCTTCTGGGAAACGATCCCCCAAACGCATTTTCGTAAAGTCCGGAACTCCCGGTAAGCACGAGTGCTTTCATCCAGTGCGGCTTCGCCTTTGCCGTTACGAGGCCTACGTGTCCGCCAAGAGAATTGCCGAGCAGAATGACATCGTTGAGTTGCTGCTGCTCCATAAAGCCGATGATAAATTCCGACAGATTTTTTACACCTGTTTGCAACAGCGGCAAATCGTAAAGTGGCATCATGGGTACAATGACGCGGTATTTTTTACTGAATTCGCCGATCAATTCCCTGAAGTTGCTCAAGGCCCCAAACAATCCGTGTAGCACCAATATCGGCTGACCTTCACCTTCGTCGATGAATTTATACTTTCCTTTTTCCTTGATTTTTATCTCCATAAACGTGTGCCCGTAGTTTTCAAATATAGGACTTTTGGTACGCGAATACCCGTTTCATCGAAAAAGACCCGTACACAGGTCTTTGTTAATAAACGAATCTCGGTGATGACTGCCCTTAAAAGGAACCAGAAAAATGGATCTTTACAAAATAGACAAAATCGTACCCATTAGATACCGCGGCTATTCTATTCATTGCGGCTTTGGATTACAAATTTTTGAAGTTAGTCCGCAACTGCAGAAGGAAGTTTTTCCGCATATTTTTCAGAAAGTTTCTCTCCGGACAAATGCCGTCTGTCAAAAATCGCCCCTTCACACATCTTTGTTCATAAGGTCCTGGCAAGTGCTGATTCCAGAAGTTTTTTACCCTTCTATTTACAAACTCACCCACCACCAATCACCCGATTCATACGCGGCTTTGACCTGTTCACCGCCGAAACTTTTCAACATGGTGGTAAATTATGGGTGAAAGTGGGAGAAAGTGGTAAACATTTTCTACTTTAGCGTTGGTGAAATGCCCCCTTATGCTCAATCTACTCGGAGAATACGACTGTAAACTGGATGCGAAAGGCCGCATGATGTTTCCGGCTGGCCTGAAAAAGCAGCTCCAGGAAGTTGTGCATGAAGGTTTTGTGGTAAACAGAGACATGTTTGACAAGTGTCTTGTGCTCTACCCTTTGCAGCAATGGAAGGTGGTTTCATCCCAAATTGGACAGCTCAACCGCTTCGTAGAGAAAAACGTGCGATTCATCCGGAAATTCAACAATGGCGCCACTCCCGTGGAATTGGATGCCGCCGGACGCATGTTGCTTCCCGCCTCACTTTTGGACTATGCGGGCATCGCAAAAGACGTAAAAGTGACAGGAAACGGCGATCGCATGGAGATTTGGGACAAAAAAGCATACGTCGCCATGCTAAACGAAGACGTGGATATGGCCAAACTCTCCGAAGAAGTGATGGGGAGGATAAATGACAACAATGAATCCTGATGCCTACCACAATCCCGTGCTGCTGCACGAGAGCGTGGATGCGCTGATCAATGATACGAATGGCGTTTATGTAGACGCCACCTTTGGCGGGGGAGGACATTCCCGCGAAGTTCTTTCCAGATTGAGCACCACGGGTAAATTGATCGGATTTGACCAGGATGAGGATGCAAAGGCAAACGTGCCGGCAGACCCCAGATTTCAATTCGTTCAGGCCAATTTCAGGTTTCTGAAAAACAACCTCCGGTTTTTGGGAATAACCAAAATAGATGGAATGTTGGCTGATCTCGGGGTTTCATCTCATCAGTTTGACGTTCCCGAAAGGGGATTTTCAATCAGAACAGAGGGGAAACTCGATATGCGGATGGGCAAAACCATTCCGCTGACAGCGGGAAAAGTGATCAACTCTTACACCGAAGAGGCCCTGATGCGGATGTTTTGGGATTTCGGCGAACTTAAAGAGTCGCGACGGGTCAGCGCCAAAATCGTGGAGGCCCGGGCGGAAAAACCGATCGAAACCACGCGGGATCTGATCACACTGATAGAACCGTTATCACGTGATCCCAAAACGAACCGGTTTCTGGCCAAAGTTTTTCAGGCTATCCGGATCGAAGTGAATGCCGAGATGAAAGCCCTTGAAGAGCTTTTGGAGCAAAGCGCCGAATTGATTAAACCCGGAGGAAAGTTGGTGGTAATCGCCTACCACTCCCTCGAAGACCGGATGGTAAAGCGATTTATGAAAAACGGAGCAATCAAAGGCCCGCTTGAAAAAGATTTTTACGGCAATCCCCTCAGGCCTTTTACGCCCCTGCCGGGAATGCCCATTGTACCCGAACAAAAAGAGATTGAAAAAAACGGCAGAGCAAGAAGTGCCAAACTGAGAGTAGCCACGAGAAATGAGTAACGCGAATAAAAAGAAAGAAAAAGGGAGTAAAAAACCCGGATTTACCCGCGGGGTGAATACCCTGCTCAGCGGGCGCTTTCTGACGCGCGAATACGTGCAGGTCAATCTGCCTTTCATATTCTTCGTCGTGGCAATCATGGTATGTTACATCAGCTACGGATATTTTGCAGAGCGCAATGTCAAAGATATGGTGCAGGCGGAAGCCCAACTCCGCGAGCTCAAGGCGCAAAACCTCTCTATGCACGCCCGCCTGGAGCAGCTCAAGCAACAATCGGCCGTGGCCGAATCCATTCGCGACCTGGGTCTGGTGGAATCTACAACCCCGCCCACCATCATTCGTGTCACTGATCCCGAAAACGACAACTAGCCGATGGATCAGCGAAAAAATATCATCAACAAGGCCTACATCGTTTACCTTGGCATCTGCCTCTTTTCACTTCTCGTGATTGGCAAAATTGTCGTGATCCAATTTGTGGATGGCGACAAATGGCAGCGCAAGGTGGAACGCCTCACCACCGATCTGAGAGAAATTACACCCGTGCGCGGAAACATCTATGCCGACAATGGCAATATGCTCGCGACATCTGTTCCCATCTACCAGATCCGGATGGACATGCAGGCCGATGCGCTCACGGAAGAGATATTCATGTCGCACGTTGATTCCCTCTCCTGGCATCTGAGTAAGGTATTTCCCGAACGCACCAAAGAAACCTTTAAGCAAAATCTTAAAAAAGCCTATGCCGACGGCAACCGATACTACCTCGTGAAAGCAGGCGTGGAATACGATCAGGTGCAAAAGGCCCAGGAATTTCCGCTTTGGCGAATGGGGCGATACCGCAGCGGCGTGATTTTCGAAAAACAAACCATTCGGCGAAAGCCATACCAGGACATGGCCGGGCGAACCGTGGGATATGAGCGTGAAGGCGTGAGACCCGTGGGATTGGAAGGCGCTTACAACCGGGAATTGAGCGGACAGCCTGGAAAACGGTACGAGAAAAGATTGGCCGGAGGAATTTGGATGCCCATCAACAACCACAATGAAGTGGAGCCCGAAGATGGATCGGATATCTACACCACCATTGATGTCAATATCCAGGATGTGGCCACCAATGCCTTGCGGAAACAGTTGAAAAAACACAATGCCCGCCATGGTTGCGCAGTATTGATGGAAGTGAAGACAGGTTATATCAAAGCAATCGCCAACCTCACACTCACGGCCGACAGCACCTACAAAGAAGTGTACAACTATGCCGTGGGTGAAGCCACCGAACCGGGAAGTACTTTCAAACTCGCTTCATTTATGGCGGCTTTTGAAGATGGGAAATTTGATCTGCACGATACAATTGACACCAAAAACGGAAAACAAAGATTTTACGACCGCATCATGCGCGACAGCAATGAGGACGGATATGGCGTCATCGACGTTCTGACCGTTTTTCAAAAATCATCCAACGTTGGGGTATCCCGGCTTATCAATGATCACTACGGTGCAAAACCCCAGGAATTTGTCGACAGACTCTATAAAATGGGACTTGGAAAGTCTTTGGGTCTGGAAATTGGCGGTGAAGGCAAACCGCAACTCAAAGATCCTTCTGACAAAACCTGGTCGGGCGTGACGCTGCCCTGGATGAGCATCGGCTACGAAAGTTTGATGACGCCCATGCAAACGCTCACTTTTTACAACGCTGTAGCCAATAATGGGGTGATGGTCAAACCACTTTTTGTGAAAGAAGTGAGACGCAACGGCGATCTCATGTTTCGAAACGAGCCGGTGGTGCTGAATTCCTCCATCGCATCGCGCGAAACAATTCAAAAAGCACGTCGCATGCTCGAAAGCGTGGTGACCGAAGAGGGCACGGCCTCCAACCTCAGGTTTGGCGCATACAGTATTGCGGGCAAAACCGGTACGGCGCAGATCGCCAATTCAAAATACGGCTATAAATACGATCAGGCGGTGAGCTATCAGGCCTCCTTCGTTGGCTATTTCCCAGCAGATGCGCCGGAATATACGTGCATCGTTATTGTAAACGGACCTTCTAACAATGTGTATTACGGCAATCAGGTAGCAGGTCCGGTTTTTAAAGAAATTGCAGATAAAGTTTATGTGCAGCGCTTTGATCTTCAATCGCCTGTAGAGCCGATCATCAATCCACTGGCCGTGCATGTGCCGGTATCCAAAAGCGGGAATGCATCCGACCTGAAAATGATCCTCGGAGAATTAGGGATACCCGTTCAGGATCAAAGCGACGACTACAATTGGGTGACTACGAAAACCGGAGCTGAGGAAGTGGCGCTTGAGCGCCGCACCATCACACCCGACCGCGTACCCAATGTGGTGGGCATGGGACTTCGCGATGCGTTGCATCTATTGGAAACTTCCGGAATGAAAGTGCGCGTAGCTGGTTCCGGAATGATCATCCGCCAAAGTGTATTGCCCGGCACCACCATTACGCCAGGAAAATCTATAACCATCGAACTTTCGTGAAAACGATCAACACATATCAACCCAACAGGCCGATTACTGCATGAAATTGCTACAGGACATATTGTATCAGACTTCGATCAAAGAAGTAAGCGGAAGCACCAATCTCGCGGTGGAATCAATTGTATTTGATTCGCGCAAGGTTACAGGATTTTGTCTTTTCGTAGCGATACGCGGTACGCTCTCAGACGGGCATGGGTATATCAGCCAGGCTGTCGAACAAGGTGCGGTTGCCGTGGTATGTGAGGAATTTCCAGAAACGAAAAAGGCAGGCATCACTTACGTGAAAGTGGCAGATGCACATGCCGCGCTTGGCGTGATGGCTTCCAATTTTTACGACAATCCGAGCACTGAACTGAAACTCGTTGGCATCACCGGCACGAACGGAAAAACGACTTGTGCCACCATGTTGTATCGCATGTTTCGCCTTTTCGGCAAAAAAGCGGGACTGATATCGACTGTCGAAAACAGGATTCACAGCGAAGTGGAACCTGCCACACACACTACGCCGGATGCGGTAAGTCTCAATCTTCTACTCAGAAAAATGGTATCAGCCGGGTGCAGTTACTGTTTTATGGAAGTAAGTTCGCACGCCCTGCACCAGCAAAGGGTGAGCGGAATCACTTTTGCCGGAGCGATCTACACCAATATTTCTCACGATCACCTCGACTACCACAAAACCTTTGATGCCTATATCGGAGCCAAGAAAATGCTCTTCGATATGTTGCCGAAGGATGCTTTTGCGCTGATAAACCTGGACGACCGTCAGGCCGAAACCATGTTGCAAAACTGCAAGGCCAAGACGCAAAAAACCTATGCCCTGAAATCGATGGCCGACTTCCGTGCAAAGATCATCGAAAACCAGTTTGCCGGTTTGCATCTGTCCATAGATGGACAAGATCTTTACGCGCGACTTGTAGGGCGATTTAATGCCTACAACATTCTGTCGGTCTACGGAGCAGCCATTTTGCTCAACCGTGACAAGATGGAAGTCCTCACCGCGCTGAGCAATATCAATCCCGTGGCCGGACGATTTGAATACGTGATCAGTCCGGATAAGGTCACCGCCATCGTGGACTATGCCCACACACCCGACGCGCTTCAAAATGTGCTCAAAACCATAGAAGATATCCGCACCCGCAATGAACAAGTGATCACCGTGCTCGGCTGTGGCGGCGACCGCGACAAAACCAAACGGCCAGAAATGGCGCGCATCGCCTGCAAATACAGCTCGCGGGTGATTTTCACCTCTGACAATCCGCGCTCTGAGGAGCCGGAAGCCATCATCGCCGACATGAAAGCCGGGGTGGAACCAATCGACTATAAAAAAACGAACACCATTGTGAACCGGCAGGAAGCCATTCGCATGGCATGTTCCATAGCCAGTCCCGGTGATATATTACTGATTGCCGGAAAGGGACACGAAAAATACCAGGAAATCAAGGGCGAGAAATTTCCTTTTGACGATCTCGCAATTGTGGCAGATGCATTTAACACCCTCCAAAGCTAATGTTGTACTACGTTTTTCAATACCTCGACAGCACCTATGACATTCCGGGGACGGGCGTGTTTCAGTACATCTCTTTTCGGGCGGCCATGGCAGTGCTCACATCGCTGGTTATTTCGCTGCTCTTTGGCAAAAACCTCATCAGCCTGCTGCGAAAAAAACAGGTTGGTGAAACCGTTCGCGACCTCGGCCTTCAGGGTCAGATTCAAAAGCAGGGTACGCCAACCATGGGCGGTTTGATCATCATCGCGGCCATTCTCATACCGACCCTGCTCTTTGCGCAACTCAATAACATTTATATCATCATCATGCTCATTACCACCGTATTTCTTGGTGCTATTGGGTTTCTGGACGACTATATCAAGGTTTTCAGAAAAAACAAAAAAGGGCTTGCCGGAAAGTTCAAAGTGGTTGGTCAGATTTCAGTGGGACTAATCGTGGGCAGCCTGCTCTATTTTAACGAAGGGGTGGTCAGCAAACAAAAAGTAATGGACAGCCCTTCGCCGATCGTGGTGAGCGAAACTGATGTTGCGCCTCCGCAAACTTTCAAATGGGTGGAACAAAAATCCATTAAAACCACGATTCCATTTGTGAAAAACAACGAATTCGATTACGCCTGGATTCTGGCGCTTTTCACAAAGAAAAATGTCAAAGACTGGTCATGGATCGTTTTTATACCCATCGTGGTATTTGTCGTTACAGCCGTTTCGAATGGGGCTAACATTACGGACGGATTGGATGGATTGGCCACGGGTACTTCCGCCATCATCGGGGTGGTGCTCGCCATTTTTGCTTTCGTTTCCGGCAACGTGATTTTTGCCGATTACCTGAACATCATGTTTATTCCCAATTCGGGAGAACTTGTCGTATTCATCAGCGCTTTTGTGGGTGCCTGCATCGGATTTTTGTGGTACAATTCATACCCGGCGCAGGTTTTCATGGGCGATACGGGAAGCCTGGCCCTTGGCGGTATCATCGCCGTATTTGCGCTGGCGATCAGAAAGGAATTGTTGATTCCCCTGTTTTGCGGCATTTTCCTGATTGAAAATCTTTCTGTTATGATGCAGGTGACTTATTTCCGGTACACCCGCAAAAAATATGGTGAGGGTCGTCGCATTTTTCTCATGTCGCCGCTTCACCACCACTATCAAAAACTGGGATATCACGAGTCCAAAATCGTTTCGCGGTTCTGGATTGTTGGTATACTGCTCGCCATATTGTCCATCGTAACCCTTAAACTCCGCTAATGAAAATGCTGATTTTGGGTGCAGGTGAAAGTGGAACAGGGGCAGCCCTTCTCGGGAAAAAGCTCGGGTACGACGTTTTTGTCTCCGACCGCGGGCCGATCAAACCGAAATACAAAGACATTCTTTTGAATGCTGGCGTAAAATGGGAAGAAGGTCAGCACAGCGATGAATTCCTTGCTGGAGCTGAGTTGGTGATCAAAAGTCCCGGTATTCCTTCCGGAGCTACTGCTGTAATCGCTTTGCGCGAAAGCGGAGTCGAAGTCATCTCTGAAATTGAATTCGGAAGCCGCCATACCAAAGGAAAAATTATTGCCATTACCGGCACCAATGGAAAAACGACCACCACCCTGCTCACGCATCACATTTTCGCGAAAGCGGGATACGATGTGGCAGTTGGCGGCAATGTGGGAACGAGCTTCGCAGGCTTGCTGGCCGAACGCGATTACGAATATTTTGTGCTTGAAGTCAGCAGTTTCCAACTCGACGACATCGTACACTTTCGCCCCGACGTGGCCGTGCTGCTCAACATCACCCCCGATCACCTTGATCGGTATGGTTACGACCTTGACAACTATGTGCAGGCCAAATTTACGATCGCACAAAATCAAACTGCCAACGACCATTTCATCTTCTGTGCAGATGATCCGATCACTTCCGAAAACCTGAAAAAGTACGACATCCACGCACAAAAACATCCCATTGCCCTCAAAGGCCCCATAGAGAATGGCGCCTTTTTGACTGAAAACGAATTGATTATAAACCTTACCAATAAACCTTTTGAAATGTCCATACACGATCTGGCCCTACAGGGCAAACACAACGCTTACAACTCCATGGCAGCGGGCGTATCAGCGCGCATTTTTGAGATTCGAAAAGAGATAGTGCGCGACAGCCTCTCGGACTATCAGAATATCGAACACCGACTGGAATTTGTGGCCGAAATCCATGGAATCAAATTTATCAACGATTCCAAAGCAACCAATATCAATTCCACCTGGTACGCGCTGGAAAGCATGGACGGACCTGTGGTCTGGATAGTCGGCGGTGTCGACAAAGGCAATGACTACAGCATACTGGAGCCGATGGTTAGAGAAAAGGTAAAGGCGATTATATGTCTTGGCAAGGACAACCAGAAACTCCTCGAATTCTTTTCGCCGATCGTCACCGATATCGTCGAAGCCGGCTCGGCCTCTGAAGCTGTTGGCTTTGGATATCAGTTTGGTCGCAAAGGAGACACCGTTTTGCTATCGCCCGCTTGCGCCAGTTTCGATCTTTTTGAAAACTACGAAGAGCGCGGTCAAAAATTCAAATCAGCCGTTCGCGCGCTTTAAGACGAAGAAAACAATGGAAAATCCCCAATCCAAAAGTACCACTTCTGCTCAAAGCCAACTGATTTCAACCCGGTTGGAAAGCCTGCGCAATCAGCAACCCTTCTCTCTGGAAGTGGTTGGTGAAATCAATGGCGTCACGCTTGTAAATGATTCCGCAGCGACCACCCTCGATCTCGTAGCCTCTTCGCTATTGGCTTTTGAAAAACCGGTGGTTTGGATTGTGGAGGCCAATACGGTCAACGATGATATGCACATGCTGTGCGAAGTTGTCAAACAAAAAGTAAAAACCGTTGTAGCCATCGGATCGTGCACCGATGAATTGCACAAGGCCTTGTGGCCCGCCATTGGGTTCTTTATCTCTGCCAGCAGTTGGGAAGAAGTAATGGACATGGGCCTCATGTCAGCACAATGCGGCGATGCCCTCCTGTTTTCTCCGGGATGCAGGGCAAGTGAACCTTTTAAGAATTATCGTGAGCGTGGAGCATATATAAACCAACTCATCGAGATAAAGAGAAACACCAAACCCTGAAACCATGAGCGACGGCAAAAATTACACCATTCACAAGAGTAAGAAGAGTCAGACGGATCGTTTTCTCGACGCGCGCGAAAGTTTGCGCAAAACACTTGAAGACACCAGCTTTCGACTTGAAACAGTGCGAGAACTGAATGGAATTGAATTTGTAAACGACGCCCGATCTACGGATTTGCTTTCCACACGCGACAGTTTCAAATGTGTATTAAAACCCATTGTTTGGCTGGCTTCGGCAACGCCCCACGACCGCGATTATGCCCTGATTGAAAAATATGTGAAATACAAGATCAAATCGATCGTGGTCTATGGCGGAAATGGCGACGACATGAAAAATAAACTTGGCGGTTTCGTGGAGAAATTCAGCGCAGCCCGCGATCTCCGGGAAGCCGTTAGTTTGGCTTTCCAAATGAGTACCGCAGGCGATGTCGTGGTGTTTTCTCCGAGCTGCACACCTACAGACGCCTACCGCAATTTTGCTGATCGCGGGGGTGCTTTTAAAAAACATATCGAAGACCTGATCTGATCAAGTGAAACAACTCATTGCAAAATATCTGCGGGGAGATCTCGTAATCTGGATGGTGTGCCTCACGCTGGCATTGCTGTCTATCCTTGCTGTATACTCAAGTATTTCGAGTCTTGCATACAAGTATTCGGACGGCAATACATTTCACTACCTGTTTAAACACGCCTTGATGTTGGCCACGGGATTTTTTCTGATGTATCTGATTCACAAAGTTAATTACCGCTATTTTTCGCGCTTGTCGCAAATTGCTATCTGGCTATCTGTCGTTTTACTCCTGCTGACGCTCCTCATCGGAGTCAACCTGAACGACGCCAGCCGTTGGATTAAAATTCCGATCATCAACCAGAATTTCCAAACTTCCGATTTTGCAAAAATCGCGCTGATCACCTATGTAGCGCGCATGCTCACCGTGAAGCGCGAACAGCTGAACAGCCTTCGCCATGGCCTTTTACCCATATTGATTCCGATCATTCTCATCTGTGGTCTTATCCTTCCGGCAAATTTCAGTACTGCCGCGATGTTGTTTTTTGTATGTTTCGTGATGCTCTTCATCGGTGGCATTCCCATAAAACATCTCGTGCTTGTGGTGGGTGTAGCCATCGCAGGATTTGCGCTGTTGCTCACCGTCGCTACAACCGTACCCGATTTGTTGCCCAGGGTGGAGACCTGGAAAACGCGTCTGATGAGTTTTGAATCGGGCGACAGCGAAGCCAACTATCAGGTAGAACACGCCATGATGGCCATCAAAGCAGGTGGCTTGCTGCCTACCGGTCCGGGCACGGGCGACTCCAGAAATTATTTGCCTCATCCCTATTCCGATATGATTTATGCTTTTATTATTGAAGAGTATGGAAGCATTCTTGGCGGGTGTGGGGTCATTCTACTCTTCCTGATTTTTCTTTATCGCAGCATGAAGATTACACGAAAGTGCGAACGCGAGTTTGGCTCCCTGCTTGTCCTGGGGCTCAGTTTCCTCATTGGCATACAGGCCTTCATCAACATGGGGGTTGCCGTGAGTTTGTTGCCAGTTACCGGACAGCCCCTTCCCCTGGTGAGCATGGGTGGAACCTCCATTTGGTTTACCTGCCTGGCCATTGGTATGATTTTGAGTGTAAGCCGTTCCGTTTTGGAAGGAGAATCCGTACGCGGTAAAAACATTGTAAAAAACAAGCCATATGCCGTCGCCTAAAATCATCATCAGCGGCGGTGGCACAGGAGGCCACGTATTTCCGGCCATCGCGATTGCCGATGCCATCCGCGCGGTACATCCCGACGCGGAATTGCTCTTCGTGGGCGCGCTCGGCAGATTGGAAATGGAGAGGGTACCCAAAGCAGGATATCCCATCGAAGGTCTTTGGATCAGCGGATTTCAGCGCAGGCTCACCATGCAGAATCTCATGTTTCCGCTTAAGCTCATCTCAAGTATGCGCAAGGCTGGAAAAATCGTCAAAACGTTTAAGCCAGATGCCGCCGTCGGCGTTGGTGGCTATGCTTCGGGGCCATTGTTGCGCGTGGCTTCATCCCGCAAAATACCGACGCTCATTCAGGAGCAAAATTCATTTCCGGGTATTACCAACCGGCTTCTCGCCAAAAAAGTGAGCCGCATCTGTGTGGCTTACCCCGGCATGGACCGCTGGTTTCCGAAAGAAAAAATCATCCTGACCGGAAACCCTGTTCGAAAACAGGTGACCGAACTAGCGGGCAAAAAACCGGAAGCTGCCGCGTTTTTTGGTCTTGAAGCATCTAAAACGACTTTGCTGATTATCGGTGGCAGCCTTGGAGCGCGCACCATCAATGAAACCATCGCCGCCAATCTGGATCTTTTCAGCAAAAACGGTTATCAGCTCATCTGGCAAACGGGTTCTGGCTTTGCAGCGCAGGCGAAAGCCGTGGTGGATGCCCTCAATTACGAAGGCGTACGCACCTATGCTTTCATCGACAAAATGGATTTTGCTTACGCCATGGCCGATGCTGTGGTATCGCGTGCCGGAGCCATGTCGGTGTCGGAGTTGTGCCTTACGGCAAAACCATGCATCCTCATCCCTTCACCCAACGTTGCCGAAGACCATCAGACCAAAAATGCCCAGGCACTCGTCGATGGTGAAGGCGCTCTGATGGTCAGGGATGCAGATGCGCACACCATGCTGAGGCAAGAAATTGAATCAATCATGAGCGACTCAGGTCTCCGGGCCAAACTCGCATCGAATATTACCAAATTGGCTTTTGCCAATTCAGCAGAGCGCATAGCCGCTGAAGTAATGAAACTCATTGAAAAAAATTGAAAACGGGCCAAATCCATAGCGTGTATTTCGTAGGCATCGGAGGGATCGGCATGAGTGCCCTTGCGCGCTATTTCCGGGAAGCCGGGAAGCGCGTAGCCGGTTACGACCGGGTGAAAACCGAATTGACCACGGCCCTGGAAAAAGAGGGCATGGAGATCGCCTACACCGACACGCCGGATGCCATTCCACAATGGTTTTTGGATACGCCTCTTCATCAGGCATTGGTTGTTTATACACCAGCCATACCTGCTGTTCACGCCGGCCTAAATCGACTGCGCAACCACGGCTGCGAAGTACTTAAGCGTTCAGATGTCCTAAGCGCCATCACTGCCGGGCAGCAGCTCATTGCCGTAGCAGGAACCCATGGCAAAACCACTACAACCGCTATGATCGCGCACATGCTGCACCAAAGCGACCTCGGATGTAATGCCTTTTTGGGTGGGATTTCAGTAAATTACGACACCAACCTTATCCTCGATGCACACAGCCAATATGCCGTGGTGGAAGCAGATGAATACGACCGGTCTTTTTTGAAACTCGACCCGCACTTCGCAGTGATCACCTCTGTGGATGCCGATCATCTGGACATTTACGGGGACGCAGAAAAAATGGTAGAGGGATTTGAAGCCTTTGCAGAAAAAATTCATCCAGATGGATGTACCCTTCTGCGATATGGACTTCCGCTGAAGCCCAAAGGTAAGTATATCACCTACAGCCTCGATCAGGTGGAAGCCGATCTTCACGCCACCAATGTGCACATTGAAGCGGGCGAATATGTGTTTCAAGTGGTGCTCAGAGGCGAATTGCTGGGTACGATACAATCCGTTTTTCCGGGAAGCCACAATGTGGAAAATTCTCTTGCGGCCATTGGAATTGCCTTGGAAGTGGGATTGACTTTTCAGGAAATAGCGGGATATGTCGCCACTTTCCGCGGTGTAAAAAGACGATTCGAATATCACATCCGCCGGGAAGACACTGTATTTATTGATGACTACGCCCACCACCCAACCGAGATTTCAGCCTGTGTGGGATCGGTGAAAGAATTGTACCCGGACAAGCGGATTACAGGTGTTTTTCAACCGCACCTCTACAGCAGAACCAGGGATTTCGGCGATGATTTCGCGACGAGCCTGTCGGAACTGAACGAACTATTGCTCATGGAAATCTACCCTGCCCGCGAAGAGCCCTTGCCAGGAATTGACAGCAACTGGCTACTGAATAAGGTGCAGATGGTGAATAAAAAATTGGTTGACCGTCAGGATCTTGTCAAAGAAGTGCTCAGATTGCGACCTGAAGTATTGCTCACCATGGGTGCTGGCGATATTGACAAAATGATACAACCACTTAAAGATGCATTGGATGAAGAAAATGCATAACATATTGAAGATTATATCTTTGTGTTTCTTTGGCGCAGCCATTTTAACCCTGCTTGGGTTTGTGGGCAACATGCGCAGCAGTGCAGCCTGTGAGTCGCTGGAAATCCGATTTCTGGGTGAAACGACAGCCGGTTTTGTGAAGGAATCTGAAATCAGACAGAATATCATGGAAGCGAGTGGACCCCTTATGGGCAATCAACTGGGAGAAATAGATACCCGGATGGTGGAGGAAGCAGTGATCAGATTGCCACATATCAAGGAGGCGGCTGTATTCAAAACCATCGATAAGAGGCTGATGATCGAAGTGTCCGAGCGCGTACCAGCCATTCGGCTCATCGACATTCACGGCACCCATTGTTATCTTGACGAGGAGGGCTATCTCATGCCCATTTCTGCCAATGCATCGCCAAGGCTTCCGGTCGTTACCGGACATTTTACCATACCTGCTGAGGCCGTAAAAGCCTGCACGCACCTCAGCGATACCCTCATGGATCCACGACTTGCCGGTATTTATACCTATGGGCGGACTGTATTAGCTGATGCTTTCTGGTCTGCCCAATTGCAACATACAGAGGTGGACCGTTTTGGAGATTTTATTGTCTATCCCCAAGTAGGATCGCATACCATCAATTTTGGACCGCCTGATGAACTCGACCGCAAGTTGGATATGTTAAAGACATTTTACGGAAGTGGAATGGGCGCCTCCAACTGGAATAAATACACTGCTATAAACCTGAAATTCAAGGATCAAATTGTTTGCACAAAAAAGTAAAAAAATGGACGAACCAGAAATCATCGTAGGCCTCGACATAGGCACCACCAAAATAGCCTGCATCGTGGGGCGCATAAACGAATACGGCAAGGTTGAAATCATTGGCATTGGCAAATCCGAATCGCTCGGTGTGCGGAGTGGCGTGGTGAGCAATATCAACCAGACGGTCGATTCTGTAAAACGCGCAGTGGCTATGGCCACAGAAAAAGCGGGTGTTGAAATCGGAGAAGTACTCGTCGGTATCGCAGGGCAGCACATCCGCAGTCTGCAGCACCGTGGCATGCTTACGCGAAAAGCGAAAGAACAGGAAGAAGAAATCTCTCAAGTCGATATCGACAACCTCATCGAAGACATGAACCAGATGGTGATGACGCCGGGTGAAGAAATCATTCA
>Ga0105047_10009482_pt1 | contig 16021 bp, 9 predicted proteins | sample MAT04_FD_78384 | JGI IMG/M metagenome (GOLD analysis project Ga0105047, IMG submission 78384) | Freshwater microbial communities from Lake Fryxell liftoff mats and glacier meltwater in Antarctica - MAT-04 (megahit assembly) | ecosystem: Environmental > Aquatic > Freshwater > Ice > Liftoff...
CAGCATCGTCAAGGAACTGCCCTCCAGCGAGGTCGAGGTCTCGGTCGATGCGAAAAACTACGCGACCATCAAAAGCGGCCCGTCCACTTTCAAAATCATCGGCCTCAGCGATTCCGAGTTCCCGCCGCTGCCTGATTTCGAGGGAGCCAAGAGCTTCAAAATCCCCCAGGCGGATTTGAAAAACGGCCTCAAGAAAACCTCTTTCGCCATCTCCACCGACGAGACACGCTACGTGCTCAACGGCATCTTCGCCTCCTTCCGCGAGGGCAAGCTCGCACTCGTCGCCACCGACGGTCGCCGCCTCGCGATGGCCGACATGGATCTCGAGTTCCCCGCTTCCCACGAGACGGACGTCATCATCCCTTCGAAAGCGGTTTCGGAAATCCAGCGCCTGCTGGGTGACTCCGGCGAGGTCGAGGTAAAACTCAGCGACAGCCAGATCTCCTTCACCGTCGGCGATACCTTCCTCGCCTCCAAGCTCATCGAGGGCAATTACCCCAACTACCGCCAGGTCATCCCCGGCGATAGCAACGAGCGCGTGATCATTTCCCGCGAGCATCTCCTCGAAACCGTGCGCCGCGTTTCCCTCCTCTCCTCCGACAAGTCGAACTCCGTGAAACTCATTTTCACCGAGAACCAGATCGAAGTCACCGCGAACTCCCCGGATGTCGGTGAGGCGCAGGAAACCTTGGAGGTCGGCTACACTGGTCCGGACATGCAGATCGCTTTCAACCCGGAGTTCCTCCAGGCACCGCTGCGCGCGCTCGATACGGACAACGTCTATCTCGATCTCATCGATGAAATGAGCCCAGGCGTCCTGCGCATCGACGGCTCCTTCCTCTACGTCCTCATGCCGATGCGTGTGACCAACTGATTTTTGCGGATATGGGCAGGCATTTCGAATGCAGACGACGGGCGAAGGAATCCCGCTGGGCCACGATGTCCAAGATTTTCCCCAAGCTGGCGAAATCCATCACGCTTGCTGCGAAAAACGGCGGACCGGAACCCGAGTCCAACGCGCCCCTGCGTGTCGCGATCCAGAACGCCAAGGCGGCCAACCTTTCCAAGGAAAACATTGAGAACGCGATCAAGCGCGCGGCCGGCAAGGACGCCTCCGAGATCACGGAAGTGACCTATGAGGCGAAAGGCCCGCACGGCTCGCTCTACGTGATCGAGTGTGCCACGGACAACACCAACCGCTCCGTCGGAAACCTCAAAGTCATCCTCGGAAAAAACGGCGGGGAGATCGCCCCGAGCGGCGCTCTGAACTTCATGTTCACCCGCAAGACCGTGATCGAATTCACTGTGCCCGAGGGCAAGGATCTGGAGGAGCTTGAGTTCGAGCTCATCGACCACGGTCTTGAGGAACTCTCAGTCGATGACGGCATCGTCACCGTGATTGGCGACTACACTTCTTTCAACAGCCTTACCAGCGCCATCGAGGCTATGGGGATCGAGGCGAAGAAATCGGGTCTCCAACGCCTCCCCACCCAGCCCATCGAACTCACCGAAGCGCAGATGACGGACGTGGAGGATCTTCTCGACAAGATCGAGGACGACGACGACGTCCAAGAGGTCTATACGAACCTCGGGTGAGCCGCAAGAAAAAGCCGCGAACCCCTTGTGGAGTCCGCGGCTTTGGAAAATCCAGGCTTTACTTGGCTTTGACGGTGGAGCGGAAGAAGCCGCCACCTTTGAGCTCCGGATCGCGGCTGCTGACCTTGATCATGGAATTGGTGTCAGTGAGTTTCCAGTTCGGATCCGTCGCGGTGATCTTCGTCCATGTCACCATGTCGGCACTGCGCTCGATCGTGTATTCGAGTTTCGGCTCGGGATTACTCACCTTAACCTGCTTGTATTCCCAGCAATTGCTATCTTCCTCCGTGCCAATGATCTCGCTGGTCGCGGGTGCCTGATTGACAAAGATAAGCGAAGGAGCAACCGGCATGCTGGCCGCATTTGTGCGGTCGCTGCGGAATGCCCACTCGGCGAAGTTGTTAACTCCGTCTCCATCAGTGTCTGCGGAAGCGATGTTCACAGTCGCTCCGTTGATAGGCGGCGGGGGCATTATGAAAGGATCCAGAACCATCACTGGCATACGGAATCTGCGGATGGAGCGGTCTTCAATCACAGCGGTGGTGGGACGCAAGATTTCGAATTCCAGATCCACGATACCGGTTTCTCCTGGAATCAGGAAGTTCGGGGCGAGGGTGTAGCTTTGGACAAGAGGGTTCGACAGCAACACCCGCGTGACAGTGGGTCCGGTGAAATTCGGGAAGATTGGGGGACCCGGGGAAGGATCGGAGAGAGGATCATTTGGATCCACGAGAGCCTTGATCGAGAAATACGCCCTGTCCGCCTGGGGCGCGATGAAGCTGATGGTGTTCCCCTCCCAGGTGATCGTGTTAATCACGTTTGGATTCAATACCGCGAAATCGCCATCGAATCTGACGTTCGTGAAACGCAGCCCTTGGTTCTGGCTGTTGATTTTCCGAAACCCGTCGAGCTGAGGAAAGAGATTGATCGAAAGAGCCACCGGGATGCTTGTCGAGGCGATGCTCGGGAAACTGAAGCGGTAGGATCCCGGAACGATTTCACCATCGAAGGTCTTGCGATCCGCAGGCATATAGGTGCGGTCGTAGGTGTAGATGGAAATGTCGTACTGGCTGATCGCCGTCGTCATGATGTTGTAAAACACGCTGCGGCTGTCATTGACGAACCCACCCAGAGGACGCGGAAGGAGGGACGGAGGGGCGGCAACCAGAGCGACTCTTTCCTGCTGGAAAGGGCGCAGGATCGCAGCGCGAGCGATTGATAGGACACTAAGGTAACTGCCATTGTCCTCCAAACCGTCGCCGTCAATATCACCTGCGGTGACGAAACCGGTGGCACCGATCGGGCAGATGGGAAGAGGCGGAAAATAGACGGGGGCGATACAGCCAGCCTCGTAGACAACCAGGCCGTCCCTGGCTCCAATTGAGAACGTTCCCCCTTCGAAGAACGTTCCTGTGGAGATCTGGCGATAGTTGCCGACCGATCTCGCCTGGAAAAGGAATGGGCGGGCCTCGACCTCCTGCGCCTGCGAGTAGGTAAGCCCGGCTCCCAGTGTGGCCGCGATAAGGGATAGGTTTTTTGTGACGTTCACGTGCGCAATCTCGCCACTGAATTGCGATCTGACAAGCTGAAATTCAAGTTCCTCCCATTTTTCGCCATTACCATGTATGGGCTGGAGGCGGCATTTCAAAAAACCTTTAGGGAACCGGAGCGGAATTGCAAAAAATTCGGGGGATCGCGACCTTCCCGCAGTCATCCGCCCGCTGTTCCGAGCATCCTAGCGGCTGACTTGAAATGCCGCCGCTTGCTCCGGGGAGAGCTCGGCAAACTGCCACGGGAGACCGTTCTCATTCAAATCCGCCATGAAGGCATCCGGGTCGTGCTGCTCGATGTTCCAGACCCCCGGCTTGCTCCAGCCGCCCTCGAGCATCTGCTTCGCGCCGATCATCGCGGGAACGCCGGTGGTGTAGGAAATCGCCTGGGAGCCGACTTCCGCGAAGCATTCCTCGTGATCGCAGATGTTGTAGATATAAATGGCCTTCGGTTTCCCATCCCTGGTTCCGGTGATGACGTTGCCGATGCAGGTGCGGCCCTTGGTGGTTTCTCCGAGGTCGCCTGGGTTCGGCAGGACGGCTTTGAGAAACTGGAGAGGGACGATTTTCACGCCATTGTATTCCACTTCGTCGATGCGGGTCATGCCGACATTCTGGAGCACCTGGAGGTGGTTGATGTAGTTCTGGGAAAAGCTCATCCAGAACTGGGCGCGCCTGATCGTGGGGATGTGTTTCACCAATGATTCCAGCTCCTCGTGGTACATGCGGTAGATCTCGTAGGTGCCGACTTCCTGAGGGCATGTGAAGGGCTGGTGCTTCGACATGGGAGCGGTCTCGACGAATTTCCCGTCCTCCCAGTGGCGGCACGCGGCGGTGACTTCGCGGATATTGATTTCCGGGTTGAAATTCGTGGCGAAGGCGCGGCCGTGGTCGCCGCCGTTCACGTCGATGATGTCGAGTGTGTGGATCTCATCGAAATGATGTTTCAACGCCCACTTCGTGAAAACATTGGTGACGCCGGGGTCGAAGCCGGAGCCAAGCAGGGCGGAGAGTCCGGCTTTCTCGAATTTTTCCTGATACTCCCACTGCCATGAATACTCGAACTTGGCGACATCGAGCGGCTCGTAGTTCGCGGTGTCCATGTAGTCGATCCCGGCCTTGAGGCAGGCGTCCATGAGATTGAGATCCTGGTAGGGGAGGGCGACGTTGATGAGCAGCTTCGCGCCGGTTTTTTCGATCAATGCGGCGGTCTCGTCGGAGTTGTCGGCATCGACCTTGGCGGTGGCGATGGTTCTGCCAGTGCGTTGTTTCACCGAGTTCGCGATGACTTCGCATTTGGAAAGGGTGCGGGAAGCGAGGGTGATTTCGCCAAAAGCGCCCGGGAGCATAGCGCATTTGTGGGCGACGACGCTGCCGACTCCGCCGGCTCCGATAACGAGGATGTTTTTCATAAGATTAAAATGGGATGGTTAGCGGAATGGAGGGGCACATTCGCGGTTATTGCAAGTTTTTCGGAGTGACGGATGCAGGGAACTGAAAAAAGCGCTTTGGAATTTTACCCCGAATTTCGCCATTTGCCGCGAATGAAGATAGGAGGAATTCATTTCTAGAAAATTCGCGATAATTCGCGCTTGAGTTTCAGAATGAGGTAGCCCTGTTGCCCGCGCCTATCTCATCACGTGCACTCTGAAGTATTCCGGATCGGCTTTGATGAGATCGATCTCGTTTTTCAATGCGTCGATGGCGGCCTGGTCCACGGCCTCATCGAGTTTTCCGATCTGGTTCTCGATTTCCAGGATATAGATACCGGATTGGGTGGTGATCTCCCCGTGGATCCGGTTTTGGAGGGTATGCTGATTTGCAAGGTACTTGGCATGCAGGTCGCTTGCGCCGGCGATGGAGACGAGAGAAGCGGGAAGCTTCCCGGAAATGCGGTTGCGGTCGGCTTTCCACGCGGACTTCGCCTGCACGAGCGCGGCATCGGCGGCGGTGCGCGCGTTCTGGTTCCCGATGCCAATGATGGAATCGGCGAGCGCGGCCTCGAGTTCCCGGGTGTTGGCGGAAAGGGATTTACTGTGGGTTTCCAGGCTGGGTGTGAGGCGCTGGCGGATGTTCCCGCGTGCGCGGGCGAGGTAGCCTTCGGCATCGAATCCACCGACAGAGGCTGGCGTTTCCGCAACAGAACCGACTGGCGGGACCGGCGTGGGCGGTGTGCCGGGCTTGGGAGGGGTTTCTCCCACAGAAACCTTCTCCGGTCCGGCCTGGGCGGGAGTGTTCCGGCTCATCGCAACGAGAGCGATGACTGCGGCGATGATTACAAGGACGACCAGGAAACCGAGGCCGGAGGAGGATTTTTCCGCGAGCCTTTTTGGCGGAACGTAGCGTCTGCCGGCGGTGGCTGCCGAGCCGGCGGTGAGCATGGAGCGGGCGGGCGAGCTGTTGATTTTCTCCAGCTCGGTGGCCAGCACGGTGGCGGAGAGGTAGCGTGCGTTTGGATCGGGATGGGTGGCCTTGCGGATGACCGCGTCGAGCCGCGGGTTGCACTTGGAGATGTGGGAGGTGGGGCGCGGATCCGTATCGGGAAGTTTCCCCGTCAAAAGCTCGTGGAGCATGACTCCGACGGAAAAAATGTCCGCCCGATGGTCGAAGGCGTATGGCGGCTCGATGACCTCCGGCGCGGTGTAACCGGGGGTGCCGAAGATCTGCTCGCCTTCCTGGATCTCCCGTTCGAGCGCACGGGCGAGGCCGAAGTCGCTGATCTTGGGGCGGACCTGGGCATCGAGGAGAATGTTCGCGGGCTTGATATCGCGATGCAGGATGCCGTGCTCGTGGGCATGGGCAAGGCCGTGGCAGACCTCGATGACAATACGCAGGGCCTCTGCCTGCTCGACGGCGTATCCGTGGGCGGAATGGAACAGGGATTTCCCCGCGACATACTCCATGATGATATAGAGCATCCCGCCCGCCTCGCCGAAATCATAGACACCGATCAGATTCGGGTGGTTGAGCTTGGCCATGGCTTTCGCCTCGGACTCGAAGCCGGTGCGGAAGACCTCGTCCGAGGAAAACTCTCGTGGGAGGATTTTGATGGCGACGGCGCGGTCGAGCGAACGCTGGGTGGCCTGGTAAACCGCGCCCATCCCCCCGCAGGCGATCAGGGCGTGGATGTCATAAGCCGGGAAAAGGGCCTCCACTTCCTCGATGATGGGGGCGCGGAAGGTGGCTTGATGTTCGGAATCGCTCATGGTGGACTGTGTCGGAATTTCCCCAGACGGGATTTCATAGCCCGGAGAGTGTATGTAAAGCAAGCCCGGGGTTTTTCTTTCAAATCCGGATCACAAAGGCGCATGATAGATGGTCCACTCGGGCAGTGTGATCGAGACATTGTAAAGCATGTGGAGAGCCACCACGTTGACCAATGAGCCGGTGGCCTGGTAAAGCAGGGCGCAGACGAATCCAAAAGTCGCGACGCTGGCCAAGCCGTAGTAATCGTAGAAATGCAGGGAGGCGAAAATGACGGAGGAGACCAGCGCCGCACCAAGCACACCCATTTTGTTCGCGAGGGAGCGGTAGAGGATGCCGCGGTAGAGGATTTCCTCGGAAAGGGGGGCGATGACGCAGGCGGAGATGACAAGGAAAGCGAGGCCGAACAGCCCGGAATCCGCGTAGGAGAGCCCGCCGGTGGGATCTTCCGCAGTGAAGCGCCCCAACGCCCAGCGCAAGGGCTGGTCAAGCAGGACAAGCAATGCGAACAGGCCGATCAGGACGGGGGGATGGATGTGCCCGTTCAGGCCGATGCGACGGGGGATGTGCGAGGGTTTTCTGAAAAGCAGCGCAAGCGCGATCAGGGTGGGCAGGATGCGGGCGAGGGTGTCCAGCAGGATGACCACGACCGGATGAAGCCCCGGCAAATTCCCGATCCCCAGCTCCACGACCATTGTGAACCCGATCCATGCCAGGGTGGCGAGCAGGAAAATGACCAGGCCGAGCGAAGGACTCCACGCCGCGCTGTAGCCCCTTTGTTTCCGATGAAATGCCTTTCCAAGACAGCGCAGCGCGGTGGGTACGAAGGCCAGGCCGACGATGCCAAGCCCCCAGATGATGCCACCGACCGTGACTGCGCGGGTGCGCAGGACGGCGGTCGTGGCCGTCTGCGGATAGGTGAAACCGGGCGAGGCGATCTTGAGATTCCACCAGTTGGCAGATTCGGGATCATCCGATGGGAGATTGAGCCGGCTCAGATAGGTCTCGACCGGAACCTGTTCGCGAGTGGCCAGCAGCGCGGCGTAGGCATGATAGCCGGTTGGACTCAGGGATTGGGCGGCGATAAGCGTTTCGAGGGAACGGATTCCGTTCGCGACAGCACGGCCGGGGGTCTGGGCGTGCGCGATCCAACGCAGCAGAGGCGGGTCATCCGCCATTGCCTCGGCGAGCTGGAGGTCGCGGTCGATCTTGATCAGCGCGATCTCCTCGGTGTCGGGCGCGAAGCCCATCGTCGCGCCGAAATAGTGATCCCACATCCAGATGCCCAGGAGAAAGCACAGCAGGGCGATCAACGGCTCGGGTATCTCCCGGCGCAGGATCGCGCGATAGGGATTGGGTAAAGGGATGCGGGTGTTTTCAGCGATGGCGGTGAGGATGCTTGATTCGCTAAAAAAAGCAAGCATGTCCTGATTGTCTCGAATCCCGGAATGAATCGGCTGAAGGTTGCCGACCCCGCATGGGAAGTGCTATCAATGGCCGCATGATAAGCGATTTCATGGAGCGGGCGATAGGCCTGGCGCGAGAAGGGATGCGTGGCGGAGAGGGAGGCCCATTCGGCGCGGTGGTGGTGAGGGATGGGGAAATCGTCGGCGAGGGTTGGAACCGGGTGCTCGCGACCAACGACCCCACAGCCCACGGCGAAGTCGTCGCGATCCGCGACGCGTGCGCGAAGATGGGGACTTTTTCCCTGGAAGGTTGCGAGATACACACGACCGGCCAACCCTGCCCGATGTGTCTCGGTGCGATCCACTGGGCGCGCATCGGAGCGATCTACTATGGATTCAGTATTTCGGACGCGGCGCGTATCGGATTTGATGACAGCGAGTTTTTCCGGCAGTTCACGCTGGCGGCGGAGGAAAGGACGATCCCTGAGCGGCAGCTGGGGAGGGAAGCCGCGCTGGCACTGGCGGAAGAGTATCTGGCGATGCCGGAGCGGAAGTCATACTGAGTGGAGCGGAAAAATACTCACTCAGCGCCCGGAGGTCTTTTGGTTTTCCCCGAACTCTTTCAGCGCGTGGAACTTCCGGGACATCCGGTTCTTCTGCAACTGGAAGGCGACCTCCATCGCCCCGTTGCCGAAACGTCCGAGTTCCAGTTCATTGAGTTTGGCGAACTCTTCCTTGCCCGCGGAGGTGGAAGAGTTCAGCAGTCCGACCAAAGCTTCCTCCCGCTCCGGGGAAACCATCTCGAACCTCGCCACGAAAACGCGTGTGGTTTTCTCCGGAGCCGGCGTGATTTTCAGAGGCAGCATCGCGTCCGTGACCTGCTGCGGGACGAGTGTGAGAATGCGGTCGCCGCTTTCCCGGAACCATGTCTTGCGCCAGGTCTCGACCATCGCGGAGGCCTCCGCCGGGGTCAGGCCTTCGGATGCCAGCGCCTTTTTCCATACCTCCGCCAGCTCGGATTCCACCTCGTCGAGCGGTCGGTCGGGCTTGGGAAAAGTGATCCGGGACAGGTTCATCGCGGATTCCCCGTTTGAGGGACGCCCGGCGAGTTTGGAGACGGAAACCCACGAGGCCTTTCCGGCACGCACACGGAGAGCCACGCCGGTCGGTATCGTGTTTTCCGAGTTGTTCAGCACGGTCACACTGTCGCCATACATGCTCGCGTAGATGGGAAGGTCGGCATTTCCAGCTCCCCGGTAAAAGATGAATTTCTCCATCTGCGGAAAATGCGGCTGAACCTGCAGCCCGGGGATTTCCTTGAGATCGGACTCGAAAATCCAAGCGTCCGGCACTTCGCGGGCCGCTCCATACGGCTCGGAATGAATCGAATCCGGAATCGCAGGGATTTCCGCAAGCGCCGCCCGATCGGTGGGAGGATGGAGTCGGCCGGTCCATTTTCCTGGCGCCGAAATCATGTTCGTCTCCAGATCGAATCCAACCTCGCCGGAAGAATGCGGAAACGTCTCGGAAATCCTGCCATCCGCGAACGAAACCTCGACGGAAATCCCCATCTCCTTTTCCGGATAGAAATAGATCACCGGAGTCTCCATGCGGATCTTCGCGAAGCCGGACTTGCCTAACATCGGCTTGCTGACGAACTCCGGGAGCCCGGCAAGATCCTCGTTTCCCGCATACCAGGGAACCTGCATCCCGTTCGATCCGGAGAGCACCGTGAAGGTCCCCCACTCGTGGACTTCGAGGGCCTGGGCAAAGCTGGCGAGTCCGATGCAGGCAAGGAGCGTGACTTTCATGATCCAACGACGATAGCATTTCCCGCCCCTATGTATGTAAAAAACACGTAAATACGCAGAGCCTTTCCGCGCATCCCCGGCGCTTTTCGCCATTGCGGCGACGGGAATGGCTCTCTAGTTTGTCGGCAGATCAAGCCATGAGTTCCACAAAATCCGCAAAAGCCTTATCGAGCCATACCGCCGATCATACCGCCGCCCTAAGCGCGATCCACAAGCCCTCAAAGGAGTTTTCCAAGAAAGCCCGCATCCCCTCGATGGCGGCATATGAGAAGCTCTACGCGGAATCCGTCGCCAAGCCGGAAAAATTCTGGGCTACCGAAGCGAAGGAACTCATCTGGCGGAAGCCCTTTTCCAAAGTCCTGGAGTGGAAGGCACCGGACGCCAAATGGTTCCTCGGAGGGGAAATCAACGTCGCGGAAAACTGCGTGGATAGGCACGCCACGGGCCCACGAGCCAACAAAGCGGCCATCATCTGGGAGGGGGAACCCGGCGACACCCGCACCATCACATACTCCCAGCTCCACCGCGAGGTCTGCAAATTCGCCAACGTCCTCCTCGCACGTGGGGTGAGATCCAAGGACCGCGTCCTCATCTACATGCCGATGATCCCCGAGGCCGCCATCGCGATGCTTGCCTGCGCGCGGATCGGCGCGGTGCACAATGTCGTCTTCGGCGGCTTCGCATCCGAAGCCATCCTCGACCGCCTCGAGGACTCCGGTGCCACCGCTATCATCACCGCGGACGGCGGCTGGAGACGTGGGAAAATCGTTTCACTCAAACCCGCCGTCGATGAGGCCCTTGTTAAATACGACAAAATAGAAAACATCTTCGTCGTCCGCCGCACGGAAAACGAAATTTCCATGAAGCCGAAGCGCGACCACTGGTGGCACGAGGAAATGGAAAACGCCTCCGCCAGGCAGGAGCCGAAAGGCTTCGACTCCGAGCACCCGCTTTTCATACTCTACACCTCCGGGTCCACCGGGAAACCCAAGGGTATCCTCCATACTTCGGGCGGTTATCTCACCGGCACCTATTCCACCTGCAAATACATTTTCGACATGCGCGACGAGGATGTCTATTGGTGCACCGCCGATATCGGCTGGATCACCGGACACTCCTATATCGTCTATGGCCCGCTCGCGAACGGCGTGACCCAGGTGATGTACGAGGGCGCGCCGAACGAGCCGGACTTCGGCCGTTTCTGGAAAATGATCGAAGCGCACAAGGTCTCCATTTTCTACACCGCCCCCACCGCCATCCGAGCTTTCATCAAGGCGGGCGATGAATTTCCCGCGAAACACGACCTCTCGTCCCTCCGCCTGCTCGGCTCCGTCGGCGAGCCGATCAACCCGGAGGCGTGGCACTGGTATTATGAGAAAATCGGCGGTGGCAGATGCCCCATCGTCGATACCTGGTGGCAGACGGAAACGGGAGCCATCCTCATCTCCCCCATCCCCGGCGCGACCCCCTGCATCCCCGGCACCGCCACCCGGCCCTTCTTCGGCATCGACGCAGCCATCCTCGATGACGAGGGAAAGGAATGCCCGCCCAACGTCGATGGCCGCCTGGTCATCCGCAAGCCGTGGCCCTCGATGACCCGCACGATCTACCGCGACAAAGCCCGTTTCAAGAAAACCTATTTCTCCGACTACCCCGGCATCTACACCGCCGGGGATGGCGCCCGCCGCGACAAGCACGGCAATTTCTGGATCATCGGGCGCCTCGATGACGTGCTCAACGTCTCCGGTCACCGCCTGGGCACTGCGGAAATCGAGTCCGCCCTGGTCGCCCATCCCTCTGTCGCCGAGGCCGCCGCAGTCGGTCGCCCGCACGATCTCAAAGGCCAGGCCGTCGCCGTTTTCGTAACCCTCAAGCTCGGTTACGATGCTTCCGAGGATCTGGAAAAGGAACTCCGCGACCATGTCGGCCACGTCATCGGAGCCATCGCCAAGCCGGATGACATCCATTTCACTCCCGCCTTGCCAAAGACCCGCTCAGGGAAAATCATCCGCCGCCTTCTGAAAGAGCTGGTCACCACCGGGACGATTTCCGGAAGCGTCACGACTCTCGAGGATATGGGCGTGATCGACCATCTCAAGTCCCTGCTCAAGAAATAAAATTTCCGAATGACCTCCACCAGATATTTTCTTTTCCGCGCGGCGCTGGCTTTCGGCTACAACCGCAAGAACATCCGCATGGGTGATGCTGCCGGTGAAATGCATCTCCTCAAGGAAGCCGAAGCGCATCTCGGAGAGGCCGTCTGGACGCACGTCGAACACATCGAGGAGCTTTCCGTCGAATACTGGAACCTTCGCAAGATCAGCAAGGAGCGTAAGCGCGTCGCCGCCGAGCTCGAGGCTGGCGAGAACGAACTTGCCGAAGCCCACGAGGAGCGCGCGAGTCTCCTCGGAGCCACCAACGAGCCTTTTCATGATCTCCTTCAGGAACGCCAGACCGTCCTCGAAAAACTGGAGGATCTCGCCCGCGAGCGCGACCGGATCGTCGCCAATGCCCGCGATATCCGCCGCAACTACGATGGGGTCAAACTGAAGCAGGAGGTGCTTGAAAAGGAAGGCGGACACACGGACGAGGAACTCGTAAAAATCACCGCCAAGCTGACCGATCTGAAGAAGAAATTTTCCGATCTCAAAGGCGACCGTCACAGGATCGCCGAAAAAATCGCGGACGGGGACGCCCACATCGACACCATCGAGACCCGGATCGCGGAGCGCAAAAAGGAACGTCGCGTGAAAGCCTCCGAAGCATTCCAACACATCGGCGAGGGCAATCAGAAAATGTCCACTCTCCGCGCCGAGCTAGGCCTCCTCGATACGCGGATGCGCCAGCTTTACTCGGAAATCGGCCGCCACGTCAGTCGCAGTGCCGATCCCGCCTGCCAGAAAGCCTGCAAAAGCCACCACGGCATGGTCGAGGTAATGCGCGCCCTGCGGAAATCGATCCAGCTCAATCACAAGCTCGCCGAGATCTCATAATGGCCCGCGGACTTTAGTCCGTCGGCGTCCATCCCAGCCCTTTACAAATCCGCCAAGCCCTGCCAAACCCCTGGAAGTTTAAGCAACTCCCGCGCTCACATGCCAAAAGACACCTCGATCCGCAAAATTCTAGTCATCGGCTCCGGCCCCATCGTCATCGGCCAAGGCTGCGAATTCGACTACTCCGGTGTCCAGGCCTGCAAGGCCCTGAAGGAGGAAGGCTACGAAGTCATCCTCGTGAACTCGAACCCCGCCACGATCATGACCGATCCGGAGTTCGCCCACCGCACCTACATCGAGCCGATCACCCCTGAGGTCGTCGAAAAAATCATCATCCGCGAGAAACCCGACGCCCTCCTTCCGACCCTCGGAGGCCAGACCGCGCTCAACACTTCGATGTCGCTTTTCAAATCCGGCATCCTCGAAAAACACGGTGTCAAAATGATCGGAGCCAACGCCGAGGCAATCGACAAAGGCGAGGACCGCCACCTTTTCAAGGAGGCCATGGAGAAAATCGGCCTCGACATGCCACGTTCGGGCATCGCCCGCACCCAGGAGGAAGCCCGCGAGGTCGCTGCGGAAATCGGCACTTTCCCGCTCATCGTCCGCCCCGCGTTCACCCTCGGCGGGCAAGGCGGCGGCATCGCTTACAACAAGGACGAGTTCGAGGAAATCGTCCACCGTGGCCTCGATCTCTCGCCCGTTTCCGAAGTCCTCATCGACGAGTCCCTGCTCGGCTGGAAGGAATTCGAAATGGAAGTCATGCGCGACCGCGCGGACAACTGCGTGGTCATCTGCTCCATCGAGAACCTTGATCCCATGGGCGTCCATACGGGGGATTCGATTACCGTCGCCCCAATCCAGACTCTAACGGACCGCGAGTACCAGATCATGCGCGACGCCTCCTTCGCCGTCATCCGCGAGATCGGTGTCGAAACGGGCGGCTCGAACATCCAGTTCGCCACCGATCCGAAGACCGGGCGCATGATCGTTATCGAGATGAACCCGCGCGTCTCCCGCTCCTCCGCCCTCGCCTCCAAGGCCACCGGTTTTCCCATCGCCAAGATCGCCGCGAAACTCGCAGTAGGCTACACTCTCGATGAACTTCCGAACGACATCACCCGCGTCACCCCCGCGTCCTTCGAACCTACTATAGACTACGTAGTTACTAAGATCCCGCGCTTCACCTTCGAGAAATTTCCTACTGCGAACGCAGTACTTACCACTTCCATGAAGTCCGTCGGGGAGGCCATGTCCATCGGCCGGACCTTCAAGGAATCCATGCAGAAATGCCTTCGCTCCTTGGAAACAGGACGCTGGGGCTTCGGTTTCGATAACAAGGACGCAAAAAAACCGACCAAGGACGAGATCACGCGAAAACTCCAGATCCCCAACGCCGAGCGCATTTTCTGGCTCCAGACCGCCTTCGTCCACGGCTGGACTCTCGAGGAAATCCACGAGGCTACGAACATCGACCCATGGTTCCTCCGTCACCTCGAACAGATCGCGGAGGAAGGGGAGGCCATGACAAAGTCAGGGCGTAGGACAGCCGTCCCGGCTGTCTCGGAATCCGGGCGTCCCGCCTGGAGTAAAGAATCCTTCCACCCCCTGGATCCCTCCACCCCCATCGACAAAACCCGCCGCCACCTCCCCCACTGGACCCAGGAAGGCGCGACGTATTTCGTAACCTTCCGCCTCGCAGACGCCCTCCCCATTTCAGAAATGGAAAAATGGAAACACGAACTCGAACTCTGGCACGACCGCAACCCCCAGCCCTGGGATTACAAAACTTTCCTGGACTACGAAACTCGTTTCCAAGAAGGCCCTGAAAAGTGGCTCGACCAAGGTCACGGCGATTGCCTCCTCGGTGATCCGGCAACTAGAAAGACCGTCTCGGACTCCCTCCGTCACTTCCACGGGGAGCGCTATATCCTCGATTCCTTCGTAGTCATGCCCAACCACGTGCATGTCCTCGTCAAACCGCTCCCCGGCCATTCTCTCAGCGAGATTTTACATTCGTGGAAATCGTTTTCCGCCCATGCGATCAACAAAACCCTTGGCAGAAGCGGTGCCCTTTGGATGGAGGAAAGCCATGACCGTATCGTCAGGGATTGGAAGGCGCTCACGGATCTGCGGAAATACATTTGTGCGAATCCGGCGAAGCTGCGGCGGGAGAGCTTTGAACTCTCTGAGGAAGAGGTATTGGAACAGCAGGCGGGACGCCCGGCTTCCGAAACAGCCGGGACGGCTATCCTACTCCCCAAAAATCTCCGCCACCTCAAAAAACTCGGCTTCTCCGACCGCCAGATCGCCATGGCATACCATACAACCGAAGACATGATCCGCGCCGAGCGGAAGGCCAAGGGCATCATCCCGACCTACCGCCTGGTGGATACCTGCGCCGCAGAATTCGAAGCATACACCCCGTATTTCTACTCCACCTATGGCGATGAAAACGAAGCCCGCCAGTCGGACAAAAAGAAGATCATCATCCTCGGCGGTGGCCCTAACCGGATCGGGCAGGGCATCGAGTTCGACTACTGCTGCGTCCACGCCGCCTTTGCGCTCAAGGAACTCGGCTACGAAACCATCATGGTGAACTCGAACCCCGAGACCGTCTCCACCGACTACGACACCTCCGACAAACTCTTCTTCGAGCCACTCACCCTTGAGGACGTCCTAAACATCTGCGATCAGGAAAAACCCCACGGAGTCATCGTCCAGTTCGGCGGCCAGACACCGCTCAACCTCGCAGCCGACCTCGAGCGCCACGGCGTACCCATCATCGGCACCTCGCCGAAAAACATCGAGCTCGCCGAGGACAGGAAATTTTTCTCCGCCCTCCTCGACAGGCTCAAGCTCAAGCAAGCCGAAGCCGGCACAGCCACTAACGAAGCCGAAGCAATCGAGGTCGCCAACCGCATCGGCTACCCCGTCCTCGTCCGCCCGTCCTTCGTGCTCGGCGGCCGCGCGATGATGATCGTTTACTGCGATTCCGAGCTCTCCACCTACATGCGCGAGGCCGTCACCGCTTCGCCGGAACGCCCCGTGCTCGTGGATCGTTTCCTCGACAACGCCATGGAAATCGACGTCGATTGCATCAGCGATGGCGAGACCTCCGTGGTCGGCGCGATCATGCAGCACATCGAGCAGGCCGGCATCCACTCCGGCGACTCCGCCTGCGTCATCCCCGCATTTTCCATCTCGGAAAACATCAAAACGCAGATCGAAAAAGCCGCCAAAGACCTCGCCCGCGAACTCGAAGTGCGCGGCCTGATGAACATCCAGTTCGCCGTGAGGGACGAGGAGCTCTATGTCATCGAGGTCAATCCCCGCGCCTCCCGCACAGTGCCCTTCGTTTGCAAGGCCACAGGCGTTTCCCTCGCCAAGCTGGCAGCCAAGATCATGGTCGGTGAGAAACTCGCCGACATGGGTTACACCGAAACCATCGTCCCGACACA
>Ga0105047_10009483_pt1 | contig 16021 bp, 9 predicted proteins | sample MAT04_FD_78384 | JGI IMG/M metagenome (GOLD analysis project Ga0105047, IMG submission 78384) | Freshwater microbial communities from Lake Fryxell liftoff mats and glacier meltwater in Antarctica - MAT-04 (megahit assembly) | ecosystem: Environmental > Aquatic > Freshwater > Ice > Liftoff...
AGTTCCGCGGCCAAACGCTTAGTCATTTGCCTCGGCTGCGCGGTGAAGCCACGGGAGCCCGGCGGCGACGGAGTGTTTGCAGAAGTCTCCTTCCCCGTCCATCGGACAATCGCCATCGAGCCGCCCTTCCGCTCCCTCTGGCGTTACGGCGTAATCGACCTGACCCCGGATGGCGGCGCGAAGGCCATTCTTCGCTTCCTGACGGACTCAAAGTGGCCGTGACGGTAGCAGTCATGGCCAACTTGGCAGGACTTGCGGTAAAGACTTTCGGAAGTATCGCGGGCATTCCGGTAACAGCCGGGTCACGCCAGAGACTGCTTACAGAAGTCGAGGCATTTCTGCATTTCCGCCATCACCGTGGTGCCTTCTCCGATTGCGTATTCGAGCTCAATGTTGGCTGGCCACTTATACTTTTCTTTCTTCATGAGCTGGAGGACCTCCTTGATGGGTGTGCTGCCCTTGCCCCATGGAAGATTGTCGCCACCTTCTGTCTGGAATTTCCGATCCTTCAGATGGAAACTGCTGATGCGAGCCGCATTCGTTTTTATAAAGGGGATGGGCGAGCCGTTGATAGCGGTAGTGAAATGGCCAATGTCGAGGTTAATGCTGTTGTACTTGGACTGCGCTAGGGCGCTATCCCAGCTTTTTTCATTGACCTGAGTATGGTTGTGATATCCGGCGTAGACCTTGTTCTTGGCGGCGAAATCGCCAATTCGCTGCGTAAGTTTTGCGTCGGTCGGGAGTTCCATGGTAACGGAATGGGAACCGAGCGCCTGGGCGACGCTAAAGATGTATTCGTATTCCTCATCCGACATTACGGGAGTAAGGCCGAGTTTGACGATCTCAATAGTCACACCGGCGGCGTTATAGACTTTGCGGAGTTCCTTGTATTTGTCCATGGAAACGGACAATCGCCATTTCTTGCGGTCATCGGCGAGTTTTTTCAGGGCTTCCTGCTGCTCGGGAGTCATTTGACGGCGTCCACCGCCGCCAAACGCCGGGCCGCGCGTGGCCGGTGCACCGGCGAATGACTCCGCGGCGTCGCCCATGAGTTCGACCGAGCTGATGCCGAGTTCAGTGCAGTACTTCAGAAGCTCGGGCGCCGAGCTGGGAAGGGAGCGGAAGCAATAGGTGATCGCGCCTATTTGCACGCCGCCGAATTTGGAGTTTGGCTTCGCGAAAAGAGCGGAGGCGGGAATAGCGGCTATGGCTGCTTTGGCGAAATCGCGACGGTTCATGACGGGGATTATTTCACAATTTGGAAAGGGCGTCATGGGTAGAAGCCATCCCCGTCGGCGAGCGTCAGCCGGGCGAATCAAAGAGTCGGCAAACGAAGCGGGTTATGACGCTGCGATTTCGTTTTATGGCGGTGTCAAACCCGGATAGATGCGTTCGATGTGAAACGCCTGGTGGCTTATCCCGGCGGCGTTTGGCAGGCACTGGTATCAGAAGTACGGATTGCGGGGTGTAAAGCTCCGGGGAACCTTGACGGGCTTGATAGAGGACTTCTTGGCCGCCGGCTTCTTCACCGCTACCTTCTTGGCCGCCGCTTTCTTCGCGGCGGGTCGCTTCCGCTGGACGCCAAGGGCCGATTCCAGGACCGACTCAAGGAGCTTCTTTTCCTCCGCCTTTACAACGCGGTTGAAGTTATCGGGGCGCTTCGCGGCTAGAGCCTGCATCGCGGCGACCCACTCTAGGGCTGGGCCGGCAGTATGCGGTTTCTTCAGCTCCTTCATGGCTGCGAGCGTTTGCTGAATGTCGGGGACACGGCGGTAGCAATCGATTGCGGATTCCAAATTTCCGTCGGCGCGGTGAGCGGTCGCGGCAGCGGCGAGATCGCCCACGCCCTCCTGGCACTGGGCCTCCAGTTTGAAGTTGCGCTCCGGGAGTTCGGCCAGGACCGCAAGGGCATCCTTAAAGTGTTTAGCCTTAATGAGATCGTTCACGGCGCGGGCGCGGAGCTTGGCGGAACGGTCGTCGGCGTCCGGCAGGCCGATCGCTTTGTAGAAAGGCGGGAGGACACGAACGCAAATGGCGGCGTTGGCGCCGACATGTTGGACCCGTTCGAGCATCGCGATCCACCGAGCCGGCTCCCCGGCAAGTTCGCCCAGGAACCAGGAGGGCAGTTTCTCTAGTTTGCCTGGGATGCGGCGCATCAGATCGACGCCGGCGTTCAATTCCTCGGCGTTCGATAACTGGGACAACTCGGCAATGTCGAAGAGGAGCGAAGCGAGGTCCTCGTTCGGGATCAGGCGGGCCGCTTGGGCGGCTTCTCTAACTAGATTCGGGTTGCCGAGTTCGGACGAGAGCTTAGCCTTGCGCATCCCAAGGCTGAAGCAGACTTCGGCAAGGGTCTGGTAGGCCGTTTTTCGGGTGAGAGGGTCCTGGATGGCGTTGATTTCGGCGTGGTGACCAAGCAGCGTGACGGCTTGGTGCGCACGAGACCAGGCGAGGTCGGGGCGGATGGCGAGATACTGCCGCGCGTCTTCCTGGCAGCGTTGAACGCGCTCTTCAAGGTCGAGGTTCTCTTCCTGAAGGGACTTGAGCAGGGCGGCGGCTGTGAGGGCAGAGTGATTGGGGACGGGGCCGTTTAAGAAGAGAAGGCTGGCTCCGAGGCGCGCCGGATTGGGACTGATGTCGAGCCAGATGAGACGTTCAGTGGGGCGGCTAACGGCGACACGGAGTTGGTCGATAGCAAGGCGGCGAGTAAGGCTTTCGATATCGGCGTGGTTGAAACGGGTGGTTTTGACTTTTTCGAGTTGTGCGCCGGGGTCGATGACACAGACGGAGTGGAAGTCGAGGCCTTTAATTTCAGACGGGGTGAGCGCGCCGGGAATGTTGGGCTGAGAGTCTGCAAAGGAGACGATGGCAAGTCCTTCGCGCGATTGAAGGTCCGCCAGCAACGTGGTGAGATCCTCACCGGGCGCGGCGGCGCAATAGAGAATCTGATCGGTGGCGTCATCCTCAATGGACGCCCATCCCTGACCGGAAGGCCGATCGCGCTTTTCCAGATGAGCGTAGAGGTCCCAGACTTTGTTGATGAGCTCGGCAATCTGGCGGGGGCTGCGGAGATTTGCGGAAAGCTTGTGAACGCTGGGAGTGGCGATTTCGGTGTGAAAGATATCGTTCAGCCAACCCCACTCGAAATCGGTTGGGCGGACGGTCTGCGCTTCGTCGCCGGCGATGAGGACCGGAATCGGCCGGCCGCGAAGTTCCTGGAGCCGTTTTGCGAGACGGGCGATAAAAAAGGTCTCGATGGGCGTGAGGTCCTGACATTCGTCAATGGCGATGCAGTCCCAGGGGAGCTCTTCGGCGGGAAGGTTGGGAAGTTGCTGGACAGCCAACCAAGCCAAATGCAGGTCCGGGAAGAGGCGGAGAGCGATGGGGCCGCCGGACTTTTCTAGGCGTGTGGCGGCGGCGTTGGCAAGTTCCGCCGCGGATGACCCGGTAAAGCGAGTGCGGCTGGCGATGTATTCCGCGTCGTTGCGGCGCTGAACGCGGGACGCGGTGAAGCGCCCGACCTGAGCGGGAAGAGCCCCGCCGATGATGTGGGCGTGGAACTCATCAAATAGAGCCGGGATGTTCTGCGCCCAGGGGCCGAGGTTGCGCGACAACGACGCGACCTCCACACGGAAGCGGCTACGCTGTTCGAACAGCGGAACGGGCGGCGTATTGACCTTCAGGAGACCCCGTACAAATTGGGGAAAGGTCGATACGTGATACTGGCGTGAGCTGGCGCAATAGCGATCGAAGTAGGAACGGGCAAGCGCGGCGAGATCCGATGAGTAGGTGAGATAGAGGATATTGCCAGCGTTCGATTGATCGGCGGCATGAAGCAGGGCCGTTGTTTTCCCGGAACCGGGATGGCCTTTCAGGATACGAACAGTATCGCGGGCGCCGGCGAATTTGGCCTGCTGAGGGGTCCAGGGAGCCGGACCGTACTCTTCACGACGGACCTCCGGGACGGTAATGGGGAGATAGTCGTCGGGAAACCTTTGGGCGTTGAGGGGCGTGTGGTCGTCGTGGTGGCGAATGTCACGGAGGAAAAGGGCGCCCGCGGGAACATTGTCAAAGCCTTTGACTGGCAGGGCGCCTTGCGGAGCCCACCAGGCGTAGAAGTGGGAACCCGAGGAGCCGCCGAGGCGGGAGCGCCGCCAGCCTTTATTATCGCCTTGAGTTCCCTTGTAATGAAGCCGTTCGGGGTCGATAAGGAGGCGTTGGAGGAGGAGCGCGGCACGTTTGCCAATCGGCTGGGTACGGTAGGATTCGAGGCGCTCTAAGAAGTCAGGGTGACAAAAAAGGGGATTGGGGTTGCGAGCGGTTTGAAAATCGGTTGCAAATAGGGAATCCACCCTCATAATGTAGCGCTGTGCGGCGGAGTGTGATAGGTCTGTAGTTACTTTATGCGAACACTTGGGATTTTGTTGCTCGTCGCCGGATCGGTTTGGGCGGATGAGTCCATCAGTGCTTTGGGCAAGAAGTTTTCGGTGATGGCGGCGGGAGATTGGAAAGCCTCGGAGGAGTTGCTCGAGTTAGTGGTGAAGCACGAACCCGGAAAGCCGCGCAGGCCGAAGCAGTTTGCGTTGTTGGAAGAAGGGCCGTTTTCGTCTTTCACGCTGGAAGTGGAAGTGAAGCGGAACGGGAAGTCGCTGATCCTGGTGTTCGCGCATCAGGACGATGACCACTTCAACTACGCCCATATTTCGGTGGACGATCCCGCGAAACAGAATGTTCATAACGGAGTTTTCCATGTGTTTGGCGGCGACCGGGTACGCATTTCCCCCCTGGAGGGCGGTCCGGGATTATTGCCGGCTTCCGATTGGACGCGGGTGAAATTGGTTTGGAGCGGGAAGACGGGCGAAGTAGTCTGTTATGCGAACGGAAAGACGAGCGGGGCATTGCGGGCGGCGGATTTCTCGCTGAAGCATGGGCGAGTGGGTCTGGGTTCGTTCAACGAGACGGGAAGTTTTCGGAATTTGAGGATTTCGGGGATTCCCGCGAAGTAAACCTGGGTTCACCCCGTTCTGAAGATTTTCGCAGAGATCGGACATAGGAGCGTGTTTATGAGTCTTCCAATCGATCCGCAGAAAATCGCGGCCGAACAATAGGCTCGAATCAAGCAATTCGAAGGCCTGATTCGGCTCGGCAGACCGGCTTACCGGCCGGGCGAAATACAATTGCTCAGCGACCGGCCCGAACTGGACCCGTCATCGGGCAACGGCGTGTCGCTATGCTCTGCCAGCAGTTGCGAAGCCACAAGTCCATTCGCCGGTACAAACCCGCCATAGATGCGTTCGGTTTTCCGCCGTGGCGCACCAACAACCCGATCATCACTTCATCGCGCTGACCGTAAGCCTCTGACAGCGGAGTTCCGCGGGCGTATACTTTCCCGTTTGGGTCGGCCCCACGTTCCAACAAGATTTCCGCCATTTCGTATTTGCCCGCTCGGACGCAAGCATACAAGGGCATGCCCCAGGTGTACACCTCGCCATCTTCCTCCACTCGCACCCGTGCGTGGCTCTCGAAACCCAACTCCAATAAGCCTCTCAAAACCTCGAGGTTTTTAACTTCCATTGCAGAGTCATCCACGATCATCCCGAGGCTCTCGCAACGCATCCCTATTTGCGAGTAGGAAAACCGGGACGCCCGCCGGCACCCCCGCTCGTGCCTGCGCCTCCAAAGTCGCCCCCCTACGCCAAAATTCCCTTCACCACTTCCCCATGCACATCCGTCAACCGGAAATTCCGCCCGGCATGCTTAAATGTCAACTTCAAATGATCCATGCCCATCAGGTGTAGCATCGTCGCATGCAGATCGTGGAAATGCACTTTATCAACCATTGAGTAATACCCATAATCATCCGTCGCGCCATAGGATAGGCCCGGCTTCACGCCGCCGCCAGCCATCCACATCGTGAACGCCTCGGGATTATGATCCCGCCCATCCGATCCCTGAGCCGTCGGCGTCCGCCCAAATTCCCCGCCCCACAAAACCAGGGTGTCCTCCAACAATCCCCGCGACTTCAAATCCCGTAACAGCCCGGCGATCGGCCTATCCACCTCCCGCGCATTCTGCTCATGGTCCCGCTTCAACCGCTCATGCTGATCCCATTTATACGTATGGCTCACTTGGACGAACCGCACGCCCTTTTCTGAAAACCGCCGCGCCATCAAGCACTGCCGGCCAAAGTCCTCGGTGATCGGGCTATCCAATCCGTACAATTTCTTCGTCGCTTCCGATTCCCCGCTCAAATCCTGTAGCTCCGGCGCTTCCGCCTGCATCCGGAACGCTAACTCAAACGACTCAATCCGCCCTTCCAGCGCCCGGTCCGGCCCCGTTAACTCCAACTGTTTCCGGTTCAATTCCTGGCTATAGTCGATCTCCATCCGCTGAATCGGCCGCGGCGTCTCCGTGTTCGTTATGAACGGAATCTTCGCATCGCGCGCCGCAATGCCCACCGATCCAATAGAAGTCCCGGCATACGGCGCCGGCAAAAACGCGGAACCGAAATTATTCGCTCCGCCATGACTCTGCGTTGGGCAAATCGTAATGAAACCCGGCATATTCGAGTTCTCGCTGCCCAACCCGTAAGTAACCCACGATCCCATACTCGGTCGGACGAACGTGTCGCTGCCCGTATGCAATTCCAGCAGCGCGCCCCCATGTCGTGAATTCGACCCCCACATCGACTTGATAAAACACATGTCATCGACCATCTTCGCCGTCTCCGGGAACAGGTCGCTCACCCACGCCCCACTCTGTCCATACTGCTTAAACGCCCACGGCGACTGCAGCAAATTGAATGTCTCGCTCGACACCACCTTCGGACGTTTGAAAGGCAGCGGCTTCCCATGATCCCGCCGCAGCAACGGCTTGTAGTCGAACGTGTCCACCTGCGACGGCCCGCCATGCATGAACAGGAAGATGACGCGCTTTGCCTTCGCCGGAAAATGGGGCTCCTTCACCGCCAGCGGCCCATTCGACGCCTGCAGCATCCCCGCCAGCGCCAAACTGCCAAAGCCCGCACTCGAAACACGCAGCAGTTCCCGCCGCGACAATGTCTGATTCAAATAGGAGTTCCAATGCCGGTTCATGATAGGTGCCTCAGTTGATATAAATAAATTCGTTCGACGCCAGCAGCGACTTGCAAAAACTTTGCCACGCGCTCCCGCGGCTGCCCTTCCAGGCCTCCTGCATGTGCGCCACATACGTCAGTGCCTGATCTACTTCCCACCCTGTCGCCGGACGCGAAAGCGCCCGCTCATACGCCTCCCGTACTCGCCCCGCATCGTCGAGATCCTTTCGCACTAGCAAACTCTCGGCCATCAGCTTGCTGTGCTTCAACATCACAGACCCATTCATCATAAACAGTGCCTGCGGAGCCACCACCGTTGCATCCCGGTCGCCGCTCGACATCGTCGAATCCGGCAGATCAAACGCGGTAAACAACTCATACATCGAACTTCGCACCACGGGAATGTAAACCGCGCGAATATTGCGGTCGTAGTCCACGGTCCCGCCTTTCGCCGTGTTCGCCACGTACTGCCGGTCCTTATACGACAAGATCGACCCGCCGGTACTCTGTAGATCCAATCCACCCGAAACCGACATGATCCCATCCCGGATTGACTCCGCCTCCAGCCGCCGTCGGTTCATCCGCCACAGCAACGTATTCTCCGGATCCTCTTCAGTCGCTTTCGCGCTAAACTCGCTCGACATCTGATAGGTACTCGACAGCATCAGCGTTCGGTGCATTGCCTTCATCGACCACCCCTGCTCCACAAACCGCACCGCCAGCCAATCCAGCAGCGGCTGATTCAGCGGAGCCTCGCCCAGCCGGCCGAAGTTATCCACCGTTGGCACGATTCCCCGTCCAAAATGCCACCGCCACAACCTGTTGGCAATCACCCGTGAAGTCAGCGGATGATCCTTCCCCGTCATCCATTGCGCCAACTCCAGCCGCCCGCTGCGGTCCGCCGTAATCGGCGCCTGATTCTCACCCGCAATGACTTTCAAAAACTGCCGTGGCGTCTTCTGCCCCAACGTCCAGTGGCTCCCGCGCAAATGAATCGCCAGATCGTCAATCTTATTGCCTTCCGCGACACCCATCGCACGCGGAAAATCTGGCGTCGCCGCCTCCAGCGCCTTCAATTCGTCATCCAGCCCCGTCAACCGAGCCCGCACCGCCGCCGCATAATAACGCCGCGCATCGCCCGGCGCCCGGAACGGTCCAAACTTTTCTTTCAACAACGCGGCCAGCGCCTTCAAACCCGGGTCCTCGATATCCTTCTCCTGCGACGCCAGGAACAACTGTTCGAACCGAGCCGCCAGCGCCTCCGGCTTCGACGAGTCCGGAAATCCGCCAAACAACTTCGCCACCGGCGACGCCCAAGCCGGCAACGCGGCCTCTGTCCCCAAAATCTCCCAGGCATACAGCGGCGACGCCACCGCCCCGTCGGACCGCTTCAAATAATCCACCATCTGTTCCAGGAATCCAGGATTTACGCCAAACTCGGAAGCAATCTGCACCACCGTCCGCGGCACCCGGTCCACCGTATTCCGCGTAATCAGCAGCTTCTCAAAATAGGGAAAGCGCGAAGCGTGTTCCAACCGCAAAGTATTTATACCCTTCTTCAGAGGCACCACCGCCACCACCGTCCATCCGCCCGCTTCCGGAGACGCCGCCCGATTCTGCACCGGGTCCGCCCCGCGCTTGGCCCACTCGCCATTCACCCAGAAATCCGCCGTTCCCGCGCCCTTTTCCTCGTCGAAAATATCGACCTGATAGTCCCCCGCCTCGCTAACCTCCACCCGGTACTCCGCGAAGTAGGGACCCTTCGAACCCTTCGGCGCATTCGCGTTCTTCTTCACCAACATCTTCGGCACATTCCCGGCGTCAAAACTCCACGCTATGCGACTAATCGCTCCCGGCGCCGATTCCACCGGCGCCAACCGCATCTCCTCATCCCGCTTCACCCGCTCCGCGGCCAGCAAATACGCCCCCACCCGCTTCGTCGCCGCACCGGTCAAAGCCTCGTTCTCAGCTTTGGTAATCTTTGCGATTTCTTTCCGCTTCGCCTCCACCCGATTCTCATGCGCGGCCAACCGGTCCCGGTCTTCCTTCGGCGCCAACACATACTCATGCCACTTCGCGACTACCTTGAAATTCTCCATCGTCTTGGAACTCTTGAAGATCCCCGCCATCGAGTAGTAATCGGCATGCGAGATCGGATCGAACTTATGATCGTGGCACCGCGCGCACCCAACGGTTAGGCCCATAAACGCCCGCGCTGTCGTATCCAACTGTTCATCGACGATGTCCATCTCCATCTTCATCGGATCGTCTTCAGCCAGCATCTTAGCCCCAAGGGTCAAAAATCCGGTCGCCGTCCAATTCTCAATCGAAGTCGCCAAATCCGGCGATGGCAACAAATCTCCTGCCAACTGCTCCGTCAAAAACTGGTTGAACGGCTTGTCTTTGTTGAACGCCGAGATCACATAGTCCCGATACCGGAAGGCATTCTTGTAGACCAGATTCTCATCCAACCCGTTTGAATCCGCATATCGCGCTACGTCCAGCCAATGACGCCCCCATCGCTCTCCATACCGCGGCGATGCCAGCAGCCGGTCGACCACTTTCGCAAAGGCATCCGGCGAAGAATCCGCCAAAAACTCCCGCACTTCAGAAATAGTCGGCGGCAACCCCGTCAAATCATAAGAAGCCCGCCGAATCAAACTCCGCTTGTCCGCCGCCTTCGCTGGCGTCAATCCCTTCGCCTCCAACGCCCCCAAAATGAAAGCATCAACCGGCGACCGAACCCAGGCCTTATCCTTAACAACCGGAACTGCCGGAACTGCCGGCGGCACAAAAGCCCAATACTTCTTGGAAGCCGAAGCCGCACCGGAAGAAGAAACCGAAGCCCCCCAAGGCGCCCCCATCTGCACCCACTGCGTCAACACCGCCAAATCCGCCGCTTTCATCTTCGGCCCCGGCGGCATCTTCAACGGCCCCGCCATATGAAGAACGGCCTTCAACAACAAACTCTCCGCCGGCTTCCCCGGAACGATCGACGGCCCTCGCCCGCCGCCCTTCAAAGCCTGTTCCCGCGAATCCAATCTCAACCCGCCCATAATCGGCTGGCTCGTCGCCGCATGGCACCCCAAACACTGCGCCGCCAGCAGCGGCCGCACACTTTTCTCAAAGAACGCCGCGCCATCCTCCTGCGCCGCCACGGGAAGCACGGCCAAAATGAATAGGATTAAATACGACGCCATGAGCCCGATCTTATCAATTCTCCGCGCTAACCTGAACCACTACTTTTCCTAAATTGGACCCATCGAACAATTTCAGAAACGCCGCCGGCGCATTTTCCAGTCCGTCGGTCACATCCAGGCGATACTGCAACCGCCCCGCCGCATGCCACGCCACCAACTCCGCCACCGCCTCCCCCGAACGCTTCATGAAGTCCGTAACCAAAAATCCCTGCACCCGCAGCCGCCTCACAATGATCTGCGCCAAATTCCCCGGCCCCGGCTCCGCCGCCGTCTGGTTATACCCGGAAATCATCCCGCAAACCGCAATCCGCCCGAAGTCGTTCATATGGTTCAACACCGTCTCCAGCGTCTTCCCGCCAACATTTTCAAAATAGACGTCCACCCCCTGCGGGCAATGCGCCTTCAGTGCCTTATGCAGATTTTCCGTGCGGTAATTGATCGCCGCGTCAAACCCCAACTCCTTCGTCAGCCATTCACACTTCGCATCGCTCCCCGCAATTCCCACCACTCGGCAACCCTTAATCTTCCCGATCTGTCCCACCAGCGAACCCACCGCCCCCGCCGCCGCCGAAACCACCAGTGTCTCACCCGCCTTCGGCTGACCAATCTCCAGCAACCCGAAATACGCCGTCAACCCGATGTGCCCTATCAGCCCGAACCACGCCGCTAACGGTACCGGCAACGAGGGCAACTTCATCAGCCCCTTCCCGTCGCCCAGAAAATACTCCTGCCACCCCAACATCCCCTGCACGCGGTCGCCAACCGCAAAACCCGGATGATTCGACGCCTCCACCACCCCGATCGCCCCGCCCCGCATCACCGTATCCAACGGCACCGCCGGCACATAACTATCCCGCGCCATCCACCCCCGCATCGCCGGGTCCAGCGACAAATAGATACTCCGCACCAACACCTCACCCTCCCCGGGGACCGGCGCTTCTTCCTCCCGCCATCCAAAATCAGAAAGCTTTGGCAGCCCCTCCGGCCGCGCGACGAGTATCCATTTGTGGTTCATAGTGCCTGTTGATAGTATCGCCCGCGGGAGCTATGGCGAATCTGCTCGTCGCGGCGTCGCCCAAAGAAAACGCGAAATGGCCAAAGAACAATGCCGGCTGGCATTGGCGGGTTTGGCCGGGATGAGGGCCGGCGAGAGCAGGGCAGCGCTGCCTCTAGACGGCCGCCGGATGTTGAAGCATGGCGCGACATTTGGGTGGATACGAACTTGAATGAATTGGCGATTCCCTACGAACGCCGCAAGTACTTGTCGCCGGGAAGCGGTAACCAGGCTAGGCCCACTACTATTCACTTATAGGTGATTTTGATACAAACAAGTGGCTGGCGCCGGACCGTGGGGCCTCCGGCAGCGGGCCGGAGGGCATAGCTGCTCATCTTTCGCTTCAGGCCCCGGGGAATCCAGCAGTGTCGGTTTGGCTTGACGGTTGAGATTAATGCTGCTTATCCAGGTTGCTCTATCATTGACGCAGGCTTTGACGAAGCCCTTTCGACGACAACTAGTAGAACAATACGAAATGTAGTATTAGAGTCGGCGCCCCTACCCAAACAACTCCCCAATCGGCTCCCCCGTCTTATCCTCCAACGAATTCGCAATCTTAATCGGCCGCCCGATCGGACTCATAATCTCCTTCGTCCAATCCACCCCCATCAACTTATAAACCGACGCATACAAATCCCCCATCGACACAACTCGCGAAGTCACATTCGCCCCGCGCTCATCACTCGTTCCAATCGCCTGCCCCGTCTTAATCCCGCCTCCAGCCAGCGCCAATGACCAGCAATTCGGCCAATGATCCCGGCCCAACGCCGGATTAATATGAGGCGTCCGTCCAAATTCACCCATCGCAATCACCAGCGTCGAATCCAACAAACCCCGCTCCTCCAAATCCTCAACCAAAGTAACTAACGTCCGGTCCAACGGCGGACACAACTTATCCCGATGGCTCTTATCGTTATCGCTATGTGTGTCCCACGAAGTCCCGTGATACCCCGCCGCCGTCACAAACACACTCCCCGCTTCCACCAACCGTCGCGCCAACAAACACGACTGCCCAATCGAATCCTTCCCGTACCGCTCCTTGGTCTTATCGGATTCCTTCGACAGATCAAACGCATCTCGCACCGCCGGCGTCATAATCATCTTCATCGCCTGCGCCGAAAACGCATCCATGTCCGAATGTTCCGCCGTTGCATGCAACGCACGGTACTTCCGGTCAACGGCCTTCAAAAACGCGCTCCGGCTATCCACCGCCGCCTGCGAAACAGTCTTCGGCAAACTCAAATCGGTAACTTGAAAGTCCGGCTTACTCGGATCCGGAATACACATCGGATCGTAGTCCCCGCCCAAAAACGCCGCCCGGAAATAGTCCTCATACTGCCGCCCGCTATTCCACTTTGGCACCAAAACATGCGGCGGCACCGCATTCCGCGGCCCTAACTCCTTCGTCAGCATCGACCCTATACTCGGAAACTGCATCGCCGGGTTAATCTCATGCCCCGTAATTACATAATGAGTCGCCTGCGGATGATCATTCCCGCGCGTATGCATCGACCGGATCAGCGCGAACTTGTCCATCTTCTTCGCCATCTTCGGCAGTAACTCGGAGATCTGTATCCCCGGCACATTCGTGTTCATCGGCTTGAAGTTACTATTCGCCTTCGGATCCCATGTGTCGATATGACTCGGCCCGCCCTCCAGCCAAAATAGAATCACCGACTTCACCTTCGCGTTCGACGCCGGCGCCGCCGACAAATATCCCGGCAGTCCCATCCCCAGAAAGCCCAGCGACCCCGCTCGCAAAAAGTCACGCCGTGAATTGTGTGTCATTAGTGGTTCTCCGCAAACTCCCGCGAACTGATCAACGCCCAGACAAACTCGCGCAACGCCGCCTCCCGGTCGCCGCGTTCAGCAACTAACTTCGTCAACTCCGCCAACTCGCCCGCATCCAACCCCCGCCCCACGGCGGCTAAATAAAACTCTTCAAATATCACGGCGTCCGTCGCCCCGCGGTCCAACAGCCCTCGCAGCCGGCTTCCCGGTGCCGACAATCGGTCCACGTACGTCGCCCCCGCCAGCATATGCAGCGCTTGGCCCAGATTCGGCTTCCCCGATCGCTCCGGAATCGCCCCCCGGCTCGGGCGGCCGTAAAGCTCCAAAAACCGCGAAAAATACATATCCGGGTCTTTCAAATTGATCGCCCGCGTGTTCGCCGGCGCCTGTCCCACCGCGCGCCCGTCGGTCACCGCTGTCGAAAACGTCTCCGGCACGCCAGTCACCGCGACCACCGCGTCCAACAGGACCTCCGCATCAATCGCCCGCGCGAGGGAATGCGAATAGTTCGTGACATCCGAAGCGTTCGTCCCATTCGGAGCATGCGCCGTCTGATAAGTCCGCGACATCACGATCGTCTTCATCAACTGCCGCAAGTTATACCCGTTTTTCTGAAAATCGGCCGCCAGCGCCGCCAGCAATTCCGGATGCGTCGGCGGATTCGTTGACCGGAAATCGTCCACCGGCTCCACAATCCCGCGCCCAAAGAAGTATCCCCAAATCCGGTTAACGGCTGCCTCCGCAAAGTACGGATGAGAAGTCATCCAACGCGCCAGTTCCTTCCGCGGATTTCCGTCGGCCTTCAAAGTCAAGGGCGAGGAATCCAGCAGCACCGGCGACACCGCCGCCTTCGTTCGCGGATGCAATACTTCAATCTTCCCGTCCACGTCCTTTGAACTGAAATCCATATTGGTTGGATGATCGAATACCACCGGCCCAGCCTTGAACAAACGTCCGAAGAACGCCGCCATCCCCCAGAATTGATCCTGGCTCCAGTTCTCATAGGGATGGTTATGGCACTGTGCACAATCCAGCCGCCGTCCAAAAAACACGCGCACTTCCTCCGCCATCACATCCGCTGGCGGCCCAATCTGGTTGTACGGAATGTAGTGCCGCGATGCCGCGCTGTATCCCTGCGCCGACAACCGCTCCCGCGCGACTTCATCATACGGCCGGTTCGACGCGACATTCTCCCGGATCCACTCCCAGTACTTCTGGCTGAACTTCGGCGTTAACCCATTCGCGAAAATCGCCACGCGGAAAATATCGGAAAACCGGAACGTCCAATAGTCCACAAACTCCGGCGACGCGATCAACGCATCCACTACCTTCTCCCGCTTCCTCGGATCCCGTAGCGCCACAAACTCGCGCACGCGCTCCGGTGGCGGCAGCGTCCCCGTCAGATCCAGGCAAATTCGCCGCAAATACTCCGCGTCACCAGCCAACTCCGACGGTACAATCTGAAACTTGCGTAACTTCGCCAAAATGGCATCGTCAACAATGCTCCCCCACCCGACGGTTGGATAAGACTCGATAACCGGTCCAATCACCCCAACACCCGCACTAGCCACCTGCCCCGCCGCCCGGATCAAAATGCTCGTCTCGCCCAATGCCTTTCCGTTCACGACGCCATCCACGGATACCGTCGCCACTTCCCCGTTGTTTGAGCTGAACAACACCTGATTCGTAAAGTCTTCCGTATGCCCATCGGAGAATCGCGCCGTCACTAACAACCGCCGCGACGCCGCCACCGGCATCGTCGCCAACGGCGGATAAATCTCTAACGCGGCCAATGACGCCATTCGCCCCTCGGCGCCGTAAGCGGCCCCGCCGCGAACCCATTCCAGCATCGTCCGGTAGTCTTCCGAGCCGGGTTCCAACCGCTTCCCGCCGCCATGCGCCACCGCCATCAGCGGCTTCAATAGCAACAAACTCTGAGCTGGATCCTTCACATCGATGCGCGGAACGCGCTCACCCTTCACCTCGGCGCTCAACACCTGATACGTGCCGCCCTTGGTAATCCACTCAAAGTCGTCTTTCGGAAACAGCGCATTAGCCGACAGCTTCAATCCGCCGCGCCCTTTTACGCCCCCATGACAAGCCGAGCTATTGCATCCGCGCTTCGTCAAAATCGAACCGATATCCCGCGCAAACACAAACGGCCGAACCACCTTGGACCCCGTAACCGTCACCACTGACCGGGCCTTCAAACTCTCAAAAACCGCCTCCACCGTCGCGCTGCCATCCGCGACTGGAGTCATCCGCGCCCCCGTCATGACTCCGTTCGTGACGGCCCAACGAACATCCCCGGTAACATCCGCCTCCGTCCCATCGGAGTAAGAGGCAATAGCCAAAAACTGCTGCCCCGCCTGAGCACCCGAAAGAGTAACAGCCGCCGGAACCGTCTGCAGCTTAACTAACTTCGGAGCCCCAAAAGCAGCCACCGCCAAAACTAGAAATACAAATCTCACCGCTTCACCTCCATCCAGCAAACACCCCGCGCCCGCCCGCCCCGCACCCCCGTGACAACCGGGCCAGGTTGCGGCCGCCACCCTAACGTCGCAACTAATCGGCGAACCTCAAAAGCGCAAAGGCCGCGCCGGCACGGCGCCAACGGGCGAGGAACTCGCCCATCCCGCCGTGTCGAAGCGTGTCCGTTGTGCGCGTGTTCCATAGAAGCGCACAGGCCGGTTGCGGCCCCCAACCAACGACGAACTCTTCCCCTCGGGTGCCCGCAACCGAGTCCGTTGTGCGCAATTTCCTCAAAAGCGCAAAGGCCGCGCTGGCACGGTGCCAACGGGCGAGGAACTCGCCCATCCCGCCGTGTCGAAGCGTGTCCGTTGTGCGCGTGTTCCATAGAAGCGCACAGGCCGGTTGCGGCCCCCAACCAACGACGAACTC
>Ga0105047_10009484_pt1 | contig 16020 bp, 12 predicted proteins | sample MAT04_FD_78384 | JGI IMG/M metagenome (GOLD analysis project Ga0105047, IMG submission 78384) | Freshwater microbial communities from Lake Fryxell liftoff mats and glacier meltwater in Antarctica - MAT-04 (megahit assembly) | ecosystem: Environmental > Aquatic > Freshwater > Ice > Liftoff...
CGGCCAGCATGGCTCCCGCAGCTTGCCACTGGCCGCTGGCCTGGAACTGCTCTACCTCAGCAAAGTCGACGCTGTACAGAATGATTTTGGCCGAGTGCAAACCACCCAGTTTTTCCTTCACCGTCTGGTTGATCTGCTGGTAATACGGCACGGTGGACTCCCAGCTCATGCCGCCGATAAGGCCCAAGGTCTTCATTAAGTTGCTCCTGTAAATATAGCTGCCAGCGCTTTTCGCATAAGGGCTAGAGGGCGATTTGGCTTACAGCGTAGCCATCCAGGCCGCCGTCAACACCAGCACGGCCGCCATGCTGCGGTTGAACCAGCGCAAGCGCCGCCCGCCGTGCTCAGCATCCGCCAGCCAGCGGCGCAGCAAGGTGCCCACCAGTGCATAGGTCAGGTTACTGACCAGGCCAAACGCCAGCAATATCGGCAGCAGCACAGCAAAACGGCTGACGATGTCGTCACGCCCAGCCAGCCAGCCCGCCACCACGGTCAGGGCCAGCATCCAGGCCTTGATGTTCAAAAACTGCAGCATCACGCCCTGCCAGAAGGTCACCTTCAACTGCGCAGCATCGGCCTGGGCCAGCGTGTTGGCGCGCCAGAGCTTGAGCGCCAGCCACAGCAAATACCCTACGCCCAACACCTGCACGCCGAGGCGCAGTGCGGGCACCGCCATCACCAGCGTGCCCACACCGGCCGCACACAGGCTAAACAGCAGGCCCCAACCCACTGGCACCGACAACACAAAACGCAGCGCGCGCTTGAAACCCAGATTGGCCGCCAGTGCGGTAGACAGCGTGGTGTTGGGCCCAGGCGTGAAGCTGGCGGCCGTGCACAGCAGCAGCAAGGCGGTGAGCTCAGCGGCGGTCATGGGGCGTGGAAGCGGGTGGCATACGACCAAATGTAGCGGTAAAAACAGTACAGCTGCAGTACACTCTGAAAGACATTGCTTGAAACTGTATTGCTCGTATTCGCAACACAAGGCAAGCTTGGTGAAGCGGCGACCGGTGCGAAGAAGATCACCAGGGGTTCGTTCGAACTGTCGTGGCAACGCAGCCGACCCAGCGCAGGAAAGCCCCCGTCATTGCGAGGAGCATAGCGACGTGGCCATCCATGCGTTGCTCAGTCATGGATGGCTTCACTGGCGTTCAACGACAGCTGTATTTCGCGTTAAACAAAGGCACAGATGTTAGTCAAAACCCCCACCCAGTCGCTGTCCGCACAACTTGCAGCGCGGTTTGCCGAGCGCATTGCTACCGGGCTGTTGGCGCCGGGTGCGCGTCTGCCATCCATCCGTTTGTGCGCGCAGCAGCAGGGTGTCAGCCCCAGCACGGTGGTGGCGGCCTATGACCAGCTGCTGGCGCAGGGGCTGGTGGAAGCGCATCGCCACCGGGGGTTTTATATAAGAAATCGGGCTCTAGCCCTTATAGATAAAGCGCTACCAGCTATCAATAGTGAAATTGGCAATGCGCCGAATACGATGCCTGCGAGCGGCTTTGCAGCGCAGCATGTGCCGGTGAACGCCACCGCGCTGATTCGTGGCATGTTTCAGGGCGGCAGTGACAAGCCGCAGCCGGGTCTGGGCGCTTTTCCGCCGGATTGGCTGGACACCCCTTTTCTACCCGGCGCGATTCGCCGTGTCACCAGCGGCCCGCAGCTCAAGGCGTTTTCGCTGCAATACGGTGAACCTGCGGGGGACGCGGGGCTGCGCCAGGCCCTCTCTGCCAGGCTCAACACCTTGGCCATTGCGGCCAGCAGCGAGCAGATCATCACCACCGTGGGGGCCACCCATGCGCTGGACATTGTGAGTCGCACGCTGTTGCGCGCCGGTGACTGTGTGATGGTGGAGGAGCCCGGCTGGGCCATCGAATTTGCCCGGCTCGACGCTTTAGGCATGCGCATTTTGCCGGTGCCGCGCGGCCCGGACGGGCCCGACCTGGCGGTAATGGCGCGCTATTGCGAGTTGCACAGCCCGAAGCTGTTTGTCAGCGTCAGCGTGTTGCACAACCCCACCGGCTACTGTTTGAGCCCCGCCAGCGCGCACCGGCTGCTGCAACTGGCCAATACACACAACTTTGTCATCGTCGAAGACGACACCTATAGCCACTTGGCGCCCGAACACGCCACCCGCCTGAGCGCGCTGGACGGCTTGCAGCGCACCATTTATGTCAGCGGTTTCTCGAAAATTCTGGTGCCCGGCTGGCGCGTCGGCTTTTTGGCCGCGCCCACGCATTTGTACGAACAGTTGCTCGACACCAAGCTGCTGGCCACACTGACCACGCCCGCGCTGCTGGAAAAAGCCCTGGCCTGGTGCATCGACCAAGGCCAGTTGCGCCGCCATGCGCAGCAGGTCCGCACGCGGCTGGACCAGGCGCGCGGGCGTAGCGTCACACTGGCGCTGGCGGCCGGTTGCACCTTTGTAGCGCCACCGGCGGGGTTGTTTGGCTGGGTCGATACGGGTGTGGACACCGACGCGCTGGCGCAGCGCATGCTGGATAAGGGTTACCTGCTGGCACCGGGTTCGCTGTTTCACGCCACGCGCGCGCCAGGAACGCTGATGCGCATCAACTTTTGCACCACGCAGGACACCGCTTTTTGGCAACTGTTCAAAACGGTTCGCGCTTCCCTGTGAGAAAGTCGTTTTATTTGTGCCTGGAGGGTGTATCAGGGTAATTCCGCATTGCTTTTTGTTGTTAATTAATTAACAATTAATTAATTCGGGCGATATGGTGTCTGCACGAATCAACCTTGCCCCCGGTTTTTCGTCTGTGGGGTAGACCCTTTAGGAGATCACATGTTGAAACTTTCTCATATGGCGGCAGCCGTCGCGTTGGTAGTGGCTGGTTCTGCGGCAATGGCTGGCGAGGTTGAAGTGCTGCACTGGTGGACATCAGGCGGCGAGGCCAAGTCCATCGGTGAACTGAAAAAGATCATGCAGGCCAAGGGCAACACCTGGAAAGATTTTGCGGTGGCAGGTGGTGGCGGTGACAACGCCATGACCGTGCTGAAAAGCCGTGTGGTCGCTGGTAACCCGCCCGCCGCTGCCCAGATCAAGGGCCCGGCTATTCAGGAATGGGCCGCTGAAGGCGTGCTGGCCAACCTGGACCCGGTCGCCAAGGCTGAAAAATGGGACAGTCTGCTGCCAAAAGTGGTGGCTGACGGCATGAAATACAAAGGCAATTACGTGGCCGCTCCGGTGAACGTGCACCGTGTGAACTGGATGTGGGCGAACGAGGCAGTGCTCAAAAAATCTGGCGTGGCCGGTGCCCCCAAGACCTGGGACGAGTTCTTTGCTGCATCAGACAAGATCAAGAAAGCCGGTTTTATTCCTGTCGCACACGGTGGCCAGAACTGGCAAGACTTCACCACCTTTGAGTCGGTGGTGCTGGGTGTGGGTGGTGCCAAGTTTTATCAGGACGCGCTGATCAATCTCGATCAAAAGGCGTTGACCAGCCCAACCATGACCAAGTCGCTGGAAATTTTCCGCAAGGTCAAGGGTTACACCGACGCCGCTTCCCCTGGGCGCGACTGGAACCTGGCCACCGCCATGGTGATTCAGGAAAAGGCGGCCTTCCAGTTCATGGGCGACTGGGCCAAGGGTGAGTTCACCGCTGCAGGCAAGGTGCCAGGCAAAGACTACATCTGCGCCGCAGCGCCTGGCACAGCCAACGCCTACACCTTCAATGTGGACTCGTTTGCCATGTTCAAGCTAAAAGATGCGGCTGCCCAAAAGGCGCAGGCGGATCTGGCAGCGGCCATCATGGGAACCGAGTTCCAGGAAGTCTTTAACCTGAACAAGGGCTCGATCCCGGTGCGCCTGAACATGGACATGGCCAAGTTTGACGACTGTGCCAAGTTGTCCTCCAAGGACTTCGTTGCAAGCTCCAAGGCCGGTGCGCTGCTTCCCTCAATCGCTCATGGCATGGCTGTGAAGCCAGCAGCTGAAGGCGCAATCAAGGACGCGGTGAGCCAGTTCTGGAACGACGACAAGATCAGCGTGGCCGATGGTGTGAAGAGCATTGCCAAGGCGGCGGCTATTCAGTAAGTTGGGTTGCTCGCTGCACCGAGATCGCTTGGCTTTGATGCGTGACCTGGGTTGCTGGCGTTTACTGGAGGTGTGTGGCGGGTGGTCATAGGTCTGGCCAGTACCCGCAGCAGGGCAGGGCTGCATGCCGGCGCTCATGTCCCCCGCCCTGCGGGCTCCTCCTTGATTGAGCTCTGGCATACACCCCAGCCCTGCTGCTAGACAGTGTTGGCTTCTTTGACCGATTCAATGGACTCGGTTTTCATTGCTGGCGCACCAACATTGTCAAGATGCGATGGGGCGGGTGTTTCGCCTCGTTAAGGTCAAGGAGGAGGCCGAAAGCCGGGAGGCTTTCGGTCGGGGGACACGAACGAAGCGCAATACCTGCCCCGTCGCGTCGGTTAAAGCAGGGGTTGCCCCTTCAGCAAGGCAACCCACTTGTTGAACAAAACAAAGGTGAAATATCGATGAAATCCTTTGAAAACATATTGCCCAAGCTGGTGATCGCACCGGGCTTTTTGCTCGGCTTCACCTTCATCTACGGCTTCATGATCTGGAACGGCATTCTCTCGGTCACCAACTCGCGCATGCTGCCCAATTACAGCGACTTCGTCGGGCTGGAACAGTATGTGCGGCTGTGGGATATGGACCGCTGGTACGTGGCCCTGAAGAATCTGGGCATCTTCACCGTGCTGTACGTCGGTGTGTCGATGCTACTGGGCATGGTGCTGGCGATTTTTCTGGACCAGAAAATACGCTTTGAAGGCGTGCTGCGAACCATCTATTTGTACCCGATGGCGCTGTCATTCATCGTCACCGGCACCGCCTGGAAATGGATTCTGAACCCGAGCCTGGGCCTGGAAAAACTCATGCACGACCTGGGCTGGGCGTCCTTCAGTTTTGACTGGCTGGTGCAAAGCGACACGGCCATTTACTGCATCGTGATTGCTGGCGTCTGGCAATCTGCCGGCTTTGCCATGGCGCTGTTTCTGGCGGGGCTGCGTGGTATCGATGACAGCATCATCAAGGCGGCGCAAATTGACGGTGCCAGCCTGCCGCGCATTTACTGGCGCATCATCTTGCCGGTGTTGCGCCCGGTGGTGTTCTCCACCATTCTGGTGCTGTCGCACCTGTCCATCAAGGCGTTTGATCTGGTCATGGCACTGACTGCGGGCGGGCCGGGTTATGCCACCGATGTACCTGCCACCTTCATGTTCACCATGAGCTTCACCCGCGGCCAGATTGGTCTGGGTGCGGCTAGCGCCACCATGATGCTGGCCACCGTGGCGGCCATTGTGGTGCCTTACCTCTACAGCGAACTGCGGTCCAAACCGCATGAAAGGTAAGCCCATGAACGCCAAAAACTTATCCCGGCTGGCGGTGTACAGCGTGCTGCTGATCGCTGCCTTCTTCTTTCTGGTGCCGCTGTACGTGATGCTGGTTACTTCGCTGAAGGATGGCGCGCAGATCCGCGCTGGCAATCTGTTGAGCCTGCCCACCAGCCTCAATGTCGACGCCTGGGCTCTGGCCTGGTCAAGCGCCTGCACCGGTGTGGACTGTCGCGGTCTCAAGCCTTTTTTCTGGAATTCGGTGTCAATGGCCGTGCCAGCGGTGCTGATCTCAACCACCATTGGTGCCATCAATGGTTACGTGCTGAGCATGTGGAAGTTCCGTGGCTCAGACCTGCTGTTTGGCTTCATGTTGTTTGGCGTGTTCATGCCGTTCCAGGTGGTGCTGCTGCCGATGAGCCAGGTGCTCGGCTTTTTGGGTTTGAGCAGTTCGATCACCGGCTTGGTGATGGTGCACTCGTTGGCTGGTATGGCTGGCACCACGCTGTTTTTCAGAAACTACTACACCGCTATTCCGCGTGAACTGGTCAACGCCGCGCGCATGGATGGTGCCGGTTTCTGGCGCATCTTCTACCGCATCGTGATCCCGATGTCGACACCGATCCTGATGGTGACGCTGATCTGGCAGTTCACCAACATCTGGAACGACTTCTTGTTTGGCGTGGCTTTCAGTGGCGCCGACAGCAAACCCATCACGGTCGGCCTGAACAACATGGCCAACACCACCAGCAGTGTGAAAAATTACAACGTTGACATGGCCGCGGCCATCATTGCCGGCTTGCCGACCATGCTGGTCTATGTGCTGGCCGGTCAATATTTCGTCAAAGGTCTTACAGCTGGCGCTGTGAAAGGATAAAACGCATGGCCGCTCCTCTCCACATCGCGGGTATTCGCAAGGTTTTTGGCAAGGGTGACAAGGCCGTTGAGGTGCTCAAACGCATCAACATCGACGTGGCGCCAGGCGAATTCCTGATTCTGGTTGGCCCCTCGGGTTGCGGCAAGTCGACCCTGCTGAACATCATTGCCGGTCTGGAAGAACCGACCGAAGGCGAGTTGCGCATCAATGGCAAAAACGTCATTGGCATGGCCCCGGCGCAACGCGACATCGCCATGGTGTTTCAAAGCTACGCGCTGTACCCGACCATGAGTGTGGCCGACAACATTGGCTTTGCGTTGGAGATGCGCAAGGTGCCCAAGGACGTGCGCACCAAACGCATCCATGAAGTGGCCGCCATGCTGCAAATTGAGCACCTGCTGGACCGCCGCCCGGCGCAGCTCTCGGGCGGGCAACGCCAGCGCGTGGCGATGGGCCGTGCCCTGGCGCGCGACCCGCAACTGTTTTTATTTGATGAGCCACTGAGTAATCTGGATGCCAAGCTGCGCGTCGAGATGCGCGCCGAAATCAAGCGCTTGCACCTGGTCAGCGGCATCACCACGGTGTATGTCACGCACGACCAAATTGAAGCCATGACGCTGGGTAGCCGCATTGCCGTGATGAAAGACGGCATCTTGCAGCAAATTGGCACGCCCGACGAGATTTACCGCCTGCCCGCCAACACCTACGTGGCTGGTTTCATTGGTTCACCTACTATGAATTTCATAACAGGTACCGCAAGCAGCACGGGGGCTACAAGCCTATTTTCCTTTGAAGGTGGCAGCCTGCAGCTCCCCAGCCCAGTGCAGGGCAAGGTCACGCTGGGCCAGCGCCCGGAGCACATCCATCTGAGTGATGATGCCAGCTGGCGCGGCCAGGTCACCTTGGTGGAGCCCACCGGCGCGGATACCTATGTGGTGGTGAAAACCGGGGTTGGCTTGATCACCGTGCGCACGCCACCAAGCACCCAGGTCAAGGTGGGTGACACCGTGGGCATGACGGTGAGTAGCCACCACAACAACTGGTTTGACGCGCAAAGCAGCTTGCGCTTGAGTTGAACGGGCGCGTTTAAATTGACCAGTCCACTGCGGCCGCAGCGGCGGTGTGGGTGGTGAGCTGCGCGAACGTCCGTTCAAACTCAGCGGCTGCCACCGGCCGCGAAAACAGGTAGCCTTGACCGTAATCGCAGCCCGCAGCACTCAGCAGGGCGCGCTGGAGATCGGTCTCAACCCCCTCTGCAATCACCTTCATGCCCAGCGCATGCGCCATCGCAATGATGGCCTGACACAGTGCCAGGTCGGTCGAGTCCGGCACCAGTTGCCGCACAAACGACTGGTCGATCTTGATGAAGTCAATGTCAAACTTCTGCAGGTACGCCAGCGACGAGTAACCGGTGCCAAAGTCGTCCAGCGACACGCCAATGCCATCAATGCTCATGGCCAGCAGTTGCGCCACCACGCCCGCGCTGGTCGACAGCAGCAGGCCTTCGGTGATTTCCACCACGATGCTTTCCCCATACAGGCCGCGCGCGCGCAGTTGCTCAATCCACGGCGTGGCCTGTGGGTCAGGGTTTTCAAACTGCACCGGCGACTTGTTGATGCTGATCTGAAACTGCGGTGACAGTGTCGTGCGCCAGGCCTGCACCTGGTCGGCCGCCTGCTGAAACACCCATTCGCCCAGCGGCACGATCAGCCCGCAAGCCTCCGCGATAGGAATGAACTCAGCCGGGCTGATCAGCCCGCGTGTGGGGTGCTGCCAGCGCAGCAGCGCTTCGGCCTTGTGGATAGCGCCGCTGGTCAGTTCCACGATCGGCTGGTACATCACCCGGAACTGGTCTTGCGCCAGGGCCACTCGCAAGTCGCGGGTGAGCTGGGCGCGCCACTGCGCTGCCTCCTGCAGCTCCGGGGTGAAAAAGCTGTAGCGGTTGCGTCCTGCGCCTTTGGCCACATACAGCGCCTGGTCGGCATTTTTCAGCAGGTCTTCAATCTCCAGAGCGTCGCCGGGGTACAGGGTGACACCTATGCTGGCCGAGATAAACACCTGATCGAGCCCAAGCTGGAACACCGCACCCAACGCGGTCAGCAGCTTTTGCAGCACGCCTTCCAAGTCGATGGCTTGCTGAAACTCGGTGATGATCACCATGAACTCGTCGCCGCCCATGCGTGCCACCGTGTCCACTTCGCGCAGGCAACCGGTAATGCGCCGTGCTGCCTCGGTCAGCAGCAGGTCGCCGCGGTCGTGACCGAGGGTGTCGTTGACTTCCTTGAAACGGTCCAGATCAATGAACAGCAGCGCCAGCTGCAGGTCGTCGCGCCGGCATTTTTTCAACTCCTGCGCCAGGCGCTCGCGCATCATGCGGCGATTCGGCAGGCCGGTGAGCGCATCAAAATGCGCGTGTTGCCAGATGGTGGTCTCGGCGACCTTGCGTTCGCTGATGTCGGTGTGGGTGCCAATCATGCGCAAGGGCTGCCCGTGCGCATCGCGGCTGATCACCATGCCGCGCGACAGCACCCATTTCCAACTGCCGTCTTTGCAGCGCATCCGGTGCTCGTTGACGTAGGTGGGGCTGCGGCCTTCGAAGTGGTCCAGGCGGCTTTGTGTCATCTGCGCAAGATCGTCCGGGTGGGTGCGCAGGTCCAGCTCGGCGGCGTTGTTTAGGATGTCGTCTTCGTCCAGGCCGTACATGTCCAGCAGACCCTTGGAAAAAAACTCCTCGCCGCTGGGAATATGCCAGTCCCAAACGCCGTCACCGGTGCTCTCCAGCGCCAGTTTCCAACGCTCTTCGTTGGTTTGCAGCGCTTGAGTCGCCTGAAAGTAGTCGGTGACGTCTGCAAAGGTGCGCACCATGCCGCCGTCTTCAAGCAGACGGCTTTTCACCTCCAGCATGCGCCCGCCGGGCGTTTCACGGACATAGTGCGCGGGTGGGTCGCCCATACCGTCGCCGTTGACATAGTCACGTGCCTCGATTGACACCCGGCTGGCCCGGGTGCCAAAGTCGCCCTTGCTGTGCTGCAAGTTACTGAGCTGACTGAGTGTGGGTCGGCTCGCCAAAAACTCAGTCGGTACATCCAGCAGCTCACCCACTTGCGAATTAAATCCAATGATGTGTTTGTTGGTGTCAAACACCAAGATGCCCTGACTGATGGCGTTGAGCGTGGTGTGCAGCAGGCGGGTGTTGTCCTGCAAATCGGCGTTGAGTTTGACCAGTTCGGCCTCGGCTGCCTTACGCTCGGAGATGTCGGTGTGGGTGCCGATCATGCGGGCGGGCTGGCCTTGCGCGTTGCGGCTGACGATTGTGCCGGTTGCGGCAATCCATTTCCAGCTGCCGTCTTTGCAAAGCATTCGCAGTTCAATCGCGTAGTTGGGCAAGTCGCCCGCCAGATAAGCCGCCCCCACCACTTGCATTGACACCTTATCGTCGGGGTGAACGCGTGACAGAAACTCGTCGTAGCCCAGGGTAAGCTCGTGCGCCGCAAAGCCGATGATTTCTGCCCAGCGGGCTGAATGGGTTTGCGCCCCGGTGAGCAGATTCCAGTCCCAGATGCCTACACCCGAGCCTTCCAGTGCGAGGCGCCACGGATTTTCATCCTCTGGCTGGGGCACTGGCGCGGGTGTTGGGGCAGGGGTGCTCACTTTGTTACAGCAGGGTCGAGTCGTGGTAGGTGCAACTGTACCCGCAGACCGTGTGGCGTGGCGGGCAAGACGGCGGCGCTGCCACCATGGCGCTGGGCAATTTCTCTCACAATGGCCAAACCCAGACCGCAGCCGCCGGGCACATCGCTGGCGCGCCAAAAGCGCTCAAACACATGCGGCAAGTCTTGCGCTGACAGGCCCGCGCCGTTGTCACGCACCTCCAGTACCACCTGGTCTTCAAGAATGTGGGCGCTCAGGGTCACCTCGCTGCCGGGACCGGCGTAGGTGAGGGCGTTGTCGATCAGGTTGTTCAGTGCTTCGCGCAGCAGCAGGGCAACACCGTCCACCAGCAAGTGGTCTGCGCCTTCGAAACCCAGGTCGATATTGCGTTTGACAGCTCGCGGCGTCCAGTCGCGCGCTACCTCGCGCGCCAGCGCGGCCACATCCAGCGGCTGCAGTTTGACCTCGACCTCGTTGCGTGCCAGCGACAGCAGCTGGTGCACCAGGTGTGCGCTGCGCTGTGCGCCAGAGAGCACCTTGGTCAGCCTGGAGCGCAGCGCCTGCGGGTCGGTCTCGGTCAGGGCCAGCTCGGTCTGGCTGATCAGCCCTGCCAAGGGGGTGCGCAGCTGGTGCGCTGCGTCGTTCAAAAAGCGCTTTTCCTGCCCCAGACTGCGCCGCACCGCCAACAGCAGCTGATTCAGGGCGGTAGCCAGGGCGTGTACCTCTTGCGGCGCTTGGGTGAGTTCGATGGGTGACAGCGCTGCCAACGAGCCCGCACGGCGCTTGCCCAGCTGGGCCTGCAAGCGGGTCAGTGGTTGCAGGCCGCGTAAGATGCCCGCATACACCAGAATACTCAGCACCGCGCCCAGCAGCAGCAGCGGCAGCAGCATGTCGGCAATCAACTCAGTGGTCAGGCGTTGCTGCACAGCCAGACTTTTGGCCACCTGCACGCGCAGGCGCTGGGGTGAATTGGGCTCGCCGTAGTCCAGCTCCAGCAGCGCCACCCGCATGGGTTTGCCGTCGATCCGGGTGTTGTACAGCAAGGTTTCGGCGTGGCTGGTGTCCACCGCCGGCGCAGGCGGGGGTATTTTGGCGTTGCCCAGCAAAAAGCTGCCGGGCGGGCTCGACACCATGTAGCTGACGCGGTCCTTCGGGTCTTGTTCAATGATGTCTTGCGCCGCGCGAGGAAAGTCAATCAACAGGCCCGAGCCGATCGGCTTGACCTGGCGCGAGAGCGATTTCACCGACTGCGTCAGCGACTGGTCGATGGCTTTTTCAGCATAGTTCAGCGCCACCCGGTAAGCCAGCACCCCGCCAACGAGCAGCAGCACCAGCTGCGGCAGTAACAGCCACAGCAGCAATTGCCGTTTGAGTGACAGGCCCTGTTTGCCCGGTGTGCCACCAGGCGCAGTTTTCGCCGGGCTGGCGGGCTCGGTCATGACGCGGTGGTTTCCAGCATGTAGCCCAGGCCACGCACGTTACGAATGTTCAGGCCCGAGTCCACCAGTTTGCGGCGCAGACGGTGGATGTAGACCTCCAGCGCGTTGGAGGCCACGCCGCCATCACCTGGTTCGGTGGCCCAGGTTTCCAGCACGTCTTCGCGGCTGACCACACGCCCGGCGTGCGTCACCAGCAACGACAGCAGTGCCCACTCGCGCTGGGTAAGTTCCAGCGCTTCGTCGCCAAGCCAGGCTTGTGGCAGGGTGGCATCCACGCGCAGTCGCCGGGTGCTTTGGCTGGCCACTTCCAGGCTGCCACCAAAGGCGGGCAGGCGGGCGCGGCGCAACAAAGCCCCCAGCCGAGCCTGCAACTCGGCCATGTCAAAGGGTTTGGTGAGGTAGTCGTCGGCACCGGCGTTGAGGCCCTGCACCCGGTCATCTACGCCGTCGCGGGCGGTCAGAATCAGCACCGGCAGGGCGGGCAGTCGCCTGCGCAGCCAGTGCAGCAGGTCCATGCCGCTGATTTTGGGCAAGCCCAGATCAAGTACCACGCCGTCGAACCGCTCGGTTTCCAGCAGCCGCTGCGCGGCTTCGCCATCAGCTGCCGCCGTGACCAGGTGACCCACCTGCGTAAGCTGCGCGCTCAGGCCGTCACGCAGCAGCTCGTCGTCTTCAATAATCAGCAAACTTGACATGTTGCAAGCATAACCGAGAGGGTTTGTTTCCCCCCTATTCCTCGAACCTTTCCGCCCGGTGGGGCGGCAGAGGGTGGGGGTAAGCCAGCGCCTGGGGCGGACCACAGAATCCTGGAGGCGCCGTGGCAGTGTCGTCAATGTAAAAATCAGCCAATCCCCAAAAATCATTTAGCCAAAAAGAATGCAGTTTTTCAAAGACCTTTCTCCCAGCGCCTTTACCGCCGGTTTTGTGGCGGTGTTGGTGGGTTTCACCAGCTCGGTGGCCATCGTGTTTCAGGCGGCGCTGGCGTTTGGTGCCACGCCTGAACAGATCACCTCGTGGATGTGGGCGCTTGGCCTGGGTATGGGTCTGTGCACTGCGGTGCCGTCGCTGATCTTGAGGAAACCGGTGATGGTGGCCTGGAGCACACCCGGTGCCGCGGTGCTGGCCACGGCGGGTGCAGCGGGTGGGTTCAACATGGCTGAAGCCGTCGGTGCCTTCATGGTGTGTGCAGCGCTGATCACGTTGGTGGGTGTCACCGGCTGGTTTGAGCGCGCCATGAGCCATTTGCCCATCGCCGTAGCCTCCGGCTTGCTGGCGGGGGTGCTGGCGCGTTTTGGCATGCAGGCCTTCACCGCCGCACAAACCAATCTGCCGTTGGTGCTGATCATGCTAGCCAGTTACTTGGTGGGAAAGCGTTGGCTGCCGCGTTATGCGGTTCCTTTGACGCTGTTGGTTGCTATCGTTGAAGTAGCTTCCACCGCAGGTTTTACGGGGGCTAGAGTGCAATTTGTCTTGGCAATGCCAGTGTTTACCATGCCACACTTCACTTGGAGTGCGGCGGTCAGCCTGGCGCTGCCGTTGTTTGTGGTGACCATGGCATCGCAAAACCTGCCCGGTGTGGCGGCCATCCGTGCTGCAGGGTACAGCCACAGCCGGGACAAACCGGGTATTCCGGTCTCAGGCATGGTCACGCTCACCGGGCTTGCGACGCTGGTGCTGGCGCCGTTTGGCGCGTTTGCGCTGAACTTCAGCGCCATCACCGCCGCCATCTGCATGGGCGAAGAAGCCCACCCCGACCGTGACAAGCGCTACACCGCGGCCGTGTCTTGCGGCGCGCTGTACATCCTGATTGGCATCTTTGGTAGCGCCATCACCGGCGCGCTCACCGCTTTTCCCAAGGAGCTGATCGCCGCCATTGCAGGGCTGGCGCTGCTTGGCACGATTGGCTCAGCGCTGAGCGTGGCCCTTCGTGACGACTTCCACCGCGAGGCGGCGCTGATCACCTTTTTGGTGACTCTGAGTGGTGTGGTGATTGCCGGTGTGGGCTCGGCCTTTTGGGGGGTGATTGCCGGGGCACTGGCGCTGATGGTGCAAAGGGTCGGAAAATCGCACTTTCACCTGCCGCCGCGCTAGCCTAGAGGGCGTTGGTCAGCCGTTCCATCCTGAAAGTGATTTGTCTCATGAATGTGTTGTTTGTTACCGACCCGCTGGAATCGTTCAAGATTTACAAGGACACCACCTTTGCCATGATGCGCGAGGCGCAAAAGCGTGGCCACGTCTTGAGCGCGTGCGAACCCAAAGACATCATGTGGCAGCGCGGCGCCCCGGTGACGGCCTTTGTGCGCGACATCCGGCTCACCGGGCAAAGCCCCGACTGGTTCAGCGCCACACAGCAAGCGCCCAACGAGCGCCCCGCTGCGTTGAAAGATTTTGATGCGGTGGTGATGCGCAAGGACCCGCCGTTTGACAGCGAGTTTTTCTACGCCACCCACCTGCTGGAGCAGGCTGAGCGCGAAGGCGCACGCGTCTTCAACAAACCCCGCGCGTTGCGGGACCACCCGGAGAAACTGGCGATCATGGAATGGCCGCAATTCATCGGCCCGACGCTGGTCACACGCGATGCGCAGGACATCCGGCGTTTTCATGCCGAGCACCAAGACATCATCCTCAAGCCGCTAGACGGCATGGGTGGCACAGGGATCTTTCGCGTCAGAGAAGATGGCCTGAACCTGGGCGCCATCATCGAAACCCTGAACAAGGACGGTGCCGAGACGGTGATGGTGCAAGCCTTTTTACCGGCAATAGCCCAGGGCGACAAACGGGTGCTGGTGATTGGAGGGAAACCCGTGCCCTACAGCTTGGCGCGCATTCCGCAGGGGGGTGAGGTGCGTGGCAACCTGGCCGCCGGTGGCAAAGGGGTTGCCCAGCCGTTAACCGAGCGTGATCGCGAGATTGCGCAAGCGATTGGCCCGGTGCTGGCCGAGCGGGGCTTGCTGCTGATCGGGCTGGACGTGATTGGTGAGCACCTCACCGAGATCAACGTCACCAGCCCCACCTGCTTTCAGGAGATTTTTGATCAGACCGGGTTTGACGTTGCCGCCATGTTTGTGCAGGCGCTGGAAGCGGCGCAGGCCCGCTCGCACTGAGGTGCAGGCCCCTTGGGCACCACCGGCACCGGACCCAAAGGATCGGTGATGGGTGCTGGTCGCGGCGGTGCGGCGCACTGGCAGCTGCAATGCGCCAGGGTGCCGTCAACAAACACTTTCAGCTCGCCCGGTGCAAACGCCGTCCAGTCCTCGTCGGTGGTCAGCGGCTCGGTCACGATGATGGCCAGTCGGTCCTGCGGGCTGTTGAGCTGCGCCAGATTCACTGTTACGTCATCGTCTTTCAGGTGCACCTCCTTGAACGGGTGGCCACGCAACACATAACACAGCTTGGTGGTAGCGTGCGCCCACAACGCCTGGCCGTTGCTGAGAAGAAAGTTGAACGTGCCGTGCCTGGAAATCTGCGGCACCAGTTCCTGCAAGGTACGGGTCAACTCATCCACCGAGGGCACGTCGGCGTGGGATTTGTCCAGTTCCTGCATCAGCCAGCAAAAAGCGCGCTCGCTGTCGGTGTTGCCCACAGGCTTGAAATGGCCGTGCAGATAAGGGTTGTAGTTATTCAGGTTACCGTTGTGGGCAAACACCCAGTAGCGGCCCCACAGCTCGCGTACAAAGGGGTGGGTGTTTTCCAACGTGATTTGGCCTACCGTAGCCTTGCGCACATGGGCTATCACGTTGTGGCTCTTGATCGGATAGTTCTTGAGCATCTGCGCAATCGGTGATGTGGCAGCACTTTGTTTGTCGACAAAATGCCGCACACCCTTGCCAGGAAATGAGTCATCGCTCTCAAAAAAAGCAATGCCCCAACCGTCACCATGGTGGTCGGTGTAGCCACCGCGTTGAGAAAAACCGGTAAAACTCAGCGTCAGACTGGCCGGCAAATGGCTGTTCATTCCGAGTAATTGGCACATGTTGAATGTTTCGTCGGTGTCAATCGGGCGCAACAAAGTGTTGCATCAAAGCGCAAAGCTTAACGACTTCCTTCTGTGTTGCGCATCAGGTGAGCAAAATGACTCGAAATACTTCGATTGCACAGTTATGCTGTGGCTTTGGTATTGGAATTGTTTCTTGCCGGATCGTTGAGCCGCAAGGCACTGGCCAGAAGGTCATATTCGATGCTTTACTCGTCATAACATGGAAACGCTGTCTTGAAGAACAAAGTCAGTTATTGGGTTACCTTGATGGCCGTCTTAATCGGTGCTGTCTCGACCTGTCAGGCGATCACACTCGGGGACTTACGTGGAAGTGCGGTGATCGGCCGTGTGCTGGATGTGTCTGTGCCGGTATTGCCTGGCGCCGGCGAAGAGGCGGGTGCGTCGTGCCTGTCGGCTGAAGTTTTGCTAGGGGAGGCGCAGCGTTTGAGCGCTTCAGTGACGGTGGCGCCGGTAACTTCTGGCCCGGTTCCCGTGAGCATGGTCCGTATCCGGTCGACGACGGCGGTGGATGAGCCGGTGGTGACCGTGGTGTTGCGTTCCACTTGTGGCGGCGTTACCACACGCCAGTATGTCCTGCTTTCAGATTTTCCGGCACCCGATCTTCCCCGCGTGGTGACCGCACCGGAGGCAGCGTCCGTGACCCCAGAGGGCGCCAAACATTTGACGGCGCTTCATCAAGCTGAAGCGGGCGGCGGTTTGACAGC
>Ga0105047_10009486_pt1 | contig 16019 bp, 10 predicted proteins | sample MAT04_FD_78384 | JGI IMG/M metagenome (GOLD analysis project Ga0105047, IMG submission 78384) | Freshwater microbial communities from Lake Fryxell liftoff mats and glacier meltwater in Antarctica - MAT-04 (megahit assembly) | ecosystem: Environmental > Aquatic > Freshwater > Ice > Liftoff...
ATGCCCCAGCTCGACAAGTTCATCGAGTCGGCGCACGAGCGCGAGGTTCTGCTCGATGGTCTTGCCGAACCCGATGCCCGGGTCGACGATCACCAGCGGCACCCCTTCGGCCAAGGCCAACGCCGCGTGATCGCGTAGGAAGGTGACCACGTCGTGCACCACGTCGACGTAGTCGGTGTGCTGCTGCATCACGGCGGGGTCATCGACCGGCATGTGCATCGCAACCGCAGGCACGTCGTGCCGTGCAGCGACGGCGCGCAGGGCCGGGTCGCGCAGGCCCGAGACATCGTTCAGCAGGCACGCGCCCGCGGCGACGGCCGCGTCGGCAACCACTGCGTGACGCGTGTCGATGCTCACCGCGATCCCGGCGGACCGCAGGTTGCGCACCACGGGCACCACTCGCCGCAGTTCTTCGTCGGCGGGCACCGGCTGAGCGCCCGGGCGAGTGCTCTCGCCGCCGACATCGACGATGTCGGCGCCTTCGGCGACCAGTCGCATCCCGTGGGCGACGGCGGCATCGACGTGCAGATATCGGCCGCCGTCGCTGAACGAATCCGGGGTCACGTTGAGCACACCCATCAGCAGGACGTCGTTCAGCAAGACGTCGTCGCCGGAGAGCGCTGCACGGAACTGGTCGGGATTCATGGGTGCACCCTCGCCGCTCGACGGCGTCCGCGCAGCGAACTGACCACGTCGAGCGCGTCGCACTCGTCAAGCTCGGCCAGTGGCAGCACACGTTCGTTCACCGCTCCGTACGCCAGCAGGGCCTGGCGGCCAACGCCGGGCAGGCCGCCACTCGTGAGCGGGGGCGTGTACCAGTGCCCGTCGAGTTGGTAGAGCAAGTTGGCGACTGTGGACTCGACGACTTCGTCACGCTCGTTCACCAGGAGCACATCGTCTGCCGCATCTTCGGAGAACTCGGCGCGAGCGTCTTCGTAGGTGTCGCGGCGCGTTGTCTTGTGGCACAGGAAGGGGTCATCGCTGCGCACTCTCGCCGAGGACACCGCCAGCCGCACCGTGGCCGAAGGCGGGTCGAGCCACGACGTCTCGAGCAACGACCTCCCCGAGCGGTCGAGCAGGAGTCGCAACCGGCGAGGGTGGGTCGCGGGAGCGATGGCCATGACGCCGCGCGCGATGGTGGCGGTGTCGCAAGGGAAGCCGAAGTACTCGGCCGACGCCGCCAGCCGCTGCAGGTGCAGTGCCAGGTGGTGCACGCCCTTCTCGTCGAGGCGCAGCGTCTCGAACAGCTGGAAGCCCGCCCGCGCCCGGCGCAGCACGGTGGTCTTCGATTCCATCTCGTCGTCTTCGTCGACAGGTACCGAGTCGTAGGTGATGCCACCGCCCGCGCCGAACTGAACCCGGCCGGTGCTGCGCTCGACCACGGCCGTGCGGATCGCGACGCTCCACACCGAGGCCGGCCGCGCGCCTCCGACCGCCGGCGAGATCATGCCGATGGTGCCGCAGTACACGCCACGCGGGGTGGGTTCGAGCTGGCCGATGACGTGCATGGCCGACACCTTCGGCGCACCGGTGATGGAGCCACACGGGAACGTGGCCGCGAATACGTCGACCAAGCCGACCTCGGGCCGCAGACGCGCGACCACCGTGGACGTGAGCTGCCACACCGTTTCGTAGCGCTCCACACGGAACAGTTCGGGCACACTCACGCCGCCGGGTGATGAGACGCGGGTGAGGTCGTTGCGCAACAGGTCGACGATCATCACGTTCTCGGCCAGGTCCTTCGCCGAGTGCCGCAACTCGTGTGCCAATTGCGCGTCGGCGTCGGGTCGGCCATGGCGGCGGCGGGTGCCTTTCATCGGCCGGGTGGTGATGGTGTCGCCATCGATCTGCAGGAACAGTTCGGGCGACGCGCTCACCACCACGTGTTCACCGAGATCGAGGTAGGCGTTGAAGGAACCGCCCTGGGTGCTGACCATCGAGCCGTACAGTTGGTACGGGTCGCCGTGCAGCGTGCAGGTGATGCGGTCGGTCAGGTTCACCTGGTACACGTCGCCGGCTTCAATGCGCCGGCGAACGGTTTGCACGCCGCTCCGGTACCACTCGCTGCCGTGTACCCGCTGCGTGTCGACCACGACTGGCGCCTCCTCGGGGGGCGTCACGAGCGGCACCTCCCGGCGCTGCGCGTACGCGCTGAACCACGCCAGCGGCAGCGCATCGCCGGCGGCTGGAATGGGGAACGCACGGTCGAACGCAGGCGCTGCTTCGTAGGCGACGAAGCCGACCACCCAGTTGCCGGCCACCGCTTCCGCCTCGGCGGCGGCGAGCGATGGCACGACGTCGTCGATGGTGCCCGCCACCCACGTGCGCACGTGGCCGTCGAACTCGTAGCCTGCTCCGCGGGCGACGTCGTCGAAACGAGCTCGCGGCGAAGCGTCAGCGGCGAACGGCGTCGACACGGCCATAGGTGGTGGTGCGCTGCTGCAGGCGTCGACCCAGCGGCGCCACCAACGAGGTGAAGCGCTCCTCGGTCATCGCCTGGCCGTGCGCGGCGCCGGCGGCCCGAGAGATGTTCTCGTCCATCAGCGTGCCGCCCAGGTCGTTGCACCCGGCACGAAGCATCTGCACCGCGCCGGCCTCACCGATCTTCACCCACGAGAGCTGGATGTTGGGGATGAGGCCGTGGTAGACGAGCCGTGCGATCGAGTGCATGAGCAGGTTCTCTCGGAACGTGGGCCCGCGCCGCGCAGCACGCTGCAGGTAGATCGGCGAGGCCATGTGCACGAAGGGTAGACCCACGAACTCGGTGAAGCCACCGGTGACCTTCTGCAGCGCGCGCGTGCGCAGCATGTGTCGCGCCCAGCTCTCCGGGTGCTCGATCGAGCCGAACATGATGGTGACGTTCGATTTCAGGCCGATCTCGTGCGCAGCTGCGTGGCAGTCGAGCCACTCGTCGGTGGTGATCTTGTCGGGGCACAGGATGGCGCGCACCTCGTCGTCGAGGATCTCGGCAGCCGTGCCGGGCAGCGAGGCCAAGCCTGCGTCCTTCAACCGGCGTAGGTACGTGTGCAGGTCTTCGCCCAGGCGCTTGGCGCCTTCGGTGACCTCGAGCGCAGTGAACCCGTGCACGTGCATATCGGGTACGGCCTGCTTCACGGCGTGGGTCACGTCGATGTAATAATCGCCGTCGAAGCTGGGGTGGATGCCGCCCTGCAAGGTCACTTCCGTGGCGCCCATCCCCCAGGCCTGCGCCGCCCGCTCGGCAATGTCGTCGAGCGTCAGCAGGTATGGCGTGCCGCGCAGGTTCAGGCTCAGCGGCCCCTTCGAGAAGCCGCAGAACTTGCACTTGAACGTGCACACGTTCGTGTAGTTGATGTTGCGGTTGTGTACCCAGGTGATCTCGTCGCCCACGGCCTCGTGGCGCAGCTGGTCGGCGAGCTCGGCGACGGCGCTGACCTCCGGACCGCGCGCTCGGAACAGGGTGACGATCTGCTCGAAGCCGAGCTCCTGCCCCGCCTGCGCGCCTGCGAGCACCTCGCCGATCGCGCCAACAGCTCGTGCAGCGGTCGGAGCGGGGAGCAGCGTCGGCGGCGGGTTGGTGGCGCCGGAGTACCACTGCGTGCTGCGATGGCCGACCAGCACCACCTCGGCGCCGTCGAGTACGACGTCGGCGGCGGTGACCTTCTCCGGCCAGAACGCGCCCGGGTCGTCGCGGGCCATGCACTCGGCGTCGCTACGGTCCATGACTCGGAAGCGCAGATCCTTGTGCAGCCACTGCTCGGGTCGACGCACGAACTCGGGGTAGATGGTGAGGCGCGGCGCGAGCGCGAACCCGCGGTCCTCGGTGACCTCGCGTAGGCGATCGAGCCCCGGCCACGGCCGTTCGGGGTTGACGTGATCGAGCGTCACCGGCGAAACGCCGCCCCAGTCATCGATGCCTGCGTCGAGCAGTACGCCGAAGTCGTCGCTGAGGTTCGGCGGTGCCTGCAGGTGGATGTCGGGCGGCAGGATCAACCGCGCAGCTGCGATTGACCACATGAACTCGTCGTGCGGGCACGGTGGTTCATGCTGCATACCGGTGCCCGGCTTGGGCAGGAAGTTCTGGACGATGGCTTCCTGCACGTGCCCATGTTCGCGGTGCGCTGCGGCGATGGCTTCGAGCGCGGCGATGCGGTCGGCGCGCGTTTCACCGATGCCCACGAGGATGCCCGTGGTGAAGGGCACGCCCGCTCGCCCGGCAGCGTGCAGCGTGGCGAGGCGCCGCTCGGGTGTTTTGTCGGGTGCACCCCGGTGGCAGGGCAGGTCGCCGCGCAACGTCTCCAGCATCATGCCCTGGCTGGGCGACACCTCGGCGAGCAGCCGCAGTTCGTGCTCGGGCAGCGCCCCGGCGTTGGCGTGCGGCAGCAGCCCGGTCTCGGTGAGCACCAGCTTCGCCATTGCGTGGAGGTAGTGAACGGTGCTCTCGTAGCCCTGCTCGCGCAGCCAGGCGCGGGCCACTTCATAGCGGTCCTCGGGCGCCTCGCCCAGGGTGAACAACGCTTCGTGGCACCCCGTACGGGCGCCGTCGCGGGCGATGCGCAACACCTGCTCGGGCGTCAGGTACGGCGCCGCCAGTCGAGCCGGCGGCTGAGCAAACGTGCAGTACCCGCACTTGTCGCGGCACAGCATGGTCAGCGGGATGAACACCTTCGGCGAATAGCTGATGCGGGTGCCGTGCGCTGCGTCGCGCACCTCTCGCGCCCGCGCCAACAGCTCGTCGAGCGGCAGCGCCAGCAGTTCGTCATGCGTCATTCAGGCACCCTAACCAAGGTGAGTACCGAAACAGAACCCAGTCCCCCGCCACCTTTACGTAAAGGCTGTGGGGATGGGGGCGGGTACAGTCCGGGGGGTGGCGAACCATGGGTCCCGGGGCGAGCAGGGCTCGAGCGAGGCGACGGCGCTGGAGCGAACGTTGCAGTTGGTGGGCGACCGATGGAGCATCCTCATCATCCGCGCGGCGCTGCGCGGCATTCGCCGCTTCGACGACTTCGCCGACGACCTGGGCATCGCCCGCCCCATCCTCACCAAACGCCTACAGCGCCTGGTCGACGGCGAGGTGATGGCCAAGGAGCCCTACCAGCAACGGCCACCGCGGTTCGAGTACCGGCTGACCCCGGCGGGCGTGGCGCTGTCCCCCGCCCTGGTCGCGCTCATCCGGTGGGGTGAGCACCACATGGCCGCCGGCGAGGCCGAGATCGTGCTGGTGCACGCCCCGTGCGGCACCGAGCTCGAGCAGGGCTTCTGGTGCCGCCACTGCGCCACCACCTTTGGCCCGGGCGCGATTCGCGCTAGAACGGACACATGACAGTTTCGGCCATCGTGCTCGCCGCCGGCGAGGGTTCGCGCATGCGGTCGTCGCGACCCAAGCCGCTGCACCTCATCTGCGGTCGGCCGATGGTGATGCACGTCATCCACGCACTCGAGCAGGTCGTCCCCGAGCGCACCGTGGTGGTGGTCGGCCACGGCGCCGAGCGCGTCACGAAAAAGGTGCAGGAGCAATCGCCCGAGTGGGCACACGTCACCTTCGTCGAGCAGACCGTGCAACGCGGCACCGGCGACGCCGCCATGGTGGGCCTCGGCGCGTTCCCCGGCGACGACCTCGATGACACCTCCACTGTCATCGTGCTGCCCGGCGACACCCCACTGCTGCAGCCGAACACCATCGAGGCGCTGGTCGCCGCGCATCTCGGCAACGAGTACGCGGCCACCCTGCTCACGTCGATCGTCGACGACCCCACCGGCTACGGCCGGGTAGTGCGAGCGCCGTCGAAGACCGGCGACGGCCGAGTACTGCGCATCGTCGAACAGCGCGACGCCAACGCCGACGAACTCGCCGTCCGCGAGATCTGCACCAGCATGTACGCCTTCCGTCGCGATCTGCTGGCACCCGCGCTGCGGCGGCTCAGCCCCGACAATTCGCAGGGCGAGTACTACCTCACCGACGTCATCGGGTCGCTGGCCTCCATGGGCCACCGTATCGGGTGCGTCACCGCACCGCAGGCCGAGACCCAGGGCGTCAACGACCGCTGGCAACTGGCGCTGGCAGAGCGCGAGCTGCGCAGCCGCACCAACCGACGCCACCTGCTCAATGGCGTCACCATGCTCGACCCGCGGCAAACCTTCGTCGACGTCACCGTGCAGTTGGGTCGCGACGTGACGCTCTACCCCGGCACCATCCTGCAGGGCCACACCGTGGTGGGCGATGGCTGCGAGATCGGCCCCGACACGCGGCTCACCGACTGCACCGTCGGCAGCGCGGCCGTCGTCGAACACACGGTGGGCAAAGACTCCGAAGTCGGCAGTGAGGCTCGCGTGGGCCCCTACGCCTATCTTCCGTCCGGAAGTTCGGTGGCGCCCGGCGCCGTCACCGGTGCCTTCTACACTGCGCCTGCCGAGTGAACGACGGAACCACATGACCGAACACGGGGAGCCATGGAGAAGGTCACGACCAAGCGAATGTCGCTGTACTCAGGGCGGACGCACCCTGACCTGGCGCAGGAGGTGGCCGACCACCTCGGAGTGGAACTGGGGCACCCAGGCCTGGTCGAGTTCTCCAACGGCGAGGTGCGCGCCCGCTTCGGCGAGAGCATCCGCGGCAGCGACGTGTTCCTGATGCAGACCCACTGCGGGCACAACGGCCGCAGTATCAACGACTCGATCATGGAGCAGTTGATCATGATCGACGCTGCGTACCGAGCCTCGGCCAAGCGCATCACAGCCGTCTGCCCGTTCTACGGCTACGCCCGTCAAGACCGCAAGGCCGAGGGCCGAGAGCCCATCACCGCGCGCATGGTTGCCGACCTGTTCAAGGCCGCCGGCGCCAAGCGCATGGTCAGCATCGACCTGCACAGCGGGCAGATCCAAGGCTTCTTCGAAGGCCCCGTCGACCACCTCACAGCGATGCCGGTGCTCGAGAACTACCTGCGCCAGCACGCCAATGCACCGGTGATCGTGGCACCCGACGCCGGGCGCATCAAGGTGGCCGAGCGGATGGCCCAGCACCTCACCGACCGCGGCAGCGACCTGGCGTTCATCTACAAGCGCCGCCCCAAGGGCACCACCAACGTGGCTGAGGCCAAGGAAGTGATGGGTGACGTCGAAGGTCGCCTGTGCATCCTCACCGACGACATGATCGACAGCGGCGGCACCATCTGCAGCGCTGCCGAGGTGCTCATGGCACGCGGCGCCAAGGAAGTGTGGGCGATGGCGACGCACGCTGTGCTCAGCGGCCCCGCCATCGAACGACTCGGGAAGTCGGTGATCAGCAAGGTGGTGGTCACCAACACCTTGCCGCTCGCGCCAGAGAAGCAGATCGCCAAGATCGAAGTGCTGTCCATCGCGCCGCTCATCGCCGATGCGCTGAGCGCGGTGTTCGACGACACCAGTGTCAGCGAGATCTTCGGCGGCGAGAACCAGTCATGAGCGAATCGGCCGAGCGACGGCTCAGCCGTTGACGACCGCCACGGTGTACGACCACAGCTCGGCCTGAATGGGCATCGGCGACTGCGCCGCGCCCTCGGGCCCACGGTGGCCATGAGCGAACGAAGCCGACGAGCGCCAGGCGTCGAACGAGGCCTCATCGCGCCAGCGGGTGACCACCAGCCAGGTGGTGCGGTCGTCGGTGGGCTGCAGCAGTTCGAAGCCTTCGAAGCCGTCGTGGCCATCGACACTTCCGGCGCGGGCGGCGAAGCGGCGAGCCACTTCCTCACCCATCTCGGCGGGCACGGTGAGTGCGTTGATCTTGATCACGGTCATACCGCCCATCATGCCAGCAGACGCCCGGCTGCGGCGTGGCCGTTCCGGCTCTGCATCAGATATCATTCCGACCCGTTCTGTCACGTTCTGATCGAGGCCCGTCATGTCCAACACCAAGCTCGTCGCCCAGCCCCGCACCACCAAGGGTTCGCCCGCTGCTCGTCGCCTGCGCGCCGAGGGGCACATCCCCGGTGTCATCTACGGCCAGGGCATGGCCCCGGTCAGTGTCACCGTCGAGCGCCGCGATCTGCGCCTTGCGCTCAGCGGCCCCGCTGGCTCCAACACCGTGCTCACCCTCGAGGTCGACGGCAAGAGCTACCCGGCCGTCGTGAAGGACATGCAGCGTCATCCCATTCGCCGTACCGTGGCCCACATCGACTTCCTGCAGGTGAACATGAACGAGGAGATCACCGTCTCCGTCGCTGTGCACCTGGTGGGTGAGTCGAAGGCCGTCGCAGCCGAAGGCGGTCTGATCGACGCATCCGTCGACACCATCGAGGTCAGCTGCACCCCGAACAACATGCCGAACGCGTTCGAGATCGACGTCACCGAGATGCAGCCTGGCGATGTCATTCGCCTCGCCGACGTGCCGATGCCCAAGGGCGTCACCGCACTCGGCGCCCCCGAGATGCCGATCGTCACCATCCTCGTTACCTCGGCCGCCGAAGCAGCCGCCGACGAGGCCGAGGCCGCCGACGACGGCGCCGACGGCGCCGCCGAGGCCGAGCCCGCCGCAGAGTGACGTGACCCCGGCGTGATCGACGCGATCATCGTCGGCCTGGGCAACCCCGGCAAGGAGTACGCCCGGACGCGCCACAACGTGGGCGAGGAGACCGTTCGTCTGCTCGCGCAGCGTTCGGACGAGAACCTCAAGGCAGGGCGCGACAAGGCGCTGGTGGCCGAAGCCCGGTTGGGTGCCAAGCGGGTCGTGCTTGCCTTCCCGACCACCTACATGAACGAGAGCGGGCAGGCGGTCGGCGCGCTCATGCGCCGTCACCGCATCGTCGACCCCACCCGCCTCATCGTCGTCCACGACGAACTCGACCTCGAGGTGGGGATCGTGCGGGTGAAGGCCGGCGGCGGTCTTGCCGGCCACAACGGCCTGCGCAGCATCACCCAGCACCTGCACACGCAGGACTATCTCCGAGTGCGCATCGGCGTCGGCAAGCCGCGCAGCAAGGAACAGGGCGCCGACCACGTGCTGTCGCGAGTACCGAAGGCCGATCGCGAGACACTCGACGTGATGGTCGAGCGCGCCGCCGACATCGTCGAGCTGATCGTGGCCGATGGAGTCGATGCAGCAATGCAGCGGTTCAACGGCCTCTGACAGAGCCGCCGTCAGCCCACACGCACGAAATACATCGCCACTGCGTTGGCCACCATCGGTGTCAGCGACAATGAGTTACTGGTGCACCGGTAAGTGCTCGCCGAGCCTGCTGCGACAGGCAGGGTCGCGAGCTGCGGTGATGTGATGTTGATCGTCTGCCCAGCCAGCGTCAGGGTTGCGTTTGCCGTAAGGCCACCTGTTGCACTGGTGGACAACAACGAACCACCCGATCCCGTGTACGTGCCAGTGACCGTGCCACCGAAGCTGATGGTGACCACGACCTGGACCTCTTCGTCGCTGTCCAAGCCCGGAGGAGCGAGGCTGGTGCCGGCGAGCGCCCAGTTGTCAGCCTTCATCACCATCGCACCGTCTGCAGTGAGTGACATCACCCACGAGCCGGTGACCTCCGATGACACAAAGCCAGCTGCTGACGAACCAGGCGTTGCAGTAGTGATGACCCGCGAGAACTCGGCGGACATCCGCTCATTGTCCACTTGCCACTGGCCGACGAGGCAGCCGTCGCCAGCCGGCCCGTCCGGCGCAAGGGTCGAATCTGGTGCCGATGCGGCGCAGTACTCCTCGAGCGACTGGCTGGTGAACTCCGGCGTGTCTCCCGGGCCGATGCCCACGAACCCGTCAGGGCTCGCAGCCACGAGGCCTGGACGCCCGACGGCTTCGCCAGGGCACACGCACCCGCCGGGCAAGAGGCAGAATGCGCCCAGATACGCCCCGCCGAACAATGCCGAGGCTCCGTTGGAGAAGTGAACACCACCAAAGCCGAGCGACGACACAATGAGCACCTCGCCGGGCGCACTGAAGGTGTAGGGGCTCGCGGCAATCGAACCGGGTGGGATGGCCCTTGGGAACGACGCCGTTGCACCTGCCCAGGTCAATAGTGATCGGCGCACCCTGGTCGCCGGCGCAGCAGGCCCGATGACGGTGAAACTGGCACCCCAATCGGGCTCGTTGGCATAGTGGGCACCCAAGCGATCACGAATGGCCACGCCGGTGGCCGCCTCGACGGTGGTGAACGTCGCCGTACGCAGTAGTTCGTCGGCGTACCCGAACGGATCGACGCCGAGTGACTCGCTGGCAGAAAACAGGCCGATGGCATCGTATGTGCGGCCGGTGAGCGGACGAGTTGGCTCACCGATCCAACGCGCCCACCAGCTGCTCGACTGCGCCGAGCCACCTGCGAAGATCTCGCCTGCGTACGCTGCCATGCCCTCGACGATCCACTTCGGGATCGGGTTCGTATCGACCAGGTCGTACTGGAAGCAGTGGAAGACCTCGTGCGACACCTGACTGTCGAACGTCGCAACATTGAACGGGGTGTCGATGTTCAGCCGGATGAGGCACTCGTTGAACGCGCCCTCTTCTAGCAGCTGGACAGCAGTGGCAGCATTCCCGAGGTTGCTGAAGTTCTTGACGCCGGTGTCGGGATTCACCATCGGCAACTCCACTACCGTGAGCATGGCAGGGCCGCCGCTGAGCGGTCGCCCGAGCCTCCGGGTCCACTCCTCGATCGCGGCCCGGATCACTGGGGCCGCCACGTCGGATCTGGCGCCTGACGGGCGGCGGCCCGTGGGCGGCGTCGGCCCGCCCAGTTGATCGAGCGGGATGCCAGGGCCACCGAGAACGGATTGCACGACCGCCCACTGATCGTCCGTGAGTTCCTTGCGACTGTTGGCGATCAACGACAACACGTGCGTATCGCTGTCGAGCACCGGAACCGGCGCCGGGAGCACGCCCGGTAGCGGTGCAAATGTCGCGGCGAACACCTGCAGGGCGGCGGCCAGGCCGAGTACCCCTTCGTCGTCGAGATAGTCGGTGAGGTCGCTACCGGCCTCGGCTGCCTCGTCGACGGCTGCATCGGCCGTGGTCGTCGAGTCGGAACCAGTAGCGGAGGAACTGCTGCCCCCATCGCTACAGGCCGCGACAAGGAGTAGGCACATCGGCAGCCGCGCCAGGTGTCGCTTCATTTGGTCATTGTGCGAGGAACACCACTCACCGCACCAGCGGCTCGGTACTCAATCGCACCGCTACCCTGACTCGCCGCATGTCGCTCGCTTCACTCCCCCGCTTGCTCCGCAACGAGCCTGCGCTCACCCAGGCATTGGGCGACCCGAGCGGCTTCGTCGCCGTGCCCGAATCTGCCCGTGCGCTGGCCATCGCCGCGCTCGCTCAGCTCGGCGGCAAGCGGCCGCTGGTCGTGGCCTGCCCCACGGGCACCGACGCGGGCCAACTGTTCGACGACCTCGTGCAGTACATGCCCGAGGGCGAAGTCGTGCTGTTCCCCGCCTGGGAGACGCTGCCGTTCGAGCGGGTCAGCCCCAGCGTCGAGACCATGGGGAACCGGCTGCAGGTGCTGTGGCGGCTGCGATCGACAGACGACTGCCCGGCCATCGTGGTGGCCGGTGTGCGCGCGCTGCTGCAGCAACTGGGGCCCGACGCCACCACCGTCGAACCCATCCACGTGAGCAAGGGCGCGGTGCTCGACCCCGACGCACTCATGGCGCAGCTCATCCACTTCGGGTACCGCCGAGAGGAACTCGTCGAGCACCGTGGCGAAGTAGCCCAGCGCGGCGCCATCATCGACATCTTCCCCAGCACCGCCGACGCGCCGATCCGTATCGACCTGTGGGGCGACGAGGTCGACCGGCTCACCGAGTTTGCGGTCAACGACCAACGCAGCACGCTCGATCTCGACGAAGCCCGCGTGTTTCCGGCTCGCGAACTCATCCCGTCGCAGCAGGTGCGCGACCGCGCGGCAGCGCTCGTGGCCACCGAGCCGTGGGGACGCGAGCAGTGGGAACGCCTCGCCGAAGGCACCCTGTTCGACGGCATGGAGAGCTGGCTGCCGTGGTTGGTCGACCGCCATCAACTACTCACCGACGTCCTGCCACCCACGGCGAAGATTGCGCTCGTCGAACCGCGCCGCATGCGCGACCGCGCCGACGACCTGCTCGCCGAGGAGGACGACCTGGCGCGTGCCCTGGCGGGCACATGGGCTCGCGACCCCGACAAGACGTTCCCGCGCCTGCACTCCACTTCGGGTGAACTGCTCGCCAGCGGGCAGGCGATGTGGACCATCAGCAACGTGCCCGAGAACCCCGACTCGCCGATGGTCAACGCCAGCGGGTGGGGCCCTGTGGTGGGCGATGGCGAAGGGCTGGCCAACCGCCTGCGCGACCTGCTGTCGCAAGGTTTCACCGTGGTGGTCGCCGCCGACGGCGAGGGCTCGGCGCAGCGGATGAGCAGCCTGCTGCTGGATCGCGGCCTCAGCTTCGCGCACGTCGGCCCGAACGCCGACGTCAAAAAGCCCGGCGGATACATCGCCACGGCGCCGCTGCACCGCGGTTGCCTGGTACCTGCCGCCAAGCTGGCGGTGGTGGCCGAGGCCGATCTCACCGGCCGCCGCCGCGCTCACCGCAAGGCCCGCCCACGCAAGCGCCAGGGCACCGGCCTGTTCGAAGACCTCAAGGCCGGCAACTACGTGGTGCACTACCAGCACGGCGTGGGGCAGTACCAGGGCATGGTGAAGCGCACCATCGGCGGCACCGAGCGCGACTACCTACTGCTGCAGTACAAGGGCGGCGACAAGCTGTACGTGCCCAGCGATCAGATCGACACGCTGCGCCAGTACGTGGGCGGCGAGACGCCGGTACTGCATCGCCTCGGCGGCAGCGACTTCGCGAAGGCAAAGGGCAAGGTGCGCAGTGCTGTGCGCGAGATCGCGCAGGAGCTGGTGGTGCTGTACCAGAAGCGGGTGAACGCAGCCGGCCATGCGTTCGGCATGGACACTCCGTGGCAGCACGAGATGGAGCAGGCCTTCCCCTACGTGGAGACACCCGATCAGCGCAAGGCCATCGACGACATCAAGGTCGACATGGAGCGGGCGTTCCCGATGGACCGCCTGGTGTGCGGCGACGTCGGCTTCGGCAAGACCGAAGTGGCCATTCGCGCCGCGTTCAAGGCAATTCAGGATGGCAAGCAGGTGGCCGTGTTGGCCCCCACCACGCTGCTCGCCACGCAGCACGGCAACACGTTCGCCGATCGGTTTGCGGGCTACCCCATTCGCGTCGAGGTGCTCAGCCGCTTCCTCACCAACAAGGAGGCGAAGAAGGTGATCGAAGGGCTCAGGACCGGCGAGGTCGACTGCGTCATCGGCACCCACCGGCTGCTGCAGGACGGTGTCGTGTTCAAGGACTTGGGCCTGCTGGTGGTCGACGAGGAGCAGCGCTTCGGCGTGCAGGCCAAGGAGTCAATGAAGAAGCTGAAGCACAACGTCGACGTGCTCACGCTCAGCGCCACGCCCATCCCGCGCACGCTGGAGATGAGCCTGGTCGGCATCCGCGACCTGTCGCTGCTGCAGACTCCGCCGGCCGACCGCCAACCCATCCTCACGTTCGTCGGCGGCTACGACGAACGCGTTGCGGTGGAGGCCATCCGTCGCGAGTTGCTGCGTGAAGGCCAGGTGTTCTGGGTGCACAACCGCGTGCAGAGCATCGACATGGCAGCCGGCCGGCTGCGCGAGCTCGTGCCCGAGGCACGCATCGCCGTCGCCCATGGCCAGATGGACGAAGGATCGCTCGAGCAGGTCGTGGTCGACTTCTGGGAGGGCCGCTTCGACGTGCTGGTGTGCACCACCATCATCGAGAGCGGCATCGACATGCCGACGGTGAACACACTCGTGGTGGAGCGCGCCGACCTGTTGGGCCTGGGCCAGATGCACCAACTGCGCGGTCGCGTCGGCCGCAGTGGGTCGCGCGCCTACGCCTACCTGTTCCACCCGCCCGAGGCGCGGCTCAGCGAGGAGGCCTACGAACGCCTGAAGACCATCGGCGAAGCCACCGAACTGGGCAGTGGCTTCAAGATCGCGATGCGCGACCTCGAGATCCGTGGCGCCGGCAACCTGCTGGGCGAATCGCAGAGCGGTCACATCGCTGCAGTCGGCTACGACCTCTACTGTCAGATGGTCACCGAGGCAGTCGGCGAGATGAAGGGTGAGGCACCGCCAAAGGCTCCCAGTGAGCTGAAGCTCGACGTGCCCAGCGATGCGTACCTGCCCACCGACTACGTCACCAAGGAAGAGCTACGCCTGGAGGCCTATCGCCGGCTGGCCGCAGTCACCACGGCCGCCGAGGTTGCCGACATCCGTGTCGAGTGGGAAGACCGCTATGGCCCGGTGCCTGCGGCGGCCGAGGCGCTGCTGCACGTGGGTTCGCTGCGCGCCGAGTGCAACCGGCTGAGCCTGCGCGACGTGCAGATCGTGGGCAACCAGGCGCGACTCGGCCCAATCGACTTGAAGGTGAGCGAGGAGATGCGCCTGCGCCGGCTCAGCCGCGCCGCCATCCACAAGGAAGAGCAGCAGCAACTGGTCGTGCCGCTGCCACGCGGCGTCGACCCGGCGCTGTTCCTCACCGGCTTCCTACAGCAACTCATCCCGCCGCCGGCCTGAGGCAGCGTCTGGCCCCGCCAGGCCGACCCCACCGACCATCGCCGCGGCCCAGTCCAGCGTCTGCGTCACGGCACAGACGAAACCCCGCTCTGTTCCGTGACGCAGAACGATGGTTCGACTGGTTCGGACTCAGTCGAACGTGAGCCACACGTAGCCGAGCGCAGCCAACTGCACTAGGCCGTCGGCGACCGAGGCACGGGCGCTGCGGGCCACGGTGGGAGCGGCACCGGCATGGCCGAGATCGGCCAACGAGAGCACCGCCGTGGCGTGGCCGAAGTTGGCGAGCATGGTGAACGTGCCGTGCGCCGGGTGCGACCGCGTGAAGCACAGCACCGTCGGGTTCGGCGACAGCAACACCTCGTGGTGCGCGGACGCATCCAGGGCACCAATTGCGGCACGATCGGCAGCGAGGCCGGCGAACATCGCGAAGATCGTTGATTCGAGCGTGCCCGGCGTGTGCCGGCGCTCGGCGACCGCCCAATCCATCCGCGGTCGATGCATCCAGCGGTTGTCGGTGGCCTTGGCCGGGTCGTCGAGATACGAAGAATCGTTGCGGAGCGCGAGCTCGTCGCCCATGTACAGCATCGGAATGCCGCCATAGGCGTAGACCACCGCGTAGAGCAGCTCGAGTCGGGCACAGGCCAGTTCGAGATGGACGGGGTCGTCGTCAGCCAATGCCCGCTCGATGCCGGTCAGCGAGGCAGCACTGCCCGACGTGCGTCCGTCGCCGGTCTCGGGGTTGTACTGGAAGATCTCGCCGGTGGCGAACGAGGTGGCGAAGCGACCGCTGAAGAACTGCAGCAGGAAGTCGCGATGCGCCAAGGAATCCCATCCCACAGATGCGGCGTCGGCCGGCATGATGGCCCACCCGATGTCGTCGTGGCAGCGCACGTAGTTGACCCACGCAGCGGCGGCCGGGATCGGCCCCATGCGCCGCAGTGCGTTGGCCATCAGCTCGGCGTCGCCCGTGGCAAGGCTGCTCCAGAGCATCACCATCAGCTGGTTGTTGTAGGCCAGGTCGCATTCGTGCCGCTCGGGTTGGCCGGCGCCGAGGTACAGCGTGAGCTCTTGCGGGCCCACGATGGCTTCGGCCTTGAAGGCGGTGGACGGTGTCGCCACGCTGATCAGCGCCCGCAGCGTGGTGAGCAGCACGTGTACTTCCGGCTCGTTCTGGCAGATGGTGCCTTCCCGCTTCCACATGAACGGCGCTGCGTCGAGGCGCAGCATGTCGACGCCCTGGTCGGCGAGGTCGAGCATCACTTGGAACATGGCCTCGAACACCTGCGGGTTCGCCCAGTTGAGGTCCCACTGGAACTCATGGAACGTGGTCCACGCCCACTGCTGCATGTCGGGCAGCCAGGTGAAGTTGCCCGGCGCGAACGTGGGGAACACCTCCAGCAGAGTGCGCTCGTAGCGGTCGGGCACGGTGCGATCGGGGAAGAACAGGTAGAAGTCGCGGAAGTCGGGGTGGCCGGCACG
>Ga0105047_10009487_pt1 | contig 16018 bp, 12 predicted proteins | sample MAT04_FD_78384 | JGI IMG/M metagenome (GOLD analysis project Ga0105047, IMG submission 78384) | Freshwater microbial communities from Lake Fryxell liftoff mats and glacier meltwater in Antarctica - MAT-04 (megahit assembly) | ecosystem: Environmental > Aquatic > Freshwater > Ice > Liftoff...
TGGGACGGCAGCGATGCATTTCCGCTCTACAACACGTTCACCCAACTGGAACTGCCCAAAGTTGCGGTTAATGCGCTTGCCCACCTGTCGTGCTGGAACCTTGCCGCTGACTGGTGTGCGCCCGGCTCAACCGTGAGCAACGCAGACCGCGTGCGCGCGATGTTTTCCTAAGAACGAGTGGAAGACGCAGGTCGCGCGCTGGCCTCAACTCGCCAGCGCAACCTCGCGGGTGGCAACAAAGCGAATCTTGGGCCAGCGTTCCTGGGTCAGGTTTAAGTTGACCCGGCTGGGTGCGAGGTATACCAAATCTTGCGCGTTATCCAGCGCTAAGTTCAGCGAGGCCTTGTTGCGAAACTCCTCAAGCATGCGGGCGTCGTCGCAGCGCACCCAGCGCGCGCTTTGGATGGGGATCTGCTCGAACAGGCAGTCGACCGAGTATTCGTCCTTGAGCCGATAAGCGACCACCTCAAACTGCAAGATTCCCACGGCGCCCAGGATCAAATCATTGGAATCGAGCGGTCGGAAAAACTGCGTGGCGCCCTCTTCGGAGAGCTGCATCAGCCCTTTTTGCAGCTGTTTGAGCTTGAGCGGGTCGCGCAGGCGGGCGCGTCTGAACAGCTCGGGGGCGAAACTTGGGATGCCGGTAAATTTGAGCTTTTCGCCGGCGGTGAAGGTGTCGCCGATGGCCACGGTTCCGTGGTTGTGCACGCCAATGATGTCGCCCGGAAAAGCGCGTTCAACGTGTTCGCGGTCGGAGGCCATGAAGGTCAGCGCGTTGGCAATCTTGATCTCCTTGCCGGAGCGCACGTGGAGCACTTTGGTGCCGGCCTCGAACATCCCGGAATTGACCCTGAGAAAAGCCACGCGATCGCGGTGGTTGGGGTCCATGTTGGCCTGGATTTTGAACACGAAGCCAGAAAATGACGGTTCATCGGGTTCCACGAGGCGGGTTTCGGTCGCGCGGGCTTTTGGATATGGCGCGTGTTCGATAAAGAAATCCAGCAGCAGCTGCACGCCAAAGTTGTTGACCGCAGAGCCGAAGAAAACCGGCGCCTGTTTGCCGGCCAGATACAGCTTTAAATCAAACGGATGGCTGGCGCCGCGCACCAGCTCCAGCTCGTCTTTGAGCTCGTCAAGCATGCCGCCGATGCGCTTGCGCAGCTCGGGGTGATCAAGGCCTTTGAAGATGGTTGAATCTTGGCGCGTGAAATTGCGCCCGGGCTCAAACAGATGCACCTCGTCGTCTATAAGGTGATAGACGCCTTTCAGCCGTGAACCCATGCCGATTGGCCAGGTAATTGGCGCGCACTGGATTTTCAGGACCGATTCCACTTCGTCTAGCAGGTCGATCGGGTCGCGGCCTTCGCGATCGAGCTTGTTGATGAAGCTCATGATCGGGGTGTCGCGGAGCCGGCACACGTCCATCAGCTTGATGGTTCGTTCTTCTACGCCTTTCGCGCAATCGATCACCATCAGCGCGGAATCGACCGCGGTGAGTACGCGATAGGTGTCCTCGGAAAAGTCCTGGTGGCCCGGCGTGTCGAGCAGGTTGATCACCCGCCCTTCGTAGGGAAACTGCATCACCGAGGAGGTGACTGAGATGCCGCGCTCTTTTTCGAGCGCCATCCAGTCGGAGGTCGCGTGGCGGGTGGCCTTGCGCGACTTGACCGAGCCGGCCATCTGGATCGCGCCACCGAACAGCAAAAGCTTTTCGGTCAGGGTGGTTTTGCCGGCGTCAGGATGCGAAATGATCGCAAAGGTGCGCCGACGCTTAAGTTCTTCGAGCAGGTTAGACATAGGTCCGCGCCCCGGAAAAGGGCGCGGAGTATAGGTTAACGCGTGCCCTTCTTGCCGGCGCTGGCGGCGGCCATTGCATCCATTCGCTGCAGCAGATCAGCCGGCGGAATGTAGCCGGGCAGCAAGGTGCCGTCTTCTGCGATCAATGCGGGCGTGCCGGATACGCCGATTTCCATGCCGAGCTTGTACTGCGCTTGGATCGGGTTGTCGCACTTGGCCGGGGCTGGCGGGCTGCCGGCTTTGGCGGCGGTGAGAGCGACATTGCGGTCTTTGGCGCACCACACGCTGACGGATTCGTCGTATGACGGCGAACCAATGCCCGCGCGCGGGAAGAACATGTAGTCGATCTCGATACCGAGCTTGTTGTACTCGGGCATTTCAGAATGCAGCTTGCGGCAATAGCCACAGTCGATGTCGGTGAACACCACCAGCGTGTGCTTCTTGGCACCGGTTGCCTTGAAGATCACGCGCTTGTCGCGCGGCACCGCAGCGAGCGCTGCTTTGCGGCCTTCGGCTTGGCGGGCTTCAGTTAAGTTGCGTCCGCCCGGCAATGCAAACACCGAGCCCTGAAACACGTATTTGGCGTCGCTGCTGACATACAGCACCTGGGTTCCGAGAGAGACCTCAACCATGCCGGGCACTTCGCTCGCCTGAATTTTGGTAATGGTGGCTTGGGGCGCAATACCGGCGATCGCGGCGCGGATCTTGTCTTGGGTTGCGGCGTCAGCGGCGTGCGCTGCGTTGGCAGCAAGCAAAGTGAGCGCCATCGAAAAATAAAGTTTGGACATGCGGGGTCTCGGTGGATGAAGCGGCGGAAGGATACTTAAATTAGAGGCGTTAGTCGCCAAGCTCGACCAACAGATACCCGATTGGTTCAGCTTTCAACCGAGCAGGCCCCTGATCCGCGGCGAAAACGCGGCTGGATTGAGCTTAAATCGCGGGTCGATCGCGCGGGCACGCGCCAGATCAGCCTTGGCCGCCGCGCGCAATTGGGCGGCCTGCGCTGGATCGGCATCGGCCTGCATCAGCTTGGCAGCCGCACGCAAACCGAGCGCAAAAGCCTGCGCGCGCGAATCCGTCAGCGGCTCGACCGGCGTTGCGGCCACGCGCGCATAGTCGCCCTTGACGAACCAGTCGGCCATCAAAAGCAGCGCGGATGGCGTCTGACTGGCGACCTTGACGGGTGCAGGCTGAGGTGCCGGCGGCTTGCTGACCACTGCTTTGCCTTTAACGGGCGTAGTCGACTTTGGCGGCGTCTGAACTTTGGCTGGCACAGGCGCAGGTTGTACGGTCGGTCTCACCTGTGCGACTACCGGCGGCGCAGGCTTGGGTTCGCTCACCACCGCTGCAGCGGAGCACAGCGCGCGCACCTGCGTTTGGATCTGGGCCAGATCCGGCAGCTGCGCAATCACGCCAGCCACCCCGCTTTGCGCCAGCAGCCCGGCGGTTTCCGCGCAGCGATTGGTTTTTGCCAGCGCAAATGCCAGATACAGCTGCGGGACATAGGGTTTGATTTCCATGCCGGCTAGGCGCGCCCGCGCCTGCGGCTCGCTGCGTTCGTCCAAGGCTTCGCGCATATGCCGCGCAGACTGGGCCCAATCGGCGCCCGCATGCGCCTTAAGCCCGAGCCCGTAGCTTTTTTTGAAGTCGGCATGCACCGCGCAGGCAAGCAGCAGCATCCAAAGCATCACGAAGGCCTGAAAGCGCCGGCTCACGGTTGCCATCCGGCCGCTTTCAGAAACTCAGGCGCCGCGACTGCGCTCCGCGCGAGTACCTGGGTTGTCTGTTTTGCCGTCACTTGCGCGGGAAGCGTGCTCGGCGCCGCACTCAAACCGGGCTGCACAACCACCCGATAGCTGCCCGCGGGCAGCGTCAGGCTCAGCGGCGTTGCGGTTTCGGCCGGAAGCGCAATGGGCGCCCCACGCGAATCGATAACGCGCGTTACTGTGCCCCACGGCAGTGCGGTGATGGTGAGCACGCCTTGGCTCGCCAGAAGGCGTTCGCGCTCAAGCGCAGCCAAGGCGGTGCCGCGGACGCTAACGGCGTCAGACAAGCGCTTTGAACGACTGCCATCTGGCAGTTGCGCGCCCAAGGTGCTCAACACTTGAGATACCCGCGCAAGCGCCGCGCTGTCGCCGGATTGCGCGATAAGCGCAGAAAGCGCGGCTTCGAGGCGCACGTTGAGCGCGGACAAATCGGCGGCCTGCGGCTCCGTTTGCTGAATACGCTTAAGCTGCGCAATGGCGGTCGTGAGCGCCGCTTCAGTGAGCGGTGGGTTGTCTAAAATCCGCGAGAACTCGCCGCGCGCTTGCGCGAGGAGGGCGCTGAGTTGTTCAGCTTTAAGTTCATTTTCGACCTGTACGAGCGCGGCGCGCAGCGCGCGATCATCAGGCCAGCGGGTCAGTGCATCGGTCAACAAAGTCTTGGCATTGGCGGCTGATTTGAGCTCGATCTGACGGCGTGCCGCAGCGACAATGGCGTCCGGCAGCGCCTTGAGCTGGATGCGTGCCTCGCGGTTGCCCGGCTCGCGCGCCAAGACATCGTTGAGCAACTCAAAGCTTGCCGTGGCCGAACCAAAGAAGCGCCCGTCTGCACTGGCTTGCTGGGCATTGCCCAATCTTTCGAGAACATAGCTGCGCTGCGCGCCAAGCATCGATTTGGCGCTGCTTTCGATCTTGAGGGCGTCGGCGAGTCGGCGCTTGGTGCGCGCCACATTGGCGGCTGCGAGCAACGCGCGTTCGGGATCTTTGGCCTGCATCGCGCGCTGGGCCTCGTTGAGAAAACGCGCGGCGATCGCCTCAAGCGCGGCTTCGATCTTGGCATCCGCGGGCTTGAGCAGCGCTGCGGCAAGGTATGCATCGACCGCGCTTGAACCTGCCGGCAGCAGCACCTGCCCCGCCTGCTCGCGCGCTTTTGCCGCCGCAATCAGGCTCTCGATCCGCGCGTCCAGCACGCGCGCGGTCTGCGCCTGTGTCAGCGCTTGATCCAGCGCCTGCCAGTCGGATCCGGAACTCATCCGGGATGCTGACTGGGCCAGCAGGCGCTGCGCCTCGTCGATGTTATTTGCCGCCAAGCGCTCACGCACCGGCGCCAGAATCCTGACCCGCAGGGTATCGTGGCGCTTGATCAGATCGGCGCGCTTGGGATCGAGCTTTAGGGCCTGGAGGATCAGCCCAAATGCGTCGTCAGGCGGCTTGCTGATGAGCTCGCCGGCCGCGAATGCAGCGTCCGCCCGTTTGAGCAAAGCGCTGATTTGTTCGGCGTTGGCGTGGCTCAGTCTCGCTTGGTCGAGCTCAGCCCGAAGTGCGCTCGCTTCGACCGCCAGCGGTGAGAAAACCTCAGCGCGTGCGATCAAGGTTTCTGCATTGGTGAACTGGCGTTTGCCTTCAAGCTCTTTGGCCTGTGCGCGGATGGCAGCCGACAGTGTCTGCAAGCGCGCCTGCACGGGTGGATAGTTGGGCGCTTGGCTGTACACCGCGCGCAGTACGCCGAGAGCGGATTCGTCCATGGGCTCGACCAACTGGCCACGCGCCAAGTAGCCGTCCGCCTGCTTAAGGCTGGCGTCAATCAGCAGACGCGTGCTGGGATCAAGCCCCGGCGTGCGCACAAGCAACCAGACCAGCAGCGCGAGCAGCGCCAACCCTGCTGCGACACCAGCGGACATAAGCCAACGCGGTTTTGCGGCAGGCTCGGGCGCGCTGACCGGCAGCGGCCCAGGCGCGCGTTTCGATTGGGCGGTCGTAACAGGCGATGGTGTGACCGCGCGGGGTGTGGCCGGTGCCCGCACCATCACGCCGCCCACGCGCCGCGAAGGCGTGGTCGACGGCGACGGATCGAACTTGATTTGCGGCGAGGAGCTGTTGCTGATCCCAAAGCCCATCGCGCGCAGCTGCTCAGACGAGCTGGCGTCGTCGCCGTGCGCGCGAAGCTCGCTCATCAGCGCCTCATCACCGATCAGCAGCTCGCGAAGCTCGGTGGTGAAGGCAAACATGCTCGGAAAACGCTTGAGCGGATCTTTTTCCAGCATCCGGCGGATGATCGGCTCGAATGCTTGGAAGTCTTCCGGCAAATCCGGCATCGCCGTATTCAGATGCGCCATCAGCAGCGCGATCGGCGTTTGTGCGTCGAAGGGCGGTTTGCCGCTCAAAAGCTCAAAGAACATCACGCCTAAGCTGTACTGATCCGAACGCCCGTCGATATCGATCGCATTGATCTGCTCGGGGCTCATGTAGGTGGGTGTGCCGACCATGATCCCGGTCTGGGTAAGCCGCGTCATGTGCGCCTGATCAGAGCGCTTGGCGACACCGAAATCGGTGACGACCGGCGTGTGCTCACCGCGAAACATAATGTTTGAGGGCTTGAGATCGCGGTGAACAATGCTCGCCTTGTGCGCGACTTCCAGCGCATTGGCCACCTGCACCACCACGCTTAACGCCTCGCCCAGCGGAATGCCCGTGCGCATGCGGTCGAGCAGCGTGCCGCCGGCCAAGTATTCCATCGCGAAATAGGTCACGTCCGCGGATTTGCTGATGTCGTAGATCGCGACCACATTGGGGTGCGACAGGCGCGCCAGCGTGCGCGCCTCCATCAGGAAACGCTTCTCCATTGCTTCGAGGTCGTCGGTGCGGCGTTTCATCACCTTGACGGCGACGCGCCGATCAAGCGCCGTCTGCACCGCCAGATAAACATCCGCCATGCCACCTGACCCCAATTCACCGAGGATTTCGTAGCCAGCAATGATGGGGGGCTCGAAAGCCATTGGGTCAACGCGGGTGGTGAGGAATCAACCTCGGATCATAGCCTGCTCGGCGCTGGATTGAACGCAGCTGGGCGGGCTGCTTGCCGCGGTCGCTGCGGCGACCCGTGACGGTTCGTCTATTGCGAGTTGGTCTGCGATCAAATGCAGGGAGAAAAGATCGTCTGCGTTGTGCTGTGCTATCCGCGCAAGGTTGGTTTCCTGACCCGTGCGCAGAAAGCTCGACCAAGCGGCCGGCGCCTCTGAACCCGGCAGGTCATTTTCCCGCGACAGGCCAAGCAGCTGCTGCTCGGTGGTCTTGAGCCTGCAGTCCGGCCACTTGAGGCGGTAGCGCTTGCGCACCAGATGCAGCAAATCAGCATGCAGGCCGGGAATTTCAAGCGCCTGGCGCAAGACCAGCCGAAAGCGTTCGCGCAGCAAAGGCCAGTCGAACGCGCGTCCGTTGTAGCTCAGCAGCTGCGCGTTTTGAGTCAAGCTTAAAAGCGCGCGGCGCAGGAGTTCGGCTTCGCTGCCGGGCTTAAGCAGCAGCCACTGCCGGATCAAAACGCTGTCGCCGTCGATCGTGGCATAGCCGATCATGAATGCACGAACGCCGGCGGCTTGGCCGAGACCGCTGGTTTCAAGATCAAACGCGAGCAAACGCGACCACTTAGCGTCTGCGCCAAGCACGCTCGCGAGATCTGCATCGCTGGCGCGCAGCAAGACGGGCCGCCGCGACTCAATCAAGCCAATGCCGGGCGCGACCTCCTGCATGCCCAATAAAGCGAGGCTGGGCACGGTGGATCCATGGCTGCCAGGAGCAGGCTTGATCGCCGTCGCTGCGGGACGCAAGCGCCCAAGCAGCTCACGCCAATTCGACGGCGAACTGCTGCTGATCGGCACCATTGGGGCGGGAATGGGCTCTCGCAGCGCGCTTAAGCGTTCTGCGCCGCCGCTTTGGGCCTTAAGCCGCGCCAGCTGCTGGGTGAGCATGCTCAATGGACGCGCTCGTGCGCTGCAGGCGCTGCGTCGGCCAAGAGTTTAAGCACAACCAGCGCGCTCGCTTTCATCGATAAAACCGCGCTTTCATCGGCGTGCAGGATCGGCCCAACGCAGGCGGGACAGCCGTGCACGCAGGCGCAGCCAGCCACCAAGCCCCAAGCGTCAGCGACAATCGCGGCGCGCTCCGCAAACAAAGGCTCGCTTAAGCCGACCCCGCCGGGATAATTGTCGTAGAGAAAAACCGTCGGCGAGAAAACCGCGCTTTTGAGCGTGCTGAGCGTCGCCGCCGAATCGGCTTTGGCCTCACGCGTGAGCGGGACAAACCATTCACCGTCGGCGCTGCCGACTGCTTTGGAGAGATCGCGTGATTCGGCCATCGCGCGCAGCGTTGCAATCGCGTGCAGCGCGTATGCGGCGCCGAGAAAACCCTCCAATGCCGCATGCCGCGACGGAAAAGCGCTTTCCAACAGTGAATGCGGCAGCCGCCACCAGATTGCCGTCGTGTGCAGCTCCTGATCAGGCAGGGTGATCGGCCCGTAGCCGATGTTTTCGTGCGTGTAGTAGCGGATTTTCTTGTAGCCCGTCACGCGCCTGACCACGTGCACTTCGCCGTGTCCGCAGTGGCCTTGGCCCTGCATGAGGGTGGTGAAGCGGCTCAACTCTTTGAGTTTGGTGTAGTCGATGGCGTCGGTGTAGTAATCGACCTGGGTGCGCTTCAGATAGGCTTTTCGACCCGGCCAATCCAGTTTTTCGACCTGCCAGGGCTCGGCTTGAATCAGATAGATTGCGCCTTCGTAGAGGGTCAATGCGGCGCTTGAAAAATCAACTTCGGCGATGATCTTTTTGCCGCCATCGGTTGCATCCACCACCACGAAATTGCCGTCGGCGACGCTGCGCAGGCTGACAGAACCTGCAGGATAGCTGTCCTCGATCCAGTGCCATTGGCCCTGGTCGAAATGGACCACGTTGCGCTCCGCCAGCACCGCCAACAGTTCTTGGGTGTTGGCCCCACCAAATCCTTCGCCCTCACTGAAAGGCAGCTCAAAGGCCGCGCAGCGAAGGTGATCAAACAGAATCAACAGCTGATCAGGCGCGATGCGCGCGCGCTCAATCGGCGCATCGAAGAGCAGTTCAGGCGTGCGCACCAAAAACTGATCCAATGCATCAGAGCCCGCAACCATCACCCCAAGTGAGGCGCGCTGGCGGCGCCCTGCCCGCCCCAGACGCTGCCGCAGCGCAGCGATCGAGCCCGGATAGCCGTTCAAAATCGCCACATCCAGTGAACCGATATCCACCCCGAGCTCAAGGGCCGAGGTGCTAACTACTGCGTCAAGCGCACCCGCGCGCAGGGCTTTTTCGATGCGCCGGCGCTCCAGCGGCAGGTAGCCGCCGCGATAGCCGCCAATGCGCTCGGGCTTGCGCGGATCGGCGTCAAAGACATCTTTGAGGTACTTGGTGATCACCTCCACCAGCAAACGCGACTGCGCAAACACAATCGTCTTGAGCCCGCGCTTGATTGCATGCCGCGCGATCCGGGTCGACTGCGAGCGCGCCGATGCGCGAATGCCCAAGTCCGCATTGATCACCGGCGGATTCCACAGCAGCACCCTGCGCTCGCCCTGCGGCGCACCGCTTTCGGTGATGGCGTGCAGCGAACGGCCAGTCAACGCACTGACGTGCTCCTTGGGATTGCCAATCGTGGCCGAACAGGCAATCAGGCGCGGGCGGACCCCATAAAACCTGAACACCCGCTCAAGCCGCCGCCAGACGTTGGCCACATGCGACCCAAACACGCCGCGGTAAACGTGAACCTCGTCGATCACGACGTATTCAAGGGCTTCGAAAAACTGCGCCCATTTGCTGTGGTGCGGCAGGATCGCCTGATGCAGCATGTCGGGATTGCTGACCACAATATCGCCGCGGGTGCGCACCGCGCGCCGCGCGTCCGACGGGGTGTCGCCGTCAAAGGTGTAAACCTTGACCCCCAACTCGCCGGCCTGGTTAATTTCATTGAGCTCGGCAACCTGGTCCTGCGCCAGCGCCTTGGTTGGAAACAGATACAGCGCCTTGCTGCGCCGCGCGAGCACGGCTTCCAGCACCGGCAGGTTGTAGCAAAGCGATTTGCCTGAAGCCGTGGGCGTCATCAGCACCTGGTCGCGACCCTTGCGGGCGCCGTCGAGCGCTTGCGCCTGGTGCGAATAAAGCATGTCGATGCCGCGCGCGCGCAGCGCCTGGATGAGCCTTGGGTCCAGATCATCCGGCATCCGCTCAAAGCGCCCGGCGCTGGCCGATTCCACGCGTTCACCGGTGATGCGCGCGGCGTATTTGCGCTTGAGCAAATCGCTCAAAATCTCAAGTGGATCCTTTGGGCTTGCAGCCAGCGGCTTGAAGCGGGATAGTGGCATGATGTTTCCCTTAGGTTCTCTATGATGTCGGATCGTATAGAACCAACAGAGAACCAACAAGAGGATTGCACCGTGACCACCGCACTGACCCGCCGCCAAGCCAGCCTGCTCGAATACCTGACCCGTCGCCACGCCAGCGCGCTGCCGCCTGTGTCTATCCAGCAGGCGTGCACCGACCTCGGCCTGACTTCGCGCGGCTCACTGCACAAACAGGTCACTGCGCTGATTGAAGCAGGCCTAGTCGAACCGCTCGAGGGCAAACAGCGCGGCCTGCGCCTGCGTGCAGATCCCGAGCGTCCGCAGGTGCGCAGGCTCAAGGTGCTGGGGCGCATTGCGGCTGGTCGCCCGATTGAGGCCTTGGCGGATGAGCAAGCCATCGATGTGCCCGTGCAGCTGGCGCCGCGCGGTGAAGGCTATGTGCTCAAGGTGCGCGGTGATTCCATGATCGACGCCGGCATTTTGGACGGCGACTGGGTGGTGATCGAGCCCACCAGCGAGCCGCGCCGCGGGGCGATTGTGGTTGCCTTAATTGATGGCCATGAAACCACCCTCAAGCGCTTCGAGCGCAAGGGCGCTGAGATTTGGCTGCACGCCGAAAACTCGGCTTGGCCCACGCAGCGCTACGCCGCGCAGCGCGTTGAAATCCAGGGCACGCTGGTTGGGCAGATGCGCAGCTACTGAATGCTGTTCAGGAAAGCGTGTTGCGCAACGCCGACATCGTGATGGCCGACACGTTCGACTGATCGCTCAAAATCCGAGCAATGCCCGCAGCAGCAGCGTGATCGCCAGCCCCGCGATCACCAGCCAGCTGCCGAGGGTTCCAAGAAAACGACCGGGGCTGGAACGCACGGTCTTGTTCAAGCCGTATGCATGCGCAGTGCGAGCCAGCAGCAAACCGCCGCCAAAGGCATGAATCGACCACGCAGGGCCGCCGGTTGACTCAAGACAGGCGAGCAAAATCAGCGCGATCGGCACGTATTCAATCGCGTTGGCGTGGACCCGAACGCGCCGCTCTAAATCGTGATGGCCGGCAAGACCAATGCCGACCCTGTGCGCGCGGCGAAAGGCGACCACGCGCAAAGCCAGGATCAAAATCAGGATGGCAGACAGCGCGGCGTAGATGGCAGTTAGGTGCATTTAAGGTTCTCCGGCGCCAAGACGCGCGTAGAAATCGCTGATAAATGCGTCCAGACGAGCGGCTGCAATCGCGTCGCGCAGGCCGCGCATCAGTTCCTGGTAGTAGTACAGATTGTGGATCGTATTTAGGCGCGCGCCGAGGATTTCATTGCTCTTGTCTAGGTGATGGAGGTAGGCGCGCGAGTAGTTTTTACAGCCATAGCAGCCACACGCTGAATCAATCGGTCGGGTGTCGCTTTTAAAGCGCGCATTGCGCAGATTGAGCACGCCAAAGCGGGTGAACAAATGCGCATTGCGCGCGTTGCGGGTGGGCATCACGCAATCGAACATGTCGATGCCGCGCCTGACTGCTTCGACGATGTCTTCCGGCTTGCCCACACCCATCAAATAACGCGGTCGATCCTCCGGCAAGAATTTAATCGTGGCGTCCAGCGTCAGCTCGCGCTCTTGCTTGGATTCACCAACCGCCAAGCCGCCCACCGCGTAGCCATCAAACCCAATTTCGCGCAGACCCATCGCAGAGGCCTCGCGCAGATCCGGATACACGCCGCCCTGGACAATGCCGAACAGCGCCGCGGGATTGTCCGCGTGCGCAATCTTGGAGCGCGCGCCCCAGCGCAAACTTAACTCCATCGCGCGCTTTGCTTCATGCCAGATGGCGTCGCCGGGCGGGCATTCATCAAAGATCATCACGATATCTGCGCCGAGCGCGCGCTGCACTTCCATCGAGCGTTCCGGGCTTAGGAACACTTTGGAGCCGTCGATGGGCGACGCAAACTCGCAGCCTTCTTCGGTCAGCTTGCGCAGATTGGCGAGCGAGAACACCTGAAACCCGCCGGAATCGGTCAGGATTGGGCCCGACCAGTGCATGAAATCATGCAGGTCTCCGTGCGCGCGGATCACCTCGGTCCCGGGCCGCAGCATCAGGTGAAAAGTATTGCCCAAGATAATTTCCGCACCGGTTTCACGCAGTTCCTCCGGCGTCATCGCTTTCACCGTGCCGTAGGTGCCGACCGGCATAAACGCGGGTGTTTCAACGGTGCCGCGGGCAAATACAAGCTGGCCGCGGCGGGCCAATCCATCTTGCTTGGATACGGCAAAACTCAGCGCCACAGTGCGCCCTCGATGGGTTCCAAAAACATGGCGTCTCCATAGGAAAAAAAGCGGTAGCGCAGGTCAACCGCATGGCGATAGGCCGCCAGAATGTTCTCGCGCCCACAAAATGCCGACACCAGCATCAAAAGCGTGGATTCAGGCAGGTGAAAGTTGGTGATCAAGGCATCGACCACCCGAAAGGTATAGCCGGGATAGATAAAGATCCGGGTGTCGCCGCAGTAGGGCGCGATCTTTCCTGGACCAACCGCCGCGGACTCAAGCGAACGCACCGAGGTGGTGCCCACCGCGATCACCCTTTTCCCCGCAGCGCGGGCTTTCTCAACCTGCGCGCTAAGCTCTTGAGACACCTCCATCCACTCCGCATGCATGGGGTGATCGCTTAAGTTTTCGCTGCGCACCGGTTGAAAGGTGCCGGCGCCCACGTGCAGGGTGACGAACCCAAACTCCACCCCTTTTTCTGCCAGCCGATCAAGCAGTGGTTGATCGAAATGTAGCCCCGCAGTTGGGGCCGCGACGGCGCCCGCGCGGTCTGCGTAAACGGTTTGGTAGCGCTCGCGATCCTGCGCGTCGTCTTCGCGATCGATGTAGGGCGGCAGCGGCATGTGGCCGCAGCGTTCCAGCACCTCCGCCAATGGCTGTTCAAACCTGAGCGCGAAAAGATCGTCGGCGCGGCCGGTGCACTGCACGCGATCGCCGCCATCAAGATCGACCCAGGCGCCGGCCTTGAGGCCCTTGCTGGCGCGCGCGTGGGCGTGCGCCTCAAACGTGCCGAGCACGCGCTCGATCAGAAATTCAATGCGCCCACCGCTGCTTTTGCGCCCATACAGGCGCGCGGGCAAAACCCGGGTGTTGTTGAACACCAGCAGATCGCCGGGTTCAAGCAAGCCAAGCAGGTCGATAAACAATCGATCGTCAAAGCGGCCGTTGCTGCCGTTGAGGTGCAGCATGCGGCTGGCGCTGCGCTCAGGCAGCGGGACCTTGGCGATCAGATCGGCAGGAAGTTCGTAATAGAAATCGCTTCGCTTCATAGCCAGCCTTTGTTGCGTGCGTGGCGATAGGCCTCGATGCGGTTGCTCACATTAAGTTTCGAGATCGCCTCGGAAAGATAGTTGCGCACCGTGCCGTGGGAAAGATGCAGGCGCTCGGCGATCTCGTTGGCGGCCATGCCTTCGCCTGCCAGCTTCAAAACCTGGCGCTCGCGGTCGCTCAAGGGATCGTCATCGTATGCCGCCTCCAGCGCCAATTCGGGATCAACCGCGCGCGCGCCAGACGCGACCAGACGCAGCGAATCGGCAAGCTTGGACGCCGGTGATTCTTTCAGCAGATAGCCGCGCACGCCTGCTTTGAGCGCACGCTTGAGATAGCCCGAGCGCGCGAAAGTGGTCAGGATCACCACGCGCACGGGCGATTGCTCTGCGCGCAACCGCATGGCCACATCAAGCCCGCTGAGCAGCGGCATTTCAATATCAGTCAGCAGGATATCGGGGGCGTGTTCTGCGACTGCAGCGAGTGCGCTGGCGCCATCGCCCACTTCGGCCACGATGTCGATATCGCCTTCGAGTTTGAGCAAAGCGCTCAAGGCCCCGCGCACCATCGCTTGGTCTTCGGCCAGCACAACGCGGATCAAGGCCACTAAAAGCCACTCTCGATTTAAAGAAACAGGGCGCGAACTCTAGCAGTTAGTGCAAAAGCGCCCCGGATCAGGGTTTCCGATCGGTACAATCCGCAGATGACAACCACCCATTTCGGATTTAAAGACGTTCCCGTTGCGGAAAAAAAGAAGCTGGTCGGCGCGGTTTTCAAGTCGGTGGCCGAAAGCTATGACGTCATGAATGATCTGATGTCGATGGGCCTGCATCGGCTCTGGAAGCGCTATTTCCTGTCTACCGCCGGCTTGCGACCGGGCATGAAGGTGCTTGATCTGGCCGGCGGCACCGGCGACATCGCGGCATTGGCGCTGCCATTGGTTGGTGAACGCGGGCAAGTGGTGCTCACCGATATCAACGAGGCCATGCTCGGCGTCGGGCGCCGGCGCCTGCTTGATCGCGGGCTGTTCAAGGGCCTGGACTTCAGTTTAGCCAACGCCGAAGCGCTGCCGTTTCAGGATGAAACCTTTGACTTGGTCACGATTGCGTTTGGCTTGCGCAACGTCACCGACAAAGACCTCGCCCTGCGCGAGATGCGCCGCGTTCTCAAGCTTGGCGGGCGCGCCCTGGTGCTTGAGTTTTCCGAGCTGAAAATCGCCTCCCTGCGGCCGGCGTATGACGCCTATTCGTTTCAGGTGCTGCCGCGGCTGGGCAAATGGATTGCGAACGATTCCGAAAGCTACCGCTATCTTGCCGAATCCATTCGAAAACATCCCAATCAAGCCGAACTCGCGCAGCGTTTTGAAGCCGCCGGATTCGAGCGCGTCAGCGTGCGCAACTTAAGTGCAGGCTTGGTGGCCATTCACTCGGGCTACCGCCTGGACTAGTTTGCAGGCCGAGGCGCAAGCCGGCCAGCGCAACCCTCGCCGCCGGCAATGGCCTAGAATCTCGTCAATGTCGAAGTTGAATATCCTGATCGTTGACGACGAACCCGAGATTCGGGCGCTGGTCGCAGAAATTCTTGCCGATGAAGGCTACGAGGTGGATCAGGCAGATTCAGCCGAGCAAGCAAGGCTCAAGCGCCGCGCAAGTAAACCGGACCTGGTCTTGCTCGACATCTGGATGCCAGGCACCGACGGCATCAGCCTGCTGCGCGAATGGTCGCACGCAGGCCTCGCCTTCCCGGTGATCATGATGTCGGGCCACGGCAACGTCGAAACCGCGGTGGAAGCAACCCGACTCGGCGCCTACGATTTCATCGAAAAGCCGCTGTCCTTGGCCAAACTGCTGCTCACCGTGCAGCGCGCGCTGGAGGCCGACCGGCTCAAACAGGAAAACTCCAAACTGCGCAAACGCCTGCCGGATCCGATCGATCCGGTTGGCACGTCCAAGCTGACGGTGGCGCTCAAGGCACAGATCGAGCGGATTGCCGCGCACGACACCGCGGTATTGATCGGCGGCGAGCCGGGATCGGGCAAAGAGACGTTTGCACGCTACCTGCATGCGCGAAGCGCGCGCGCAGAGCGTCCGTTTGTTGAAGTCGACGCGGGCGCGATCGCACGCGAGAACGCATCGCGCGAGCTCTTCGGCTGCGAAGACGGCAGCAATGTTCGGCACGGCCTGCTTGAATCCGCCCACGGCGGCGTGCTCTTTATCGACGAGCTGCTGGATTTAACCGACGAGCTGCAAATGCGCCTGTGTGCAGCGATTGACCGGCGCTCTTTTCTGCGCCTAAACGGTACCCAAGCGGTGACCATCGATCTTCGCGTGATCGCCGCAAGCTGCCATGACTTAAGCCTCGCCGTCACCCAAGGACGGCTGCGCCAGGATCTTTACTATCTGCTCAATGTGGTGCCGCTCAAGGTGCCATCGTTGAGCGAACGGCCTGAAGATGTCTCTGATCTGCTCAAGCATTTCGCGGATTTTTTCAGCGCGCGCGACAAGCTGGCTTTCCGCGAATTTCCGATTTCGGTGCAAAACCGGCTGCGCCAGCACAGTTGGCCGGGCAACGTGCGCGAGCTGCGCAATCTGGTCCAGCGGGTGATGATTTTGGGCGGTGCAGCGGAGGTCAGCATTGAAGAAATCGAAGCGATGCTCGGTGCGAGCCGCCCAAGCGCAGTCGTCGGGGCAGCGGAAGTCGACTTAAGCCTCCCGCTGCGCGAGGCGCGCGAGCAGTTTGAAAAGCAGTACCTGCTGAAACAGATCAAGCGCACCGACGGCAGCATGGCGCGCTTGGCCAA
>Ga0105047_10009492_pt1 | contig 16012 bp, 13 predicted proteins | sample MAT04_FD_78384 | JGI IMG/M metagenome (GOLD analysis project Ga0105047, IMG submission 78384) | Freshwater microbial communities from Lake Fryxell liftoff mats and glacier meltwater in Antarctica - MAT-04 (megahit assembly) | ecosystem: Environmental > Aquatic > Freshwater > Ice > Liftoff...
CCAGGGCCAGGGCCAGGGCAACGGGTATGGGCCGGGCAGCGGTCAGGGCGGTGAGAACGGTTACGACGTCTACGACCCGCCCGAAGGCGGCGACGACAGCTCGCTCGACGGCCAGCAAAGCGGTGACGGCTTCGGCGATCAGGTGGGAGATGCCGACGTGGCTACCGACGACGGAAGCAGTCGTGTGCCGCTGGCCGGTTCGGTGCCGTCGCACGCACAGCAGGCCACCGATGCGGCCAACCAGTCCGACCTTCCGCCGTCGGTTCGAGACGTGATCAAGACCTACTTCGAGGAGCTGGCCAAACAATGATCGTGGACCTGGGCACGTACGCCGGGAGGGGCCCGAAACTCGATCGGCGGCTCATGGCCTACCCCTGCGACGCCAAGGATTCGAACCGATGAGCACCGACACCGCCGACCCCAACGCGCCCTTCGGGCCGGAGGATGCGATGGCCATCGCCCAGGGCATCCGAACCGAGCTGGGCAAGGTGATCGTTGGTCAGGCCGATCTCGTCCACTGGGTGATGGTGGCCCTGCTCTGCGAAGGGCACGTGCTCCTCGAAGGGGTGCCGGGGCTGGGGAAGACCGCCTTGCTCCGCACCCTCGGCAACGTGGTGCGGCTCGACTTCTCCCGCGTGCAGTTCACCCCCGACCTCATGCCGGCCGACATCCTCGGCACGCAGGTGCTCCTCGACGATGAAGCCGGGCACCGACAGTTCACGTTCCGGCCGGGTCCGATCTTCGCCAACCTGGTGCTGGCCGACGAGTTGAACCGGGCCACGCCGAAGACGCAGTCGGCGTTGCTCGAAGCCATGCAGGAGCGGTCGGTCACCACGGCCGGCGCCACCCGGATGTTGCCCCGCCCGTTCCTCGTCATGGCCACCCAGAACCCCATCGAGATGGAAGGCACCTACCCGCTTCCGGAGGCGCAGCTCGACCGTTTCCTCCTCAAGCTCGTCGTGCCGTTTCCTTCGGCTGAAGAGTTGGTGCAGGTGGTGGAGCGCACCACCGGCAACGACACCGTCCAGCTCCTGCCCGTCGCGGACTCGGGGTCGCTCGCCGCCGCGATCGATCTCACCCGGCAAGTACCGGTGGCGTCCCATCTGGTGCGCCACGCCGTGGATCTCATCACCGCCACCCACCCCGATCACCCGGCCGCACCTGCCAAAGTGCGCAGCTACGTGCGCTACGGCGCATCGCCGCGTGGCGCGCAGGCCATCGTGCTCGGCGCCAAGGCCCTGGCGCTGCTCGACGGGCGGCCGAACGTGTCGATCGACGATATTCGTGCGCTGGCCGTACCTGCCCTTCGGCATCGGCTTGTCACCGGCTACGAAGCCACCGCCGACGGGGTCACCACCGACGCCGTGATCGCTGAGGTTCTCGACGCTGTACCTACACCAACGTCGGGGGTTCGGGGCGCGCCGTGACGGCGCCATTGCTCCCGCCCGAGTTGTTGGAGCGCCTCGCTCGGCTCCAGCTCGGCACCCGGCGGCGTTTGGGGGGGTCGTTCACGGGTGATCACACCAGTCGCCAGAGAGGCACCTCGCTCGACTTCGCCGACTACCGGGAGTATCACCCGGGCGACGACTTCCGGCGGATCGACTACAACCTCTTGGCCCGGCTCGACCAGCTCGTCGTGAAGTTGTTCGAGAGCGACGACGATCTCACCGTTCGGTTGTTGGTCGATACGTCGGCTTCGATGGCGCTTCACGGAAAGCTCCGGTGTGCGTCGCAGGTGGCGGCCGTGTTCGGGTTCGTCTCGTTGTTGCGGCGAGACGTGGTGGAGCTCTGGTCCTTCCCGGACGGGCCGCCCCGCCGACGGTTCCGAGGGCACGGCGGGTCGGGAGCGCTGTTCGACGCACTTTCGTCGCTCCAACCCGGCGGCCACACCGACGTGCCGGCAGCGGCCGGAGCGTTGCTGGCCGGGCGCGGCGTCGCGGGGTGCACGATCCTGGTGAGCGACCTTCTCACCCCCGATTGGGAACCGGCGTTGCGCCGCCTCCCGTCGCGAGGAGACGACCTGCTGGTGGTTCACGTGGTCGCGATCCCCGACATCGAACCGGAACTGGTGGGAGATCTCGATCTCGTCGACGTGGAGACCGGCGCCCGCGTGGCCGTCAGCCTGTCGGCGGATGCTCGGCGCCACTATCGCCGACATGCCGAGGCGTGGATCGACCGGGTCCGAGCTGCCACGATGCGGTCCGGTGCCGGGTATGTGCGGGTCGACCCCACTGATCCGGTGGACGCCACGCTGGTGGCGGCCTGGCAGCGTCAAGGCGCCTTGCGATGACGTTTGCCAACCCGGCCGGCTTGGCGCTGCTTGTTTTGGCGATCCCGGTGTTGTTGCTCCATATGCTGCGGCCCCGCCGCCGGCCCGAAGCCGTGTCGTCCACCTTCCTCTGGGAGCAGGTGGCCACGCCAGTCTCCTCCGCCACCCCGTGGCAACGGCTTCATCCCAGCGTGTTGCTCCTCTTGCAGCTACTGATGGTTGTTTTGCTGGCTCTTGGCGTCGCCCGGCCGGTGCGCCTCACCGACGTGGCGCTGGCACCCCACACGGTGTTCCTCATCGATTCCAGCGGGTCGATGGCCGCCACCGACGCCGATCCCGACCGGTTGGGTGAGGCGCGGCGTCGAGCAGCAGAACTTCGTCGTCAGCTCCCCAACGATGCGGTGGCATCGATCGTTGCGGTGTCGAGTCAGCCCCGGGTGCTTCTCACCAGCAGCGCCGACCGGCGGGCGTTCGATGCCGCCCTCGATCGTCTGCCCGAGCCCTCGGGACGGCCGGACTTTGCGGGGGCGTTCACGCTCGCATCGAGCCTGGAGACGCCCCGAACGCCGATCGGTTTTGTGTTGGTGAGCGATGGTGGCCTCGACGAGTCCGCGCAGACCCTCATCCCGGATGGCACGCAGTTCGTGCCGATCGGCAGCGGCACCAACAACCAGGCCGTGGAGCGGGTGGTGCTCGACAATCGCGGGACCACGCTGCACGCCCGCGTGAGCGCGCGCAACGCTGGTGACGAGCCGGCGAGCCGGCTACTCACGGTGGAGGTCGACGGAAAGCTGGGTGCCAGCACGCTCGCCGACGTTCCGGCGGGGCAGTCCGTGGTGTTCGACCTCGATCTCCCCGCTGGCGACCGCGTGGTGGCCCGTCTCGACGGCACCGACCTGCTTCCGGCCGACGACACCACCTACGCCGTGTCGGCTCGCAGCCGCAACGTGAAGGTCGTGACGTTCGGACCGCCGAGCCCGTTCCTCGACAGTCTGCTTGCCGCCCTACCGGGCGTGGCCGTCGAACACCGGGACGTTTCCGGAGCGGCCGATGGCTTCGACCTCGCGGTCTACAACGAGGTGGAGGTTCCGGCTACCCCTGGTGTGCCCTTCGTGGCCATCGCTCCCAAAGGCGGTCTCAACGACCTCAAGATCAACGGCACCACCACCAAGCCGGCAGTCACCCTTGTCCGCACGGAGGATCCGCTGCTCGAAGGCCTCGATCTGGCCGAAGTGGCCATCGCCTCCGCGCAGCGGGTGGAGCCGGGAGCAGCGCAGATTCTGGTTGGGGCGGAGCGCACGCCGCTGTTGGTTCGGAGCGTGCACGGCGGTCAGCCCTACCTCGCGTTCACCTTTCGGTTGGCCGACAGCAACCTCGTGCTCGACGTGGCCTATCCGGTGCTGATGGATCGGATCGTGCAGGAACTTTCCGGAACCCGCTCGACCCCGGCGGATGTGGTGGTGGGCGACGTGCTGCCCGTCGCAGCCAACGACGGTGTGGTGATCCTCGACCCCGGGGGCGCCGCCACCGCCCTCACGATCGGGCGACCACCGCCGGCAGCGAACGCGCCCGGGTTCTACACCGTTCGTGTGCCGAACCGTCCCGAGCGGGTGCTCGCGGTGAATCCGGCGCGCACGGAGTCGGGGATCCGGCCGATCACGGCACTGCCCATCGTGCAACGTCCCGAGGAGGTGCGCGACGCCGAACAGGTGGGCGGGCAGGAATCGCTGTTGCTGTGGGTGCTTCTCCCGCTGTTGATGGTGCTCGCCGGTGAGGCCGTGTTGGCGCGTCGGCGCACTGGTGTGGGTCAACGGCAGTGGCGGGTTGCGCTGGCCTTGCGGTTGTTGGTTGCCGGTGCGGTGATGGCGTCACTTGTCGATCTCACCGTTCCTCGACCGAGCGGTGACGTCGCCACGGTCTTCTTGATCGATGGCTCCGATTCGGTGGGCGCGGCGCGGCCCGACGCCATCGCCTGGGTGCAGGCGGCCCTGCGGGAGCAACCGGACGAGGCCCGCACTGCGGTGGCACTGTTCGGCGGCGACACCCGGCTCGAGCAGGCCCTCGGCACGGGGACACAGCTCGCCACTCCCACGGTGAAGATCGATCCCAGTCGGACCGACTTGGCCGCGGCACTCCGGCTCGCCGCGGCCGTCATGCCCACGGACTCCCAGCGACGGGTGGTGTTGGTGAGCGACGGTCGGGCCACCCAAGGCGATGTGATCGCTGAGGCGGTACGGCTCCGCGACCAAGGCATCGTGGTCGACGTGCACCGGCTCGAACTGGCCGTGCGCGCCGACGTGGCCGTGGTGGGGGTGGAGGCACCGAGCCACGCCCAACCGGGTGAACGTTTCGAGGTGCGCGCCCGGGTGTTCTCTACGGGGGTGACCACCGCCAAGGTGTCGCTCATGGCCGACGAGCAGCCCGTAGAGGAGCGCGAAGTGGAGCTCACGGCGGGAGAAAACGTGGTCACGATGGTGGTGAACGGTGGGGCGGAAGGGGTGCATCGTTACCGGATTCTTGTGAGCGCAGATGCCAACCGCGTGCCCGACAACGACGTGGGCTTCGCCGCAGTGCAGGTCACCGGCGAGCAGCGGGTGCTGGTGGTGGAAGGACACGATGGCGTGGCCGCAAGTGTCGGGCAGGCGCTTCAAGGTGGGGGGATTCCCTACGTCACCGTGCCTCCGTCGGACGTGCCTCCGATCGAGGAGCTCGCGGGTTTTGCCGCCGTGGCGTTGGTCGACGTGCCCGCCGATTCCCTTTCGATCCAACAGGTCACCGACCTCGGGGCGTTCGCCCGCGACCTCGGTCATGGGCTCGTCACCGTGGGTGGCACGCAGTCCTACGGAGTGGGTGGCTATCGCAACACCGCGTTGGAAGACGTGCTCCCCGTGATCAGCGAAGTTGTGGACCCGAAGCGCCGGGTGTCGGTTGCCGTGGTGCTGTCGGTCGACACTAGCGGCTCGATGAGCGGAGGTGCGGGGGGTAACGGCAGCAAGAACCAGCTCGCGCGCACAGCCGCCGCTCGGGCCATCTCGGCACTCAGCCCCGCCGACCAGGTGGGCGTGCTCGGGGTCGACGATGGTGACACGTGGATCATCGATCTCCAGCCGTTGCCGTCGGACGACGTGCTCGACGACGGATTGAACCGCCTGGCACCCAGCGGCGGGACGAAGCTGGATACCCAGATCTCCACTGCCGCCAATCCGTTGCGGACCACGACTGCCACGGTGAAACACGTGATCGTGGTGACCGACGGCGAGACGGATCCGGCCGAGTTGGTGCGGTTGGCCGACGACGCCAAGGTCAAGGCCGACGAAGGCATCACCACCTCGGTGATCGGGGTGGGGGCAACGAACGCCGCGCAACTCGAAGCCGTGGCCCGCAACGGCCGTGGCCGTTTCCATCTGGCCACCGACGTGAAGGACGTTCCCCGCATCGCCGAGGATGAGGTGGTGCAGACGTCCCGCAGCTTCATCAACGAGGGCGAGTACCTGCCGGTGATCACGTCGAACGCAGATCCCGTTCGCTCGCTACAGGCCACGCCGCCGCTGCTCGGGTACGTGGCCGTCACCGCGAAGCCGGCAGCAGCGGTGCATCTTCGCATCAGCGAGGAGGACGATCCGTTGCTGGCGTCGTGGCAGTTCGGGCTCGGGAAGGTCAGCTCGTGGATGAGTGACGGCGGCGATCGGTGGGGGAAACGCTGGGCCGAATGGGATGGTTGGGTGGCTTTCTGGTCCGACGTCACCAAGGACACGTTCCCCCGCACAGCCTCCGGTGGAATGCGCGCTCGGGTGGCCGACGGCAAGCTGTCGGTCCGGTTGGAGAGCGACACCGTGTGGCCCGATGGTGCGCAGGCCGTGGCGCGAGTCGGCGCGCCCGACGGCACCACACAGGAGATCACCCTTGAACCGCTCGACGCGTCGACCTTCGTGGGAGAGGCGCCCGTGAGTGCGGCGGGCGCCTATGCCGTAGGCGGGGCCGTGAGTGTGGGGGGCACCAACGTGGGTGGGGGCACAGCAATCGCGACCCAGTCCTACTCCGCCGAGTACCTCCCCGGACCAGTAGACCGCGATGGCCTCGATCGGATTGTGGCGATCACCGGGGGGAAGTCCGAGCCCACCGCGGCGCAGGTGTTCTCTCGGGAAGGGTTGCCCTCGGCCGTGGGTCGGGTGGCGCTGGCGGCGGCGTTGCTGTTGTTCGGCGCGTTGCTCTGGCCCTTTGCGGTTGCCGTGAGTCGACTTTCGTTCGCTGGTGTGGCATCACGAGTGCGCCGGCGCGGCCCGTCCGGCCGGCGGCCGAGGCAGTCGAAGGCGTCGAGGGAGGTGAAAGATTCGGCGGCAGATGAGCTGTATGAGCCGGAGGAGCCCCCAACGAAGAACCCGTCGTCATCGGGCCCACGACCTCTGGGTGATCCCGGTGGGGAAGACGCGGCCCGGGCGATCGTGGAGGCCGCAGTCGATCGGGCGGAGGAACAGGCCGCCCCGCCGCCCCCACCCCCGAGCACCGTTGATCAACTGCTCCGTTCCAAACGTGATCGCTCGTCGTGATGATGCCGTGCCCGCACGCTCTCCCGGCAGGGGAACAGTTCGGGTGTTTCACGGGTTGACATGCGCATGACCTCGATCAACGTCGGTGATGTCGCGCCCGACTTCTCAGTCCCGTCCAACGAAGGCGACATCTCGCTCGCTCAGCATCGTGGTTCGTGGGTGGTGCTCTACTTCTACCCGGCCGACAACACGCCGGGGTGCACCGCCGAGGCCTGTTCGTTTCGTGATGCCTATGAGGACTTCACCGATGCCGGCGCCGTGGTGATCGGCGTGAGCGGCGATTCGCTCGAGAAACACGAGGGCTTCGCCACCAAACACAAACTGCCGTTCACCCTGCTCTCCGACGGCGACGGTTCGCTCCGCGCGGCCTACGGGATCACCAAACAACTTGGCCTGTTCGATCCGCGGATCACGTTCGTGATCGACCCCAAGGGCGTGGTACGGGAGGTGTTCCAGTCGCAGTTGCGGGCCAAGGAGCACCAGGCCAAAGCCCTCGCCGCCATCCGCGCATAATTTCGCGTTCTGGTCTCCCGTTCGCATCACTTTTGACGCGAACGGGAGACCAAAAACCGGGGTTTTGGGGGTTAGATGTCGCCGAGGCGTTCGCTGCGGTCGGCTTCGGCCACCTTGTCGTCCTCGAAGAACCCGGCGGCGGGTGCGGCCATGCCGGCGGCGACCCGGCCGCGGTGGTTCACCAGCTTGTCGCTCATGCTGGCGAAGGCCAGTTCGGCCCCGCGACCGTCGGTGCTGAACACCTGCATCCCGCGGGTGGTGTAGCCCAGGTGTTCGGCGTCGGCGTAGGCGTCGAGGTCGGACGAAAGGAACACGAAGGTCCAACCGTCGGCTTCCCGGGCCGTCACGAGCTTCTTGATGTCCTGCCTCGAAAAGCGGCTCGACTGGTTCTCTTGGCCGTCCGTGACCGTGACGAACACGATGTCCTCGGGGGCCTTGGCCTGGACCATGCGGCGGTCGGCTCGGCGGTCGGCCCGGCGGATGAGCAGTCCGGTGGCATCGAGCAGCGGGGTGCCGCCGCGAGGTTGGAAGGAGTGGTGGGTGAGCGGACGCACGTTGGCGATTCGGGCGTGGTCCACCACCACTTCCTGGTCGTTCTGGGAGTCGAACTGCACGATGGTGACCTTGGCGTTGGGACCGGCGCCGCGCTGTTCGGTGAGGAAGGCGTTGACACCGGCGATCACCTCGTGCTGAATTGAGGCCATCGATCCGGAGCGGTCGAGCAGCAGGTAGACGTGGGTGGTGGTGTTGATGGTGGAGCGGGCAGCGGGGGTGGTGGTGATGTGGTTCATGCCCCCTCAACGGGGGGCCGAAAGCCGTGTCACGATGTTGTTCCGAGTCGGCTGAATATGTCGGAGGCGATGAATAACGCCATCCCTTTGGGGCGGCGTGTCCGGGCCGGCGGTGGGGGCGTTCGTCGGGATTCTTTGGCAGGAGGGTGCAGTCGGCGGCGGAGTAGCCGACGGAGTGAGGTGGACCGATCTGCGCCCCGCACCGAACCGGTGGCCTCGCTGGCCGCACGGAACCCGTCGTCCCCTCGAACGGGAACGTCCGGCGCCGATGGTGCCGCACCGGCCGCGGGGCGACGAAGTGATGCAACGGCGGAACGGGATCGGCAGATCGACGAGTTGCTGGCTTGGGGTGCGAGCGACGATGCCCGCTTCGCCGCTCGTGCGCTTGCGGTGCGGTATCGGTTGCCGGTGGCCGACACCATCGACGTGCTTTGTCGCGACACCGAAGCGCGGGTGTGGATGCGCCTCCACCGGGGCGGTGCGCTGGCACCGACCGACGATGGGCGCGATTCGGTGGTCCCGTATGCCCGGCGGGTGATGAGCAACGCCGCCATCGATCTGCTGCGAGGTCGGCCGCTATCGCACATTTCCCTCGACGGGCCATCTCGCCCCGACGGAAGCGACGAACCGGAGAGGTCGGGGAACGATCTCCCGGATGCAGCGATCCATGATGCCTTCACCGTGATCGAGGTTCGAGAAGCTGTCGCCGAGATTCGCGGCGCGCTGCACCGTTCGCTCGGTGGTGTGGAACGTCGAAGGGCGGCTTCGTTGGTGTGGCCGTCCTCGGCTGCGATGGCGCTGCTCACGCTGATCGATGCCGGAGGGGCGGTGCAACCACCTGCTGGGTTTCCCCGGCCCGAACCAGGGAGTGGTGCGGACCCCGATCGATGGGCGGCGCTCGCCTATGCCGGGCAGCAACGCTGTTTCGCGTCGCCCGATGGGGAGGAGACTGGCGCCACTCGCGGTCGGCGAGCCCGAGCGTTGGCCACTGTGGACAAGACCTTGCGCGACGCCGCCCGTGCGGCCGGGCTCAACGGGAGCTTCACGTGAGTAGGCCGAGTGACGTTCACGTTGGCGGCACGGGTGGTGACGACCACCGCGACGACCACCCGGACGACCTCTCGCAGGAGGATCGTTTCGTCGACGATTTTCAACAGCGGCCCGGTGTGGCCGCGCTGTTGCGTCGAGCGGCCGACGATGCCGACGGATCGAGCAACCGTTGGTGGGGGGCCGTGCCTGGGCCGGCTGGCGTGGCCGAGGTTGGCCTTCACGATCATGACGTTCGTGTCGTGGTGGACTACGCCGATCCGGACGTTGTGGTGACGGTCGAGGCTGACCTCGAAGGGGCTTGGGGTGCCCTCCGAGGGGGATCGTTTCGCGACGCCGTACCCCCGCTGTCCGACCTCGGTCGAGCCGCGGTTCTCGGTGACGACCTCAAGGAGTTGTTGCTGTCGACCGGTGCCCGTGGCGTGGGTCGACTCGAACGAGGGTCGCTCCTGGTCCGCCTTCCGGCCACCCTTCGCGCCGCCGCTACGGCCGATGCCGAACTGGAGGTCGGAGCCGAGCATCTCGTTGAGGCCGGTGACGAAGTCGACGAATTGCTCGCCGACCCCCGGACTCGTGCGGAGGTGGTTGCCCTCATCGAGTTGGCGCTCGACCGCCTGCCGGTCTCACCGCTGGCACGAGCGTTGGCCGAGTTGGTAGCTCGGTTGCGGGGAATGGGGGGCCGGCCCCGCTACGCCCAAGCGGGGGGCGGTTTCAACCGAACTCGGGCGATGCGGCCGCCGCAGGCGGCGACCGAGTTCGCCATGGCCACGCCGGCTTCGGCCGCGGGGTATGGAGCAGACTTCTCGAAGCTCGAAGCCGACGCCATCGAGTTGTTGACGGACCTCGCTTTCGAGGCCGAACTCGGGCGGCGGACAGTGCCGACCGTGGAGCTGGATCCCGACCTCGAAGGTGAGGTGCTGTCCACCGCGTGGGATGACCGCCATCATCTTTCGGTGGTCGTTCGTCTCGCCGGTGCCCCACCCGTGCCCGGTCACACCGGCGACGCCCCGATGTGGTTGCGGGTGTTCAGCGCAGGCCCCCGACCGGTGCTGCTGGCCTTGGCACCGTTTGTGATGAACCGGTTCGCCACGGCGTCGGCCACGGCGTTGGTCGTGGAGGTCGCTACACCCGACCGCCTTCTGGTGGATGTGTCCGTGTCGGTGGCCGATGGCTGGCTGCCCGCCTCGATCCGAGAGGTTCGGCGGGCCACGCGCCTCGGTCGTTCGGCGGCGCGAGCGACACGCACCGGCTCGGTGGTCGGCGGGCTCGGTGGCGGGCAGCAGTGGGAACGTTGCGCAGAAGCCTGGCTCGACGCTGGCGATCGCCTGCGGGCCAGTGCCGCGATGGTTGCCGTCAAACGTCCCCAACCCCCGTTCCTGACCGACCTGCTCCCCACCTGACCCCCAAACCGGCCCCCGAGAAATCAGGGGTGGGTGGCGAGGTGGGGGATGAGCGCTGCGAGTACCGCGGGGGTGTGTTTCTCGGGGAGCCAGTGATCGCCGCCGGGTACTTCGACGAACCGATAACTGCCGGAGACGTGGGCAGCGGTGGCCTCGGCGGCGGTGCGCCCGAGGAACCGATCGGTGGCGCCCCAGACGAACAACGACGGGACGGTGGACGGCCCGAGGGCGCTGCCCGGCGGAAGTGGCAGGGGGTTGGCGCGATACCAGTCGAGCGCCGCTTTCATGGCCGACTCGTCGCCGAGCACTTTGGCGTACTCCCGAGCCGTGGCTTCGGGCATGCCGCCGGCGGTGATGAAACGCACGTAACCATCGGGGCCGTCGGCAAGGAGTTGCTTCTCGTAGCCGGGCTGCCGAAACACCGACATGTAGCCGCTCATCTTCGCCTGCTCACCGTTGGGGTTGGCATAGGCGTCGGCCATGGCATCGGGATGGGGCGTCGACAGGGAGGTGGCCGACGACACCCGCGGTGCGCCGATCACCGCGGTGGCCCACGAGACCGCGCCGCCCCAGTCGTGGCCGACGACGTGGAACTTGTCGGCACCGAGCGCGGTGGCCATGCGGAGAACGTCGCCGGCGAGCTTGTCGACGGTGTAGGCCGAGGTTTCCGCTGGGCGCGCCTTCGGTGAATAGCCCCGCTGGTTTGGGGCGACGGCGTAGTAGCCCTCGGCGGCAAGCGAGTCAGCCATCTCGCGATAGCCGGCACCGGTCTCGGGGAAGCCGTGGAGGAGGAGTACCAGCTTCCCGTTCGATGCCCCGGCCGGATCGCCGGCGGCGATGGCATCGAAGGTGAGGCGGCCGAGAGCGGGATCGTCGATCGAGATGGTGATGGTGCTCGGCCCGGGAAGGGATCGGCCCGGTGCGATCGAGGGTTTCGAGGTGGGTGGAACGATCGTTGCGGAGGCGGCGCCGGTGGAGTTGCTCGCACATGCGACGGCGCCGGCGAGCATCGCACCGGCAAACATGGCGACCGTTACCGCACGGGCGAAACCCGTCGTTGGCACGTTGTGTTCTGGGCTGGTGGCGCGCCGGGTTTGGCGGTTCTCGACGTTGGTTCGGCGTGGAGGGCACGGATCGATGACGGACATAGAAAGGGTCTACCGCATTCGTTGGGTGGCGAAGGTTGTGAGGACGTAATGATGAGAAGCGCCGGCTGGCGAGAGGCGCGAACTACTTCTGGGAAGGGCCCGTCGCGAGGTTGAAGCCTTCATCGATCCAGCCAGTTACGCCACCGATCATCTTCTTCACGGGGCGTCCGAGCTTGGCCAACCGCACCGCCGCCTTGTCGGCACCGTTGCAGTGCGGCCCCGCGCAATAGACGACAAAGAGCGTGTCGGTGGGCCAGTCGGCAAGATTTCGTTCGATGATTCGCCCATGGGGGAGGTTCACGGCACCGGGCACGTGGCCTGCGTCGAACAACTCGGGGCTACGCACGTCGAGGAGCACGAAGGTGTCCGCCCCCGCATCGAGGTCGGCGCCGACGTCCCAACAGTCGGCCTCGAAGGCCAGCAGATGCTCGAAGTGGGGGAGGGCCTCAGCGGCTGGGGCCGGTGGAGTGGCGGTCACGTGGGATACCGGGGTCACGTCTGGCATGGGCACAGTGTGGTTGGCGTCGGGCGTGGGATCCGCATGTTTTCGGACTCGCCCATCGGAACTGAGCGGTAGCGTCCGGAGCGAACCGTCGATCGAGCGGCAACTGCCCCGGTCCCCGGCCTGTAGGGAACCACCATGGAGATGCCCGCCTGCACCCCCGGTACCCCGAGCTGGGTCGGCCTTGGTACACCCGACCTTCCCGGCGCCATTGCCTTCTACAACGGCATGTTCGGCGGGGACATCCAGGAGGGTCCGCCGGAAGCGTGTGGTTACGCGATGGCGATGTACCAAGGAGTACCCGTCGCTGGGCTTGGACCGCAAATGAACACGGAGATCCCGCCCTCGTGGGCCACCTACGTGAGCATCGCCGACCTCGAGGCCACCATGGCCCTCGCCCGCTGACGCCCCCATCCGGTTCTGGTCTCCCAAACGCTTCAGTTCTGAGGTGTTTGGGAGACCGAAACGCCCGAAAGCACACGATCGCGGAGCTCGCGTTTGAGGATCTTGCCGGTGGCGCCGCGGGGGAGCTGCTCGGTGTGGAAGAACACCTGGGTGGGCACCTTGAACGCGGCCAACCGGCCCTGCACGTGCACCTGAAGGGCGGCGGCGTCGACGCCCACCGCGGCATGGTCGACGCGAAGGACGACGGCCACCGCCACCTCCTCGCCGAGCCGCTCGTGCGGGATCCCGAACACCGCCACTTCGTAGACGGCGGGGTGCTCGTAGAGGACGGCTTCGATCTCGGCGCAGTAGACGTTCTCGCCGGCCCGTAACACCATGTCCTTGGCGCGGTCGACCACATAGACGAAACCCTCGTCGTCGAGGCGGCCGAGGTCGCCGGTACGCAGCCACCCGTCGTGGAACGTGGCGGCTGTGGCGTCGGGCTTGTTCCAATACCCCCGGATCAAGTTGGGACCTCGGAACTCGATCTCACCAACCTCGCCTGAGGGGACCACCTCGCCGTCGTCGGCCACAACCCGCACCTGCATGGTGGGGATCGTGCGGCCAGCACTCGTGGGTTTGCGGACGTAATCGTCGGCCAGATTCTGCGGGCCGTAGCCGTTGGTCTCCGTCATGCCGTAGCCGATTGACGGACGCCCCTTCGAGAAGCTGCTGTCGATGCGTTTCACCAACTCCGGCGGGGCGGGTGCACCACCGCCCCCGACGCTTACCAGGCTTGACGTGTCGCGCCGGGCGAAGTCCGGCGACTCGAGGAGGTCCCAACTCATGGTGGGCACGCCGACGAACGTGGTGACCTGCTCTCGCTCGATGAGTTCGAGAGCGCGTTCGGGATTCCACTTGCGCATCATCACGAGCTTGCTGCCGCCGAGCACGGCGCCGAGCATCACGGGAACCAGGCCGGTGACGTGGAACAGGGGCACCGTGAGGATGAAGCTCGTGGGGTTCGCCGGCACGGCGGGTTGAGTGAGCTGACCGTCGGGAAGCGCGGCGGCCGTCTTCAGGATGCCCTGCACAACCGAACGGCACCCGAACGACAGCAGGGCCGAGAGCACGGCATGGTGGCTCGATACCGCACCCTTGGGATCGCCGGTGGTACCGGAGGTGTAGAGAATCGTGGCGTCGGCATGGGGGTCGATAGGGACGTCCGGCATCGCGGCACCGCGCACAACCACGTCGTCCCAACGGTCGACCCCATCGGGAAGGGCCTCGCCGTCGTCGCGCACCGCAACAACATGGAGCGGCGCCCGGCGAGATTTCTCGGGATCGGCGTTCTCGGGATCGGCGTTCTGGTTCAGCAGGGGAGCAATGCGGGCGACCCGTTCGACGCCGGCGAACACCACGGTGCAACCGGAGTCGTGCAACCCGTAGGCGAGCTCGTCGGGGGTCCACCACCCGTTGAGGCATACCGCCACGCCGCCCACGGACGTGATCGCGGCGAAACTCACGATCCATTCCGGGAAGTTGCGCATGGCGATACCCACACGGTCGCCGGGGGACAGGCCGTACCGGTGCACGAGTGCGTAGGCGAGCGCGTCCACCTCGACCATCACCTCGGCAAAGGTGCGTCGGTCGTCTTCGTAGACCAGGAACACGCCCTCCCGGGTTCGCAACGAATCGAAGAGCGCTCGCAGCGACTTGGGCGCGTTGACGAACACGAATTGGTCCCGAGAGATGCCATCGGCGCCTGGTAAGGAGGCGGGTGCCAACTCGAACCGGCCTCCGGGGGCGGTGGCACTCGAAACGGCGTCCTCGAACGAAAGTGACATCGCTGTTCACCCTACGTTCGTGCCGGTGAACCCCCCAACCGCGGTGTTCTCCTGACGGGTCGTCAGGGCTGGGCATGACGTAACAGCACTCGCGTAGCCTGCGCGGGTGACTCTCACCGCAGCCGCCACCCCCCACAGCACCCCCTACAGCGCCCCCCACAGCACCCCGACCGAAGCGGCGGAGTCGGCCGCCGAACTCCTCGTCAACCAGCAGATCGACACGCTCCTCAGCGAGTTCGATGCCCGTACTTCCGACGTCACGGAGTTCCGGGGCCGTCAGTTCGACCTCGGTCTCGGGTGGGTGCACTTTCCTGAGGGGAGCGGCGGGCTGTCGGTCTCGCCCAAGTTGCAACGCATCGTCGACAAACGCCTCCGCGAGGCCGGCGCCCGCACCCCGGAACACCGGGTGTTCTTCGGCCTGGCCATGGCCGGGCCCACCATCGTCACCCACGGTGATGAGGCATTGAAGGGCCGGATGCTGCGCCCGATGTTCACAGGCGAAGACGCGTGGTGTCAGCTGTTCAGCGAGCCTGGCGCCGGTTCCGACCTTGCCGGTTTGGCGTGCAAGGCCGTTCGTGACGGTGACGAATGGGTGATCACCGGGCAGAAGGTCTGGAACACGCTCGCCCACATCGCCGACCGCGGCATGCTCGTGGCACGAACCGATCCCGACACTCCCAAACACAAGGGCCTCACCTATTTCGGCATCGACATGCGCGCACCCGGCGTGGAGGTTCGGCCGCTCCGTCAAATGACCGGCGAGGCCGAGTTCAATGAGGTGTATCTCACGGAGGTGCGGGTGCCCGACGCCGACCGCATCGGCGATGTGGGCGACGGTTGGCGGGTGTCGATGACCACGTTGATGAACGAGCGCACCACCATCGGCGGAGGGAGCGGACCGCCGGTCCGTGGCTCCGGTGCGATCGGTGAGGCCGTGCGCATCTGGCGGGAGGAATGTGGCAACAAGAACCCGGCGGCCAAGGATCTCCTCATGCGCACCTGGGTCGAGGCCGAGGTGCTGCGTCTCACCAACATCCGCGCCAGCCAAGGGCGGCGGGTCGGAAACCCCGGTCCGGAAGGCTCGATCGCCAAGCTCATGTTCGCCGAGGTGAACATGCGCATCTACGAGGTGTGCGTCGAACTGCTCGGCGCCGATGCGCTCATCGGCTACGACTTCACCGACCGCCGCACCGAGCAGCTCGGCCTGGTGGGTCCCCCCGGTTCGAGTCGCAAGATGTTCCTCCGGAGCCGAGCCAACTCCATCGAGGGTGGCACGTCGGAGATCCAACGCAACATCCTCGGTGAGCGCGTGCTCGGGCTTCCCGGCGAGCCCCGGCTCGACAAGGACCTTCCCTGGACCCAGGTCCCGCGCTCCTGACCCGAATGCCGGCGACCAGCCGGCGACGGGCGTTCACGACGGTGCCGTGAACGCCTCGAGTTCGATGGTGACGAGCTTGTCGACCTTCACCAGAAGCAGGCTCGGCGGCTGCACGTCGAACTGTGTGACATCGATGGTGGTGGTTCCCGTGAGCCCGATCACGCCATCTCGTTCGTCCACCCGGAG
>Ga0105047_10009496_pt1 | contig 16009 bp, 15 predicted proteins | sample MAT04_FD_78384 | JGI IMG/M metagenome (GOLD analysis project Ga0105047, IMG submission 78384) | Freshwater microbial communities from Lake Fryxell liftoff mats and glacier meltwater in Antarctica - MAT-04 (megahit assembly) | ecosystem: Environmental > Aquatic > Freshwater > Ice > Liftoff...
ATCGGGTTGACCAAATCGATCGCGGCAGATTTCATCGGCAAGGGCATTCGGGCCAATGCGATCTGTCCGGGCACGGTGGAAAGCCCCTCGCTGGACCAGCGGCTGCGCGATACCGGCGACTATGAGGGTGCCAAAAAGGCGTTCATCGCTCGCCAGCCGATCGGACGGATCGGCAAGGCGGAAGAGATTGCGGCGCTGGTGACCTACCTTGCATCGGACGAATCAAGCTATACCACCGGGGTCGCACATGTGATCGACGGCGGCTGGGTGAATATCTGAGGAGATTGAGATGAAACTTCTGCGTCATGGGCTTCGCGGGGCCGAAAAGCCTGGTTTGCTGCACACCGACGGCACCATCCGCGATCTGACGGGTCTGGTGCCCGATATCGGCGGGGCGGTTATTTCGGACACCGGGCTCGCCATGCTGCGCGCGCTCGACGCAGGCAAGCTGCCTGTGGTGGATGCGGGTACGCGGCTTGGGGCCTGCGTTGCCGGGACGGGCAAGTTCATCTGCATCGGGCTGAACTATGCCGACCACGCGGCGGAATCGGGTATGGCGGTGCCGCCAGAGCCGGTGATCTTCATGAAGGCGACCTCGGCGATCTGCGGGCCGACCGATCCGATCATCATCCCCCGCACCTCGGTCAAGACCGACTGGGAGGTGGAACTTGCGGTCATCATCGGCAAGAAGGCGAAGTATGTATCCGAGGCGGATGCGATGGACCATGTCGCTGGCTTTGCCGTCAGCCATGACGTCAGCGAGCGGGCGTTCCAGACCGAGCGGTCGGGGCAGTGGACGAAGGGCAAATCCTGCGACAACTTCGGGCAGCTTGGGCCTTGGCTGGTGACGCGCGACGAGGTGGCCGACCCGCAAAGCTTGCCGATGTGGCTGACGCTGAATGGGCAGGTCATGCAGAACGGGTCGACAAGGACGATGGTTTACGGCGTCAAGTTCCTGGTCAGCTATCTGTCGCAATTCATGTCGCTGCACCCGGGGGATGTGATCTCGACCGGGACGCCTCCCGGCGTTGGCATGGGTATGAAGCCGCAACGGTTCCTGAAGGCGGGCGAGGTCGTGGAGTTGGGGATCGAAGGCTTGGGGCAACAGCGGCAGGACGTGATCGCGGATTGATTTCTTGCGCGGACCGGACGTGTCCTCGCGTGGGCACGAATCTGGTCCAATGAAATCAAGGGGTTGGCGGCGCGCATTTGCGAAGCCGTAGGATGGGTGTTTCACCCATCTTCGGGGCGGTGGGCAAAGTAAAGATGGGTCAATCTTCCATCCTACCGGAAGATATTCTGCCACCATTCGAGCTTGCGATAGGTCGGGATCGCTGCCAGCCAGTTTGAATCTGCCGCCGCCCGGTTGCGCCCATACCGGCGGGCTATGGCAAATGACTGCCAAATCAGTGGCCAAAGCAGCCGTTTTGACGGCACAAACCGCTGGTGATAACTGCGCATGCCGTTGGTCTGCACGTAAGGCCGGCCGGCGATGTTCAGGGGCGTCGCATCCGCATCCATCACCACTGTCTCGCGTCCCGGGAACGGCCAAAGCCCGGTCCGCAGCAGGGCCAGCGTCATGTGGCCGACCAAAGCCGCCATCTGTTCCGGTCGCTTCGGTCCGGGCGGCGCGGCCGGGCGGCTCGCCCAGCCCGGCCCAAGGCGTTCGGGCGCGTCCGGCCTGGCGGCGGCCATCACCTCGGCATGCAAAGCCTCGGGGTCGGCGAAGACCCGCTCGGGCCCGGCCAGATAGTCCTGCACCGCCATCAGCCGCAGCCGGGCGGAGGGGTAGTTGTGCGTCAGGGCTGCCATGGCGATCAGGCCGGCGACATGGGCCAGGGAAAGCTGGCGGACCTTCTCGGGATGGGTCGCGCCGAAAATCAGCCGGTTGCGCAAATCGTAATAGTCCTGCCACGAGGTTGGCTTGGCATAGAACGGCTCGTGCCAGACGCCGATGCCGGGCAGGGTGACTGTGGCGCATCCCGCTTCGGAAAGGCGCTGGCCGTATTCGAAATCATCGCCGCGAATAAAGACGGAGGCAGGAAGGCCGACCTTTCGCACCATTTGAAGCGGCACGATGCAGAACCACCAGGCATTGTAATCGGTGCGGACCCGCGCGTTGAAATGCCAAAGCTCGCGAGGATCGCCAAGGTCTACATTGTGACAATAGGGCTCGATCCGGTTGGCCTTGCCGAGCCAGGCTCCCGCCTCATGCACGACCGTAGGGCGCAGGGCGTCAAACATCGCGGCACCGATCGCCACATCTTCCTGCGCGAAGTCGAGAAAGCGAAGGGCGCGCTGGATCATGCGCGCGTCGAGGGTGATGTCGTCGTCCATCAGCAGATGATGACTGGCGGGCACGTCCTCTGCCATCTCTTGCATCATGGAGCGGGTGAAGCCGCCGCAGCCGCCAAGATTGCGCTGCTGCGTCAGGCGAATCTTCGGATGCTGGCACAGGGTCTGCAAGGCGGAAGACGCAAAAGCAGGGCCCTGGTTGACCACATGAATCCGCAGAAGACTTGGCATCGTTTCGGCCAAGGCGGTCAGACTGGTCAGGGTGCGGGTTAGGTGGGTTTCCTGATTGAAGGTGCAAAGCCCGATTGACAGGGTGGTCTGCCGGACGGGGGATTGATCGGTGCGCCAGTCCAGCGCGAGAAGGCGGCAAGATGTTAGGGCCTTCACCTCGACAAAAAGCCGGTTCGCGCCATTGGTGCCGGGGGGTTCAAGCTGGGGCGCCAGGGTTACGGTGGTGCCGTCGCCTAACACCTCTGCCTTCAGCACAAGCGTCACGCCACGGCCCGCGTCTTGCAGGATGCGCACCTCTGCCCGGCCGGACAGGCGGATCGACAAAGTCACATGGGCGAGGCCCGCGACCGAATGCCACCAGGCGAAGTAGAAGGAACCGAAGGCGGTGTCGGTTGACAGCACCGCCCCGCGCGCCAGTCGCATGGCCTGATCCGGGGCGGTGGCGGGTTGCATGCGGACATACAGTTGCGGCGGCAGGCCAGCCAGCGGTCGCAGCAAGGCTTGCAGCAAGTACGGATCAGGGGAACGGTCCGGCGCGGGCATGGGCAAAGGATCAGACCCAGGCCGGGGGGGCATGACGGGAACGCAGCTTCACGACAGCTCTGCCGCGCGGTTGACGATTTCAGCGTGAGGCCGTGACCGGCTTCCGGCCAGCGCATCCTTCAAGGCAAGGCGATACATCGAAAGATAGGCAGCTCGCCTGGGGCCCGCCTCGCGCGCGCGGCGCCGCCATTTCACCGCTGCCAACAGAAAGACCGGCCAGAACAGCACCGGGCCTGCCGCAAGGCGGTAGGCCATCAGGCTGTTGCGGTAGTTATAATAGACCTTCCACATCGGCCGGTAGATGTCGCCGCTGCGGGTTTGATAGGTGGAGCAGTCGTGCTCGAAGCCGATTTCCGGCAAGAACCCGATCCGGCCCCCCCTTTGGGTCAGGCGCAGGGTATAGATCACGTCGTCGGCGTAGATGAACAGCCCGCCATCCGGCAGGCCGCCGCGCTGCAAGCCACTGCGCGACAAGAAGAAGCCCACGAACGAGGTCGCGTCGATCGGATGCGCGTCGGCCCCAGGTGTGGACCAATAGGCGGCGTCCGGGACATGGTACCCAAGGCGCCCGCCGCCGCGCAGCAGGGTCCGGACGAAGTCGCCCACATGCCAGAAAGGATTGCGTGACGGGCGGTTCATGTCGCAGATGCGGCCATCGGGATAGAAGACGCCGCCCGCGATGGCATCATAGCCCTGGCGCCCGATTTCGGCGGCGCGGTCGCGGAAGGTCTGGACCGCGCCGGGAAGCGGGCGCGCATCGTCGTCCATCAGCACGGTCCAGTCCGGGTCGAGCTGGTCTTGGACGTACCGCAACCCCTGTTCGAAGCCACCGGCGCCGCCATTGTTGCGCGCGGCGGTCACCACCCGCAGGCGCGGATCCCCTTCGGCGGCCAGCCAGGCCCCGGTGCCATCAGTGGAGGCATTGTTTACCACCACCAGATAATCCACCGGCTCTGCCAGCAGGCGCTGAATGGTGTGGCGCAGCTGGTCAAGGCGATTGTGCGTGACGACCAGAGCGGCGACGCTTGGCTGACCGATCTGCGCGCCCGGCACAACCAACAGGGCAGGCCGGGCCGGGATCTCGCCAAAGTTGCGCACCACTGTCATAGCACGGACCTCGCGAACGGCGGGACAGGCTGCCCCGCCGCGGTCCGGTTCAGGAACAGCCGGCCAGCGTCCAGCGCCTCACGGATGGTCACGTCCATGTCGAGATAGCGATAGGTGCCAAGGCGGCCCACGAAAGTCACGCCAGTTTCGGCCTCTGCCCGCTCGACATAGGCGGAGAGAAGCTTTTGTTCCTCGACCAGGCGGATCGGGTAGTAGGGCATATCCTCAGGCCCGCAAGCGCGCGCAAATTCCCGGTACAGGACCGAGCCGTCATGGCTTTCCCACGGCGCAAAATGCTTGTGTTCTGTAATACGCGTCCAGGGCACATCGACCTCGCCGAAATTCATCACGGCACAGCCTTGATAGTCACCTTGATAACGGAACCGTTCAAAGTCCAGCGTCCGATAGCCCAGACGCCCGATATCATAGCCAAACCAGCCATCCAGCGGGCCAGAATAGAAGACATGGTCAAAACCGCCACGTGCCGAAGGGTCAAAGCGATGGTTCAGATGCACCTTCAGACGCGGGTGGGCCAGAACCGATTCGACTAGCGCAGTGTAGCCCTCTGCCGGAATGCCCTGAAAGCGGTGGGCGAAATAATTGTCGTCGTAGTTGAACCGGACCGGGAGGCGCTTCAGGATCGAGGCGGGCAGGGCGCTTGGCTCGCGCCCCCATTGCTTTTGCGTGTAACCTTTGAAGAACGCTTCATAAAGCTCGCGCCCCAGAAAGCGCAGGGCTTGATCTTCGAAGCTTTTGGGATCGGTGATCGTGTGGTCGGCCTTCTGGTCGATCAAGGCCCGCGCTTGGTCCGGGTTTAGCGTCAGGCCGTAAAACTGGTTGATCGTGTGCAGGTTGATGGGGAGGGCATAGACGCGGTCACCGGAGACGGTTTTGACCCGGTTGCGATAGGGCATGAACTTGGCATGGGCGTTCACATAGTCCCAAACCTCGACATCATCGGTGTGGAAAATATGCGGCCCATAGGTGTGGACCATGACACCAGTCTCAGGGTCGCGGGCGGTGTGGCAATTGCCGGCAACATGGGAACGGGCGTCGATCACGGTCACATCATGGTCGGCCTCGGCCAGCATTCGGCCGATCACGGCACCGGACAGACCGGCCCCGACCATGAGTATGCGCAAGCTCATTTCCATCCTTTCGTGTTGTCAGGCCAAAGGTGCGAGGCCAACTTATGTGTCAACACTGAACAGCGTCGCTTTTGCTGGTGACCAAATGCGCTGCCGAGTTCAAGAAAAATGCGGCTCCTTTGCCCAAAAATAGAGCAGTTCTGCGGGGGCTTTGACTGAAAACCACAAGTTGAACCAAATTTTGCCTAACCCGGCAAAGGGATCGAAGCACAAGACAGCCGCTTGGTAAAGACACGGCCGGTCTTTCCGCGATCATTCTGGCAGCGCGGTGGGGCGCGGGCCGCCGTATGCCCAATCCAGAAGCTCAGCCGTATGCAGGACCGGCAGGCCAGAATGCGCCGCGATCTGGGTCAGGCAGCCGATGTTGCCCGCAGCCACCACATCGGCCCCGGTCCGGATCAGATTCGCGGCCTTGCGCTGGCCAAGCTGCCCCGCGATCTTCGGCTGAAGCAGGTTGTAAGTGCCCGCCGAACCGCAGCAGAGATGGCTTTCGGCGGGCTCTACCAAGATGAAACCTGCGGCTTTCAAAAGGGCTTTGGGCGCGGCAGTGACCTTCTGGCCGTGTTGCAGCGAACAGGCGGCGTGGTAGGCCACTTTCAGCGGCGGCAGGGTTTGGGGCGCGGGAAATGTCAGGCGCGCGAGGTATTCAGTGATGTCGAAGGTCTGGCGTGCGACCTGGGCGGCCTGGGTCCGCAAAGGGTCGTCCGCGAACAGATGGCCCCAATCCTTGACCGAGGTGCCACAGCCAGAGGTGGTGGTCAGGATCGCCTCGGCCCCGGCATCCAGATGGGCGGACCACAGGCCGATATTGTGGCGGGCAAGGGCTTTGGCCTGACCGGTGCGGCCCATGTGTTGGGGCAAGGCGCCGCAGCAGCCCTCTTGCGGGACGGTGACGACCTGCACACCGACGCGCGCCAGAAGGCGGATGGTGGCGGCGTTGATGCCGGGATCCAGCACCGATTGGGCGCAGCCTTGCAGGAGGATGACTTTGCGTTTGGCGTCGGGCGACGGCGTGGGGCTTTGGGGCCGAGGCAGGCTTTGCGGGCTGAAGCGCAGCATCGCGGCAAGGGGTGAGGCTTGCGGCAGCAGCTTGGCGAAGGGTCTGGCGATGCGGGCGGCGACGAGCGCAAGGCGGAAGGCGGCGGGGCGGGTCAGGATCGCCGCTAGCGCGGCGCGCAGCAGCCGATCGGCGAGCGGGCGCTTGTAGGTCGCCTCGACATGCGCGCGGGCGGTCTCCAGAAGGTGGGCATAGTCCACGCCCGAGGGGCAGGTGGTGGTGCAGGCGAGGCAGCCGAGGCAGCGGTCAAGGTGCAGGGCGGTCTGCGCATCGGCGGGGCGGCCCTGTTCGAACATGTCCTTGATCAGCGCAATGCGTCCGCGCGGGCTGTCGAGTTCATTGCCGAGCGTCACGTAAGTCGGGCAGGTCGCCGTGCAGAACCCGCAGTGAACGCAGGTGCGCAGGATCGATTCCGCCTCGGCCATGCCGGGCTCTGCCAGTCGATCCGGGGTGAAGTGCGTTTGCATCTTTAGTCCATCCGCCCGGGGTTCAGGATGCCCTCGGGGTCGAATGCGGCTTTGACACGGGCGGTCAGGGCCGCAAGGGCGGGCTCTTGCGGCTGGAAACATGGGGTGGCGCGGCGCGTTGCGTCATCCGAACGGATCAGGGTGGCATGGCCGCCGCCGTGCCGGGCGAGAAGCTCGCGCAAGCGGAGGCTCATGGGTTCGGGAAGGAGAAGCCAGATCAGGCCGCCCTGCCAGTCGAGCACGGCCTCCGCCGGAGCCTCCGCGCTGATGGCTGCAACCAGAGCCAGACCTTGGGTCGGGGCGCAGGACACGCGCCAGATCACGCCGGGCTGGCTTGCCAGCGCAGAGCCATCGCGGATCGCCGTCCAGGTCGCGCGAGAGGTGGCTTGGTCCAGCATTTCAACGTGGCCGGGCGCGAGGGCCTTCAACAGGTCGGCGCGGTAGGCGACGGAGGCGGCAATCCCCTCTAGCCGAAGAAGCGAGCGGCCATTCGCAAAGGCGGCACCGCTGACTTCAGCCGGGGAGCCCATGGCGGCAGCCAGAAATGCCGTTGCCTGCGTGTCCGTGAGGCCAGGGACCGCTAAAGTGGCTTCTGTCTCGGGGCGGGGCAGGGTCTTGAAGGTCACTTCGGTCAGCACGGCCAGGGTTCCCCAAGACCCGGCCATCAGCTTGGACAGATCAAACCCGGTGACGTTTTTCACCACTTTGCCCCCGGCCTTGAACGCTTCCCCCCGGCCCGAGACGGCTTGGAAGCCGAGCACATGATCGCGAACCGACCCGGCCTGGATGCGGCGCGGTCCGGCGAGTCCAGCGGCCAGCATGCCGCCAAGGGTTTGGTCCTGGGTGCCCAGCAGCGCGTTGGGGTGGAAGGGTTCGAAGGCGAAGTGCTGGTTTGCCTCGGCAAGCGCCGCCTCGATGTGGGACAGAGGCGTTCCCGCGCGGGCGGTCAGGACCAGTTCTGCGGGATCATAGGACAGGATGCCTGTCAAACCGCTGAGGTCCAGAAGGTCGCCGTCCACAGCTTTGCCGATGGTGCGTTTGGAGCCGAGGCCGAGAATTTCAAGCCGCCGGCTTTCCGCCAGCGCCGTCTGGACGGCATCGACCACTTGCGCGTCTGTGTCGGGGCAAAAGCGCGTCATCAGAACCTCGGCAAGTCGGGGAAGGGCAACGCGCCGTGGTGAATGTGCATGCGGCCGAGTTCGGAGCAGCGGCAAAGCTCGGGGTAGACCTTGCCAGGATTCAACAAATGCCCCTCGTCAAAGGCGCATTTCAGCCGGACTTGCTGGTCCAGATCGACCTTTTCGAACATCACCGGCATCAGGTCGCGTTTTTCGATGCCCACCCCATGCTCGCCGGTCAGGACCCCGCCGACCGCGACGCAGAGGCGCAGGATGTCGGCACCGAGGGCCTCGGCGGCGTCAAGCTCTCCGGGTTTGTTGGCGTCGTAAAGGATTAGCGGGTGCAGGTTGCCATCGCCTGCATGAAATACATTGGCGACGCGCAGGCCATAATGGGCGGAGAGTTCACGCATTCCAGACAGCACCTGCGACAGGGCTTTCCTAGGGATCGTGCCATCCATGCAGTAATAGTCAGGCGAGATGCGGCCCACGGCGGGGAAGGCGGCTTTGCGGCCAGCCCAGATCTGAGTGCGCTCCGCTTCAGTGGTTGAGACCCGCTCGTAGACAGCGCCGGTGGCATCAGCGATGGCGCGGCAGCGGGTCAGAAGCTCGTCAACCTCGACTTCGGGTCCATCGAGTTCGACGATCAGCAGGGCTTCGACGTCGAGGGGGTAGCCGACCTGCACGAAGGCTTCGGCAGCGTGGATGGCGGGGCGGTCCATCATCTCCATCCCCGCGGGGATGATCCCGGCACCGATGATCCGCGCGACGCAGTCGCCTGCTGCTTCGGAAGTCATGAAGCCGAACAGCACGGCGCGGGCAGTGGCGGGTTTGCGCAAGATGCGGACCGTGACTTCGGTGACGACGCCGAGAAGTCCCTCGGAGCCGGTGATGACGCCCAGAAGGTCCAGACCGCCAGCGTCCAGGTGTTTGCCGCCAAGGCGAAGCACCGTGCCGTCTATCAGTGCCAGTTCCACGCCCAGCACGTTGTTGGCGGTCAGGCCATATTTGAGGCAATGCACGCCGCCTGAATTCTCCGCGACATTGCCGCCAATAGAGCAGGCAATCTGGCTGGAAGGGTCAGGGGCGTAGTAAAAACCGCGATCCTCGACCGCGCGGGTCAGGCCGAGGTTGGTGACGCCGGGCTGCGCGGTGACAGTGCGGTTTTCATAGTCGATGTCGAGGATGCGAGTGAAGCGGGACATGACCAGCAGGACAGCGTCAGCAAGGGGCAGGGCGCCGCCGGAAAGGGAGGTGCCAGAGCCGCGCGGGACGACTTTGATGGCGTTGCGGTGGCAATAGGCAAGGACGCCAGCGACTTGCGCGACAGTTTCGGGCAGCACCACGACCAGCGGCATCTGGCGGTACGCGGTCAGCCCGTCGCTTTCGAACACCTTCATCGAGATCGGGTCCGAAACCACGCCTTCGCCGGGCACCAGGGCGCGCAGATCGGTCAGAATCTGTTGGCGCTGGGCTTCAGACACCGGGTTCGGAGGCGGTAGCGCGGTCATGATTGCGGGACCAGCGCGCTTAGGTCGGCCATTGTGTCAATGTCGATGAGGATGGCAGCGCCGGTGACGACAAGCTGGGTTTGTGGCAGTTGGCGTAGAAGCGCGCCCGCACCTTGATCTTCGGTCAAGGTCTGGATTTGCGCGAAGATTTTGGCGGGCAGGCAGGCCGGGGGTGTGATCCTGCTGCCGTCGGTTGCGGCGGCGGGTTCGGCCGCGCCGCGCGCCACGACGTCGGCGATCAGGGCAGATGTGACGCGGGGCATGTCGGCGAGGACGACCAGAACCCGGGCGGCATTCATGGCCTCGGCAACTGCAATCCCGGCCTTCAGACTTTCTGACTGCGGCTGGCCCGGGGCCACCAGCACCTTGCGAAAGTCGGGCAGCAACACCTCGACCGCCGGATCACTGACCACGGCCAGATAGATCTCTGCCGGTACCGCCCGCGCGGCATCGGCGGCATGGCGCAGCAGGGGCCGTCCCTCGACCTGGGCCAGCAGCTTGTTCTGAGGCCCGAAGCGGCGCGAGGCACCGGCAGCCAGAAGCAGGATCGCGGTTGGCATCTGTCTCTCCCTTCGGTTGATTTAGACATGCATTGCGGCGGGGGAAAGGGCTAGCGGCCCCTGAACTGGGCAGAGAGAGCTTTGGTGTCGATGGCGGGAACCGTCAGGCCACGCGGTTTGACTGCTTGGACGGGGTCTGCTGCAACGAGGGCGTTGATGATCGCCTCCTCGACCGCTTCGACGGCGGCGAGGTAAAGCGGGTCGATCACCTCGCCATTCAACTCTCGGCGGGTGATGATCGGGGCGTCATCGGATGGCATCAGGCCGGGGTCTGCCACCGAAAACGCCAAGAACAGATCGCCCGAGGAATTGCCGCCCGGCGTGCCGCCGCGCCCGACGCCAAGGGAGGCGCGGCGGGCGAGGGCTTGCAGATAGATCGGCGAGATCGGCGCGTCAGTGGCGACGAGGGTGATGATGGAGCCGAGGTCGGTCTTGCGGAAAGCGCCCTCGGGCATCAGCCGTCCGACCGGCTGGCCGAGGATGTTCAGCCAGGGTCTGCGCCCGTGGTTGGCCTGTACCAGAACGCCCAAGGTATAGGTTTGCCCCGCGATGGTGACGAGACGTGACGCGGTGCCGGTGCCGGCCTTGAACTCATAGGCGATCATGCCGTTGCCGCCGCCGACGGAACCTTCTGCCACTGGGCCAGCCTTCAGATCGGCCAACGCGGCCAAGGCATGTTCTGGCTGTACATGCATCGCGTTGATGTCGTTCAGAACGCCGTCGTAAGTTTCGGCCACCACCGGCATGCCCCAGGCCATGCCTTCGAAATGATCCGAATAGGTGTCGAGCATCCAGCGCGTTGCCCCGGTATGGCAGGCGCCGATGGCATGGGTGTTGGAAATCAGGATCGGGCCAAGGAAATAGCCGGCATGGTCGATCCAGTGGGTGCCGGTCATCTCGCCATTGCCGTTCAGCGAATAGAAACCAGCAGGCACGGGATGGGGCTGGCGCCCGGGGAAGGGCAGGACGGCGGTGACCCCGGTGCGCATGTCGCGGGCGGGATCGGTGAGGGTGCAAAAGCCGACCTGCAGGCCGGGCACATCGGTGATGGCGTTCAGGGGGCCGGTGCGGCCCGGGAAGGGCAAGCCAAGATCGCGGGCGCGGGGTTTGGGCATAGGCAGGACCTTTCAGCGGAAGCGGGCAAGAGCCTCAAGCGGGATCAGGGCGCCGGGGTGGCGGATGACTTCGGCGGCGAGGGCTTGGCCGGCGCGGACCGCCGTTGAGGCATCGGCTCTGCCAAGGCGGGCATTCAGATAGCCGGCGTTGAAGCTGTCACCCGCGCCGGTGGTGTCCCGGGCATCGGAAACGCTAGGGGCCGGAAGTTCGGTGATCTGGCCATTCGCTGCGACTAGGGTCGGCAGCGGGCCATTCTTCACCACAATGTCCCTTGCGCCCAGGCCAGCAAGGCGCCGGGCGGTGGCCAAAGGGCTGATATCGCCGTAAAGACTTGATTCATCGTCGAAACTCGGCAGGGAAATGTCGGCCAGCGCATAGGCATCCGCGAGGCTTCGGTCCAGTTCCGCCCGGTTCGGCCAAAGGCGCAGACGGATGTTGGGATCAAAGGCGATCTGGCCGCCGCGCCGTTGGAACTGCGCCAACACCTGCATCAGTCGGGCACGGGCCTCGGAGGACAGAATGGCGAGAGTGATGCCGGACAGATAGGCAAGCGTTGCCCCCTCCAGCGCGCTTTCCAGCCGGGCGGGATCGTCGGCAAGCCGCTTGGCGGCAGACTGGCCACGCCAATAGGTGAAGCTGCGCTCGGCCCCGGTCAGCGTGATCAAGTAAAGGCCCACGGTCGCATCGGGCAGGCGCGCGATATGGCCCGTGTCGATGCCATGGCTGCCGATGAACGCAAGCATCGCGTCCGACAAAGGATCGGTGCCGATGGCCGAGACGAAGCGGACGGGAGTGGTGGACAGCGCTTTCAGATACCAAGCGGTGTTGAACACATCGCCCGCGAAAGCCTGACGGAACAGACCCGCGCCGGTCGGGGCAAGTTCGACCATGCATTCGCCGATGCACGCGATGGTCATGGCCCCTCCTGGTGTTACGCCCGGTTTCGGGCTTTGGCGCAGTCAATCGCATGTTGGGCGCAAGGTCCAGAAGGGTCGGCGCGGAGGTGCTCAAAGCAAGAAGGCGGCCCAGAGACTGGACCGCCTTTTCAAAGATCTGTCGGTGCGGTTTTTTCGGCTTAAATTTACTCGGCGGCGCGCGTGTAATCGGTATTGCCCTTTTCGCCCGGCGTGTAGAAGGTGCTGAAATCCGGCGGGTTCAGGGGCGTGCCGTTCGCCAGGCGCGTCACCAGATCAGGGTTGGCGATGAAGGCGCGGCCGAAGCCGGCCAGATCGGTCTTGCCGCCATCCACCGCCGCTTGTGCCGAGGCCAGATCGAGGCTGCCGCCCGAAATCATCGTGCGCGGCCAGGCCTTGCGCAGTTCGGCCCGGAAGGCTTCCGGGATCGGCGGATTGCCCATGACGACGTGATCGGCGATGTGGACATAGGCTAGACCGGCGGCGGCAGGCGCTGGACGCGGCGGGGATGCGTGAGACCAAGCTTGTCGTCTTCCAAAGCGACACCGGCGGCGTGCGCGACAAGATGCTTTCCGGCGAGGCAGTGGTCGCGGGTGATCTTCCAGCCGACAACCGCCCGTACCGGGGCGGCAAGGGCACGCTGTATGAGGGTGGAACGCGGGTGGTTGGTCTGGTGAACAGGCCCGGGCAGATTCCTGAGGGAGAGGTGAAAGGCATGGTCCATGTCTCTGAGATGTATCCCACGCTGGCGGGCCTTGCCGGGGCGGCGCTCGGCAAGAACAAGCCGCTGGACGGGTTTGATGTCTGGGGCGCGATTGCCAAAGGCGAAGCCTCGCCCCGGACCGAGGTGATCTACAACGTCGATCCTTTCGGCGGCGAGGTGCGCGAAGACGACATGAAGCTGCTATGGACCGCCGCGCTGCCCGAGCGAGTGGAGTTGTTCGACCTGTCCCTTGATCCGGGCGAGGCGATGAATCTGGCCGAGGCGAACCTCGGGTTGGTCAAGAAGCTGCAAGACCGGATCGAGGTTTTGGCCAGCGAAATGCCCCCCCCCTACTGTTCTCGTGGCTGCGATCAAAGCGACCTATGGCTCGGCCCCGATTGTGGCGGACCCATCGACACTGGTCTCGCAGGGGCAGGACTGAAGCGCGCTCTGGCCAGTCGTTCGTCGCAGCGCTAGTCTGCCGCCAGATCCGTTCCCCCTGTGCCCTAGCCAAGGTTTGACCATGAGACCGATTGCACCAGACGACCGCCGCATTGCCAATATCCACCAGGCTGCCTTCAAGCCCTTCGTCTATCCTGACGGGGTCGCGCTTGGGGATTGCGTGCTGCAACTGGACGACGGGCTGCCCATCGGCATCGGGTTTCACGTCTACCGGATGCCCGCCGGCATGACGACGCGCGGGCACCGGCACAACGGGCACGAACAGTTCCTGATCCTTGAGGGCGAATTGCACGAAAGCGACGGCACCGTGCTGCGCGCGGGCGATCTGGTGTTCTACCGCGACGGGACCGAGCACAATTCCTTCACGCCGCACGGCTGTCTGCTGGCGGTGCATATCGCCGGTCCGGAATTCGAAGTGGCGTGAGACAAAACAAAACGGGGACGGCGCTAAGCCATCCCCGTTCCAATCCTCAGGCCGTTGCCGGCCGAAGCTTATGCCAGCGCGAGATTGATCGCCGATTCGCGACCGTTGCGGTCACGCTCGATGTCGAAGGTCACGGCTTGGCCGTCCTTCAGTTGCTGGATGCCAGCGCGTTCCAGCGCCGAGATGTGAACGAAAACGTCCTTCGAGCCGGTCGAGGGGGCGATGAAGCCGAAACCCTTGGTGGCGTTGAACCATTTCACGTTGCCGGTGGCCATCGTGATAACTCCTGTTTCTCATATTCCGCCCACGGGATGTGGCGGCGTGGCTCAGTCTTTGAAGAACGCGTCTGAAGCCGTTAGGAGACAGAAGGTCGAAAGAGATTAGCCGGGGTCAGATGGCACCAAATGCAGGAAAATGCAATAGGCAGGGTGTGAATTGTCACCCGCTCAGGCGTTTCTTTGCTGCATTTGTGGCTTTGAACGGTCGCGGCCCAGCGCTCCAGCGGTTGCGAGGCTGATAAGGATCAGCGGCAGCGACAGACCAAAGGCCATGCGGATGCCAAAGCTGTGGGCCACAAAGCCCAGAAGCGGCGGACCCAGAAGGAACATCACGAAGGAAAACTGCGCCAAAGCCGCGATGTTCAGGGCCGAGGAGCGATCCTGCCGCCGCGCTGCCGCCGACATGGCCAGCGGGAAGATCGCAGAGGTGCCAAGGCCCATGGCGGCGAACCCGGCCAGCGACAGCAGCGGATACGGCGAGAACACGACGACAAGGCAGCCGATTCCCATGATGACGAACAGGATCCGCGCCAGCGTCGCGGGCGAGGTTCGTTCCACCACACCATCGGCGAAGAACCGCATCGCGCCCTGGGTGATGGCAAAACTGGACACCGCTATGCCCTGCCAGAACTTGTCCGAGGCGAAAGCGTCGCGCATGTAGATCGCCGACCAGTCAACGCTGGCGCCCTCCAGCAGCATGGCCGGCATGGTGACGACGACAAGCAGAAGGATGCCCCAGGTCGGGACGGAGAAATGCGGCGTTTCTTCCGCGCCTTCGACATGGCGGGGCGGCGACGGGACATAGCCGCGCATTGCCAGAAAGCTTGCCAGTGCCACCAGCGGCACGGCCAGCGCAAGGTGCAGTTGCGGCGATATGCCCAGCGCGGCCAGTTGTGCACCGAACAGACCGGCGGTGAAAAAGCCGATGCTCCAGAACGCGTGAGAGCGGTTCATGATGCGGCGACCGATCATGTGTTCCGTGCGGTCGGCTTCGGCGTTCAGCATGATCTCGATACAGCCGATCGTGACGCCAACCGGCACAAGCAGGGCGAACAGCACGGTCGGCGACGGCGCGTGAACGGCAATGGCATAAAGTGCGGCCAGCAGCGGAAGGGCAAGCGGCAGGACGCGGTGGAACCCCAAACGCTCCAGCGTGCGGGTCGCAAAGGTCAGCGACAACAGCGTGCCGAGGGGCGCGCCGATCAGCCCAAGGCCAAGCGCAGTGGTGGTCACGCCCATGCCGGTCTGCACATCGGCCAGGCGCGGGAAGATGTTCCCCATGGCAAAGGAATAGACCGCAAAGCCGGCATAGACCCGGTGCGCTGGGGATAGGGAAACGGTCATTGGAAGCGTCCTGTCTGGCATGGCAGTCCTAGCGCACTGATCTTTGGCCGCAAGGCGGAAGGAAGAAGTTTCATGTGGGTAAGAAAATTTGACACTCAGAATAGGGTGCGACTAGGCTTGGCGAAAGGGCTGGAATCGGGCCGGGCCAAGGGGAGATGTCAATGACCAAACGTGTGGCGGTGATCGGTGCGGGGCCTTCGGGTCTGGCCCAACTGCGGGCTTTCCAATCGGCGCGCGAAAAGGGGGCAGATATCCCCGAGGTGGTGTGTTTTGAAAAGCAAGGCAACTGGGGCGGTCTTTGGAACTACACCTGGCGCACCGGACTGGATGAATATGGCGAGCCGGTGCATTCGTCGATGTATCGCTACCTCTGGTCGAACGGGCCCAAGGAAGGGCTGGAATTCGCGGACTACTCGTTCGAGGAGCATTTCGGCAAGCAGATCGCCAGCTATCCGCCGCGGGCGGTGCTGTTCGACTATATCGAGGGGCGGGTGAACAAGGCCGGGGTGCGGCCGTGGATACGCTTCCACCATACGGTCCGGTTCGTGAAGTATGATGCGGCGACGGGCAAGTTCACCCTGACCGCGCATGATCTGGAAACCGACCGGATGTATGAAGAGGTGTTTGACAACGTCATCGTAGCTTCGGGCCATTTCTCGACCCCGAACGTGCCGGAGTATCCCGGCTTTTCCCGGTTCAGCGGACGCGTCCTGCACGCCCATGACTTCCGC
>Ga0105047_10009498_pt1 | contig 16004 bp, 14 predicted proteins | sample MAT04_FD_78384 | JGI IMG/M metagenome (GOLD analysis project Ga0105047, IMG submission 78384) | Freshwater microbial communities from Lake Fryxell liftoff mats and glacier meltwater in Antarctica - MAT-04 (megahit assembly) | ecosystem: Environmental > Aquatic > Freshwater > Ice > Liftoff...
GCTCACGAGAATGACCACGGCAAGCCAGCGTCCGCTCCCAACCCGAGCGCCTCCGTTCGAGCGATTCCAGAACGCGAGGCCGACGCCTAAGAGCAGCACTGCACACCCGAGGGACAAGACAAGTACCGCAGCATCCGACATGGGGAGAACGTAGCATCAATGGTGGAGGCGGATGTCGGGCAACCCAGCGCCATCCGCCATCCGGGCGATAATGTCGGCACCGGACCCGCGAATGCGGCGGCCCTCCGGTGGCGGGGACGGATGCCAAGACCTGGGCGTGAGCAAGGTGAATTAACTGTGCAACCGCCAGCCTTAGTCGCAGGCATGGCCGTGACAGTCCCGGCCGTATAACCCAGAGCGCGACCTGGTGGCGGGCTGAACTGCTTTGTAAGGACAAGCAAGCAACCACGGTAATTGGGACGAGCCAGCCGGTCCAGCCGAGGATGGTGGCTTGGAGGGGGGCGATCGTCTCGCCCGCTTCTGAATCGAGCGGACCTACCACCGCCGGCGGCGGCAACGCCGCCTCGGCAAGCTCACCCCGATCGAGTTTGAGACAATAAACACGGCCCTCAAAGCCGCCTGAAACCACTAACCCCTTGAGTCAACCGAACTCGGGGCAGTCCCAACCACGGGACGCAACCCGTGGCGTGGGAGCGTTGCTGGTCCGGCGCTGGCAGCGATGAGCTCACCAGGAGGCATGAGCCCGTTGGTCCGTTGTCCGCCAATCACCTCTTCAATCACCACCTGTGGTGACGCCGTGTCACCACCCCAAACCATATCCTCGCTGTGATCTCAGCATCCGCTGGGCAGTAAATCTAGAGAAGGCAGCCCCAATGCTCTCGATGGCCAGTCTTAGGAATACGAATACAACCGGCTCGTGTCCAGACTGCAAGGGTCGAGTTGAAGGCCCAGAGGAAGATCGACCCTATTCGTGGTGTGAGCCATGCGGCGTCGGCTGGGTGCTTGGCTAGGTCCTACCGCAATCTCGGCGAAGCGAACCAATGGCGGAGTCGATTGAGACCTCATAGTCAAATCGCGGCCCCCAATGGCGGACCTGAGCTGTGCAGACGAGCACGGCGGGTAGGCCCGGTCTCGGACTCGAGCCAGCGGACGGAGCCTCGCCGCAGCCGAGGCGACCTCAGCGCGATATGGGCGCTGGCCGCTGGGGTACTCGCTCTGGTCAGAGCAGCAGAAACCACGCACCAGCCGCCACCCCTCGGGCGGGGGAACCGCAGTCGGGCCTTAGCGGCCTGATTGCGGACAGGGAACAATGGCGATCTCTGCGCTACCAATCGGCAAGCGCCCCAACACTGAACGCAATGGGAACGATATGAACGAGATAAACCCCTGGCCCGGCGGGCTGGACGACCCAGCTCGGTACGAAATCCGAATTGATGGCCATATCGATTCTGAGTGGGCCGACGGGTTCGAAGGCATGAGCGTCACCCCCCAGACCGATGGAACGACACTCCTTTCCGGTCTAGTAGTCGATCAGGCGGCACTGCACGGACTGGTCAGAAAGGTCGGGGGCCTGGGGATGACGCTGGTATCGATCAACGTCGTCCGGACTGATGACAATGAGTAGTGGAGGTGGGGCGCTGCCCCACCCTCACGGTGAGCTGGACAGCATGACCGAAACTACTTCGGACAGCACCGTTCTGCACCTAAGAGGCATTACACGCACCTACAAGTCAGGCACATCCATCCTCACGGCACTCGACCACGTCACGATCGGTTGCCGTCGAGGTTCGTGGACAGCCATCATGGGGCCATCGGGGTCGGGCAAGTCCACCCTTCTGAACTGCGCTGCGGGGCTGGACGCGCCGGATTCAGGACAGATCTTCCTCGACGGCCACGACATCGCGAGCCTCAGCGACGACGTGCTAACCCGGATGCGGCGCACCGAGATCGGTTTCATCTTTCAGCAGTTCAATCTTGTTGCCGCTCTGAGCGCACTGCAGAACGTCGCCCTGCCGCTACGTTTGGCCGGACGCAAAGACGCCGACAGCTCCGCGACCAAGGCCCTCATCTCCCTCGGCTTGGGTGAGCACACCCGCCACAAACCACGCGAACTGTCCGGCGGGCAGCAACAACGCGTCGCCATCGCCCGTGCCGTGGCAACCCGGCCGAGCATCTTGTTCGCCGACGAGCCCACCGGAGCCCTCGACAGTACCTCCGCGGCCACCGTACTTGACCTCCTTCGCACCCTTGTTGATGCGCACGCCCAGACGATCCTCATGGTCACCCACGATCCGACCGCCGCCGCCCGCGCCGACCACGTGGCGTTCCTGCGCGATGGACGCCTCGTCACAACGCTGAACGGCGCCGACGCAAACCAGATCGCCGCCACGCTCACCGAGCTGGAGACGCGAGCCGGTACGGAAGGGCAGTGATGATCCGCCTGGCTGTGCGCACCTTTGCCGACCGCTGGCAGCTCTTCGTCGGCACCGTCCTGGCCGTGACCGTCGGGGTCGCCATCGTCCACGCCGGGATGACGATCATCCTCGGCGTCCAGAACGCTGAAGCACCCAACAGTCTGACCCCCGAACAAGCGGACGCATTCCACCACGCCGCCAGCGACGCCAGCACCCTGACCGGAATCACGTTGATCCTCGGAGCGTTCCTGACGATCTTCGTGGTCGGCTCGACATTCAGCTTCGCCGTCGACCAACGCCGAGGGGACCTCGCCATCCTCAGACTCGGCGGCGTCACCACCCACCAAATCCGCAGACTCCTGCTCGGCGAAGCCCTCCTCGCCGCGCTACTGGGCACCTTGGCCGGCACCCTTCTCGGAATAGTCCTCACCCCCGTGCAACGAATCCTCTTGTCTCGGCTGGGCACCTTCCCCGACGGCCTCGCCACCCCCATCCAGCCCGCTGTCCTGGCGCTCGACCTGATCGCTGCCCTCACGGTCTGCCTCGCCGGCGCCCGGGGTGCAGCCAAGCGCGCCACCAAGGTCCGTCCCTTGGACGCGTTGCGTCGCAGCCGCGACGAACGGCGCGTCATGACCACCGGCCGATGGATCGTCGCCATCATCGCTTTGGCGCTGACCGCAGTCCAGACCTACTTCTCAGCCACCGTCGGCGGCATACTCATCCCACTGCTGCTCGGCCTAGGAATCGTCATGACCGCCTCGGTCGCGATGAGCCGGCTCTCGCCCCTGCTCGTGCCCGCCGCAGCGCTGGCGCTCACGCCCTGGGCCCGCCGCTCAGCGGTCACCGGCCTGGCCATGGCGAACCTGCGCGACGCCGTACGCCGCACCGCTTCGTGCGCCGCACCCATGATCGTGCTCGTCAGTCTCGTCATGGGCCTCCAAGGCCTCCTCGACACTCAGACCCAAGCCGGCGCCGCCACGCGGCTTTTCGACGCCGACCTGATTGCCACCGGCGAGAACATTGACCTGACCGCAATCGAGGACATCGACGGCATCATCCTCGCCGCGCCCGAGACGATCGTGCCTCTTACCGTGCAGCTCACCACAGGCACCACCACCTTCACTGGCCCGGGCACCGTTGTGGCCGTTGACCCTGACGCCTTCGACGCCACCCACCTTCAACAACCGAACAGCGGTCGTGTGGCCGACTTCGGCTCCAACAGCATCGTCTTCGGCCCAAGCCTGGACCCCACGATGGTTGGCGATCATTACGACCTGATCACCCTTGAGATCGGCGGCGAGATCATCGTTTTGGAGGAGGCCGCCCGCATGTCCGAGAACCTCACCGGAACCGACGGCTTCTACATCGACCGCTCGATTCTGCCCACCAACCTGCTCGACGGGCCCACCACCGTCCTGGTACAACTTGCTCCCGGCGTTGAGACGGGCTCGGTCGAACGGGCACTCACCGCCGCAGGCGCGACCACCGTGCAGACACCCGTGGAAGCCACCGAAGAACAGGACAGAGCCAAGGACGCGGGAAATCGCGCGGTGTTGGCCGCGGTCGTCGGGCTTGGCAGCCTGTACGCCCTCATCAGCGTTCTCAGCACGCTCGCAATCTCCATCGGCGAACGCCGCAGCGAACTGGCGACCCTGCGACTCAGTGGACTCACCCGCCGCCAATTGCAACGCACCATCGTCATTGAAGCCCTCGTCGCCACGACCATCGGCCTCATCCTGGGCGCCATCGCTGCAGTCCTCTCCCTCGTAGGAGTCTGGGCAGCGACCGATCGCATCTACGGCGCACCGGTCATCGCGATTCCCTGGACGCTCCTGGGCGCCATCACCCTGATCGTCGCCACGCTCACCACCATCACCGCCCTTCTGGCAACACGAGCAGCTATGAAGGTTCCAGCAATCCGGGCACTCGGAGCGCACGAATGAAGCGTGACGTGTCCGCTCGGCTCGCCGAGTGCAGGTCCTTCGGATGCACCTGTCGCCACAATCGTCGTCGTAATTAGGGACGGGTACGGCCCTGTCCCACCGGACTGGAGCCGAGTCGCGAAGCGTTCTGATCGCGAGGACAAATGGTGACTGAGCTACCCGGGCCAGTTCTGAGGATTGCGGGGCAGAATTTCTGCCGTCGCTGGAGGTGAGGAGCCAAGCGGGCCGTGGACTCGGCAGAAAGGTCTTTGACCCTCTGGCGGCGCAAGTTCGTGACCGAACCGCGGAGAGTCCTTACGTCACTGTCATCGCCGCCCCCCGGCTGGCGCCTGTGTGAGCAGACAGCCACTGCGCATCTACATCGCCGACCCAACGGTCACGAGCGCATCCATCCCCGCCTCATCACTGTCCTCGGAGGCGTCCCGCGCTATTTTCCGGCGTCCACGCCTCGCAATCGTCCGCGATCCGCGCCCGCCCGTGGTCGTCGTGATCGATGAAGCCCACCTGCTCACACCGAATTAGCCCGCGTCACCCGTGATGAGCGCCGCGTCTCCATCCAGACGAAAGCCCCGCCGGAATCATCCAACGGGGCTTTTTTACACCGGGCATCGTCATCCACGAAGACGCGGCCTTCGTCAAGTAGCGCGACGGGCGACAGCGGCGACTCGTCGCAGCCGAGGCGACCTCAGTGCGATATAGGCGCTGGCCGCCAAGAACACGAGCTGGATGATCGTTCGAAGCACTATGGGGGTGTCGGGCGCTGCAGGGTGATCGACTCCGTTCGCCGCCAGTACGTTCGCCGGGAAAATGGCGATCAGATAAAGGATCGCGACGACTGCCGCGGGTCGGCGGGTTCTGTTCCATAGGATCGCTGCGGCTAAAGCGATTTCAAAGATCCCGGATGCCGCCACGACGAAAGCAGGGAAGGGGAGTGCTGGTGGCACAATCGCCTCGAGTCCTGACCGCAGGGGCTCAATGAAGTGTCCGGCCGAGGCCGTGAGGAACATGGCGGCCATGCCGTGCGCCAGTGCGCCGGGCAATGACTTGCGTGCGGGGTGCGTCGACCGCGCCGCTTGAATCAGTAATGATGCGATTGTCGTTATCGCGAGAACGATGAATGGGACCATGGGGATTCCTGTCTGGGTTGTTAGTGTGCGGGCTCGAGTTCGGCAAATGCACGCACGGGGAATGTGCCGAATCCCGTAATTTTTGGTGCAACTGCCGTGAACCTTGCGCCCCTCGCCGGTAGCTCGCCGAGGTTGGTGAGGTGTTCGACGATGTGGATGCCAGCGCCGAACAGCTGAGCGTGTACCGGCCGCTCGCCACCGGACTCCGTGTCATCGATGTTTAGCGAGTCGATTCCGACGAGGCCGACGCCGGCATCGACCAGGAAATCGGCCCCCTCTTTGGTGAGGAAGGGGGCCCCGTGGCCATATTGCGGCCTTCCGAAGTGGCGGTCCCAGCCGGTGTGGAGGAGCACGGCGGATCCGGCGAGGTCCCGTCCGCGGAATGCGCTGGCAGGTATGACCCTCAAGGGCGCGTTTGGTAGGTGGATGACTTCGGTGCGGAGGCCGACCAGGGAGTCAAGTTCGAGTCCGGCGAGGTCGATACCTCCGGCGAAGAGGTGGAAGGGGCTGTCGAGGTATGTTCCGGTGTTGCCGATCATGGTGATGATGTCCGTGGTGAACTCGGTTCCGGGTGCATATCGGGAGGGTGATTCGACGCGCGAGCGGAACGGCGTGATCGTGGGGGTGGGAAGACCGGGATAGGTGACGACGCCGGGGAGATCGTGTGGCTGAGGTCAATGATGCGAGGCAATTTGATGTGCTTTCTGGTTTGTGGGAGCCGGGGAGGGACGCGGCGCTAGATACTTCAAAGCGACCCCATGGCGTTGCTTGTGAACCCGCGCAGGCGGAGGCTGTATCCGATGACGAACACGCTGGACAGCTGCCATGGCAGCGCCCGCAAGCATCGGGTTCAACAGTCCGAAAGCCGCGTTGGAACGGCAGGTCATCCCAATCCCGCGCGCGGTCCGGGGCGTCATCGTCGCCTACTCAACCTGATCCAGAACGCGGAGCACCGTTTCCGCGGCGATCTGCGGCTGGTCCAGGTGCACGTAGTGTCCGGAATCGGCGACCTCGGTTACGACTCCGCGGCGGGCGAGTGCGGCGAAGTCATCCTGCCCCGCCGTCCAGGCGGCCTCGACTTCGACGTCTACGACTCCTCGGTCATGGTTGACGCTCGCATCGTGCCGAAGGATCTCGAACGGGATATCCGGCCAGGCGGTGACAGCCTCGACTTCCCGTGCGCTCATGGCACCATCCCATGCGGGTTGGAACTCCGAGAAGTTGTAGCGGTGTGCGAAGGACGACACGGTCGGATCGAACAGCACCACCCCGGCCACATCATCCGGGTGCAGGCCGACGAATAGGCGCACGGTGAGGCCTGCGATGCTGTGTCCGACGAGCACGACCGGCTGGTCGATGCCGGCGGCGGTCAAAGTCGCGTCGAGGGCGGCTGCGGCGACGCCTGCGGTCATCGGTGAGGTCCCGGAGGATTTACCGACGCCCGGGTAGTCCCACGCGCAGGTCCTGACGTCCGGTCCGAGGGTTTCCCGTAGTGGTTTCCAGACGGTCGAGTCATCGCCGATGCCTGCCATGAGGACAACGGTGGTGTTTCCCTCGCCCCGGCAATCCAGATGTGCACTGCCGTGAGGAACCGGATAGCTGTCGGAAGACGCGCATCCGGTCAGTGCCATGATCGCGAGGACCGAGACGACGATCAACTGTCTCGTCTGCTTTGTTTGGTTCATTTGCTTGCCCTTTGGGTGCTGACGAGGAGTGCCACAGTCCCGATGGCGAGCACGACGGCTGCCAGAACGATGGCCGCTTCTGATGGCAGGAGCGCAACATACTGCTGCCGCTCCGGCCAGGTTAGAAATGCGACCAGCCCGCCAACAGCGACGACCATGATGGCTCCGCGGGTCACGAGTCGGGGCAGTGATGGCCGAACCTGCCAGAGCCACCGCCGACTGCGGCGGCGTGCCTGAACGGCGATGATGATGAGGACTACGAGGACTCCGAGGAATACCGCGGCCGCACCGACGAGCAAGATGGTGCTGAGCTGGTCGAGGGCGCGATCCGCATTCTGGGTGGTGACGGTATCCGAGACGCCCAACCATCGTGTCCAGGAGCGCAGAGTGAGTCCGGTGCTCTCGGTGTCACTGTTGGTGAGGATGACGATTCCCTCCCCGAGCTCTGGAATCATGACCGCGTTGGCAATCCATCCCACATTGCGGCCGAAGTTCCCCGTGGTGGTGTAGCCGTTCTCCAAATCGTCAACCTGGTAGCCGAAGCTGACGGATGACCCGTCCGGCACATCGTGGCGGGCCATCATGGTTTCGACCGAATCGCTCGTGAGCACCCCTCTGCCGGCCCGCTCACCATCGGGCCCGGGCATGCTGGCCGCCATCAGACGTGCGAGGTCGTTGGCGGTGGAATAGAGACCTCCGGCTGCCTGCTCGGTCAGACGGTAGTGCGGCAGCGCCTCGCCGGTCGGGTAGTAACCGGTTGCCTGGCTACTCACTCTCTCGGGGTCGAACGTGCTGTTCGTCATGCCCAGCGGGTCGAGGATGGCAACCTGCATGAAGTCGGCGAATCGCTGTCCGGTTCGCTCCTCGATCATCAGTTGCAGGAGGGTGTAGCCGGCATTGGAGTAGTTGAACTGCTGTCCCGGTTCCGTGTCGATGCGCGCGCTTTGCCCGCCGCCGTTGTCCCCAGCCAGGGACTCCTCGAGAGAGCGGAGCGGCTGGTCATCGGGGAGGGGATAGATGTCGACACGGTTGAGCCCAGCGGTGTGGTTAAGCACCCGAGCGACTGTCACGCCGCTCGCGTCGTATTCGGAGCTCGGGAATGCCCACCGTGTGAGGTAGGCCTCGATGGGCGAGTCTAAGGAGACTTCACCGGCCTCCACGAGAAGCATCACACCCCACGCCGTCAAGGTCTGCGAAATGGACGCCACCTGAAACACGGTGTCGGCCGTCATCCTGGTTCCATATTCAACGGAGGCGAGCCCGTAGCCGCTGGACCAGGCGTTCTCACCGTCGCGGACGACGGCGACGGCAGCGCCGGGCACGTCGTAGGCGGCCATGATCAGCGGCCCGTTCCGGTTCAGGCTATTGGTCAGGGTATCGAGATCCGGCGGTGAAGCTGCATGCGCCTGCGTTGCGACAGCGCCCGAGAGGATGCTCGTCGAGACCACGGTGACAACGACGGCAGCCAGAAGTCGCGCAGTCCACGTTGGACGAACAACTCGCGAAGCAGCGGAGAACGTCGTCATTACTCGTACCGGAGTGCGTCGATCGGGTTCTGGCGGGATGCCCTTCGCGCGGGGAGTGTGCCGGCAAGGAATGCGATGCCCATCACCAGCAGGATGATCGTGGCAACCGGCACCAGCTCGAACCTCAAAACCTGCAGCCCTTCAAGGTCGGCTAGTACCGTTCCGTCGACAAGACCGTTGGCGATCGTCCCCACGCCGATTGCCACAGCAGCACCGATCACGCTGCCCAGGAAGCCGATGAAGACTGCCTCCATGCTGAACAGCGCATAGATGCGAGAGCGCCCCATGCCCATTGCCTTCATCAGCCCGATTTCCCTCGTGCGTTCCTGCACGCTCATGAGCAGGGTGTTGACAATACCGAAGCCGGCAGCGATCAAAGCGATGATCGCGAACCCGTTCATCACGCCGATGATGCCACTCACCACTGTCTGGACGACACCGAGCTCGTCGGCGACTGTTTTCGCTGTGTAACCCAGATCCGCCAGGTCGGCCTTCAGCACATCTACCCGCTCTTCGCCCCACGACGCGTCGAAGTTCGCTCTGGCCTGCAAGGCGAGATCGTTCGCATCCGCCGGCGCTCCGATGCTCTGCACCCGGTGGAGCTCGTCGGCAAGCGCATTATTGACGGCCGCGCCGGACGCGAGGATGGTCTCGAACATGACCCCAGCCACGGTTGCGTGCACTTCGTGAACCTCGCCCGTGTAGTCAGCAACACCAATGTTGACGCTCTTGCCGACAGCATCCTCGGCATCCGCGAATCCCAGGTTTTCGACATAGGAGGTCACGAGCAGGATCTGGCCGCCTGTGGCCGCGCCCTCAAGTTGCCTGCCGGACGCCAGGTCGGGTGTGACCAAGACGCCGTCGACGTTCACGAGCAGTTCGAACTTGCCGTGGTCGCCGTACTCGACATAACGAGGGCTGAGATGCTGCACCGCCGTGACGTCGACGACGCCGTCCACCTTGCTGATGGTGTCGAGGTCGTCAAGCGTGAGGCGCGGCGTCTCGAACTGGGCGCCCCCGTCGCCTCCATTGGCTGCCTTCTCGGGATCGTACGGCGTTGGCCCCTCGTCCGCGGGGGCAGCGTCTTCCGCCGTCTTGGTGATCGTGAACACGTCTGGAGCGCCGAAGGCGCCGATCTCGTTGTCGAGGTAGCTCGATACGCCGGTGCCGATGGCGCTGGTGATGGTGAGGGTGAAGGCGCCGATCATGATCGCAATCACGGTCAGGGTGGTGCGGGTCTTGCTGCGGAAGGTGTTGCCGATGGCAGCACGGGCGAGGTCGAGAGGTTTCATGCTGCAACTCCTGGGGTGTCGAGGGAGCGCACTTCGCGTCCGTCGCGGATGAAAAGCTGCCGGTCGCATCGCGCCGCCAGGTCGGGATCGTGGGTGACCATCACCAGGGTGATTCCGTGGTTCTGGTTGAGCGAGAACAGGAGGTCTTCAACCAGGGCGCCTGTGACGGTGTCGAGGTTTCCGGTCGGCTCGTCGGCGAAAATCACCTTCGGGTTGTTCACGAGCGCCCGGGCGATCACCACGCGCTGTTTCTGACCGCCCGAGAGGGTGACTGCCTTGTTCCCGGCTTTGTCGGCCATTTCCAGCTGCTCGAGCACGGCCATGCCGCGAGCCCTCCGCTGTTTTGCGCCGATGCCGGCGATCTTCAGCGGCAGCACCACGTTCTCCAACACCGTCGCATTCGGGGTGAGGAAGAACTGCTGAAATACGAATCCGAAATCCTCGTTGCGCAGCCGGTTCAGTTGCCGCACCGAGAGCTGGGTGGAATCGGCTTCGCTGACCAGCAGCGTGCCGTCATCCGGTTGGTCCAGCAGGGCCAGCAGGTGCATCAACGTCGATTTGCCCGAGCCGCTCTTGCCGACGATTGCGATCGACTCCCCGGCATGCACCGCAAGGGAGACGCCGGCGAGCGCATCGAAGCGCGCAGTTCCACGACCATACGATTTGCGGATGTCGCGAGCAGCCAGAAGAGGGCCCGGTCCCAATAGTTCTGTGTTCATTTCGGTGATCCTTCGGTGAGGTGGTGGAGTAGTGCGGGAAAGCGCAGATGCATGACCGCTCATGGGCCCGGATCCACGACGTTGACGGAGACAAGAGTCATGCCGAGGTCGCCGATCGTTCTGAGCAGACCGTGCAGTTCTGCTTGGTCGACGACCAGGCCGGAGACGATGGTCGTTCCGTCGGCTTCGGTGGACGATGTCATGCCGTGGAACCAATCTCCCCACTGGGCGTCGATATGCCCGTCGAGACGAATCTGGTACCAGGCCGGCCACTTGGCGCTCCTCGGACTATTTGGCATAGCGGTAGGCACTTTCGATGTGATTGAAGCAAACGGAAGAAATGTGCTCGAGGCGGATGCCCTGGCGAGTCATACGACGTGCGCCTGCGGAGCAGGTCCGCGCAACACATCCGGGCTTCCAACCTGTCGCTGATCCGAGAGGAGAGACCAGCCGAGCCAGACCAGGGCGACTCCCACCGGAATCGCGAGAAGTCGTTCGACCTCATGGGGGAGGACTGCGGCAAGCGGCGTGATGGCTGACGCGACGACAAGGAGGATTGCGGCCCAGCGCGACAGGATGCGGGCTCGGAAGAGAGCAATTCCGAAGATCAGCCCTCCGCCGATATAGAACAGCGCCCCGAGTGGTCCGGCTGCAGCCAGCGGGCCGAGGTCCGTCTGGGCGGCGGTACCAGCAAATAGACCGACCAGGTCCTCGGTGAATTCAGGGGATCCGGCCGCGGTGAGGGGGGCTATGAAGGCCTCGGCGAAGGTGAACGCGGCCTGCAGCAGGAAGAACATGCTGAACAGCACGTACCCGATCAGACCCAGCCAGCCCGACTCCCGTACCTGACGGAGGTAGATTCCGGTGAGCCCGGCCAGTGCGAGGACCGCCATCGTGAAGCTCATCGCGTGGACGATGACCCACCAGTTTTCGCTCACTGAGGCGAGGTCGTCGCTCGGGTGGAGCGGTTGGATTGCAATGTAGATCCCGCCGGCGACGACCGTGGCAAGGGCTGCCGCTCGCGTCAGGGTGGACGTCGTGATGCTCATGGTGGCTCCTCTTGCCGAATTTGACCCGAGCCGATGCGGCGGGATAATTCGACGTTAGGGAGCCTGGTGGGGATGCGTCGTCACCACAGGTGGTGAGATGCGTGGTGATTCGCGGCAGTCGAATGCCGTTAGAGCAGGCCCAGCTGTCGTGCTCGCCTCACGGCTGCCGGGCGGCTGTTCACGCCGAGCTTGACGTAGATGTGCTTCGTATGAGTTCGGAGTGTGTTCAGCGAAACGTAGAGTTCTCCAGCGATTCTTGGACCACTCAGCTCCGTGGTGAGAAGCCTCAGAACATGCAGTTCGCGCTCGCTCAGCATGGTGCCGTCAGGCCGGGGTGCCGCTTCGGTCGCGGTTCTGGCGGGGTGGGTGGATGCCCTGAGTCGATGGACGTACGTCGGAGCGATCCCTTCGTGTGACGCCTGCTCGAGAAGGGCCACCATGGCCGGGCCGTCGTCCAGGAAGACGCGGAGGTAGCCCTCGGGTTCGGCGAGGGCTAGGGCCTGTTCGAGAGACGCGACGGCGAATTTCATCTGCCCATCGGCCTGGTGTGCCAGCGCCTGGACAACGAGGATCTCGATAATGCTCCCGTTGCGTCCCGCACTGAGAGCCCTTTCGAGCAGTCGCTCCAGCAGTGCTAGGGCTGCCCGGATGGCGCCCTCATCGCGGTCGAGCCGGTGTTGTTCAACGAGGACGCGTGCCAGAGTGATGTGCTCGTACTCATTCAGGTAGCTCAACGGCTCCGCGGGGGACCACTCGCGACCCTCGGCCCACACACGTGCCTCGGTCAGATTGCCGTGCGCGGTCCAGATTCGGACCTTCACCGCTGAGAGTGGGCGGATCTCCGGGACGAAGCTTGGCACCTGCAGTCGTTGGGCCTCATCGAGCAGCTCAAGCGCCGAGTCCGTGTCGCCCTCGGCCTCGCGAATCAGGGCCTTCGCGACGAACCACCGGTAGTGGCGCTCCGGCAGCGATGCGTGCTCACCGAGCGCTGTACTCTCCGAGAGGTGCTGATTGGCCGCAACCAGGTCGCCCTCCTCCCGATACATCTCGCTCAGACCCACGTGCAGGTCGCCGGTTGATTGGACGGGGGCATCTGCCAGCCGAGCGGCGATGGCCGTGGCCTGGTCGAAGGTTCGACGTGCCTCCCGTCGCCGTCCCTGGGCTTGGAGCATGTCGGCCATGACGATCGCGCTCCCGATTACATCGGCGGTGTTCCCGGCAAGTGAGAGGCTGGCCCGTGCAGAGGCGAAGGTGTCGATCGCTGCCGTGAGATCGCCATTCGCCCACAGCGCCAATGCGAGGAGCCCAGCTGAGGCGCCGCGCCCTTGATGGTCTCCTGGCCGGGTGAGCTCCACGGCACGTCGAGCGTGGTCCAGAGTTCCGGCGACATCGCCTCCCGCCTGGGCGAGGGCTGCCCTGTAGACAGCGATCATCACCGGGAGGGACTCCAACTCCTCACCAGCGGCTGAATCGTGATGTGTGCCGGCATCCCCCGGTACAGCGGCGAGCGCGTTCTCGGCATCGCGCAGACGTTCCTCGACTGTGTGCAAGTCGCCGGTAACAAGCAACGACCATGCGAAATAGACGCTCAGCACCGGCATCCGCCTGATCACCTCGTCGGGGAGCGCTCGCAGCCAGCCGAGGAGTGTTGCGTCTTGACGACTGCGGCGCATCTCAGGAAGCGCTCGCTCGATGAGCCGCGCCGACCGAGGGAAGTCGGCGCCAGCCAGGGCGTGCTTGATGGCGTCTTCCGGCAGGTCGTTTCGATCGTGCCACTCGCTGGCCAGTCGATGGCGTGCGCTGACCGCGTCGCGATCCTCCCGCAACGATCGCGCCCGAAGGACATCTGCGAACAGGTGGTGGTACCGATACCACTCGCGCTGCTCGTCCAGCGGCACCACAAAGAGGTTGTCCCGTTCCAGCGCATCCAACATCGCGCTTCCGTCGAATCTCCCGGTGACCGCGTCACACAGCGGCCCACTCAGCCGGTCCAGAAAGGCGGTGTCAAGGAGAAAGCTCCGAACCGGATCGGGCTGACGCTGCAGAACCTCCTCACCGAGATAGTCGATCACGAAGCGGTTACTCCCGGTGAAGGCCTGGATGAAGCCCGCAGCATCGGTGCGCTCCCTGAGCGAGAGCGCAGCAAGCTGGAGCCCGGCGATCCACCCCTCGGTGCGATCTTCCAAGGCAACGATGTCAGCGTGGACGAGCCGCAGACCCATCGCCTCGTTGAGAAATGCCGCCGCTTCGTCCGGTGTGAACCGCAGGTCGTTGGCGCGAAACTCATTGAGGTCGCCGCTGGCGCGTAGCCGGGCGACGGGGAGGAGCGGGTCGGAGCGGCTCCCGACGACAACATGTAGGTTTGCCGGCTGATGGTCGAGCAAGAACGTGAGCGCATCACGGACCGGCGCAGCCTCGATCGACTGAAAATCATCCAGAACGAGCACAACGCTGTGCGCCTGTTCGGCCAGGCGATTGATGAGATCGGTCAGAACGCGCTCAACTGAGCTGACCGGCGTCGCGCCCACTGGCTCATCGATCCCGGCGTCGGCTCTGCAAATCGCAGCGAAAAGGTGGGCGAAGAACCGCGACGGGTCATTGTCTCCAGCGTCAAGAGACAGCCACGCTATCCTGGCGCCGCGTTCTTGTTGCTGCAATTCTGCGACCCACTCGCCGAGCAGCGTTGTCTTGCCGAACCCGGCTGGTGCAGAAATGAGTGTCAGCTTGTGGCCCCGGTCGCGGCCGTCGTTCAGACGTTCGACCAGTCGCGACCGCGAGACAGCTTGCGCCCGCGGCTGCGGGATGAAGAGTTTGGTCGCGAGGACAGGCGTCGCCATGGGGCCATCCTAAGGATGCGCGGCACTCCGGGACCGCAACAGCTGCACATTGCCGGTCCGCGCGGGATGAAGTCACCCTCACAATCACCACATGTGGTGACGACGCGTCATCCAGAGGACCCGTAACTTCAGTCGCGTCAGCAACCCGCGCACTCCGCGTGCATAGTCCCTGGCGAGGATCAAACGCGGGAAAGGAGAGGTACGCATGAGAACGACGACGCGATCGCGTGCCGCGCACGTCCAATGGCTGATTCCCACAGGCCTCATTCTCCTCTCCCTGATTCCGATCGCCGGCGGCGCGTTCCGCCTGACTGAACTCAGCGGGGGTCCGGAGGTCCTGCCCTCCGCCGAGAGATTTACGAACTCACCGATTCCAGTGGCACTCCACATCATCTCGGCGACGGTATTCAGCGTCATCGGAGCATTCCAATTCCTGAGAGCTACGCACAGGGGCCGCTGGCACCGAGCCTCCGGGCGCATCGTCGCGGCAGCTGGCACGATTGCGGCACTTTCCGGCTTGTGGATGACTGTCGCCTACCCGCACCCCGTCGGCGACGGCGTGCTGCTCTTCTGCCTCCGGGTGGTGTTCGGCTCGTACATGGCAGTGAGCCTGGCCCTTGCCATCCTGGCGATCCGTCGTCGATCCTTCGGCGCGCACGGCGCCTGGATGATGCGCGCATATGCGCTCGGTGTCGCGGCGGGCACCCAGGCCATTCTTCTCATCCCCGGCTCGATCGCCTTCGGGTCGACGCACGAGCTGTCCCGGGCAGTAGCCATCGGGTCGGGGTGGGTCCTAAACCTCCTCGTCGCCGAGCTGATCATTCACCGGCGGCGAGGAGCCCACCACCCGTCACTCCAACGACCCTGACGATCAATCACCCCGAGAGTCACCACCTGTGGTGACGACGCGTCACCGCGCCGAACCGTATCTTCAATCTGACCTCGGCATCCGCTGGGCCAGCAAAACCAAAGAAAGTAGCCAAAATGCTCCAGTCCAATACGCGAGCCAGATCTCTCAGCCTCGTCTTCGTCATTGCCGGGTTCATCTCCGGCATCGTCCTTGTTGTCAACGCCGCGAAACGCGCGGGGATACTTGAATTGTCGCCGGTGACCCAACTCGTCGCGCCGCTCGCGCAGGTCATGGCGATCGGGCTCATCATCGGAATCTTCGTTGCGACCCCGGCGATGAGGGGCCGGATGGGTTCCGTCGGCGTCGTGCTGTACGTCGCGGCGCTTGTGGCACTTGTCGGGCTTGAGTTCGTCATCAACCTGGTGTTCCCCTACGTTGCCCCCGAGGTCATCGGCGAGCTGCGCGGCGGTCCTCTCGGCATCGCATTCCTCGTAACCTCAGTGTCGTTCTTGCTTGGCTCCATAATCTTCTTCATTGCACTGTGGCGTGTGTCCCAGTCGCCCAAGATCGCCATACTCGTGAGCGTCATCAGCTCGGTGCC
>Ga0105047_10009499_pt1 | contig 16003 bp, 18 predicted proteins | sample MAT04_FD_78384 | JGI IMG/M metagenome (GOLD analysis project Ga0105047, IMG submission 78384) | Freshwater microbial communities from Lake Fryxell liftoff mats and glacier meltwater in Antarctica - MAT-04 (megahit assembly) | ecosystem: Environmental > Aquatic > Freshwater > Ice > Liftoff...
ATGATACTTGGTAATTGCTTTTTTAAAGCAAAAGCATGCAGGGTTAGTGAAGCGGTCAAACACGTCAGACTGTAAATCTGATGGCTTATGCCTTCGCAGGTTCGAATCCTGCACCCTGCACCAGGCTTTACTACATAAAGCAATTACCATTTTTCAATAGCCAACAATCAATTATAGACAAGAGCCGACAGCTTTTAATTGATAAAATTCAGCGAAGCTGATCATCACTGGTAAATGTGAATTGGCAAATGATGCTTTCTTTTGGAAAGCAACAGCGTGCCACCTTAGCTCAGGGGTAGAGCGCATCCATGGTAAGGATGAGGTCTGGGGTTCAAATCCCCAAGGTGGCTCCAGACTTTGCTTCGCAAAGCAATTAACATTATACATTTAGCATTGTCCAGGTATGAACAAAGCAAAATGCTTTGGAAAAATTTAAGACTTCAAGAAATGTGAAATATTTCACAGCTTATGCTTGGCAGCGGGCATATTATTAGATTGTGCTGACTAGCAAATTACAAAGCGAGCACAGAAAAACATCCCAGTAGGGATGTTTTTAGTTATAAAAGAATAATCTTGACAAAAGTACGCAAGGGCATTAACATAAGCATAGTAAATAGAACACAAAAATATTTACAAGAGTAAAATGATTTCCCAAAAGGAGATTAGATTACAGAATATCCTATCTTGCAAGAAGGAAATAAAAATAACGGTTTGATCAACCGTTATTTTTATTTGAATAGATAATGATAGCTCGCAAGCTGTTTACAAACAAAATCACATCTGTTAAACTTGTAATCTATGGCAAAAGCAGGCAACAAACGTAAAATTATTGGACTCATCAGTGAAGAAACTGGTGAACGTATTTATTATACGACCAAAAATACTATGAACACCCCTGATAAGCTCTCTCTTCGCAAGTACAGTCCAAAGCTTCGTAAGCACGTTATTTTCACAGAAACCAAGAAGAATCTTGGTCGTAACGAAGCTCCAAAACGCTAAACATTGCAAACTAACTGAAAATAGTGTATAATTGTATATAATGAATAATTTGCATGAAAAATCATCGTTACGTAAGGATGCTGAGACTAACATAAGGAAAAGCCTTATCAGGCATTCTAGGGTCGTAAGATTATGCGCTGCTTTGGCTTTAACTGGTGGATTTGTTGCTGTCCAGCAAGATCAAGAAGCAGCTTTAGCACTTCCAGCGGCTGGTATTTTGGCGACAGGTTTATCTGGTCGAAAATCTCGAAGAGAATGTGATCGTGAAGTTGACGCTTACGCAGTAAACACGATTCAGGACAAAGATCCGTGTAATTCAATCCATCGGAATATTACGACTAAAATAGTAATAGCCGATGGCCAAATGGCAGAAAATAAACAATTCGACCATTTGGCGGGAGCACTAAATAGCCCGCTTATCTCTGTATCTCGCCCGGAAATAGCCGTAAGTCCAGGCGCGATGGCAACAGGTATGATTGCAGGAGCTATTTCGAATAACCAATATCTAGAAACCGCTCAGAATAGCGTCTTTGCACTTGAAGGGGTTGCCGCGGCAGGCACATTATTAGCCGTTGGCTTATCTTCTGCAACAGTACGCGGTAAAGCATATAATCATCAGCTTAATAATGTCGACGGACCCATGGGCATAGAACTACGCTAAATAGTCGATCATCCGCATTCTAACTTGGCTTTGACAGATCTAGCAGGGTGTTTACTAGTTCAGCATGGCTCCAGACCAAAGGTGTGACGCCTAGCGGAGAGCCGTTTTCTGGGTCGAATTGCTCGCTAAGTACTCCACTAGGTAGTTCTCGGGCTAAAGCCCATTCTAAGAGTGTCGTAGCGTCTTGGGTGCGTCCGGCAGTTGCGTAGTACTGCGCTAACCATAAAGTACTAACAATCCACGGGTTACCTATAAATTCACGTTTTGTAAGAAAGTAGTTGTCGTGCTCGTAACGAAGCACTCCGCCGCTCGGAGAGGTATTCAGAATACGGTTTTCTACATGCTTAACGGTACTAAGCAGTCTTTCGTCATCGAGTGGCAGACCAGCGTACATATATGGACCGTACAAACTTGAGATGTCTAGAGTGTTGTCATACTCAAGGCTCCCATCTTCTTGCAGGAGAAAGCCTTTTACAAAATAACCGTCCGAATGGTACAGCTTATCTAGGTTGGAGCGGATACCATCCGCGGCTTGTTTCCAGCGATGAGCATCATCGGCGTATTCGAGTTGTTTCGCTAGTTTAGCAGCAGTTTCAAGACCTGCAATAACAGTACACACGGTGTACGTAGAAGTCAGGAATTTTTCTTCCCACAAATCGTAACTAGCATGTGGAAGGCCAGTTTCTTTATCGATAAAATTACTCAGGAAATTGGCACAAGGTACAACAAAGCTTAAATAAAGATTCGACACAAAATCAATGTCTTGGCTGGCTTCGAGATATTCGCCCATCATAAATAACACACAAGCTGTTTCATCCTCCTGAATCGCCAGTTCTTTGCGTCGTCCATGTACTAGTGGGTGCCAAGTACTGCCAATCGCACGATCTGGCTGATATTTATGCATGAGATAGCCGTCTTTGTGCATCGTGTCTCTTGCGAACTGGATAAATTGTTTGGCTTCGTCAAAATGTCCGAGTCGAATCAGTGGCCATAATGCGTAGGCGGCATCACGTGGCCAGCAGTAGCAGTAGTAGTCACGTCCGTAGTTAAAGATGCTTGAATCTCCACTTGCTAGCACGGAGCCACGGTTGTCACAGTGAGCTTTTACTATTAATAAGCTGTGCTGTAGGCTACGGCGGTGAAAGTCTGGTATGGAGATGCCACCGCCACCAAGCCACTCTTGCCAGTCTTGTCGCACATGACGCATCAGATCTTGCATATCTTGGTTCTTGTATCCTGTATGGGTACTTTCTGCGTCGCTTTGATTACTTGCCGCAACAATCCAATAGTCGATTACGGTCGACTCGTGACCACGCATACGCTTCCTAAAACGGATCACACTATCTACTCCGCCATGTTCAACCGCATTTTCTGATAATTCACCGTCTTCGGCATCAAGATAGGTGCCCGCTTTGCCTTCAATTCCATAATTTCCAACAGCGTACTGATCGAAATCCGTACCATCGGCATATTTGCCCCCGACTAATAGGCAGAAGCGACCTTTGTAGTCTAATAAATAGTGAGAGTCTGGTACATATAGTGCGGTATCAGCCCGCCCATCGCTGGAGAGCTCGAACACCTGATGCATAAAAACACGGATGTCCCGTTCAATATCATCTTCGTTGGTTACGGTGATGTGTCTAATAAGAGAATTATTGTCGCTATCGATGTAGTCTTGTAGGTGCAGAGTAACACCTAGATCACTATTATGAAGGACGATGTCACTGATGAGCGCATCGATTTCGAAATCAATCTTCACTTCCCACGACCCGTCATCAGTCCACTTGAAGTTACCATCTACCCAGACGCCAATTTTGTGTTGGATACTCCGGGCATTCGTGAGATTTTCTAGGCCTACATAAGGATAGTAGAAGTCGTGAACTAATCCGTTCTCGTCCAGGCCAACAAATAATTGACCGTTACTTAATACTACTGGCCTACCCACGATAAACCCCCGGTTTAAATAAACAATAAGGGATAAACAATAAACCTTCAAACAGCGAAGTGTTTATTGATATTTGTTGATTGTTTATTGCTTTCAAACTTCTATACCTTTCTCGGCCAATCTATATTGTAGATCGCGGTAGGCGTTCATAAAATTCATATAGGCTTCGTAAGGTGTTTTGTATGGACTGAAATATGCATGAATATCACCGTCATTAAAATACTTGGTGCACATATAATAGAAGTGGTCTGAAGCTTGCAGTAAGCGCCAATCGTTTATCAATACCAAGTCATCAGTGCCGAGTATTTTGTCTTGGAGCGCGTACAGGGAATTTATTGAAGAAGCTTGCATGGCATTGCCCAGCCAAGCCGAGAGGTCTCGTTCTGTGTCTGCCCAAGTAATCGTTTCGGGGATGTCGATCTGGTCTTTCGGCTCATAGCTGTCAATAACTTCGCTGACGGTCATAAATGTATTGCCTTCGGTTTTGAGCCATTCCTTAGGTAAGTGGTCTAGGAATTCAAAAATGCCCGACTCGTGCCATTGATGTTCACCGAAAGTTTCGTAATCCATGAACAGATTAAAATTCGTTGCATTGGGATCCTCACTCAACCAATGAGAGAATTTGTCTGCTGTTAGCGGCCATTCTTTCCAGTCACGATCACCAAAACGGAAGGCGATGTCGTCACTTAGCTTGTAATTTTTCATAAGTAAACGAATATTATCGGTATACGTTGGACGATATACATAATTTGGGCTTCGCCAGTCGAGTATAGGATCCCAACCTTCAGTGAGGATGCCTTTGTATCCGGCTTTATCAGCCCAGTAGGCTAGGTCGTTATTGTAGGCCAATTCTGTGTTTCGAAAAACTTGAGGAGTCTGGCCGAATAATTGCTGTATCTTTTCGCGGTGCATCTTTACTTGCATCTCAAACTCAACTCTAGAATAGAAGAAGGCTAAACTGTGATGGTAGGTTTCTGCTACAATCTCGACTCTTCCGGTTCCGCAAAGCTCCTGGAAGGATCTTAAAGCTTCTGGAGACCATTTTTCTAGTTGTTCTAACACCGTTCCTGTAATCGACAAGCTTACTTTAAACTCAGGGTTATCTTGCAGCAGTTTGAGTAGGCGGGCGTTGGTAGGAATATATGACTTTTCGGCAACTTTTTTTAGAATTCTCTCGTTACTTGCTTCATTATCATAGGGGGCATCAAAATAATCATGATTCGCGCCAGCATCAAAAACGGTATAGTGCCGAATTCTGTACGGCTGGTGAACATGCAAGTATAGGACGATAGCCTTTTTCATACTGTTGCTCCCAGTTTGTGATGCGCTTGGTATACGCTGGCGATTTTATCGCTTACAACACTCCATGACATATTCTGGTACTCAAGGTACGAGTTACGTAAAAGTTCGTCGCGCAGAGGATCATTTTGTAATACAGAAGTTATTTGATTGGCCATTTCGTCAATGTCCCAATAATCAACTTTAAGACAGTTCATTAGGATTTCGCTAACACCCGATTGTTTACTTACTAGGGCAGGGGTGCCATAACCGATTGCTTCAAGCGGGGTTAGCCCGAAGGGCTCAGAAACAGACGGCATCACGAATAGATCGCCGATGGCATAGGCGTCACGCCACTTTTTGCCACGCTGAAAGTCTGTGAAAAGAACATTCGGCCCAATGCCAAGCTCGTTCGCCAAATCTATAAGCTCGTAATACTGTTCGCCACTACCAACTATCAAAAACAAAGTCTTGGGGTTTTTGCGCACAACTTCTTTGGCGGCCCGCAATAAATTAGGCAAGCCTTTCTGAATAGTTAATCTGCCAACGTTTACAACTACTCTATAGCCCTGTTTTCGCATCATGTCTAGGTAGCGATACGAATTGTTGCCTTCGAGCGGTACGAGGTCTCCGGGCTCTATGCTGTTGTGTATTACCTCGATCTTCTCGGCAGGAACACCATAATCTCGCATAATTGCGTTTTTTGTATGTTCGCTGACAGCGATCACTCTATCAGCTATATGCAACGAGATGCCTTCGATTTCCTTAACAAGGGGATTCCCGTGCTGGCTTCCTGATCTGTCAGATTCTACTGAGTGAACGTGTAAGATAATTGGGCAATTTTTGATCTCTTTAACTCGCAGAGCAGCTCTAAAAGTTAACCAATCATGGGCATGAACAATATCGAGTTCACGTGACTCAACCATACTTGCAACAGAATGCTCAAAAAGCTCTTGCTGTTGATAAATATCAAGCCATTCTTCGCTGCCGTCTTCTAGAATGTATTTATAGCTGTCATAAGCTATGCCAGACCTTAAAACTTCTCTGATTCCTTGTGGATGAGCTGCCGTAACTTCCATAAAATTGATGCCATGATCCGCATCATAGGGCAACATAAATTCTATTTCGACGTTATTTTTTGAGAGAGATTTACAGAGCTGGTAACACGCTATCCCCAGCCCACCACTATTGTGGGGTGGTAATTCCCACCCAAGCATTAATACTCTCATCACCCTCTTTTGTTAAAACTTATTTGATTTTTCCTGTACCTAATTATAGAGGTCGTCTCCCTATAGCACAAGCACTATGACTATGTAATTCTACCACCACTACTGTTACTTATCAAGAGAATTCGGTATTCAAAGATAAACTAAAACAACCCCGCAAATTACGGGGTTGTTGAGTGGCTAATCAGCCAGTTTGTAATTTGTTTGTTAAACGTCGATGCCGAGGCGTCGGGCGATGAACAGTCGGTATGCCAGGCTGCCGAGGGTTGTGAAACCAACGAATGCTGCAATTACACCGCCAGGTCCAGTGTTGGCTAGTTCTGTAGGAGTACCATCCTTAGAGCTTACACTCTCGGTTGCAACTACTTCGCCTTCTGTAGTTGCGGTCTCTGTCGTCCCACCAGCTTCTACGTTAACAGTATTTACATTGCTGTTGTTGTTAATGTTAGTGTTGCTAACTGCCGGAGCAGGTGTTGGCTTAACAGGTGCTGGTGCTGGAGGAGTAGGAGTTGGCTTAGGTGTTGGCTTAGGAGCTGGCTTACAAGGAACCTTGTCGCCACCAACCTTAGCTGCTAGACCGTGCTTCTGAGTGCCGCCATTTGCAGCTAGGTTTGCCATTGTACCCTTAACTAGGTCGGCTTGCCATGCACAGTTGCTCGGTACTGGAACACTGATAGTGTGTACACCAGGACCATACCAATGAGTCTTAGAAGCATATAGGAACTGGTTATTTAAGCGATGTTGCCAGATACCGTCGTTGATTTTGTAAACACCAAGGCTTACCTGTTGACGAACCTTACAATCGTTAGGAACTCGGAAAGTACCTACCGCGTAACCGTTTTTTAGTACAACTGAGCCATTGGCGTTGTTGTGGTGGAAACACGCAGCGGTATTGTTATTTTGCGCCGCAGAAGCGGTGAGGTTGGCTAATGGTGCAGCCATAACCAAAATACTCAGCAAAGCAAATATATTTAATGTCTTTTGAACTGATTTGATGCCTAAAACATCTTTGATAATTCTTTTCATGATATGTCTCCCTTTACCTTAAAAACTCCCACCGAGTATTTGAAAATCGATGATATTTACATACTAGCATAATAGTTATGCTATGTCAAGTACATTATATAGTTACCATAAGCACTATCTTTTAAGCTGGCTTAGTTAGAAAGAATTCATCTAGAGATTCTATTGGCTGGTCGACCGCCTTAACGTACCCATCTTCATCAGGGGCTAAAACTACAAATTTTGGCAAGCTCTTTGCGAGGGCGCGTGTGGTAGACTCCTCGAAACTAACTGATTTGGTATCGCGCGGAAATTTTTCCATTGGTTTTCTCCTAAAATTAAATAAAGACTTCGGTTGAAGTCTTTTGTCGCTGTACTTATCCTATTTAGGAGCTTCAACCATTGCTAAAGCACAGCCCTGTAAGTCTGAGGGAAAGGAGGTTGTCTGTGCCAAATAACGATTGATTCATATTGCTATTATACCAGACTAAATCAGGCTTTCAACTGTGCTGTAGACCTGAGCAGGGTTTCCGTTAGCATCAATACGAATAAGATCAGGGCGTTTCAGTTGTTCGATAAATTTGTATTTGAACAGAACGTCATCTAGAGCGTCACCACCTAAATTGAGGTGTTCTTTGTTGTTTTGGCCACGCTCTTCAATACGCGCTCGATGAGTTTCGAACGTACATTGCAGGATTATTGGCAGCACTTTGACGTCGGGCATATCATTCTTTAGGATATCTAAATGCTTCCAAACGGTGTCAGAACACATGTGAGTGTCAAGGATGATGGTAACACCATTCTTGAGTTGATTTTTGACAAGATACCACATAACTTCATATGCAATTGGGGATGTTTCATGAAAGTCCATATTAAGCGCAGGTCGTAAAGCATCATTGATCACGTCTGAGCTAAGTATCGGGTAATTGTGTTTTGCAGAAAGCTTAGTTGCCACAGTTGTTTTACCTGCGCCTGCAAAGCCACCTAGTACAATCAATGTTACTTTATTCATCTTCTAATAATAACAAATTCTTCCAGAACAGAAGTTTTTCCAGTGACGTTGAATTCTGGCAGAGATGGGTGGATTATGAGCAATATTCTTGCGGCGTGTAATTAAAGTCGCTTAAGCAGTGCTGTGTTGTTGGCTATAAGTGCTTCTTTTTTGGCGCGCGTCCAACCTTTGAGTTGCTTTTCACGGCTCATAGCATCGAGTCGAGCTGAGTATTCTTCAGAATATATTATCGTAAAAGTTCGATCGTAATTGGTGTATCTGATCGCTCCTCGTCGATGATCTTCTGGGCGACGTTTGAGATTATTTGATTGACCTATGTAGAGCTTATTTGTTGCACTTCTCAATATATATAGGTAGTACATATTCATAGCCCAATGAGTTACTGCATACAGTTTATGTCTAGTAAGATAAAATTATGATGAAATTTACGAATATTAAAGTCCTTCGACTTCGCTCAGAACATTCAACTAGCAGTTAGATTATGATAAAACAAAACTCGCATATTACGCCACTGGTATGGTCATGAGCATGAGCGAGCTTGCGAGTCGAATGGCAGGGGTACGTGGAATACGGGGTATATTCTTGCGGCGTGCTCGGAACGAGTTCCTGTGTGCGTCCTCGAATATCGAACCACGCCCTTTGGGCGATGTGGTTCTCATATCTTGGCCAGACAAAAACCCGACGCAAGGTCGGGCTTTAGTCTGGCAGGGGTACGTGGAATCGAACCACGATCTTAGGTTTTGGAGACCCATATACTAGCCGTTGTACTATACCCCTACAGAACTGTTCTTAAAAACAGAAGCAGTCAGGCAATATGATACGGTAAATCACAACGATTGTCATCTGTTTTGACTTTATTTTTTGTCCAAAATCTGCTATACATAGTTATATATGGCAAAGATATATCCTTCAAAACCCTTCTTGTTGATGTTTTACGGCTTCCCGGGAGCTGGCAAAACTTATTTTGCTCGACAGATGTGCGAGAACGTTCAAGCTGCTCATCTACAAGCCGATAGAATCCGTGGTGAACTATTCGAGAAACCTCAATACGACAAACAAGAGAATAGTATCGTTCAGCATCTTATGGATTACATGACCGAGGAATTTCTATCTGCCGGTTTAAGTGTCGCATACGACGTTAACGCTATGCGCTCTGGCCAACGCCGTGCCCTCGCAGCTATGGCACACAAATATCGAGCGATTCCACTACTGGTATGGTTTCAGATGGATCCAGATACGGCTTTCTCTCGTAATCAAAAGCGCGATCGGCGCCGTGCAGACGATAAATATGCAGCACATTGGGACCGTACAACATTTGAAGAAATTTTGGGACGAATGCAGAACCCCAAGTCATCCGAAGACTATGTCGTAGTAAGTGGTAAGCACTTGTTCAACATGCAGCAGAGTGCAGTCATAGGTAAGCTCCGAAATATGGGCGCGTTGAGTGAAGATGATGCTAACTCAAGAGTAGTTAAGCCAGGTATGGTCAATCTGATACCTGGTAGTCATGGGCGAGTAGATATGACTCGCCGCAACATATCAATCCGGTAGAAACCGCAAATAAATCTACAATAAACAATTAACGCGTCGCAGCTCATTGTTATTTGTTAATGGTGTTTTGTTTATAGTTTATCGTTTACTGATATCATCATAATATATGGCACACAAAGATTTTGCGCTCGATGAGCGTACAACAGTCACTATTTATAAAAGAAGTTCTAGCCGAAGCTTGCGCCTAAGTATTGCAGCTGACGGCCAAATCAGGGTGAGTATTCCAAAATGGGCACCATATCGGGCTGGCTTAGAGTTTGCTAAGTCTAAACGGAAGTGGATAGAGGAACAGCGCAAGCCATCAATCGAGCTCACAGACGGTCAGGCTATCGGCAAAGCCCACCGCTTGCACTTCAATCCGTCTGGCGAGACTACTATTAGTAAAGGTAGACTGAAGAATAATCAAATAATTGTTACCTATCCAGACGCATTAGACGTTAAAGATCTAGAAGTTCAGGCCGCCGCACACAAAGCTTCTATTCGGGCTCTGCGTGCGCAAGCCGAACGATTGTTACCTATCAGGCTAAGAGAACTAGCAGATAAGCACAAGTTCGAATACACATCTGTCAGTGTTAAAAATATGAAAAGTCGATGGGGAAGCTGTGATCAGCGTCGCAATATTGTTCTTAATATCTACCTCGTGCAATTGCCGTGGGAATTGATCGACTATGTCTTATTGCATGAACTCACTCATACAAAAGTTCTTAAACATGGTCCTGTGTTTTGGACTACGATGGCTGAGGTGCTTCCAGATGTAAAGGAACGACGTAAGCAAGTATTAAACCACCAGCCAATATTGAATGGCCCGATGTCAGAAGAATTATGAGATAATAATCGGCATGACGCTTATGCCAAAAAAAAGTAGTAAAGAAACAGACAATGAGCGTCTCGAGCGTCAGCGACTAACTAGCTTGATTAATAGCATGGCCGACGCCGTCATTGCTGTAGATAAGCAATGCAAGGTTGTTCTATACAACGGTGCGACATTGAATATCTTAGATGTTAACAACATCAACGCCGGCATATCACTATCCACATTACTCGAACCAATTGACACCGACAATCAGCCCTTTGATATCGTTGATTTTGTAAAGAATACCAAACGACCCACAACCAACCGTGACCTTAGACTGAAATATGCAGATGGCAGTACAATAAATCTATACATCAGCATTGCTCCGGTGCACTTAGGCTACGGCGAACAGGGCCAAAGGGGATATGTTTTGCTTATCCGAGACATTACCCGCGAAAAATCTATAGAAGAAGAACGCGATGAATTCATCAGCGTTGTCAGCCACGAACTTAGAACTCCCATTGCAATAGCTGAAGGTAATATTAGCAATGCAGAATTCATCTCAGAAAAAACGGGCGATATATCTGAAGTCAGGAGAGCCCTCAAAGAAGCACACATCCAAGTACTATTTTTGGCTGATATGATAAACGATCTGTCTACGCTCAGCAGAGCCGAACGAGGAAAATTAGAGCTAGATGTAGAGCCGATAAATGTTCATGATCTTTTAAACGAGCTATTGAGCGGTTTTACGCCAGAAGCAGAAGCTAAAGGCATTTCTGTAAACATTGTTATTGACCCTAAACTGGAACTGCTTCAGTCAAGCCAGATGTACGTGAGGGAGATACTGCAAAACCTCATAACAAACGCCATAAAGTATACCCATCGCGGTCAGGTAACGATTGATGCAGTCCAACAGAGCAAAGGCGCCCGATTTATCGTTAAAGACACGGGTATCGGCATCAGTAAAGCCGATCAAGATAGGGTTTTTGACAAGTTCTTTCGTTCCGAAGATTATCGCACACGGGAGGCAAACGGCAGTGGCTTGGGATTGTATGTCACCATTAAGTTAATTAAGTTGATACACGCCGAAATTATCCTAGAGAGCGAACTCAACAAGGGCTCTACCTTTACGCTTGATGTCCCAAATCTAAAGACTACCTAGTCTCTGGTAATTTTGGGTAGGTGCGCATAATTGGCGCACATACGTTTCTGTCTTTCCAGATTACTTCTCTGAACTCATATTGCCACATCGAGTAATTGAGTAGACAGATATCATATATTGCAGCAAAAGGTAATAGCCATAGCCCGCGGATTAATGATTTACGGTAAGTAAGCGTCACAATTGATGAATAGAACCCTGTCAGCAACATGCTACTAACCACAAACAGCGCTAATAAGCTCAAATTGCCAACATAAATGGCATACCAAACACACAAAAACGGCGCTAGCAGTACGAATATTTCGGCAAGTGTCAAGGCGGCAACAATTTCGGGCCGTCTGTGGACTTGAGGATAGCGTGTGCGTATGGCTGTGTATCGCTGCTCTACAAAACTTTTTTGGCTACGCAGGCCAATCGAATGATCACTGATTAAAAACGAGTATCCGTCATTGTGTTGCGAGGCGTATTTGGCAAAGTGACTTTCTGGGGTGTTGCTGCGGGATATGGCCTTAAAAGTACCTGCGGCTTTCAGTGCTTCTTTGGATATGAGCCAGCAGGTGCTCAGAACCGGTGGCCGATTCAAAAATCGCCTTGGCAATGCCAACTCCCAGCTGTACCTACCGGGCTGTACCATCATATTCTCTAGTTGGTATTTACCTGGAGTACGATTAACAGGCACCAAACTTAACATGTTTTTCTTTTTTTGAAGCATGAGCTCTACCATTTGTCTAATGCCCCCTGCTTCAAAACGAGTATCAACCCCACAAAAAACAATGATATCCCCACTCGCGGCATCATATAGCTGTTGGTAAGCGTAATTTTTGGCTAGCCAACGCTCTGGAGGCGCTTGCCCCTGCAAAAACCTAACGCCATCATGAGCGAAATCTTTGATAATCTCAGCGATGTATTTGTTTTGCGAACAATCGTCCAGTACTAATATTTCTAATTTAGGATAGTCGCTGGCTACCAAAGTCTGCAAACAAGCTTTTAGGTCTTCTGTTTCGTTGCGTGCCGGAATGGCTATTGTTACTGTTGGCAGCTCGGCATCGGTGTGTTTTTTGTTGATTTTGGGCGCCGTGCTTTGTCGTAAATTCCGTATTGTAACAGTCAGTACGAAAAGCGCTATAGCTATTTGTGATATTGCCACGATGACCCACATTAAATCTGTATTAACCGAAATTTGACTAAATAGTTGAACCAGAAGCAATAATATAACCTGAATCGCAATCAACCAAAAACTTGCGTTCCTAGCAACTTTATATAAATGATCGGCATTAGTTCTACCTTCTATAATTCGCAATAAGTTAATCATTCGGTAAACGCCAAATACTAAGAATAGTAAGGTTCCAATACTGGGCTTCAAGCCAAAGATAAAACCTGTCGACACCGACAAGCCTAGCAAAACGGTACTTGCCAAAAATCTACGGTATCTCCACAGCGGTTTAATCCAAACAGCCAGCTCTATAACTGTAAACATGCCGAATGCAATAAGCGCTAGCGTCATATGAGTACTATACCAAATACAACCCGGTCTTAATCATCTCTGTCGTCTCGACCCTAGCGGAGAGGTCTGGTCCTGCCCGTAAACCCAAACTTGATTTGGGACCCAGTCAATTGTCATCCTGAACTCGTTTCAGGACCCCACATCTACGAACAGATCTCACCACGAGGTCGAGATGACAGTGGCCTAGACATCACCTAAACACATATCTATTATCAATTGTCTTTTTGTATGTGTACTTTTGATGCAAAAGTACCAAAACCTTCCGGGCCCTCCATTCTCTTGGGACGATAGTTGTCTAGCAGTACAACGGGTTCAACAACTCATCCCGATAAATCGGGACTCAAACATGTCTCACCACTAATGTTGTATTGCGACAACAACAGCGCCAGGCTCATTGCGGATGCTCGCATAGCCACCATGGAATACTTAATTGATTTGACCCCTTAATCTTCGGGTGATATACTTGACTTCAATCGCCTACAAGTTAATGTAGGCTTTTTTAATTGTAAGGAGCTTTAGTTTCGGCATGGCAGACAAGCAACCAGTCAAAAAAGTACGACGCGTCAAAGATCCAGAAACTTTCCGCGAAAAAGTAGTCAAAGCAGCCGAAGAAGGCGATAAGCCCAAGAAAAGCAAGCGTCTTAGGCAAGCGACCAAAGACGTTACCGGACCAGTAACTCGCCCCATCGTTAAAGCCGGCAAAAAGGTTGGTAAATCAAAAGTAGCCAAGCCTTTCCGTAAACCGCTCCGCATAATCGGTCGAATATTATTACCGAAATATATCCGCAACAGCTGGAACGAGCTTAGGCTAGTAACTTGGCCAACGTGGATACAGAGCCGCAAATTAACATTTGCTGTCCTAGTATTCGCCCTTGTCTTCGGAATAATCGTAGCAATAGTCGACTACGGTCTAGATAAAGTATTTAAACAATTGATAGTAAATTAAGGATATATAAATGAGCATTGGCAAACGATACGATACAAGCAAACAATGGTACGCAATTCACACTTATAGTGGTTACGAAGAAAAAGTAGCCGAGAGCATCCGCCAGCGAGCAGACAGCCTAGATATGAAAGACAAAATTTTCGAAATTCTAGTACCAAAAGAGAAGATGATCGAAATCAAAAACGGTAAGCGCCGTGTAGTAGAAAAGCGCATCTTCCAAGGCTATGTACTGGTGCACATGAAATTGAGTGAAGATGCTTGGTATATCGTAAGAAATACTCCTTCTGTTACTGGATTTGTTGGAAGTGGAACAGATCCTACACCCCTTGAGCAAGACGAAATCGAGAAGATTCAGAAGCGAATGGGACTTGAACAGCCTAAGCACAAGATCGACTTTGCTGTGGGCGAGGTTGTAAACATTATTGATGGTCCATTCAAGGGCTTCGACGGTTCTATTAATGATATCGACCCAGCTAAAGGTAAGCTTAAAGTCCTCGTCAACATGTTTGGCCGCGAAACTCCCGTTGAACTCGACGGCTTGCAAGTAAAACGCGTCTAATCTTGCAGTATGAAAAATGATCCGAACTTCGAAGCTAGAGACCAGGTTTGGGCAGAGCAAACTACAGCTAATTGGAGCCGATTTGGAGGTTTTGCGATCGCTCTTTTTACGGCATCAGAGACATCGTTATTACCAGCTGTCGCAGCAGGTTTTATAGGCTATAAAGTTATTAGAGTGGGACTTGAAAAACTCATGAGTGGCGATGATTTTGCTGATCATCTCTAGACAACAGGGGCGAAATACTGTAAACTAGTGTAGTTACGCACTAAGGTCGCAAGCTTCAGCGGCCGTGCAAGGAGAAATATACAATTATGGCAAAGACAGTTAAAGCTAATTTAAAGATGAAAATACGTGCCGGTCAGGCAAGTGCGGCTCCACCTGTTGGTAGCACACTTGGTCAGTACGGTGTAAATATGATGGATTTTATTGGGCCGTTTAACGACGCTACCAAAGAAATGCAAGGTGGTATGGTAACAGCTCACATCACCATTTTTGATGATCGTAGCATGGAGTTCCGTGTAGTTGGCGTTCCCACCGACGACTTGATCCGAGCCAAGCTTGGCATCAAAAAGGGTTCCGGCCGACCTAACACCGAGAAACTCGAACAAAAGCTGACCAACAAAGACCTCACAGAAATTGCCGAGGCCAAAGCTAAAGATATGAATGCAGAAGACGTAGAAGCTATCAAGAAGATGGTCGCTGGAACCGCCCGAAGTATGGGCATAGAGGTTGAGGGCTAGTGAATCGTTCTCCGGAGGCAAATAAAGAGTCGGTTACTAGTAGATTCTTGAAAGCTGGCGCAGTTTTGGCAGCCATAATAATTGGCCTGGAAGTAATTACAGATAATTAAATAATTTGTGGGAGGCTTACGCCGTTTGCACCACGAAAGGAGTCAGAAATGGCAAAAAGTAAATCAGAGTTAATTGAAGAAGCAAAAGGTCTAGGAATTGACGTTCCCACCAAGAGCACTATTGCTGACATTCAAGCACTTATTAAGAACGCTGATACACCTGAAGCGGTCACAGACACAGCTACAGAGGAAACACCTACTGAAGAGCCTGTAAGCGAGCCACAAGTGGCAAAGGCTGGCAAAAGAAGCGCAAAAGCACTAGATGAAGCTGCTGAAAAAGAGGCTAAAGAAGAACGCAAAGCTACTTCATCTACAGAACCAGAAAAGCCAAAAGTTGTTGTGCCACCTACTAGGTCGCGTCTTGAACGACGAGCTAAGGGTTATCGGAAATCTGCTGAGCAATTAGAAGCCGGCAAATCCTACACACTAGACGAAGCAATCGAGCTAGCCAAAAAGACTAGTCACGTCAAATTTGACGCCACTGTTGAGATGCATATCAACCTAGGTGTAGACCCCAA
>Ga0105047_10009501_pt1 | contig 16003 bp, 18 predicted proteins | sample MAT04_FD_78384 | JGI IMG/M metagenome (GOLD analysis project Ga0105047, IMG submission 78384) | Freshwater microbial communities from Lake Fryxell liftoff mats and glacier meltwater in Antarctica - MAT-04 (megahit assembly) | ecosystem: Environmental > Aquatic > Freshwater > Ice > Liftoff...
GCTCGTGCCGGGCCGCGCGGCTGATCGATGTGCAGCCGTCGACGAAGGGGTTGCAGGTCGGCACCAGACCTTGCTGCATCGACAGCGTGGTGGCCAGTGCGGTGGCCAGCAGCGGCAACAGCCCGGCCAGCAGCGCAAGCGGCCACAGCGGCCATGGCGGCCCCAGCGGCGATTCGGCAACGGGCTCACCCGGGCTGCGCGGCATGGATCAGGTCCGCGGCTGCCGCTTCTTCGGCGTTGGTGAAGCCGTTGACACGCCGTCCGGCGATCCATGGGCTGCCATCGGGCCGCCGCGCCGACAGCAGACCCGCAGGCCCGTGGCACACGGTGCCGACCGGGGCCTTGCGCGACATCAGGGCTTCGACGAGGCGGCGCAGGTCGGCGTTGTCCTGGAAGTCCCACATCGCGCCGTGGACACCGGCCAGGAAGACGCCGACGTAGTCTTCGGCCTTCACGCTGGACAGGGGCCGGGTAGCTTTCATCGCGGCCCAGGCGGTAGGCAGACGCTCGACCTGATCGGCAGAACCCGAGCGCGGGTCGATCGGCGCCATGCCGCCCAACGGCGAAGCCGCGTGGACCTCGAGCCCGGCGGCGGAGAAGACCTCGTAAGGCTCGGTGTACTCGGAAGCCCGGACCCCCGTGGCGCGCCCGCTGCCGGGCACACGCGCCGTGTTGGCAAGCACGATCAGCACGCGGTCTTAGGTTGAGGACATCGCGGCCAGTGGCGCCGGCCACTGCGCCAGGCCCAGACGAAAAAAGCCTGCCCGATTCATCGCCAGCTCCTTGAATTCCCGCGTGATGTTGACCTTAGCGTGTCAATGCAGGCTGCGCCACAGGCCGCGATGGCAGCCCTGTCGGCGGCAGGGCTGAGAGCGCGGTCAGCAAGCCGCCGTCAGCCTGCGACCCAGGCCGGCCCAACGCCATGCCGATCAGCGGCCACGCCAGCAGCGCCACCGCAACGATCCCGACCCCCAGTACGTCGCGGGCCGGCGAGCGGGGCTCGAATGACAGGCCCGGACGCACTGCACCGGACCAAAGCAACACCATGCCATGCAAGGCGAAGACCCAGGCCAGGTATTCCGCGGTCCAGTTGATGGTGAGGTTCTCGATGCCGTGCTCGGCCATCACCTCTCTGACTGGCGCTATGGGCAGACTGGTGGGCAGACTGGTGGGCAGGCAGCGCACCGACACCCTCAGGCTGCCCTTGCTCGGCTGGTTGACCACGGCGGCCGACGGACGGCCTATTGAGAAACCGGGGGTTCAGGCTCGAGCGCTGATTCCCTTGCCTGCCCTGGCTCCTCTCATCGTCCACTAGCATCCGCCCGCTTTGCACCAGTCCGGGTGCCGACTCAGGGGACCCGATGGAGCCGATCATGATCGCGCTGGCGTTTGCCGCCGGCTTTGCCGCGCAGTGGGTGAAGCTGCCCCCGCTGATCGGCTTTCTCGCTGCGGGTTTCGCGCTCAACGCGCTGGGCTTCGAGCGCACGGCCACGCTCGACGTGATCGCCAACCTGGGCGTCACGCTGCTGTTGTTCACCATCGGTCTGAAGCTCGACATCAAGACGCTGCTGCGCGGCGAGGTCTGGGGCTCGGCCACGCTGCACATCGTCGGCTCGACCCTGCTGCTGGCAGCGGTGCTGTTCCTTCTGAAGTCGGCCGGTCTGGCCCTGGCCACCGATCTGGGCTGGACGGCAATGGTGCTGCTGGGCTTTGCGCTGAGCTTCTCCAGCACGGTATTCGCCGTCAAGGTGCTGGAAGAGCGCAGCGAACTCAACTCTTTGTACGGCCGTATCGCCATCGGCATCCTGGTCATGCAGGACGTGTTCGCGGTCATCTTTCTCACCGCGTCCACCGGCAGCCTGCCCAGCCCCTGGGCGCTGGGTCTGATCGTGCTGTGGCCGGCGGCCAAGCTGATGGGTTTGATGCTCGACCGCGTGGGCCATGGCGACCTGCAGGTGCTGTACGGCGCCTTCCTGTCGCTGGTGGTGGGTTACGGCCTGTTCGAAGCCGTGGGCGTGAAGGGTGACCTGGGCGCGCTCATCGTCGGCATGCTGCTGGCTTCGCACCCGGCCACCGCCGGGTTGGCGAAGTCGCTGTTCCATTTGAAGGAACTGTTCCTGGTCGGCTTCTTCCTCAGCGTGGGCCTGGGCGCGCTGCCCGATCTGTCGATGGTGGTGATGGCCCTGGTGCTGCTGCTGGTGCTGCCGCTCAAGAGCGGTCTGTACCTGCTGGTGCTGATGCGCTTTCGGCTGCGCACGCGCACCGGCGTGCTGTCGACGCTGTCGCTGGCCAACTACTCCGAGTTCGGCCTCATCGTCGCCGCCGTGGCCGCCACCGCCGGCTGGCTGTCCGCCGAGTGGCTGGTGGTGATCTCGCTCGCGGTGGCCGGCAGTTTCGTGCTGGCCGCGCCGCTGAACGCGGCCAGTGAGCGGCTCTACCAGCGCTTCAAGGCGCCGCTGAGTCGGCTGGAAGCCGGCAGTCTGATGGCCGCCGACCAGCCCATCACGCTGGGCCAGGTGGACGCCGTCGTGCTGGGCATGGGGCGCATCGGCGGCGGCGCCTACCAGCGGCTGACCAGCCACCACGGCATGAGGGTGCTGGGCGTGGACAACGATCCCGACACACTGAAGACTCACCAGACCAGTGGCCGCCATGTCATCGAGGGCGATGCCGTGGATTCCGACTTCTGGGACAAGCTGGTCATCTGCGAGACGTTGAAGCTGGTGCTGCTGGCCATGCCGTCGCATGCCGGCAATGTCTATGCCCTGTCGCAGTTGAAGCACCGGGCCAACGCAGGCCAGTTCGCAGGCCACATCGTCGCCATCGTGAAGTACGCCGACGAAATCGAGCCACTGCGTCGACTGGGCGCCGACGAGGTCTTCCTCGTCGACGCCGAAGCCGGCAGCGCGCTGGCTGACGATGCGCTGGCGGGTTGGCGAGGCAAGCAGGCGCGCACGGCGGTCTGAGGCGCAGGGCCGGTCCATCCCGCCTTCGTCGCGCCTGTCCGCGTGGCTGCGGCTTGACGTCGCCCTGACGTTGCCCTGACGTTGCCCTGACGTCAGACGATTGCAGCAGGCATCATGACAGCAGGAACATTGCTATCGTGATGCGATGCGCACCACGGTGACCCTCGACCCCGACGTGCAGGCCCTGCTGAAGAGGGCCATGCGCGAACGCGACACGTCCTTCAAGCAGGCGCTGAACGACGGCCTGCGGCAGGGGCTGCAAGCACGCGTCCAAACCGAACGCAAACCATTCCGGCAGATCACGTTCGACATGGGGCGCCCCTTGGTCGATCTGACCAAGGCCACGGCCCTGGCTGGCGAGTTGGAAGACCTGGACCGCTTCGCCAAGCTGACACCCGGCCGATGAGGCTGCCCGATGAACCAGTGGCTTGACGCTCCGGGCGCGCACATCATCAACCCGGGGCCGCGTCATGCGGCATTGCTGGGCCGGCTGCTGCTGGCTGCGGGTACCGCAGGCAACCTCACCAGCGACGCGCATCTGGCCGCGCTGGCGCTGGAACACGGCGCGACCATTGGCACCTTCGACCGCGACTTCCGGCGCTTTGCCGGGCTGGACATGAAGTTGCTGGGCGGTTGACGTCGAGCCCGTGGCCCAGGCCGGCTTGACCAGCGGTTGAAGGCGATGCTCCGCCGGCCAGGCCTTCCGCGAAACGCGCGGGAAAGCCCTGAGGAAGCACGGCGGTCACTCTCGCTCATACCCATGGCGACCCGAGCACAATCTTGCGCGTCGGCAACCCGGAGACCGAAACAATGCGATTCCAAAGAACGGCAGCGCTGGCAGCACTGTCCCTGGCTGCTGCAGCGCTGCTCGCGGCCTGTGCGACCGGGCCGAAGAGCGGCCCGATGGGCTTCTTCATCACCAGCGCCGGCAGCGGCAAGGGCGGTGATCTGGGCGGGCTGGCCGGGGCCGATGCGCACTGCCAGAAACTCGCCGCCGCCGCCGGTGCCGGCAGTCGCAACTGGCGCGCTTACCTGAGCGCACCGGGCGCCTTCCCGAGTGCCACCTCACCCGGCGTGGCCTCGGTCAACGCCCGCGACCGCATCGGCAGTGGCCCCTGGTTCAACGCCAAGGGCGAGCTGATCGCGCGCGACGTCCAGCACCTGCACAACGGCAACAACCTGAACAAGACCACGGCGCTGGACGAGAAGGGCACCGTCATCAGCGGCCGTGGCGACCCGGTGAACAACCACGACATCCTGACCGGTTCGCGTGAAGATGGCACCGCGTTCCAGCCGGCGACGGACACCACCTGCCGCGCCTGGACCAGCAGCACCGATGGTTCGGCCATCGTCGGCCACCATGACCGAATCGGCCCGCTGCCCGAGAACTGGGCCAAGTCCTGGAACTTCTCGCACCAGAGCGCCGGTTGCAGCGTGGAGGCGTTGCGCCGCACGGGTGGTGCGGGGATGTTCTACTGCTTTGCTGCGAACTGACCGCGGCAACACCCGGCAAAGCACAAAGGCCACCTGACGGTGGCCTTTTCGCAATGGCCGAGCGTCACCCGCTGCGCCTCTTCCAGCCGACCAGAGCGGCCAGCCCGCCGAGCATCAGCGCAAAGCTGCCGGGCTCGGGCACCGCAGCGACCTGCGCATTGAAGCCGGCGATCTGTTGCCCGACGAAGGGGCCGAGCGCCGCGTCGGTGGGCACATCGACGAACTTGTCGCGCGCCGCGTCGAGGACCCGGCGGAAGTCTCCGCTGTTCGGGTCGACCAGAACCTCGTCATCGAAGTTGTCGTTGTACTGGTAGAACTCGAAGCGGATCGCCACGGCCGGGTTGCCGCCGAGGTCGATGGACTTGGTCACAACGGGGCAGGGGACATGCGGTTTGAAAGACCTGTTTCCTCTACGAGAGACTGCTGGACGACAGCGCCAGCAAGCTCTTGCCGAGCGACTCGGCGACTTCGATGCCGTCGACCCCCGCAGACATGATGCCGCCGGCATAGCCCGCGCCCTCGCCGGCCGGGTAGAGCCCGCCGATGTTCACGCTCTGGTGGTCGCGTCCACGCGGGATGCGCAGCGGCGATGAGGTGCGCGTCTCGACGCCGGTGAGCACCGCGTCGTCCATCGCGAAGCCGCGGATCTGGCGCTCGAAGGCAGGCAGTGCCTCGCGGATCGCGTCCAGGGCGTAGTGCGGCAGGCTCTCGCGGCCGGGCTCGGCGAGGTCGGTCGCGCGCACCCCCGGCGTGTAGGACGGCAGCACGCTGCCGAAGGCGCTGGAGCGCTGGCGGCGCACGAAGTCGCCCAGCAGCTGGCCCGGCGCGACGTAGCTGCCGCCGCCGAGCTCGAAAGCGCGCGACTCCCAGAACCGCTGGAAGGCCAGGCCATCGAGCGGGTTGACCTCGCCGGTCGCGCCGGTCGCGCCGGTCGCGCCGGTCGCGCCGGTCGCGCCGGTCGTGTCGGCGGCCTGCGGCGTCGTCTGCCGGTAATCCTGGGGCGTGATGCCGACCACGATGCCGGCGTTCGCGTTGCGCTCGTTGCGCGAGTACTGGCTCATGCCGTTGGTGACGACGCGGCCGACCTCCGAGGTGGCCGCCACCACCGTGCCACCCGGGCACATGCAGAAGCTGTAGACCGAGCGGCCGTTGCCGGCGTGGTGCACGAGCTTGTAGTCGGCCGCGCCCAGGATCGGGTGGCCGGCGTTCGGCCCGAAGCGCGCGCGGTCGACGACGCCCTGCGGATGCTCGATGCGAAAGCCGATCGAAAACGGCTTGGCCACGAGTGCAACGCCGCGCCGGTGCAGCATGGCGAAGGTGTCGCGCGCGCTGTGGCCCAGGGCCAGCAGCACGTGATCGGTGCGCAGCGATGCGCCGCCTTCGAGCACCACGCCGCGTACGTGGCGCGGGCGCGCCGGCTGGCCCCGTTCCGTCTGGCCCCGTTCCGTCTGGCCCCGCGCCGCAACGTCGTCCTCGATCAGCAGGTCGACCACGTGCTGGCGGAAGCGGATCTCGCCGCCGAGCGACTCGATCGAGGCGCGCATCTTCTCGATCATCGAGACCAGACGGAAGGTGCCGATGTGCGGCTTGGCGACAAAGAGGATTTCTTCGGGCGCGCCGGCGGCGACGAACTCGGTCAGCACCTTGCGTGTCAGGTGGCGCGGGTCGCTGATCTGGCTCCACAGCTTGCCGTCGGAGAACGTGCCGGCGCCGCCCTCGCCGAACTGCACGTTCGACTCCGGATCGAGCACGCCGCGGCGCCACAGGCCCCAGGTGTCCTGCGTCCGCTCGCGCACCGGCTTGCCGCGCTCGAGCACGATCGGCCGCAGGCCCATCTGGGCCAGCACCAGCGCGGCGAACAGCCCGCAGGGGCCGAAGCCGACGACCACCGGGCGCGGACGCTCTTCGGCGAAGAAGTCCGCCGGCGCATGGCCGATGAGGTGGTAGCGCGTGTCGGGCGCCGGGCGCAGGGGGCTGTCGGCGCCGGCACGCGCAAGCAGCGCGGCCTCGTCCACGCCGGCAGCCAGCGTGCAGTCGACGGTGTAGCTCAGCACGATCGCCGTCTTCTTGCGCGCATCCCACGCACGACGGAAGACGACGAAATCAAGCAAATCCGCGTCAGCGATGCCCAGCCGGGCCAGGATCGCCGCGCGCAGTGCCTGCAGCGAGTGGTCCAGCGGCAAGCGCAGTTCGGTGATCCTCAGCATCGCCCATGCGACCGGCGAGAAGCGGCACCCGCGCCCGCAGCGGGCGCCACCGACCGCGCGCGGTTCAGCCGCCCTTCTTCGGCCGCTTGCCCGGGTTCTTCTTGCTGCGCGTGTGCGCGCCTCGCTCGAGGCTGCGCTTCTGGCCCAGCCGCACGGTGACCGTCACGCCCGGGGGCGCTGGCGGTCTGGGGGTGGCCATGCGGTCGGCTTCGGTTCTGATCTTGTTGCCCATGAATGACTCTGGAAGGTGTTGGTCAACCGGCGATTAGGCCACAAGCGTTGCGGCGCGCCGGTTGTATCCGGTGCCTTCACGAAGCGAAGGTCTCGCCGAGCTTCAGGTAGCGCCACTGCCCGAGCGGCACTTCGCCCAGCCGCACGGCGCCGATGCGCACGCGCTTCAGCCCGGTGACCTTCAGGCCCACGGCCTCGCACATGCGGCGGATCTGGCGCTTCTTGCCTTCGCGCAGCACGAAGCGCAACTGATCGCCGTTGACCCATTCGACCTGCGCCGGCCTCAAGGCCTGGCCTTCGAGCTCCAGGCCGTGGTTCAGCAGCGCGAGGCCGGCCGCCGAGAGCGACTTGCCGGCCGCAGCGGGTTCGACACGCACCAGATACTCCTTCTCGACCTCGGAGCCTTCGCCGATCAGCTGGCGCGCGATGCGACCGTCCTGCGTCAGCACCAGCAGCCCGGTGGAGTCGATGTCCAGTCGCCCGGCCGGTGCCAGTTGGCGCAGGTGCTCGGGCAGGAAGCGGATGCCCGAGGTGTCCTCGCGCCACTGCGTGGCCGGCTTGACGAGCACCACCGCCGGCTCGTGGCCGTCCTCGGCCTGGCCGCTGACCCAGCCGATCGGCTTGTGCAGCAGCACCGTCACGCGTTGCGCCTGCTGATGGCGCGCGCGGGCGTCGATCGTGATCTGCTGGCCCGGCAGCACGCGCGAGCCGAGCTCGGAGACGACGCGGCCGTCGACGCGCACCCAGCCCTTCGGAATCCACTCGTCGGCCTCGCGACGTGACGCGATGCCGAGTTCGCTCATCCGCTTGGACAGGCGCATGCCTTCGGATGGCAGCGAGGGGTGTGTCGCGGGGGAGGTCTTCGGTTTCATCGTGGCCATGGCGTCGTGCTCCAGGAACGATTGAAGCACGCCGCTCAGAGCGTCGGCACCGGCGGGCCCTCGAGTGCCACCACCGACGCAGGAGTCCGAGCCTTGGACTCGGAGCTAGACCTGGCGGTCCGGCAATTGCACGACCAACTGCTTCAGCGCGCCACTGCCCAGCAACTGGCAACTCAGCCGGCTCTCGGCTCGCCTCTCGGCGGCGACGAACTCCAGCATTCCGACTTCTTCCTGCGTAGGCGAAGGCAGTTCGCCGACGACCTCCCGCACGTACACATGGCAGGTGGCGCAGGAGAGGCAACCGCCGCACTCGGCCTCGATGCCCTGGACGTCGGCGTGTAAAGCCGCACGCATCACGGACTCACCCGCCGTCACCAGGACGGTCGCTGCGGGCTCGCCTTGCGGGGAGAGGAGGGTCACGGTCGTTTGCATCAGCTGATTCTCGTGCATGCAGGCTTTGGCGGCAGATGGCAATTTATCGTCTTTAGCGGGTCAATACGGCCATTTCTGAATCCTTCTTGCATGCAGAATGATTTCCATGCGACCGGCCGACGATCCTGACCTGCCCTCCCAGCAGCGCGCCTACCTCGGGCTCCGAGACCTTCTGTTGGCCGGTGACATCGAACCCGGACAGCGCTTGAACGAGGTCCGTCTGGCCGAACGCCTGGGCATGTCGCGCACGCCGATCCGTTGGGCGCTCATCGAGCTGGAGCACATCGGGCTCGTCGAGCCGCTGCCCACGGGCGGTTTCGTGGCCCGGCGTTTCACCGTGCGTGAGGTCGACGACGCGATGGTCCTGCGCGGATGCCTGGAAGGCATCGCGGCCCGGCTGGCGGCCGAGCGCGGCCTGAACGCGCGCGCCGAGCGCGAGCTGCAGGCCCTCATCGGCGAGGGCGCAGCACTTGTCCGGGCGGACATTGTTCCGCCGGAGCAGCAGGTCGCCTTCGCGCAAGTGAATGAGCGCTTCCACACCGCGCTGGCTCGCGCGGCCGGCAATGACGCGCTGTGGCGCGCGATCGAGCACAACAACCGGCTGCCTTTCGCTGCGCCGAGCGCGATGCTGCCGGTGAACGACGACTCGCCGGAATCGCTGTTCTGGCTGCGCAACTCTCAGGCGCAGCACGAGGCCCTGGTCGAGGCGTTGCTGGCCCGGCAGGGCACGCGAGCGCAGCTTCTGGCCGAAGAACACGCGCGGGTCGGCCGACGTGGCCTGCAACGCGTGCTGGAAGCCCCCAGGCGCCTCGGCGAACTCTGGCCCGCCGTGGCACGTCAGAGCGCCGACCCGGCAACCCAATCAAAGGAGATTCCATGAAACGCAGAGACTTGCTCGCCGCTGGCGCGACTGCCGGGCTGACCAGCACGGCCTGGTCGCAGGCTGCCACCTTCCCCACGCGCCCGATCACGTTGATCTGCCCCTGGCCACCAGGGGGCGGCGCCGACGTGCAACTGCGCATGCTTGCCAAGCTGATGGGCGATCAGTTGGGGCAGCAGGTCGTGGTCGAGAACCGCCCGGGCGCCACAGGCTCCCTGGGCGCGCTGGCACTGATGCAGGCCAGGCCGGACGGCTACACGCTCGCGCAGTCGCACAACGGAGTGCTGCGCCAGCCCTTCATCGCGCCTGTGCCGTATGACCCGCTCAAGGACTTCACTTACCTGATCGGCGTATCGGACAACCCGTTCGGCCTGGTGGTGCGCGAGGACCGTGAGTGGAGGACGCTCGAGCAGTTCATCGAGCATGCCCGGCGCAACCCGGGCAAGGTGAACATCGGCGTGCCCGGACTCGGCTCGCCGGGGCACCTGGTGAGCGAGCAGATCGCCGCGCAGCACGACCTGAAGTGGGCCGTCGTGCCCTACCGCGGAACGGCCAACACCATGCAGGCGCTGCTGAGCGGGGAGATCGACGCGGCGGCCGAAAGCACCGGCTGGGTACCTTTCGTCGACAGCAACAGGGCGCGACTGCTGGCCGTGTTCAGCCGGCAGCGCTTGAAGAAGTTCCCCAACGTGCCGACGCTCATCGAGCGGAAGATCAACGCCTCCGACTTCTCGCCCTGGGGCATCGTTGCGCCGGCCGGGCTGGACCCGGCTGTCGCCGCCAAGCTGCACGACACCATCCGTCGCGCGATGGACAGCCCGGAGTTCACCAATCTCCTGGCCATGCTGGCGCAGGAGCCGATCTACATGAGCCCGCAGAAGTACCTGGAATACGTGCGCGAGGCGGTCCCGCAACAGAAGCTGATCGTCGACAAGTTCAACCTGAAGGCCAGCTGATGCTCGGCCCGCGAAAGAACGAAGTTCTCACGAGCATCGGCCCCGGCAGCGGCGCGGCCGCCCTGATGCGCAGCTACTGGCTGCCGATCGCCGTGAGCGCCCAACTCGAGCAGCGCAACCCGCTACCCGTGCAGCCCTTCGGCGAGAAGCTGGCGTTGTTTCGCGACGGCTCAGGCCGGCTCGGGTTGGTGGCCGACCGCTGCGCGCACCGTGGCACTTCGCTGTCTGCCGGTGCCGAGCACTTCAAGACTGCTGGCCGCGTCGACAAGGACGGCATCCGCTGCCCATACCACGGCTGGCTGTACGACGCCACCGGCCAGTGCCGCGACCAGCCCGGCGAGCCGCAGCAGTTCAAGTTCTGCGAGAAGGTGAAGCTGCAGGCCTACCCGGTACAGGAGCAATGGGGATTCGTGTGGGCCTTCCTGGGGACAGGTGAGCCGCCGCAGCTGGTACCGCTGGACGCTTGTGCACGCGAGGACGGCGTTCGCATCAACACCATCGGCCGCTGGCCGTGCAACTACTTCCAGGTGCTGGAGAACATGGTCGATCCGGTGCATGTGAGCGTGCTGCACCAGGACACCGACTTCGACCAGGAGAAGTTCAACACCATCCCGACGCTGAAGGTGGAAGAAACCCGCTGGGGGCTGAAGACGATCGCCGGGCGACCCGGCTACGAGCGCGAGGTGGAGTTCCTGTTCCCGAGCGCCGTGCGGCTGGCGTTGCCCATCATGGACCCCGGGATCATGCTGGTGTTCTGGGCCGTGCCTGTCTCGGAGACCGAGACCTGGTCGTTCCACTCATGGTTCCTGCCGCTGACTGCCGACATGCCGGGCGATGTGCGCGAGCAGAAGATCGCCCGCATGAAGAAGTTCATCTACGAGCTGGATGCGAGCGATCCGATCCACCACGCCTCCAGGGTCAACGTGCAAGACAAGTTCGCGTGCTACAGCCAGGGCCAGATCGCCGATCGCACCGACGAGCACCTTGGTCGCACCGACGTGGGCGTCAGCCTGCTGCGGCGGCTCTACTTCGCCAACATCGAGGCGGTGCAGGACAAGCGCGATCCGATGGGCGTGGTGCGCGAGCCGGTGCCGGACATCGTGCGGTTCGACAACGTCTGCTGAGCGGTCCGGGAACCCGGGCCGTCGCTGCTGGCCGCTGCGGTTTGAGGTGGTCGCCCGGCCGATCTTGCCGAAGACTCGCGCCTGAAGCCCCCTCATCCATCGGGTGGCGGCCCGCAGAGCTTGCGTTTTCGCAAGGCCGATGCGCATGGAAGGCACAGCATGGCGGGTCTGCGATGCGCACTCGCGGGAGGGGTGCTGCATCCCCGCCCTTCAACCGGAGAACCGCATGACCCAGATGAAAGCCGCCGTATTCGTCGAACCCGGCCGCATCGAGATCGACGACAAACCGATCCCGGCGGTCGGACCGCTGGACGCCTTGATGCGTGTGACGACGACCACGATCTGTGGCACCGATGTGCACATCCTCAAGGGCGAGTACCCGGTGGCCAAGGGCCTGACCATCGGCCACGAGCCGGTGGGTGTGATCGAGAAGCTCGGCTCATCGGTGACCGGCTACCGTGAAGGCCAGCGTGTCGTCGCCGGCGCCATCACGCCCAGCGGCTGGAGCAACGCCTGCCTGTGCGGCCAGGGATCGCAGGACGGTGCCGGCACGCCGCACGGCTTCAAGGCGATGGGCGGCTGGAAGTTCGGCAACACCATCGACGGCTGCCAGGCCGAGTACGTGCTGGTGCCCGACGCGATGGCCAACCTGGCGCCGGTGCCCGACGGCCTGAGCGACGAGCAGGTGTTGATGTGCCCGGACATCATGTCCACCGGTTTCAGTGGTGCCGAGAGTGCCGGCATCCGCATCGGTGATGTGGTGGCCGTGTTCGCCCAGGGCCCGATCGGCCTGTGCGCCACAGCCGGCGCCAGGCTCAGTGGCGCCAGCGTGGTCATCGGCGTGGACCGCCTGCCCGGCCGTCTGGAGATGTCCGGCAAGATGGGCGCCGACCACATGGTGGACAGCAGCAAGGTCGACCCGGTCGAGGAGATTCTTCGCTTGACGGGCGGGCGCGGTGTCGATGTCGCCATCGAAGCGCTCGGCACGCAAGCCACCTTCGAGGCGGCGCTTCGTGTGCTGCGACCCGGCGGCACCTTGTCGAGCCTGGGGGTGTACTCCACCGACCTGAAGATTCCGCTGGGCGCCTTCGCGGCTGGTCTGGGAGACCACCGCATCATCACCACGCTGTGCCCGGGCGGCAAGGAGCGCATGCGCAGGCTGATGTCGGTCATCGAGGGCGGGCGGGTGGACCTCGGTGCGATGGTGACGCACCGCTTCAAGCTCGACGACATCGAGGCCGCCTACGACCTGTTCAGCCACCAGCGCGATGGCGTTCTAAAGGTTGCGCTGACGCCGTGACCCACGACGTGACCGTCGTCAAAGGCGCAAGCCACATCAACCATCTCTGAAAAGCGAGAGCCAATGAAGTTCCTCTTGATTGGAGCGACCGGGCTCATCGGCAAGGCGATCGTCAAACAAGGTCTGGCCCAAGGGCATGACAATACCGCGCTGGTTCGCGACGCGGCCTGCCATGACCGAGACGCAACCAGCGCATCCAGCACCACCGCAGCGCCTGATCCTGCTGGCCCCGATGGAGGGCGTGCTCGACCATAGTCTGCGCGATGTGCTCAGCAGCGTCGGCGGCGTCGACCGCTGCGTCTCCGAGTTCATCCGCGTGACGAATCGGCTGCTGCCGGCGCGTGTGTTCCTGCGCCTGATGCCCGAGCTGCGGCGCGGCAGCCGCACCCCCGGCGGGGTGCCGGTGCGCGCGCAGCTGCTGGGCTCTGATCCGGCCGCGCTGGCCGACAACGCCGCCCGGCTGGCCGAGTTGGGGGCCGAGGGCGTGGACCTGAACTTCGGCTGCCCGGCCAAGACCGTCAACCGCCACCGAGGCGGCGCGGTGCTGCTGGACGAGCCCAGGCTCGTGCACGACATCGTGGCCGCGGTGCGCCGCGCGGTGCCGCCGCACGTGCCGGTGAGCGCGAAGATGCGCCTGGGCCATCTGGATGATCGTCTGATGTTGGACAACGCGCTGGCCATTGCCGAGGCCGGTGCCGGTGAACTGGTGGTCCACGGCCGCACCAAGCTGCACGGCTACCGGCCGCCGGCCTACTGGGACCGCATCGCGCTGGTCCGCCAGGCGCTGGCGGCCACGGCGGTGCGCGTGATCGCCAACGGCGAAGTCTGGACCGTGGAAGACGCCCGCCGCTGCCTGGCCGAGAGCGGCTGTGCCGACCTGATGCTGGGCCGCGGGCTGGTGGCCGACCCGGGCCTGGCCCTGGCCCTGCGGGGGCATCAGGCCCTGGTCTGGGCCGAGGTGGCGCCGCTGCTGCCGCGCTACGCCCGGCTGGTCGCGCCACGCGTGGTGGCCCGGCACCGGGCCGGACGGCTCAAGCAGTGGATCAACCAGTTGCGCCGCCGCTTCGTGCAGGCGCAGGGGCTGTACGACGAAGTGCGCACGCTCAATGACGCCGATGCGCTGGTTCAGGTGGTGCTGGCAATGACCGCGCCTGAAGCGCCGGCCGTCATCGGGGCCGGCGTTCAGTCGGCCGAGCCGGTCGCGCTGGTCTGAGTGACGAGACGAGACTGATGCGCTGCGCGGCGCTGCCGCGCCACCGCTCAGGCGGCTTCGTCGGCGAAGTCCAGCAGCACCTTCATCGCCCGCCGGCGGTTGCTGGCCAGCTCGAAGGCCTCGCGCGCGCGGCTGAGCGGGAAGGCGCCGGTGATCATCGGGCGCATGTCGACACGGCCCTCGTTGATCAGGCGGACGGCGAGCGCGAACTCGGTGTGAAAGCGGAACGAGCCGCAGATGCTCAGCTCCTTGGCCACCACCAGGTTCTGCGGCAGGCTCACGTCGCCGCCCAGCCCCAACTGAACCACCACGCCGCGCGGGCGCATCGTCTGCAGCCCGGCGCGCAGCGCGTGTTCGTTGCCGCTGCACTCGAACATCACCTCGAAGCGGCCCTTGTGTGTGCGGCCGTCGGCCGCGTAGCGCTGCACCCAGCCGACATCGGCGGCCACGTTCAGCGTGTCATCGGCGCCCATGGCGCGCGCCACGGCGAGCGTCTCGTCGGTCAGGTCCACCGCGGTGATGTGGGCGGCGCCGTGCACGCGCGCCGCAGCCACCACCAGCGCGCCGATCGGGCCGCAGCCCGACACCAGCACCTGCTTGCCCAGCAAGGCGCCGGCGCGCGACACCCCGTGCAGCGCCACCGAAAAGGGCTCGGCCAGCGCGGCGTGCTGCAAGGGCACGCCGGCGGCGACGCTTTCGCACTGCAGCTCGTCACACACCAGCAGGTTGCGGAAGGCGCCCTCGACGTGCGGGTCGCGCATCGCGCTGCCATAAAAGCGCATGTCCAGGCAGTGGTTGGGAAGGCCCTCCAGGCAGAACGTGCAGCCGCCGCAGGGGCGGCTGGGGTTGACCGCCACGCGGTCGCCGGCCTTCAGGCGCCGCACGTCATCGGCCACCGCCCGCACGGTGCCCGCAACCTCGTGGCCCAGGATCATCGGCCGCTTGATGCGCACGGTGCCGAAGCCGCCTTCGTGGAAGTAGTGCAGGTCCGAGCCGCAGATGCCGCCAAAGCCCACCTGCACCAGCACCTGCCCCGGCGCCAAGGCGTCCACGGGCTGCTCGACCAGCCGCAATTCGTCTGCTGCCTGGATCACCAGGCAGCGGCAGCGCAGGCCGGCGGCGACCTGCAAGGGTTGTCCGTCTTCCATGGTGAGGGGGCTCCTTGGGGCCATCGGAAGCGCACTGGCGCGCTCGGGAGAGGGGGGGGTGGAGGGGGCTCGAGGGCTGCATCTTGTGCGCTGCGCGAAACCCGGCCACTACGATAGCGCCAGCGGCTGGCGGGCCCATCGACCCGTCAGCCCCCCACCCACAAGGCCGCCATGGGCACATCACTGTTCGATCTGTCGGGCCGCACCGCCCTGGTCACCGGCTCCAGCAAAGGCATCGGCTTCGCGCTGGCCGGTGCATTGGCCTCGGCCGGCGCGCGGGTGGTGCTCAATGCGCGAGACGCCGTGCGGCTGGAGCAGGCCCGGCAGCGGCTGGCCGTGCAGGGCTTTGCGGTCGACGCGGTGCCGTTCGACGTCACCGACGCCGACGCCGTGCAGGCAGGCGTGGAGGCCATCGAGTCCACCATCGGGCCGATCGACATCCTGATCAACAACGCCGGCATGCAGCACCGCGGTCCGTTCCACGAGTTCCCGCTGGACGCCTGGCGGCGGCTGTGCGCGACCAACGTCGACAGCGTGTTCTTCGCCGGCCGCGCGGTGGCGCAGTGCATGGTGCAACGCCAGCGCGGCAAGATCATCAATGTGTGCTCTGTGCAGAGCGAACTGGCACGGCCGGGCATCGCGCCCTACACCGCCACCAAGGGCGCGGTGAAGATGCTGACCAAGGGCATGGCGGTGGACCTGGGCCGCCACGGCATCCAGGTCAACGGGCTGGGCCCGGGCTACTTCAGGACCGAACTCACGCAGGCGCTGGTGGACGACGCCGGCTTCACCGCGTGGCTGGCCAACCGCACACCGGCCGGCCGCTGGGGCGAGGTGCAGGAACTGGCCGGCGCCGTGATCTTTCTCGCCAGCGACGCGTCGAGCTTCGTCAGCGGCCACATCCTGTACGTCGACGGCGGCATCACCGCCAGCCTGTAGCGCAGCGCACCGCAGGCGGTACGGAGCTTGCTGCACCCTCGACGATGAAACTGCTGCTGGTTTATTGCCACCCCGACCCGCAGAGCTTCGGCGCCGCGATCCGTCGCACCGCGGTGGAGGCGCTGACCGCCGCCGGGCACGAAACGCGGCAGATCGACCTCTATGCCGAGGGCTTCGATCCGGTTTTCACGCTGGAGGAAAAGCGCACCTATCTGGGGCAGACCGAGTCCAA
>Ga0105047_10009502_pt1 | contig 16002 bp, 13 predicted proteins | sample MAT04_FD_78384 | JGI IMG/M metagenome (GOLD analysis project Ga0105047, IMG submission 78384) | Freshwater microbial communities from Lake Fryxell liftoff mats and glacier meltwater in Antarctica - MAT-04 (megahit assembly) | ecosystem: Environmental > Aquatic > Freshwater > Ice > Liftoff...
GCCTGGGCCGTGGAACGGGTAAAATGTCCCGTACGGGACATTTTACCCGTTAGCGGATCAAGCGGGAGGCTTCGGCAAGCGTTCGAATCCGTTCCTGCCAAACCTGTTTTCCCAGGTAGCCCGTTGGGAGTAGTGAGTCGGGTAGGAGCGGGTCAGCGGAAACCGCTTCCAGCCAGGCAATCCGCTCCAGTTTCGCCCAGCGATGCATGGCTTCGGCGGGCGGGCCAGCTTTGGCCTGGACTTGCGGCAACCGGCTGAGCACTTCCAGGCAACGTTCGTAGCGTCCGTTGATCCGCTTGAAGTCCCACGCCCCCGTCACGATATCCGTGTCTGGTTCGCCAGCGGCGGGTCGCGCTTCGAGCGTGAGGATGGATTCCACGTCTTCGGCGTGTGCGCTCAACTCCTGGGTGATTTGCCCGAGCGGATCAGGAGAAACCCAAACGCTGTTCTGGAGATAGCCAAACCCGCTGCCTTGGAGAAACCTTCGTAACTGCTTCCGAGCACTCGCCTTGGCTTCGGGCAAGTCGAACAGAACCAGCCGCCAGCAACCGTCCCAGCGCCGTGCCCACTGGATCGCGGGATCGCGGCCACCCAACGCGAGCAGACGTCCGCTCTCGCTGAGTCGGAAGATGCCCTCCTCCGCGCCGCCTGGTCGGCGCTCGATAATCTGGCGCGCTGCCAAATCCTCAAGGTGCCGGGGCAAGCCTTTGTGGTAGGCCCAACTCTCGAAGGAATCGGTCAGGTTGCGAAAGGTCGGGCGCGCAAGTTGATCGGCGCCCCACAGCAGGAGATAAAGCAGTTCTTGAGAGCGTGGCTTCACAGTCGGGAAGGTGAACTCCGAGGTGGATTGCTGCAACGGGTAAAATGTCCCGTACGGGACATTTTACCCGTTAGCCGCCGCCGCGCAGCAAGGTCAGTATGCCCACCACGTTGAGTGCGGCCTTGGGCACGATGGAACTGACTTCGACGTATTCCGGGAGCTTGGTGCCGTCGGGACTGCGCTCGGAGCAATGGTCGTTTTCGCCCCACGGGCCAAGGCCGTCCATCGTCGGCAGCGCGTCCCAGAGCAGGTTGCCGTCGCTGAGGCCGCCGCGGTGCTCACTCGCCACGCGCTGGCCGAGCGCGGTGGCGGCGGTCTGCCAGCAGGCGAGCAGGCGGTCGGTGCCGGCGTTGCGCGGCCAGGGGCGGCTTTCGGTAAGGATTTCAGCCGTGACCTCGCAGGCGTAGCCGTCGTCCGCACTGCGCACTGCGCCCGGGCCGTTCAGCGCCAGCACCGCGGCGCGTGCGCGCGCGTAGGTTTCGGGAGCAAAAGTTCGAAACTCGCCCTCGGCCACGGCTTCGTGCGGGACGCGGTTCAGGCCGGAGCCGCCGCTGATGCGCGCGACGTTACAGGTGAGTTCTTGCGCGTAATCAGTGAGGGCCGCGAGTCGCTGCACGGTCTGCGCAAGCTGGACGATGGCATTGGCGCCGTGCGCGTGGCGTCCGCCGGCGTGCGCGCCGCGACCGCGCGCCGTGACGCGCCAGGCGGCCCGGCCTTTGCGGGCAGCCACCAATTGCCGGACACCCTGTTCCCGCCCCTCGGCCTCGAAGACCAACGCCGCGAGGGTGGCCAGATTGCATCGCTGCCGCACCACCTCGCCGAAGTCGGGGGAAAAACATTCTTCCGAGGAGTTGAAGCACAGTTTCCAAGTCGTCGCGGCAAACTCGGCGGGCGCGAGTTCCCGCAGCGCCTCCAGCACCAGCCACATCATCACGGTGCCGCCCTTGATGTCGTGCGTGCCGGGGCCGTAGATGCGGTCGCCCTCGGGCTGCCAGTGGAAGTTATTGCGCGCCTCTTCTTCGGGCGGGAAGACCGTGTCGAGGTGCGACACCATGGCCACACTTTGCGGGCCAGTGCCGGGGCGGGTAAGGACGAGGTGATCGCCCCAGGCGGGATTGGTGGAGGGAACCCTTTCCGCGGTGAAGCCCAGGTCGGCGAAGGCTTCCGCGGTGAGTTGGCCCACGCAGTTCACGCCATCGCGGTGGTCGGTCCAACTGTTGATCTCTACCATGCGGCGGAGCCAGTCGAGCGCGGCGGGGAGGCGGCTTTCCAGGAACGGGTGGAGGGCAGCGGGGACAGTCATGCGGGAAAAGATGCGGACGCGGGGCGGCGGGCCAAGCCCAATCTCTGGCGGGGGGCGGCGAGCGCGGGCGACCTCGCCCGCAGCCGCGTCCCTTCCTGGGCTGGAAATCCGCCGTTGCAAAGTCCATGCTCCCGTGCCGCAACCCAATCACATGCTACGATGACCGACTCCGCTCACGCCGCCCCCCCCCAGCGTCCCGCCCTCGTGGTGTTGGCCGCGGGCATGGGCAGCCGCTACGGCGGCTTGAAACAGATTGATCCCGTCGGCCCGCATGGTGAAGTCGTGCTCGACTACTCCGTATTCGACGCCCGCCGCGCCGGCTTCGGCAGTGTGGTGTTCGTCATCCGGCGCGACATCGAGCGCGCCTTCCGGGAAACCGTGGGCCGTCGCTTCGAGGATCGCCTCGAGGTTCGCTACGCCTTCCAGGAATTGACCTCCGTGCCGCGCGGCTTGGCGGTGCCGGAGGGGCGCACCAAGCCCTGGGGCACGGGGCACGCGACGCTCTGTGCGCGGCCCCAAGTCGCCGAGCCATTCGCCGTGATCAATGCGGACGATTTCTACGGCGCGGACTCTTACCGGCAACTCGCCGGCTTCCTCACGCCACCCGCCGCCGCCGGCCTGGAGACCTACGCGATGGTCGGCTTCGAGTTGGGCCGCACGCTGTCGGAACACGGCATCAACGCCCGTGGAGTCTGCACCGTGGACGCCGCGGGCTGCCTCCAATCCGTGCAGGAACTGACCGCCATCGAGCGCACCGCCGACGGCGCGCGCAACCGGGAGGCCGACGGCTCGTTCCGCCCGCTCACGGCGCGCGCGACGGTTTCCTTAAACTGCTGGGGCTTCCGACCGTCGTTTTTCGAGCGCCTGGACGAGGGCTTTCGCCAGTTCCTCAGGGAAAATGCTGCCAACCCCAAGGCGGAATTCTATCTGCCCTTTGCGGTCAACTCGCTCATCCAGGCGGGCACCGCGCAGGTGAAGGTGCTCCCGACCAGCGCGAACTGGTTCGGCGTGACGTATCGCGAGGACCGGAGCGTCGTGATGGAGAGCATTCGCCGACTGATCCAGGCGGGAACCTATCCGGAGAAACTGTGGCCGTGACCTTGCCTCCACTCGTCGCCGCGCCGGCGGTTCAGGCGATCATCTTCGACATGGACGGCGTGATCGTGGACAGCGAGCCGCTGCACGAACAGGCGCTGGCGGAAACCCTGGCGCGCATTGGCTTCCCAACCACGCCCGGCCTGCAAATCTCGGATTACATCGGCCGCTCGGACCAGGATTTCTGGAAGGATTTTGTAGTTCGCTTCCGCCCCGCGCAGACGCTGGATGAACTGGTGCGGCTCAAGCGCGACCGGGTGGTGGAACTGGTGCGCGAACACCAGCCATTGTTCGAGGGCTTGCCGGAACTCGTCGCAGCGCTCGCCCGCCGCTGGCCGCTGGCGCTGGCCTCGGGTTCCGAGCGCCCGGTCATCGAAGCGGTGCTGGACATCGAAGGACTCCGCCGGCACTTCCGCGTCGTGGTGAGTTCGTCCGAAGTCGCGCGCGGCAAGCCGGCCCCGGATGTGTTCTTGCTGACGGCCCGGCGGCTGAGAGTCGCGCCGGAGTCATGCGTTGTAATCGAAGATTCCAAGCCGGGCGTGGCCGCGGCCCTGGCCGCCGGGATGCGCGTGGTGGCCGTGACCAATACGCACGCGGCGGAGGAACTGGGCCATGCTACGTGGACGGCTCGGAGTTGTGCGGAGGTGGGCAGGGTGCTGGCGGAGGTGGGGTGAGGGCGGAAATCCGAGGGCCGGAATCCGAAGTCCGAAAGAAACCCGAAATCTCAACACCGAAGCGCGGGCTGGCTCTGAGCCGTATCCATACAGTTGCGGAGCGCGGCTGTCGCAGCCGCAGCCGCGGGGAGTAAGGGACAAGCCAGCAACTTCGTCGAGCCCTCACGACCACTAAATAGTGAGCGTGAACGCGCCGGTGGGGCGGTGACAAAACCCCGGTGCCACCAGCTTGCGAACGCGGCGGCGGCTTAGACAGCCGCGCTCCGACTGCTCCGTTACGGCTGAGGAGAGTCCTTGCCCATCCGCCGCGGACGACGCTCCGGTGATTGTATCCCGCCGCAGCGTGACAGGAAGGGCGAGTTTCGGCCTTCGGATTTCGGGCTTCGGATTTGTTTCGGCCTTCGAATTTCGGCCTTCGGATTTCACCTCCCGCCCCGTAGCCTGCGCGCATGATTGCCACCCCCGAAACGCAGCCTTACGCCGCGCCGCGCCTGACCCTCAGCCGTCCGCTCACGCCGGAGCGTCAGGCGGAGCTTTCCGCCGAAATTCGCGACCTCAAGCGCCGCCTCAATGCGGTCATCCTGGCGCACAATTACCAGGTGCCGGAAATTCAGGACGTGGCGGATTACGTGGGCGATTCACTGGGCCTCTCGCAGCAGGCCGCCAAGACGCCGGCGGACGTGATTGTCTTCTGCGGCGTGCATTTCATGGCCGAGACGGCGAAGATTCTCAACCCCGACAAGCTCGTCCTGCTGCCGGACAAGGACGCCGGCTGTTCGCTGGAAGAAAGCTGTCCCGCCGAGCAACTTGCCGCGCTCCAGGCCACGAACCCGCGCTTCTACACCATCGCCTACATCAACTGCTCCGCCGCGGTGAAGGCGCTCTGCGACGTCATTTGCACCAGCGGCAACGCCGAGAAGATCGTCCGCGCCGCGCCCGCTGACCGCGACCTGCTGTTCGTGCCCGACGAGAATCTGGGCGCCTGGGTGCAGGAGATTACCGGTCGCCCGATGACGTTGTGGCAGGGCAACTGTTACGCGCACGTCGAGTTCCGGCGCGACGCCCTCCAGCGCGCCCGCGAGCAGTACCCGGACGCCAAGATCGTGGCGCACCCCGAGTGCCTGCTGGAAGTTCGTGCGCTGGCGGACGAGGTCTGCTCCACCGAGAAGATGATCACCTATTGCCGCACCAACCCGGCGAAGCGTTTCGTCATCGTGACCGAGTCTGGCATCATTCACCGGCTCCGGCGTGAGTGCCCGGACAAGGAGTTTCTGCCCGCGCCGATCTTCGACGTGATGAAGACGCCGACGGACAACTGCCGTTGCAGCGAGTGCAAATACATGAAGTTAAACACGCTCGAGAAACTCCGCGACTGCATGGCCCGCCGCGCCCCCTCGGTGGAACTGGCGAAGGACATTATCGCCCGCGCCCGCCGCCCCATCGAGCGGATGCTGGAAATCTCCGCGCAGCCGCTGGCGAATGCGGGGTGAGCCGCAGCCATTCCCGGTTTGTTCAGGTGTCGGCTTGGGGTTCCGGGGGGCGAATTCGCGCCGAGGGGGAGTGTGTTTGCTCCGGCGAGGTTGAGCCAAAGTCGCTTCAACACGACGACTGCACGGCATCTACTTCGATCTCAAACAGCAAGTCGTCGCGGCAGATGTCGCAGCACGCGTGGACGACGGGCAGGTGGCGCAATTCGTGGCGCTCCAGCCAGTCGGCGAAGAGCGGTGCGTCCGCGGCGAGGCGGTAGTAGGCGGTCGCCCGCGTGACGTCTTCAAACGACATCCCTCGCGAGATGAGTATGGCCTCGACGACGTCCATCGTAAGCTCCACTTGCGCGCGGGCGTCGCCGACGTGCGCGGTGCGACCGCCGGGTTCGATGCTGGCAGTGCCCGAGACCAGCACTCGGCGCGCGACGGCCGAGCCGATTTCCACGGCGCGGCTAAAGGCGCTGCCGTAAGCGGGCGCGGGGCATTGTTTCGGGGACGGGACAATCAGCACGGTGTCGGCGGCGGGATCGAGCGGTTGCACCGCCCACGCGGCGAGCGCCACCGCGGCGCCAGCGGAGTTGCGTCCACGGACGCCAGTGCTGGCGGGGACGCTGCCGGGGCGGAGTTCGGAGCGGGCGAAGAAGTCGTTGCGGACACGGTTGAAGTCATCGTACCAGGCCAGAATGTCGTCGAGGAAGAACCAGGTGCGGACGAGGTGGTTCATGGCCATGCCGGCTTCTGCGAGCGCGGCTTGCAGCAATTCAAAGGTCTCCCGCGCCTGCTCCGGTCGCGAGGCGGAAACCCGCGTCGGACCCAACTGGCTGAGCACGCAATGCCGCGCGGCATCGTCGGTCCAGAGGCGCGCATGCCCGGGGCCGTGGCCGACGCGCTCCACCTCCGTGCCGGCGATGGCCTGGAGTTGAAGGCCCGCCAGCGGTTGACCGTCGCAGGCCGCGCCTTCGATCCAGGTGATGGGGAGTTCGGGATCGCGGAGTGCCTGGCGCAGCAAGGTCATCGTCGGGCCAGCAGCGGCCACGGAGCCAAAGGCGAGCAGGCGCACGACCGTCGCGTTGGCGTGTTTCAAAGTGTCCGCCAGGCGCGCGAGGAGCGGTTGCAACGGCTCGCCGGGGAGCGGGGTCAAGGTCGCGTGGAACTCCGTCACCGACGTCGAGATGACGCGAATTACATTCAATCCCGGGCTGTGCTGACGGTGAATCCGCGCCTCGGCGGCCGGGGCAGAGGTTTGAGTGGGCGGGGCAGGGACTTCAGCAGGCATGGCGGTCCGGTTTGGTTCAGGGTCGTTGATCACAGGCCAGTCGGCGGCATAGAGGCAAGGTAAGCAAGGCCGGTTACAGCAAAGAAACCTTCTGACCTGTAACCGGACGCGCACTTCTGACGTCGGAAGCCTCGTTCGTCGTCAACTTCTTTGCCCCGCCTCCCGCCTCGCGCTGCGCGACATGAAAAACTGCCTCTCTCTGGCCCTGCTCTGCCTGGTTACTCTGCCGGGGGTGGCCGTGGCGCTTGGTGCGTCCCCGTTCGAGGGTGACGCTGCGCCTGTGCCGCCGGGCGAGATTGACCGCCTGGTGTTCGCTCAGCTCAATCGGTTGGGCATCCCGCCCGCGGCCCCGTGCTCGGACGCGGTCTTCGTCCGGCGCGTCTTCCTCGATGTCATCGGCACGCTGCCGAACACGCTCGAAGCGCGGGATTTCATCTTGGACCGCAGCCCGAACAAGCGCCGCGATCTCATTGACCGCTTGCTCGCGCGCGACGAGTTTGCCGACTACTGGGCGATGAAGTGGAGTGACCTGCTGCGCGTGAAGGCGGAGTTCCCCGTCAACCTCTGGCCCAACGCGGCGCAGGCGTATCACCATTGGATTCGCGCCAGCATCCGGGAAAACCAGCCCTACGACCAATTCGCCCGCGCGCTGCTCACCGCCAGCGGCAGCAACTTCCGCGATCCGCCGGTGAACTTCTACCGCGCCATGCAAAACCACGATCCGCAAGGCATCGCCCAAACGGTGGCACTGACCTTCATGGGCGTGCGCGCGGAGCAATGGCCAAGCAACCAACTCCACGGCCTGGCCGCGTTCTTTGCCCAGGTCGGCTTCAAGTCCACCTCCGAGTGGAAGGAGGAAATCATCTTCAATGATCCCGCAGGAACCAACGTGGCCGCCTATCTCGGAGCCGCGCGCCAGGCGACTTTCCCCGGAGGCGAGCGCGTGAAGTTGCCCGCCGACCGGGATCCGCGCGCAGTGTTCGCCGACTGGCTGATCACGCCGGAGAATCCCTGGTTCACTCGCAACCTGGCCAACCGCGTCTGGTCGTGGCTGCTGGGCCAGGGCATCATTCACGAGCCGGACGACCTTCGCGCCGACAACCCGCCGAGCAATCCCGAGTTGCTGGCCTGTCTGGAGCATGAGTTGGTCGCGGCGCACTACGATTGGCGGGCACTGTTTCGGCTGATCCTCAACTCGCAGACTTACCAACTCTCCTCGATCTCGGGCAGCGCAGCACCGGCGGCGGTCACTAACTTCGCGAGTTATCCGGTGCGCCGGTTGGACGCGGAGGTGTTGATAGATGCGATCAACCAACTGACCAGCTCCAGTGAGAAGTATTCCAGCGCCATCCCGGAGCCATTCACCTTCATCCCCGATGGCTCGCGAGCCATCGCGTTGCCGGACGGCAGCATCACCAGCCCCTTTCTGGAACTGTTCGGCCGGCCGTCGCGGGACACCGGCCTGGAAGCGGAACGCAACAGTCGCATCACGGCTTCGCAGCGTTTGCATTTGCTCAACTCCACCCAGATCCAGCGCAAGCTCGAGCAGAGCCGGATGGTCGCGGTGCAGTCGCAATCCAAGCAACCGCCGCGCGAAGTCGCCACCCTCATCTATCTCAGCATCCTCTCGCGGTATCCGACGGAGGAAGAGTTGAAAGCCGTCGTGGCGTATGCGTCCTCTGGCCGCGTGAAAGCCCGTGAGGCGGTGCTGGACCTCGCCTGGGCCTTGATGAACAGTGCGGAGTTTCTTTACCGGCATTGAGTGCATAATTGAAAGGCAAAGCATGAGCAAACACCTCGTTGAAATGTCGCTGGCCAAAGACGCCGCGCGCGTGCTGGCAGCCCTCGGCACGCCCCTCTCCCGCCGGGACGCCCTGCGGCGCTGTCTCTTCGGCGCGGGCGGACTGCTCCTCCTCAACGGTTGGGGCACACGCGCCTTCGCGGCGGCTCCCACAGCCAAGGCGAAGTCGGTCATCCAGATCTGGCTCTGGGGCGGCCCCTGCCACATTGACACCTTCGACCCAAAGCCGGAGGCGGGCCGAGAGTTCTGCGGGTCGCTGGACGCACCGATCGAGACGAATGTTAGCGGCATCCGCATCGGGCAATTGCTCCCGACCCTGGCGAAACAAGCGGACAAGTTCTCCCTCATCCGCAGCCTGACGCACGGCAACAACAGCCACGAGACCGCCGCCTATATGGTGCAGTCCGGCCGCAACTCCGGCGGCCGCGACGTCTTCCCCAGTGCCGGCGCGGTGGTGTCACTGTTCAAAGGCTATGACGCGGGGTACCAAGGTTTGATCCCGCCGTACGTCGTGTTGACGCAGCCGCAGGGGCGCTTCTCGGAAGCCGGCTTCCTGGGCGGCAAATACAAACCCTTCGCCACCGGCGGCGACCCGGCCAAGACTCCTTTTGCCGTCGAAGGCATCGTCGCTCCAGGCGTCACCGAGCAACGCCAGCGCGGCCGTCGGGCCTTGCTGCAACAACTCAACACGCTCGGCCGGACCATGCCGGGCGATGCGACACTCAAGACGCTTTACCAGTCCGAGGACCAAGCCTATGAACTAATCCTCGGCGATGCCGGCAAGCTGTTCGACCTGGCGCAGGAGAAGGCTGAATTGCGCGAGCGTTATGGCCGGACCACGTTTGGTCAGTCCTGCCTCATGGCCCGTCGCCTGGTCGAGCAGGGCGTGCCCTACGTCACGATCAACTATCAAGGCTGGGATACCCATAAACAACATTTCCAGACCATGAACCGCAAGCTGCCAGAACTCGACCAGGGTCTCGCAACCTTGTTGCAGGATCTCACCGACCACGGGCTGCTGGACAGCACCATCGTATGGGTCAGCGGAGAGTTCGGGCGCACGCCCAGGGTGCAATGGGAAGCGCCGTGGAATGGCGGACGCAATCATTTCGGCAAAGTGTTTTCGGCCGTCGTCGCGGGCGGCGGCTTCAAGGGCGGCCAAGTCGTGGGCGCCTCGAATGCCACCGGCGAAGAGGTGAAAGATCGCCCCGTGTATCCCGGCGACTTGCTGGGCAGTATGTATGCCTTGCTAGGCATTGACCCCACCGCGAAGCTGCCGCATCCGCAGGGTCAGTTGGTCCACGTCATGCCGACCGCGGCAGACAGTGTGAAATCCGGCGGTTTGCTGAGGGAAATCATGTGAGCTATGCGATGATGAGCTTTCTGAGATTCACCGCGACTCGGAGCGCCGGCCTCCGGCCCGGCGCGAACCCAGCAAGCTGTCCGACTGCTGCCGGGCCGGAGGACTGCGCTGCAAGCGCTTACCCGCCGTCGCGGTTGGCGTGTTCGGCAGCAATCCTTCTGCTGCTCACGCTCGCTCTGCCCGCCTTCGGGCAGACCGCCCCGCGCATCGGCTATGTCTTTCCGGCGGGCGGACGGCAAGGGTCGAGCTTCCAGGTGGACGTCGGCGGGCAGTTTCTCGAAACAGCGACCAATATCACCTTCAGCGGGGATGACCTTCACGCCACCTTGGTGGACTTCCACAAGCCGATGAACCAGGGCGTGTTCAACACTCTCCGCGACAAAGCGCGCGAGTTGCAGGACAAGAAGCAGGCCGCGCTGAAAGCCGCGCGCCGCGGCGAGACCATCGCACCGAATGCCACCAATGCCTGGACGGCTGCGGATGAGAAGTCGCTGACGGAAATCCGCGAGAAGATGCTCAAGAATCCGCCCAATCGAACCGCCGCGCCCGCCCTCGCCGAGGTCGCGACATGGCGCGTGACGATTGGCCCGGACGCCGCCCTCGGCGACCGCGAGATGCGACTCGGCACTTCGGGTGCGCTTTCCAATCCGCTCAAATTTCAGGTCGGTCAGTTGCGGGAATTTTCCAAAGCCCCCGCCAAGGCCGCCAATCCTGAGTTCGACCGGCTGCGGGAACAGTTGGGCGGCAAGGCCACCCCCACCAGCACGAATGAGCTGCGCATCGCCCTGCCCGCAACTGTCAACGGTCAGATCATGCCCGGCGTGGTGGAACGCTGCCGGTTCTCCGCGCGGAGCGGCCAGCAACTCGTCGTCGCCGTCAGCGCCCGTGAACTTATTCCTTACATCGCCGACGCCGTGCCCGGTTGGTTTCAAGCGGCGCTCACACTCTACGATGCCAAGGGTAAAGAGGTGGCTTACAACGACGATTTCCGCTTTCACCCCGATCCCGTCCTCTGCTGCACGCTTCCGGCCAGCGGCGACTATGTGCTGGAGATCAAGGATGCGATCTATCGCGGGCGCGAGGATTTTGTCTATCGCATCACGCTCGGCGAACTGCCATTTGTCACAGGCATCCATCCGCTCGGCGGCCCGGCCGGGCAGCTCACCGAGGTGGAACTTACCGGCTGGAATTTGCCGACTAACCGGGCCGTATTCGACGCGCATAACCTTCTGCCGGGAATCCATGAGTTTCAAGTAACCACTAACAACTTTGCGAACCGCGCTTGTTTCTGGGTGGACGAATTACCCTCTTCATCCGAACGCGAACCTAACGAATCAGCCGGGAACGCCCAGCCGATTCAATGGCCCACTAGCATCAACGGTCGCATCGGCAAGCCTGGCGACGAAGATGTTTTCAAAATTACTGGTCAGGCCGGTCAAACGCTGGTGGCGGAGGTGATGGCCCGCCGGTTGGATTCGCCGCTCGACTCCGTGCTGACTCTCAGCGACGCCAGCGGCAAGCAACTCGCCTTCGACGACGACACTGAGGACAAAGGCTCCGGCCTGAACACTCATCACGCGGATGCGCGCATCGCCGTCACCTTGCCCGCGGACGGCGACTACTTTCTGCGCCTCGGCGAGACCCAGGGCAAAGGCGGCCCAGAGTACGCCTACTGCCTGCGCGTCAGCCCGCCGCAACCAGACTTCGCGCTTCGCCTCGTGCCTTCCGCGCTGAATCTGCGCGGCGGGGCCAGCGCGGCGGTCACCGTTCATGCGCTGCGCCGGGACGGTTTCACCAACGAAATCACGCTCGTTCTCAAGGACGCACCGCCCGGCTTCACCCTCAGCGGCGGAAAAATTCAAGCCGGCCAGGACTCCGTGAAAGCCACGCTTGCCGGGCCGGCGGTGCCAGCGGATGAGCGGTTCCAGCTTCAGCTTGAAGGCCGCGCCGTCATCGCCAGCAAGCCGGTGGTCCGTCCGGTGGTTCCGGCGGATGACTTGATGCAGGCCTTCTTTTATCGCCACCTCGTTCCCGCCCAGGAGTTGCAGGTGTCCGTCGGTGGCCGCTTCGCGCAGCGCGGCGCGGTGAAGGTTCTCAGCCCGACGCCGCTGATGATTCCCGCGGGCGGAACGGCGCGCGTGCAGGTGGGCTTCCCGCGCGGCCCGTTCATGGACCGGTTGCAATTTACCCTGAGCGATCCGCCCGCGGGCATCACGATCAAGAACGTCGCGCTCAACAAGAGCGGGTTAGAAATCACAGTGGAAGGCGATGCCGCCACGGCCAAGGCCGGACTGAAGGGGAATCTCATTTTCACCGCCTCGGCGGTGCGCGCGGGCAAGACTGCCCGACCTGCCGCTGCGGGACGTGGTTTCCAGTTGGGGGCACTGCCGGCAGTTCCTTTCGAGGTCAGCCAGGCTGCGACTGCCAAGGGCGACCAAGGTCAGTCCAAGTGAGCGGGGCCTGAGTCGTAATTGGCTCGCCATGACAACGCTTGTCCAGGTTACTGAAAACAGTACGCTCAACCCAGATTCATGAGTGTTGCCGTCACAGAAATCTTGCGCGCCAATCGCCCGCCCAGTCCGGCGGGGCGGGCGGACAAACACCTGGGTAACGTCGCGCGCGATCTGCGCCGACTGCTGGAGCAGACTCACCGCGACTTTGCCAATCGCGCTGTGGCTTGGCCCGAAGCGGCCTTGGGCGATTTGGCGGTGGTGCTGGTGGAGTTTGCCGAAGACGTTCACACCGACGCCGGGCTGTGGCGGAGCTTGGAAGCCCACAACCGGGAGCTATTTGGCACGCCGCTCCCGCTGACTGTCGGCGTCGGCACGACGAATGGAATCGAGCGGTTCGATCCACGGCGGATTCACCATCTGCTCTGGACGCTGTGGATGAATCTGGAGGTGATGCCCAGTCCGGCGCATCCCAATTTGCTCGCGCTTGCGGAAGTGGCCGGAAAGTTCCTTGCCGAGCGGTTCGCCGGGACGCCAGTGGATTCCGGCGTGAAGAACTTCCTCGCCGGCTCCTCGCAGTTCGGCTGGGACATCAAGCGCAAGCTCATCTGGCTGGGCACCAAGTCCTATTTGTTTCGACTGTTGTTCGCGCAAGCGGTCACCGACCGAAAGGAAGGGGCGACGGTCGGCGTGATAGACGATTTCATCTGTCAGGAGAGCACCGTGTGGTCGGGCTTGGGGGCGATTGACATCCTGGCCGGGGCGCTGGACGTGTCCGCCGAAGACCGGGCCACGTTGCGGACCTGGTATGAGCGGCACCTCGCGCTTTATCGGGTGCTGTCGCGGCAGGATCGCGGCGAGGAAACGGAATTCATCACGGTGCGCAACGTGGTCAATGGCCAGCTTTACACCGTCCGCATGAACGTGCCGAACTGCCCGTTCCAGCCGGGCATGGTGGTGCGCGGAGCGCTGACGCCCTGGCGCGGCGAGTGGTATTGGTCGGGCCACCAGCGCCCCTATCCCAACCTCCCGGAGCATGAGGAGGCGAACCTGCGGCGGGAGATGCTGGAAAAACACTCCGGCATCGCCTACCGCTACTGTCCCACCGAGGCTGCCGCCGCGCGGGAAGCCAATCGCAAACAGTACGACGACTTCGTGGGCTATTACGGTGGCGATCTGGTGGTGTATGCGGACGGGTTGGCGTTGGCGGCGGCAGAGCAGCAGCGCCTGGAGGCCCAGTGGCGCGCAGTGGACCAGGAGCAGGTCCGCCGGTTGATGAAAGAGCGCGGGTTGACCCAACCGCGTCCCCCGATGCACTTTCCGCGGGCATTCCTGGACCATGACCAGGGCATCGGCGCGTTTTACAACGCGCACGAAGGCCAGGAATACATGCTCGGTTTCAATCACGTCCTCTCAGGTCTGAGGAAGCAGGGCGAAGGCTTGTCTGACGCCGAACGGGACGCCCTAGCCCACTTCGTCACGGACCACGCGGTCAGTCCAGCGTTTGTCGATCGGCTGGTCCGCGAGCACGGTGCGGCGTCGTTGGTGGAAACTTTTCAATTGCGGCGCCTGCCCGCAGAGCTGGCCCTGGCGTTTCTGCTGCGGTGCCACAAAGGCCATTTCTGCCGCAACCGCTATCCATCGCTCTCCTTGGTGGAAGGCGGTCGAAAGCAAAACGAACCGGGAAAATAATATGCCAAGAGGTTACGCCTGGATGCCGACTAACATCCCACCCAAATGCAAGCTGACGAAGTGGCAGAAGCAAAGCCTGCAAGCTGAAGCTGACAAGTTTGTCGCTGAGTTCTACCGGCCCACGCTCCAACCGCCGCCACCGAATCCGCTCGGCAATTACATCGTGGGCTTCTCGACCAGGTGGCGCGGGGCGTATCTCCATTTTATTGCTACGTATGCCTGTTCCGGTCCGAACGCGCTCTACCCGTGCTTCGACACCCCGTTTGCCCGGCTGGGCTACTTCGCTCCCGACTCTTGGAACATCTGGGCCCGCCGGCACAACGACGAGTGGATGGTCATTGACCAACGGCTGACACTACCCCAGTGCTTCGCGGAAATGCGGACCAATCCCTGGTTCCAGTTTTGAGCCGGCGAAGTGAACTCGAGAGAAGTAAGCAGCGGCGGGCAAAGGGCGAGAGAATCGGGGCGTTGATTGACCGGCGTCAAAGCCGCCGCTCCGCCTTTCAGCCAAGTTCGTCGCGTGACAACGACCACCACGATCTGCTCGGCTCCGCCTGCCTCGGTGCCCGGCGCAACCAAAGTCAGCGCCTCGGCAGTGCATTTCACCAAGCCCCGACTGGCTCGCGAATTCGCCACCGTGGGTGCCATGCTGCGGATCTATTGCCAGGGCCAGCACGGTGGCGGGCAAGGACTGTGCGCCGAGTGTCGTTCCCTGCTGGACTATGCCGCTGTCCGGCTGGATCGCTGCCAGTTCGGCGCGGAGAAACCGACCTGCGTGAAGTGCCCGGTGCATTGCTATCAGCGCGCGCGCCGGGAACAGATGCGGGCAGTGATGCGCTTTGCTGGGCCGCGGATGTTATATCGGCACCCGTGGCTTTCCGCGCGCCATTGGTTGGATGGCTTTCGCCCGGTGCCTGCGGTTCGGTGAAGTGCTGCCGCAAGTCTCCCAGCCGCGGCGATGCCGTGGGACAGGCGTCGCGCCTGTCTCTGACCCCTTCTAAAACAAGCCCTGTTCCGCGTGCGCGAGATTCGGGTACGGTTAGTTTTTAGTGACGATCACGCATGAATCTAGAGACAGGCGCGACGCCTGTCCCACGTGGCTGGCCGTGCCGTCGGCAAGGGCTGCGATGGAATACTTACGGTTCATCCGAGGCCATACCAGCGGCGCGACCGATTGCACAAGTTGCAGACGGAAAGCATCACCGGCACTTCCACCAGCACGCCAACGACGGTGGCCAGGGCAGCACCAGAAGTGGGTCCAAACAGGGTGATGGCCACGGCCACGGCCAACTCAAAGAAGTTGCTTGCCCCGATCAGCGCGCCGGGAGATGCGATGTTGTGCGGCACCTATAGCCAGCGCATGAGCAGATAGGTCAGGCCGGAGTTAAAATAGACTTGGATGATGATCGGCACCGCGATCAGCAGCACGGCGAACCTGCGATGGGTCAGGTTCTCTGCTTGGAAGGCAAAGATCAGTACCAAGGTCAGCAACAGCGCACCGATCATCACCGGATGAAACTTAGGCAGGAACCGTTGCTCGAACCACTCCTTGCCGTGTGATCTCAGCAGCACCGTGCGTGTCAGCCAGCCGGCCGTCAGCGGGATGACGATGAATACCACCACGGAAGTAATCAGCACTTTCGCCGGCACCACCACATTGGCCACGCCGCAGAGAAACATCACGATGGGCGCAACGGCCACCAGCATGATGAGGTCGTTCACCGCCACCTGGACCAGCGTGTAGGCCGGGTCGCCATCCGTGAGATAGGACCACACAAACACCATCGCCGTGCAAGGCGCCGCGGCCAGGATGATGAGGCCGGCCGCGCTACGCTTCCTTGGGCATCAGCCGCAACGCCATTTCCCCGACGTGCGCCCCGAGTTTCTTCGCCGTGTCCAATCCCAACTCGTCGGCGCTGATGTCGTCTTTCGTCGAAAGCACCGTCGCCCCTTGAAAGGCGGGCGCATTGCCACCCACCGCAATCATGCCGAAGCACAGCATCGCCGCCTGGATTTGCTCGATGGTCATCTCCTGACCGCC
>Ga0105047_10009503_pt1 | contig 16002 bp, 12 predicted proteins | sample MAT04_FD_78384 | JGI IMG/M metagenome (GOLD analysis project Ga0105047, IMG submission 78384) | Freshwater microbial communities from Lake Fryxell liftoff mats and glacier meltwater in Antarctica - MAT-04 (megahit assembly) | ecosystem: Environmental > Aquatic > Freshwater > Ice > Liftoff...
AGGCCGGAGATCATGCCGAGGAAGTACGGCCACCCCCAGAACAGCACGAACGACGCCGCGAAGCCGGTGGGCACGGTGCCCAGATCGGCCTGGGCGAAGTTCACCACTCGGTTGGCGCGATAGATGAGGGCCATGCCGATGGCCAGCATCGCGGCCAGCAGACCTTTCACCGCGCTCTCGACCCACACTCCGAACGGCATACCGAAGAAGATCATCTGGATCGCGAAAAGAGCACCGATGGTCAGCAGCGCCACCAAGGTGGCAGTACTGCGCTGGCCCCCCAGGCGTCGCACGAGGGGGACGGTACAACGTCACGCCAGCCGAACGTGTACGCAGCTGACCGCGCCGCGGAACTGAACACCAGATCGCGCCGAGCTTGGCACCTGACTTGTCTCGCGCCTTCCCACTGGGCAGGCTGTAGCCATCATGCGCACCACCCCGTCCGATCGCCTCCGCTTCCTCGTTCGCTGCGCGACGGTGAGTGCGCTGGTGCTGGTACCAATGGCGTGCAAGAGCAGCCGCGACGCACAGGTCACCACGTCGGCGGCGGCATCCACCACGTCCACCAGCTTCAGCGCGTCCACCACCACCTCGACATCCACCTCGACGACGTCCACCACCCTGCCACCGACAACCACCACCATGCCGCTCGTCACCGAGGGCGGTGTCGTGAAGGTGGCCAACGCATCGGGTATCGACGGTGCGGCCGGTCAGCTCACCGCCGAACTCGCGGCGCTGGGCTTCGCCACCAGCGGCGCCACCAATGCCGCTGGTATCGACAAGGACCTCGACGCGAGCAAGATCTACGCTGTTTCCGGCAGCGAGGCGGTGGCCGAATCCGTGAGCCGCATCATGGGTGGTCTCCCGATCAGTCCGATGCCCACCCCTGCGTGGATCAAGGGCGGTACGGCCGGGCTGGGCGACGCCACCGTGCTGGTGATGCTCGGCCACGATCGCGCCGGCACCGCCCTCGGCGACATGTCCTGAAACCCCCAAACCTGGGCGCGCTCCTTCGCCGATCGACAACGGCAGTTGCCGGACGCGGCATCGTCAACTGTCGCTGCCCGAAACCAACACCCCTGCGCGCGACGCCCTTCGCACTGCTGCGGGCGCACCGACTCGAAAGCCCTAGCCTTGAGCGGAGATGGCGAAGGACTCGTGGATCGATCACTCGCGGCTGCTGCCCGCGCGCCGACGGTGGGCGTTGGTCAACCTCCTCGCGCGCTCCGCGCACAACTTCCAGACACATCGCACGGGCCGCAACGCAACGCTGGTCGCGCACTTCGGCTTCCTGGCGGTGTTCCCGCTGTTCCTCGTGCTCACCACGGTGCTCGGCTTCGTGCTGCAGAACTATCCGAAGTTGCAGGAACGCATCGTCGCATCGGCGTTCAACCGCGTTCCCATCATCGGTCAGCAGGTGGGCAGCGACCCGAGCAAGCTGAAGGGCAGCACCGTGGTACTCATCATCGGTCTGCTCGTCGCCACATGGGCCGGGTTGAAGGCGTTCAACGCGCTGCAGATCGCACTCGACGACGTCGCCGAAGTCGACCTCGACGACCGCCCCAACCTGCTGCGCACCCGCCTCCGCTCGCTGCTGGGCATCGCGATCGTCGGCACCTCACAGATCGGCGGTGCAGTGCTCACCTCGTTCATCGGTGTCAGCGGGGTGCCTGGCGTGTTCAAGCTGCTGTTCGCCGTGGCCGCCGTGGCGCTCAACGCCGCCGTGCTCGCCGCCACCTATCGCTGGTTGTGCGTGCGCCCGCAGTCCTGGCGACAGGTCGCCCCGGGTGCCGCGTTCGCCGGCTTCCTGTTCGCTCTCTTGCAGGTCGCCGGTACAGCCGTGGTGGCCCGATCCATCGCCAACGCCTCACCCGTGTACGGCACGTTCGCGTCGGTGATCGGGCTCATCACCTGGTTGGGGCTGCACTCCACCGTCGCGCTGCTCGGCGCCGAACTGAACCACGCACTGCCTGCTCGTCGTTACGAGGGCTGACGCCCGGCAAGATGACTCAGGTGGCGGGTTCGACGACCTGTGCGATGCGCTCGAGGGTCTTGGTCATCGAATCGACGGTCTTCGAACGCAGGTTGCGCACCGCCCACGGGAGCCGTTCCTGGGTGATGTCCCAGCTCTCGCGCACGAGCGTGCCGTCACCCTGCTCGACGATCTCGTATCGCCAGATTCTGCCGCCGACGAGGAGACGCATGAACCCGATGGACGGGCGTGGCTGCCACGCGATGAGGCGGTTCTCTTCGAACTCGACCACGGTGTTGACCATCGAGTAGCCGATACCCATCTTCATCGACATGCCGAACTTCGAGCCCAACGCCAGGCGTTGTGACCCTTCCGGGGTGCCCTTGACGGTGCCCGAGCCGTCGATCTCCTGATGGCGCGCCGGGTCGGCGAGCAGGTCGAAGATGGCGGCAGCAGGAGCAACGATGAGCCGCTCGACAGTGGCGATGTCGCGGGATGAGTCGGAGGTCTCGGGCATGGCGCATTCAACCCCTCGCGACCAGCCACCATTCCCGATCTGTCAAGATGTGGCGCGGACGGGCCGATAACTCATCGATGCCCAAGGTCACCAGACTTCTCCTTGCGCTCTGCCTTGCGTTCACGTGGGCGAGTAGCGGCCTCACCTCCACCACGCTTCCCGTGGCCGAGGCTGCGTCGATGACCCCGTGGACCACCCCGACCGTGCCGCCGAAGTGCACCACGGCTCAGAAGGACAGCGGCAACGTCGCCGGTTGCATCGTTCACCTCGGCGCCGGTCTGCCCGAAACCCGCGGCTGGCCGGCTGCACCGTTCCCCCAGCCCGGCGAAGGCGGGGTCATCGCGTGGGTGAACCTGGCCAAAGGCGCCAGCGGCCCCGTCGTCTCGAAGGTGCAGATCGCCCTCAATGCCAACGGCGCCACGCTGAGCACTGACGGCCAATTCGGCACGCTCACCGAGAACGCGGTGAAGGCCTTCCAGACGGCGCGCAGCCTGCCCAGCACCGGCGTCGTCGATCAGGCCACGGCCGATGCACTCGGCGTCGAGAACCGGTCCACCGCCGGCGCGTTCCCACCCTCGGGCTGGAACTGGCTCGGCTGGGGGTACAACGGGTCGGGCGCTCTCACCACGTGGGAGGCCCTACTCACCCGCAACACAAGGCAGATCGGGTCGATCCCCGTGGGCCAGTTGCGTGGGTTCGCCGATGCGCTGCCGCTGTACGAGGGCTTCCTTGCTGAGATTCAGGCGGGTGGCTACGTCATCTCCGGCGGCGCCGGTGGCTACGTCTTTCGCTGCACCGCCAGCAGCCGCAAGGACTGCTTCGGTCTCACGCGCAGCAGCCTGTCGAACCACGCCTACGGGTTGGCCGTCGACTTCAACACCACCAAGAACCCGCTGAAGACCTACTACGGCATCAACGGCGCCACCGCCTGCCAGACCCCGATGCAGACCGACATCCCGCAGTGGGTGGTGCAGGTCGCCGAGAAGTGGGGCCTCTACTGGGGCGGTTACGGCTGGAGTAGCGGCTGTTCGTCACCGTCGCAGGTGAAGTCGTCGGCGTCGCGCGACCCCATGCACTTCGAGTTCAACGGCACGGTCGCGCAGGCGCGAGCGATCTTCGACTTCAACACGGGTGGCGGCCCCGGCGCCTGCTTCGACGTCGCCGACGCGAGCGGCAGCATCATCGAACGCTGCCACCGGCGCAACGAGGTGCCCGCGGCCAACACGCGAGTAGTCGTCACCACCGACGCCCCTGCCGGTGCAACCGCTGCGCTCGTCAACCTCACCACCACCGCTGCCAGCTCAGGCGCGTTCATCACCGCCGAGAGCTGCGCCGCCGTCGCCGGCAACGGACGGGCGTGGTCGAACGGCAACACCCGCACCGGTCGCGCCGTGGCCTCCACCGCCATCGTCGCGCTCGATGCGCAGGGCCGCTTCTGCCTGTACCAGTCGTCGACGATGCACACCATCGTCGACGTGCAGGGCTACTTCGCGCCCGCCGCCAGCGCCCCGAACGGCAACCTCTACACACCCGTCACGCCGATACGAACCATCGACACCCGCACCCGGCCGTATTGCATTCCCGACGCCGACTGCAAGCCGATGGGCCCGGTCGACCCGGGAACGGAGATCACCAACACGGCCGCGTCGCCACTCGATGCCGTCGCCACGGTGGCCAACCTCACGGTGAACGCACCCAGTTCGTCGGGCTTCGTCACCGCCGACACGTGCGCCTCGCTGGTGCCGGGGCCCCAGACGCGCAGCAACCTGAACTTTGGCGCCTTCGACACGGTGGCCAACCTGGCGGTGGTGCCCTCGGTGGCGACCGACGACGGAGTGCAGTTCTGCACGTTCTCGCCGTCGGGGTTGCAGGAGATCATCGACGTGCAGGGGTTCTTTGCTCCCGCCGCCCAGGGTGGTCTCGGGTACACCGCGCTCACCCCCAGTCGTGCGCTCGACACTCGCCAATGCTGGGTCGACCCCGTCACCTCAGCACAGCGCTGCGGCCAGATCAACGCCGCCAACACCATCGTGCGCGTGCAGGCTCCGGCCGGCGCAACCTCCGTGGTGGTGAACCTCACTGCGGTCGGCGCCACCTCCAGCGGCTACGTCAGCGCCGATTCGTGCGCCACGCTGGTCGTCGGGCCACAGGCACAATCGAACCTGAACGCCGTCGTTGGCTCCGCCGTCTCGAACCTGGCGGTGGTGCCGGTCGCGCCCAACGGCACGTACTGCGTGTACGTGTCGGCAGGCATGCACCTGGCCATCGATCTGGTGGGCACCTTCAGCCCAGGCGGCCTCCAGCGCTACCTGCCCATCACCCCGGTTCGAGTGCACGACTCACGCCCACCGGCGTGAGCTGAGCTGACGACCACCCCACCAGCACCCGGTGGTCGCCCGGGCTGGGCACCCACGCGTGGTCTGTCGGGCTCCATTGGCTGAACGCACGTGGCGGCAGCTGGATGGTGACCGCGCTGGTGGTACCCGCCGCGCCGTGCACGCGGACGAAGCCCTGCAGCGTGCGCAACGGGCGACCGGGCTGGGGTTCTACAGGCTCGACATAGCACTGCACGACGGTGCTGCCGTCGCGAGCCCCGACGTTATGTGCCGCCACCGTCACGGTGACACCCACGCTCGAATCGCCCGACACCGTGGCATCGCCCATCTCCCACTGCGTGTAGCCGAGGCCGTGGCCGAACGCGAACGCGGGCGCGATGCCGTTGGCGTCGTACCACCGATAGCCGATGAGCAAGCCTTCGCCGTAGGCCATGTGGTCGTCCGAGCCGGGGTAGTGCGCGAAGGCTGGCGTGTCGGACAGTTGGCGCGGGATGGTGATCGGCAGGCGGCCGGCTGGCTCGACGACACCCAGCAGCATGTCGGCGAGTGCGTCGCCGAACTCCTCGCCGGGGAACCACACCTGCAGCACGGCGGCAACGTCGTCGAGCCACGGCATCGACACCGGTGAGCCTGCATTGAGCACCACCACCGTGCGCGGGTTCGCGGCCGCCACTCGCCGCACCAGTTCATCCTGCGCGCCGGGCAGGGCCATGGAGGTGCGGTCTTCGCCCTCGGTCTCCCAATCGGCGTTGGTGCCCACGACCAGCACGGCCACGTCGGCGGCAGCAGCAGCGGCCACCGCCCGCTCCATCGCGTCGTCGGTGGCGGGTGGCTCGGCACCGACGATGAGACCACGCAGCTGCGAACGCTCCTCCACCACGATCTCGACCGACACCTCGCGGGGAATCCCAGCCTCGCAGGCCAGTGGTACACGGATCTCGTTGTTGCCCAGGCCGAAGAACGCGCCGCCGGCCTGCGGCACCGTGAGGTCGACCACCACCTCACCGTCGATGCGCAGCACCGCCGAGCCGACCACGGTGAGGCTCACCTGCCAGTCGCCGGTGACTTCGGGGGTGAACGTCCCCCGCAGCGACACGCCAAAGGCAGCGAGGTCGATGCCGGGTGCCGGGTTCTCCATCCACAGGAACGACAGGCGGTCAGTCTGCTGGTCGGCGGTGGCGCCATCGGCGCCCAGGTAGTGCACGTCGAACTGGCCGCGCATGGGCGCCAGGCGCTTGTCGATGCGGCAGCCCTGCTCGTGCACCACCACCACGTCGCGAGCGCTGAGCGCAGCCAGCGGCATGGACGGCTTGCTGGCCCGCACCCGCGCGCTGCCGCCGCCCTGCACCTGCCCGCGCTCGGCGTTGGGGCCGAGCAGCGCGACGTTGGTACCGGCCGCCAGTGGCAGCAGGTCGCCTTGATTCTTGAGCAGCACCGAGCCAGCGATGGCGGCCCGGCGGATGATCGCGCGGGTGCTGGCCGAATCGTCGGTGCGCTCCTCGCTGCTCACCTCGCCGACGCCCGACCACTGGAACAACTCCAGTAGACGGCGCACGGACTCGTCGACTCGCGCCTCGCTGGCCTCACCCGTGCGCACTGCTGCGAGCAGCGCGGCACCGCGCTCGCGCGGCGGCCCCGGCATCTCCAGGTCGAGGCTGGCCTCCAGCGAGTTGGCAGCGCTGTGCGTGCCGAACCAATCGCTGATGACCGCACCATCGAAGCCCCACTCGTCGCGCAACACACCGCGCAGCAACTCGTGGTGCTCGCTGGCGTGCACACCGTTGATGCGGTTGTACGAGCTCATCAACGAGCGCACGTCTGCGCCACCCTCGGCGACCGGCCGCACTGCAACCTCGAAGGGCACCAGGTAGGCCTCGCGCAGGGTCACCTCATCCACGTCGCTGCTGATGGTGTGGCGCTCGTGCTCGGTGTCGTTGGCGACGAAGTGCTTGATGCAGCAGGCCACCCCCTGCGACTGCACACCGCGCACGTAACCAACCGCGATCTGCGCGGTGAGCACCGGGTCCTCACTCATGCACTCGAAGTTGCGCCCGCCGATCGGTGTGCGGTGCAGGTTCACCGTGGGGGCAAGCAGGACGTGCGCACCCTTCGACCGTGCTTCCACGCCCAGTGCCGCGCCCACTTCCTCCACGAGTGCAGGGTCGAAGGTGGCGCCGAGCGCGGTGCCGCACGGGAACGATGCCGAGGCTGGACCCGTCCACTTCGTGCCGCGCACGCCGGCCGGACCGTCGCTGGTACGCATCGCCGGCACCCCCGGCAGCGCCTCCGTGTGCCAGTTGTCGTTGCCGGCCAGCAGGCTCACCTTCTGCTCCAGCGTGAGGGCTGCCATCACCGCGTCGATGTCGATCGTCATCGCGTCAGATTGTCAGACCGGCACGCGGGCGCGCGCCTCGGTCAGGCGCGCGCCGGCTCGCGTTCGACCGGCGAGCTCGATGGCCACGCCGCACGCCTGCTTGATGAAGTGCCACCGCTTGGCCGAGAACACCAACACCAGCTGCGCCCGTTTGATCCATTCGGCGCTGCCGAGCTGATCGGCAGCCTTCAGTCCGGCCACCACGACCACCGCACCGACCTGCACCACAGGAACGCCGACCAGAGCCAGCGGGCGACGCTGCAGCGATGCTCGGCCGTCGCCGTCGGCGGGCGGCCTGCTCGTTGTTGCCGGCGCCACCCTGCTGGTCACCGGTCGCCGCACTCCCGAGCTCTCGTAGCGGCTCCGGCCGCTACCTCAGGCGGGCGGCGGCACGCTGCGGTCGCTCACCCAGTTGCCGTGGAAGCCATAGGGGACGCGCTGCGGCAGCAGCACACGCGCCACCTCGGGGCGTGAGAAGTCTTGCGCGTCGAGCACCACCAGTTCGGCCGTGCCTGCGGGCACGTCGTGCACCAGCGTGACCAACCAACCGTCGTCCTCGCCGTTGACCGGGTCGCTGCCCTGACGCGGCACGAACACCGGCTCGCCGCCACTGCGGCCGGGGCCGTGCTGGAACACCGAGCGCTCGCCGGTGTGCAGGTCGAACTTCAGCGTCGGCCAGGTGGGTTCGAGGCTGGGGCTGGCGCAGTAGCCGTAGCGGTAGGGCTTGCCGGTGAGCGCGCCGCGGTGGCGCGGGAACTCGGTCCAGTCGGTGGAGATGACGGTGGTGCTGCACGTGCGGGTCGCCGGGTTCACCACCCACCGCTCGAGGCGGGCGAGGGTGTCGCCGAACGGGCCGCGCACGTCGTTGTCGAACATGCGGTCGTACACGCAGAGGTCGATGACCACGCTGCCGTCGGCCTGGTCGTAGGCGTTCATCGGGTGGAACACGTAGCTGATGGGCACGTCGACCCACACGATGTCGGCGGCTTCGCCCTCGCGGGGCAGGAAGCCGAGCCGGCTGCCATGGTCGGGGTTCCACGAGAAGGGGAAGCGCCCGGCGAACGCCAGGTCGAGGTCGAGCGTGACGGGCATGTCGTAGACCACCGCGTACTTCTGGGTGAGCGACATGTCGTGCACCATCGGGCCGTCCTTCACCGGCACGTCGACCGTGCGACGCACCCGCCCATCGGTGCCCACCACCACGTACTGCACGTGGTCCATCCACTGCGGCAGGGCGTAGACCACGGCGTGCATCTCGCCGCTGTCGGGGTCGACCTTCGGGTGCGCGGTGAAGGAACCGGGCAACGTGCCGTAGAAGTCGTTGCGAGCTACGGTCTCGAGCTCGTAGGTGAGTTCGACCGGGCAACCGCCAGCCTCGACCATCGCCCACGTGGTGCCGGCGAACCCGCCGACGTTGGTGTTGGGGCTGCTGGGGTTGTCGTTCCAGTTGCGGCCAGGAATGTCGGGCTGGCCGCGAAGCTGGCTGAGGTGAGTGCCGCCCACGTAGCGGTTGCGGTACCACTCGGCCTTGCCGTCGCGCAGGCGCACGCCGTGCACCATGCCGTCACCGACGAACCAGTGGTGCGTGCTCTGGTCGACCTCGCTGATCGGGTTCGGCCCGTTGCGCAGGTAGCGCCCGCTCAGCTCCGCAGGCAACTCGCCGATCACGGGCAGGTCGAACGCGGTGATTTCGTCGACCACTGGCGCATAGTTGCCCAGCAGGTACGGGTTGGCGGTATCGGTCATGACGTGTCCCCTTCGCGTGCATCTCGCCCCGAGCAGCGTTGCTGATAACAACGTTACAGCCCTTGTCAAGTCGCCCCATCCACCCCCAAGTCCCCAGCCCTGCCCAGGTCGCCCGCCTGACCCCAAGTCGCCCGCACCGCCACCCCCGCCACCCACCAGGTTGGGCGCGAAGCCGTGCCACCCCTGTCCGCCCCAGCCCCCACGGGCGCGAACCCATGACGAAGTCGTCACCCCTTCGCGCCCGTGGGCGCGAAGGGGTGACATTCGCAGGCGCTGGCCCACGTCGCGCCCGTGGGCGCGAAGGGGTGGCACTTCGCAGGCGCTGGCCCGCGTCGAGGCGTGGCGCATCACCCGGCCCTACGGGGTGAGGGGGAGGGTGAAGCCAATCTCGGCTCCGCCGCCGAGCGCGTTGCGAGCGAACACGGTGCCGTGGTGCGCGTCGGCGACGGACTTGACGATGGCCAGGCCGAGGCCGGAGCCGGGCTTGCTGCGCATGTCGACCGATCGATAGAAGCGGTCGAACAGGTGAGGAATGTCGTCGGCCACCAGCCCCGGCCCGCGATCGCGCACGCACACCTCACCATCGGTGACCGACACCTCGACGGGGCCCTCGGGGGCGAACTTGCACGCGTTGTCGACGAGGTTCTGCAGCGCCCGCTCCAGCCCGTTGGGGCGGCCGCCAACCAGTGAGTCGTCGGCGGCCACCAGCACCTCGCGGCCGAAACGGCGCCGGGCGCGAGTGGCTGCGCGTTCGGCAACGTCGCCCAGCCGGACTGGCTGCATCGGCTCGTCGTCGCGGCGGTCGGTGGCCAGCTCGACCAACTCGTTCACCAAGTCGGTGAGCTCGCGGGTTTCGCTGTCGAGGTCGGCCAGCAACTGCTCGCGCGACTTGGCGGGCAGCGTGTCGAAGCGGCGCCGCAGCACCGCGACGTTCGTGCGCAGGCTGGTGAGCGGTGTGCGCAACTCGTGGCCGGCATCTTGCACCAGTTGGTGCTGCTCACGCTTGCTGGTCTGCAACGTCGCCAGCATGCCGCTGAACGCGCGGCCCAATTGCCCGGTCTCGTCGCCACCGTCGACGGGCACCTCCACATCGAGGCGACCGGTGCTGGCCACGGTGCCGGCAGCTGCGGTGAGCCGCACCAGGCGCCGTGTCACCTGGCGGGCGATGAGCCAGCCGAGCAACCCCGAGAGCAGCGCGACCACCACGACCGCCCACATGGTGCTGCGCATGATCGTGGCAAGCGAACGCCGGCTCTCCTCCAGCGAGCGGGCCAACTGCACGGCCACCGGGCCCTGACGCACCGTCAGCACTCGATACTCCTCGCCATCGATCCTGGCGTCGTAGCGGGCGCGAGCACTGTTGGAAGTGCCGTTGGCGACGGCGATATCGGCGGCGGACACCGGCAGTTCGTCGGCCTGGCCCGTGAACACGATGGTGCCGTTGGCAGCAATCACCTGATACAGCACCTGCTCGAAGCCACGCGGACGGTCACGGTCCGGTCGACCGCCCCCGTCGCCGTCGTTGTCGCGCAAGGGCAGCTCGGACAGCGGCCCACCCTGCAAGTTGCGCGCCGCCACGTCGAGTGAACGGTCGACGGCGCCCTCCAGTTCGTGACGAGTGGCGACGTACGACGCGACACCGATTGCGGCAGTGGCACCTACCGCCAGCAGCGTGAGCGCCAGCACGATCTTCAACCGCAGGCTCATGTGGTTCTCAGCGTGTAGCCCACACCGCGAACGGTGTGGATCAGCTTGCTGTCGCCGTCGTGCTCGAGCTTGCGACGCAGGTACGAGATGTACACCGCCAGGTTCTTGCTGTCGGGGCCGAAGTCGTAGCCCCAGATGCGGTCGTAGATGACGCTGTGCTCCAGCACCATGCCGTGGTTGCGTACGAGCAGTTCGAGCAGGTCGAACTCGGTCTTGGAGAGCTCGACCTCGCGTTGGCCCCGCCACACTCGGCGAGCGGTGGGGTCGAGGCGCAGGTCGAGGATCTGCAGCGGTTCGGCCGCATCGACCTCGTTGGGTCGCGCCCGGCGCAGGAGCGCCCGCAGGCGGGCGAGCAACTCGTCGAGATCGAACGGCTTCGCCAGGTAGTCGTCGGCGCCGGCATCGAGGCCAGCCACTCGATCGGGGGTCTCGGTGCGTGCGGTCAGCATCAACACAGGCACCCGGTTGCGCTCGGCCCGCAGCACCCGGCACACGGTGAGGCCGTCGACGTTCGGCATCATCACGTCGAGCACCGCCGCATCTGGCTTGGTGCTCTCGATCAGGCTCAGGGCCTGTGCCCCGTCGGGCGCCAGCACCACTTCGTACCCCTCCAGGGTGAGCGCTCGCGACAGTGCCTCACGAATGGCTCGGTCGTCGTCGGCGATCAGAATGCGTCCGCTCATTGCTGTGGTCCTTGCTGTTGTCCTTGCTGTGGTCCTGGCTGTTGTCCTGGCAGTTGTCCTGGCTGTGGTCCTGGCTGTCGATTCGTGCTGCGTCTCGTGCTCGTCGGGCGCCCACGCGGACGATCGACCGGAGCGTGGGGGGAGGCCGCTCCGGCCGATCGTACGGGTTGTGGGAGGTACTGGGGTTGGTCAGCCCTCGACGGTGACAGTGGTGATGGTCTCGTCGGCCGGGGCCTCACCGGCTTCGCCGCCGCGGGGGCCGCGGCCGCCGCCCTTCGGGCCGGCCTCGCCGGTGTTGTTGACGAACTCGGTCACCCGGGCGGTGGCTTCGGCCAGCTTGGCGTCGGCCTCTTCCTGGGTCAGGTCGCCGGCGGCCACCTTCTCGTCGAGGTGGGTCTGCATCTCGGCGAGGATGGCGTCGATCAGCACCTGCCCGGTGGAGCCATTGGCCTCGGCCAACTGCGCCAGGGTCTGGCCGTTCGAGATGGCGTCGCGCACTTCCTCGGCGGTCATGCCGAGGGTGCTGGCCACCGTCTCGAGGCCGGGCCCGGGGCCACCGCGACCGCCACGGCCGCCGTGCTCGCCGCCCATCGGGCCGGCGGCCACGAGGGTGCCGATCACCGAGTCGAGCTGCGCCTGGGTGAGCGTGCCGTCATCGACCAGCGGCTGGAGCACTTCCATGAGGCGGTCCGACGGGTTGGGCCGCTCGCCATCTGCGGACGCGTCGTCGGTGGCCGTGTCGTCGGTGGGGGTGGTCGCACTGATCGAGGTGCCGGCGGCGCCAGCCGAACCGGATAGCTGGAGGATGAACCCTGCTCCGGTACCGGCGACGAGCCCTGCTGCCAAACCTGCTGCTGCCATCTTCTTGTTCATGTCGGTTCCTTTGTTCGTTGGGGTGGTGAGGAACATGATGAACGTCCGAGGTAAGGCCCCAATCGAGGAACCGTTAGAGATGGGTGTGAGCGCCCAGCCTGTGCCGCTAGCTCGCTGGCGTTCTCGTGCGCTGCGTTGCGCCGGCCGCAACCCGGCGCACGACTACGCCTGGTCGAACGCATCCACCAGCTTCAGCAGCGCCTGCTCGACCACCTCGCAGAGCGCGGGGTGGATCCAGACCTGGCCGCTGGCCATCTCGTCGGCGGTGTTGCCCAGGTGCATGCCCTGCACCAGCAACTGCACCAGCATCGAGGCTTGATGGCCGATGATGTGCGCGCCGGTGACCATGCGCGTGCTTGGGTCGCCGATGAGCTTGCAGAACCCGGTGGTGTCTTCCATGGCCCAGCCGTAGGCGGCGTCGCCGTACGGGTGGTTGATGACCACGAACGGTTTGCCAGCAGCCTCCGCCTGATGTTCGGTGAGGCCCACCGCGCCGATCTGCGGGCTGGTGAACACAGCGTGCGGCGCGGGGCGCTCGTCGTAGGTGTACAGGTCGTCGGGGTGCAGCAGGTTGTGCCGCACCACCTTGGCTTCGCCGTTGGCCATGTGCTTGAGCTGGTGGCGCCCGTTGATGTCGCCCAGCGCCCACACGCCGGGCGCCGACGTGCGGCCGAACTCGTCGACACGCACCGACCCGTCGAGGTTGGTCTCGATGCCGGCGCTTTGTACCTGCAATTGGTCGCTGTTGGGAATGCGACCGGCCGCCACCAGCAGCACGTCGCCGTCGATGGTGCGCAGGCCCCCGTCGCAGGTGAGGTTCACGCTCACGCCAGTGGTGGTCATCGAGACGCGGTGCACCTTCGCGCCCAACGCGAGATCGAAGCGATGGCGGGCCTGCTCGGTGAAGCGTTGCGACACGTCGTGATCCTCTGCCTGCAGCAGCCGGTGGCCGCGGTTGATGATGGTGACCTTCGAGCCCAACGCCTCGAACACGTGGCCGAGTTCGGTGGCGATGAACCCACCGCCCAGGATGATGAGGTGCTCGGGCTGGTGGGCGATGCGCAGGATGCTGTCGCTGGTGTGGAACGGCACGTCGTCGATGCCTGGCACGTCGGGAACGAACGAGCGCGCGCCAGCGGCGATGACCACCTGATCGCCGCTGATACGGACATCGCCCACCTCCAGCTCGCGCGCTCCGACGAAGTGCGCCGAGTGCTCGTACACGTCGACGTTCGACAAGCTGTGGCGGTACTCGCGACCGCCCTCGGCGATGGGGTCGATGCGACCGAACACGCGGTGCACGATGGCGGGCCAGTCGGCTCCGAGGAACTGCGTGCGGATGCCGAAGCGCTCGTTGTGCTTCGCATGCTCCGCAAGGTCGGCGGGGTAGATGAGCATCTTCGACGGGATGCAGCCGCGGTTGAGGCAGGTGCCACCGAACAGCCCACGCTCGACCATGGCAATGCGCCAGCCGTCCATCTCTGGCCCGATGATCGAGTTGCCGGAACCCGCGCCGATGATGACCAGGTCGTAGTGCTCGGTGCGCATCCGCTCAGGTTGCCACACGATGTTTACATCGCGGAGAAACGTGGAAGGGTTTTGGTCATGACTGCGTACACGCTTCCCGACCTGCCGTACTCCCCCGGCGCACTCGAACCCCACTACAGCGGTGAGATCGTCGATCTCCACCACTCGAAGCACCACGCCGCCTACGTGAAGGGCGCGAACGACACCCTGGAAGCGATGCAGACCGCACGCGACGCCGGTGATTTCAGCAACATCAACCAGCTGTCGCGCAGCTTCGCGTTCCACGTCAGTGGGCATGTGCTGCACAGCATCTTCTGGACCAACATGAGCCCCGACGGCGGCGGCAAGCCCGAGGGCGAACTCGACGTGGCCATCACCGAGCACTTCGGCAGCTTCGATGCGCTGCAGGCGCAGCTCACCGCGGCCACCGTCAACGTGCAGGGCATCGGCTGGGGCGCACTCGCGTGGGAGCCCGTGTCCGGCCGGCTCGTCGTCGAGCAGATCTACGACCACCAGGGCAACGTCGGCGCCGGCTCCATCCCGTTGTTGGTCGTCGACTCGTGGGAGCACGCCTACTACTTGCAGTACAAGAACGTGAAGGCCGATTGGGTAAAGGCGTTCTGGAACATCGTCAACTGGCCGAACGTCGCCGAACGCTTCACCGCCGCGCGCACGGTGCCACCAGCCATCTGACGACCGCCGCGCCGGTGGCCTGAGCGCTCCGCCCCCCGGCTCGCTCACGCCACCGGCGCGGTGCCTACAGTCGGCTTCACGTCTCCAGCACCTGCCGTCCCGGGGTTCACCTCACGTCGCCTGTACCTCATCCTTGGCGCGCTGATGCTGGCGGTGCTGCTCGCCTCCCTCGAGACCAGCATCATCGCCACCGCACTACCCACCATCGCCGGGCAGTTCAACGCGTTCGAGAGCTTCGCGTGGGTGGGCACCGCGTACATCGTCACGTCCGCCATCGCCACGCCGCTGCTCGGCAAGCTGTCCGACCTCTTCGGTCGTCGGCGCATCTTCCTGATCACGCTCGCCATCTTCCTGGTCGGCTCGGTGTTGTGTGGCGCGTCGCAGTCGATGGGGCAGCTCATCGCCGCCCGAGCGGTGCAGGGCGTGGGCGGCGGCGGCATCCAGGCACTGGCCTTCGCCATCATCGGCGACATCATCCCCGCACGCGAACGCGGCCGCTACATCGGGTTCTTCACGTTGGCGTTCGTCGGCTCGGCACTGATGGGGCCGCTAGTGGGCGGCTTCATCATCGACCACTACAGCTGGCCGTGGATCTTCTACATCAACGTGCCGTTCTGCCTGGTCGTCGGCGTGGCCTGCTACGTGGCGCTGCGCCTGCCGTTCAAACGCCGCCAGGCAAAGCTCGACTACGCCGGCGCAGCACTGCTGTCGGCCTGCATCGCCAGCCTGATGATCGGCCTCGAGGAGGGCACGAAGGGCTGGACCCAGCCGTTCGTGCTCGGTCTCTTCGGAGTCGCCGCCGTCACCCTCGTGGCTTTCGTATGGGTCGAGCAGCGGGCACCCGAACCGATGATCCCGCTGCGGTTGTTCCGCAACAAGGTGGTGCTGCACTGCATGTTGCTGGGGCTGTGTGCCGGCGTGGTCGTGTACGGCGCCGGCCAGTTCCTACCGCTGTACTTCCAGGACTCGCTGCTGGTCTCGCCCACCGAGTCGGGTCTGCGCATGCTGCCGCAGATGCTGGGCGTCACGCTGGCCACGTTCGGCATCGGTCGCCTCATCGCTCGCACCGGCCGCTACCGCTCGTTCCCCATCATCGGGAGCTCGGTGGCAGTCGCCGGCTTGCTGGCCATCGCGCAGGTCACCGGCACCACGTCGTATTCGTTCCTGGTGCTGCCGATGGTGTTCCTCGGCTTCGGTGTGGCGTCGGTGTTCACCACCACGTCCATCGCCAGCCAGAACGCGGTCGAGTTCCACGACCTCGGGGTCACCACCGCCACCGTCATGTTCTTCCGGTCGCTCGGGGGCTCGTTCGGGCTGGCTGCGTTCGGCACCATCCTCAACTCCACCATCCGCAGCGAGATCCCGCGGCGCACCGGTGTCGCCGCCGACGAGGCCGCCAGCCTCATCCGCTCGCCCGCCGAGATCGCCGCGCTGCCCACGCAGGCGCGCAACGCGGTCATCGACAGCGTGGCGCTCGGCGTCGGCCGCATCTACTGGATCTGCGCGGCGGTCATGCTGTGCGCCGTGGTGTTCGCGGTGCTGCTGCCCGAGCGGCCGCTCCGCACGCGCGCCGG
>Ga0105047_10009506_pt1 | contig 16001 bp, 11 predicted proteins | sample MAT04_FD_78384 | JGI IMG/M metagenome (GOLD analysis project Ga0105047, IMG submission 78384) | Freshwater microbial communities from Lake Fryxell liftoff mats and glacier meltwater in Antarctica - MAT-04 (megahit assembly) | ecosystem: Environmental > Aquatic > Freshwater > Ice > Liftoff...
CACGCGCGTCTCGGGGCCCCAGTGCGCGTCGACCGTCGCATCGGTGACCAATACGCGCGCACCACGCGCGTGTTCGGCGACGCGCGCCGGCAGCTGCGTGCGCAGCCCCTCGCCGATCTCTACGCCGTAGGTGCGTGCCCCGAGCGGCACCACCACGCGGGTCCCGCCGACGACCGCGAGCACGCGCGCCACCACTTCCTCCGGTGTGCACTCCGCGGTGTCGATGCGCGCATCGCACTCCGCGTAGACCTCGCGTCGCTGAGAGCAAATCGCGGAGAGCGCCTCGACCGGATCGCGCCCCGCGAGCAGCGGCCGCGCAGCGTCGCGACCGATCCGCTGCGCAAGCACCTGGGGCGCCGCGTCGAGCGTCAGCACCACGCCGGCGGCGAGCACCGCGTGGCGCAGCTCACGGGCGACCAGCGTGCCGCCACCGAGCGCGATCACCGCGTCTTCGGTCGTCGGGTCGGCGAGCAGCGCGGTGAGCACCTCCGCCTCGATCGCGCGAAAGCCAATCTCGCCGCGCAGTCGAAACAGTTCCGCGACGGACACGCCGCTGCGCTCCTCGATGCGTCGATCGAGATCGAGCGTCGGCACGCCGAGCGCCGCGCCGAGGAGCTGCGCGACGGTCGACTTGCCGCTCCCCATCGGTCCCGAGAGAAACACCCGCGAGCGCGACATCAGTAAGTCCTTATGTGCTCGCGCCACGCGGCCGCGCGCGCCAGCAGCTCCGTCATCGAGTCGCCGCCGAGCTTCTCGAGCAGCGCGTCCGCGAGCGTGATCATGACCATCGCTTCGCCGACGACGCTCGCCGCCGCGACCGCGCAGATGTCGCTGCGCTCGGTCGCGGCCGTCGTCGCTTCTTTCGTCTGCACGTCGACGGTGTCGAGCGCAGCGCGCAGCGTCGCGATCGGCTTCATTGCGGCGCGACACACCAGCGCCTCGCCATTGGTGATGCCGCCCTCGAGTCCGCCAGCGCCGTTGCGCGAGCGTGAGTACACGCCGCCGCCAGCTCCATCGGACGTCCACGCGATCGGATCATGCACCGCGGAGCCGGGCACCCGCGCCGCAGCGAAGCCCATGCCGAGCTCCACGCCTTTGATCGCGTGGATGCTCATCAGCGCCTGCGCGAGCCGCCCATCGAGCTTGCGATCCCACTGCACGTGCGAGCCGAGGCCGATCGGCAGCCCGAGCGCGACCACCTCGAACACGCCGCCGAGCGTGTCGCCGGCGTGCGAGGCGGTGTGGATCGCGGTCCGCATGCGCGCCGACGCCTCCGCATCGGTGCAGCGCAGATCGTCGCCGTCTGCCGCGGCGCGCACCGCCTCCCAAGAGCCCTCCGTCGCGCGCGCGACGACATCGCCGATCGACATCACGTGCGCGAACACGGTCACGCCGCACTCGGCGAGTAAGCGTCGACACACCGCGCCAACGGCGACGCGCATCGCGGTCTCGCGTGCGCTCGCGCGCTCGAGCACGTCGCGCAGATCGTGTCGGTCGTATTTGATGCCGCCGGCGAGATCCGCGTGGCCCGGCCGAGCGCGCGTCAGCGGCTCCGGCACCGCGTCGAACGGCTCCGCGCCCATCCGCCCGCGCCAGCTGACGAAGTCGCGGTTCTCGACCAGCATGGCGATCGGCCCACCGAGCGTCTCGCCGCCACGCACGCCAGCCTGCAGCACGACGCGGTCGGTCTCGATCTTCATCCGACCGCCGCGGCCGTAGCCCTTCTGTCGACGCGCGAGATCCGCGTCGACATCCGCCGCCAGCAGGCGCAGTCCGGCCGGAATCCCTTCCACGATCGCGACGAGACCTGGCCCGTGAGACTCACCGGCGGTCAGAAAGCGCAGACGCATCGCGACGTTATAGCCCGCGCCTCGGCACTCGCCGCTACGCGCTCAGCGAACGCTGGCTGCGGCGCGATTGACGATGCGTGGCGTCAGGAAGATCAGCAGCTCGCTGCGCTCGTCCCGCACGCGGCGACGCTGAAACAGCACGCCGAGGATCGGGATGTCGCCGAAGAACGGGATCTGATCGCGGTTGCGGCCCGCGGTGCGCGTGTAGATGCCGCCGATGACCGCGGTGTGTCCGTCCTCGATGAGCAGGTCGGTCTCGGCCTCGCGCTTGAGGATGGTCGGGTCACCGCGCGTCGAGGTGCGGGTGAAGTCCGGCTCGTCGCGGGTGATCTTGACGTGCATCGAGACCGAGCCGTCGCTGGTGACGTGCGGTCGCACGCGCAGCTCGAGCTTCGCCTCTTGGAACGCGGTCTGAACGCCCTGCGCGCTGACCTGCGAGTACGGGATGAGCGTGCCCTGCGCGATGTGCGCTTCGTGGTTGTCGAGCGTCAAGATGCGCGGGCTCGAGACGATGCGCAGGTTGCCGTTCGCCTCCGCCGCAGAGAGACGAACGCTCAGGTTCACGTTGCCGCCGATCGATCCGAGCGTGACGCCGAGCGCGCCACCGCTTCCAGTGCCGGTCGTCGCGGGCAAGTTCACCGCGAAGTTCGGCGTCGGCAGCTGGCCCTGGCCGAGGAACGGCGACAGACCCTGCGTCGGCGTGTTGGCGTCGTAGTTGCCACCGGTCACGCCAATGTTGGACGGGAACAGCAACCCCGTCGGGTTGCCCGTCGCGGCGCCCGCGGTGACGTCGCCGCCCCACTGGATGCCGACGTCGCGCACGTATTGGCTCGTCGCCTCCACGATGCGCGCCTCGACGAGCACCTGCGGCGTCTGCGTGTCGAGCGTGCGAACCAGCTCCTCGACGTCGTCGAGGTTCTCGACGATGTCGCGCACGATGAGCACGTTGGTGCGCTCGTCGACGGACACGTTGCCGCGCGCGGAGAGCAGCTCACGCGCGCGCGGCTGCAGATCCGCGGCCGTCGCGTAGCTCACCGGCACGATGCGCGTCTCGAGCGGCGCGAGCTCGACGTTCTGCTTGCGGCGCGCCAGCGCGAGCTCGCGCTCCTTCTCGAGCGTCGTCAGCAGCGCGACGCGAATCAGGTTGCCGCGACGCACCATGCCGAGGCCCTTGGCCTGCAAGATGACGTCGAGCGCCTGATCCCACGGCACGTTGCGCATGCGGATCGTGACCGCGCCGGTGACGTCGTCGCTGGTGACGATGTTCACGCCGCCGACCTCGGCGAGCAGACGCAGGATGTTGTGGATGTCCGCGTCCTTGAAGTCGAGATCGATGCGGCGACCCGAATAGCGCTGACCGCCGCGCACGTCGCGCACCTGCAGCGCGACGTCGCTGAGGAAGCCCGCGACCTCGGCGGTGTCGCCCTCGCCCGCGCCGGCGTTCGTCGTCAGCTGTGTGTCGTCGGAGCCCGCGACGGGCCCGGTGTGCTCGCGCGCTACGGTGCGTGAGCGGCTGCGGCTCGCGCCCTGCGTGCCCGCGGCGAACAGCCAGACGATGCGGTTGCCCTCGCGAATGGCCGTCGCGGTCGCGCCGTCGCCCTGATCCGCGTCGACGGTCACGCGGCCGCTGCTGCGCGAGATGCGCAAGCTGCGGAGCGCGCTGGTCGCGTCGCCATCGACGCGGCCGGGGACGCTGTCGTCGAGCAAGACGCCGGGCAGCTCGAGGCGCGCACGGCCGAGCGCCGTCGGCAAGACGCGGAACTCGGCGGGACGATTGAGCTGAATGATCACGCGCTCGCGCCCATCGCGGCGCTCGATCGACACGCCGCGAACGGTGGTCGGTCCGGTGGCGGATGATGGCGCCGCGGACGCGTCGAGCTCTGCGGCATCGGTAGACGACGGAGCGAGATCGAGCGTCTCGAAGCTGACGACGATGCGGCCACTCTCGGCGCGCGCGCGATACGCAGCGGGCTGCGCGAGCGTGAGCTCGACGCGAACGCCGCGCGCCGTCGTCGTCGCCGTCGTACGCGTAATCATCGGGCTCGAGCCAGTGGCCACTGCGCCCGCAGGCAGGGTCGCGCCGGTCACGTCGAGGATGACGGTCAGGCCGCCATCGCGCGCGCTGACGGCGTACGTCGGCGTGCCGAAGTCACCGCGAACGACCAGCTCCGCGCGTCCGTCGCTGCCCTCGAGCGCGACGCCGACGGCGGTTCTCTCCGGACTCTGGGCCTCGGCTCCTGCCGCAAATGCGAGCACGACCGCGACCGCCAAGAGACCTTTTCGAGCGCACATGTTCATCTCCTGGTCTGCCTCACCGCCGATCATCGGCTGGCTTGTGCCGTGGACGCAAAAAAGCGGCTCGTGGTACTCAGCGGCATGGCCGTGGAACGCGGGTGGAAAGCAAAGCTTCGGTATCGGTCGGACGAGTTTCTCGGCGGGGGCGCGGGGAAGCAGCTGGCGTTCCTGTTCCTGCTCACCTGCGCCATCGTCGTGTTCTTCACGACGGTGTCGGCGCTGGCGTCGGTGATCGTGCCGAGCCTCGGCGTGGCCGATGGCAACATCATCGATCAGGCGTGGTGGTACTTCACCCGCCTCCTCGACGCCGGGACGATGGGCGGCGACGCCGGCAACGTGAATCGGGTTATTTCGACCGCCGCCACCATCATGGGCGTCGTCGTCGCGGGCCTGCTGATCTCGTCGCTCGCCGGCAACTTCCAGGAGCGCCTCGACGCGATCAAGCGCGGCGGCGCGCCGGTGATGGAAGAAGGCCACTTCCTGGTGCTCGGCTGGTCGGAGAAGATCTACTCGGTCATCGATCAGATCTCCGAGGCCTACGCGACGCAGAAGATCGTCTGCGTGGTGATGGCCGAGCGCGAGAAGGTCGACATGGAGAGCGACCTCCGCGACAAGGTCGTGCACCAAGACCGGGTGAAGATCGTCGTCCGCTCGGGCAGCAGCGTCTCGCTCAACGACCTCGCACGCGTCTCGTTCGCACACGCGCGTGCTGTCGTCGTGCTCGTCGACCAGAACGACATCGAAGATCCCAACCGCGCCGACGGGCGCATCATCAAGACGCTGCTCGCGTTGTTCAATCACCCGGAAGCGCGTGGCCGTCAGCAGCTGCCGCGCGTCACCGCGGAGGTGATGATCGCGGAGAACCAAGAGATCGCGGTGATCGCCTCGAACGGGCGCGCGCAGGTGGTGAAGACCAACGAGATGATCTCGAAGATCATCCTGCAGACCTCGCGCATCGGTGGCCTCTCGCTGGTCTACGACGAGCTGCTGCGCTTCGAGGGCAACGAGATTCACTACAAGCGCATCCCGCCGATCGTCGGCAAGCGCTTCGCCGACCTCCTGCTCGATTTCCCGAACGCGATGGTGGTCGGCGTCGCGAAGGCCGATGGCTCGTCGCATCAGCTCAACCCGGCGCCCGACTACGTGATCCAGCCAGACGAAGAGCTGCTGATCCTCGCCGAAGACGCGAGCATCCAGTTCGCCCCTTACGCCGGGCCGCTGCGCTTCGACCAGATGCCTCGCCTCGAGGCCGCGCCGCGCAAGCCGGTCGAGCACATGCTGATCCTCGGCTGGAACGAGAAGCTCTTCCCGATCGTGCAGGAGTACGACAACTACGTCGGCGCGGGCTCGACGCTCACGCTGGTCAACTCGCTCACGGAAGAAGAGCGCAACGTGCGCCTCAAGGAGAACCTCGCGCCGCTCAACAACGTCACGCTGCGACACCTCGTCGGCGCGTTCACCAGCCGCGCGCTGATGGAAGAGCTGCAGCCGCAGCGCTACCCGACGGTGATGGTGCTCGGCGACGCGATCGACTCCAAGAGCGCCGAAGACGCCGACACGCGCGCGATCATCGCGCTGCTGTTGCTGCGTGATGCGCGGCGCCGGCACGGCGTGCCGCGGCAGGAGGTCTGCTCCGAGATCCTCGATCCGAAGAACCGCGAGCTCGCCGCGACCACCGAGATCAACGACATCGTCATCAGCAACGAGATGGTGTCGATGGTGCTCGCGCAGATCACCTACGAGCCGCGCGTGCGCGCCGTGCTCGAAGATCTGTTCCAGTCGGACGGCAGCGAGATCTACCTGAAGCCGCTCGAGTATTACGTGCCGCCCGGTCAGGCAGCGACGGTCGAGTACCTCATCCTCGCGGCGAAGGCGCGCGGCGAGGTGCTGATGGGCGTGCAGCGCTATGTCGACGATCCGTCGCGCAAATTTGGGCTGATGCTCAATCCCAGGGATCGCCGCACGCCGTTCATGCCCGCTCCCGGCGACCGCTTGGTCGTCTTGGCAGAGGACGACGGCTGAAGAGCTGTCGAAAAAAGTCTCTCGAGCACAGCGGTAGACCGCGGCACGGCGTCAGCGCGCGGGCGTCTCGTTCTCGTCGTGCAGCGGGATCACGCGCGTGAGCGGTGGTCGATTCGGCGCCGTCGGATCATCGCGTGTGAGCACGACTTCGCCGTCGCGGATGCGATCGACGCGCCAATTGAGCAGCACCGACATCCCGCCCTCGCCGCCCGTCTGCACGGTCTCGCCGCGGCCGATGTAGTCGCCGCGCTCGACGACGTAGCCGACGCCCGTCCGGTCGTTGAACATCGCGCGCGGGTTGGCGACGCCGCTGACGATCGCGATGAGGTGCATCTCGTCGAGCCCGACCGTCGGCATGATCACGGTGCGCTGCGGCGCATCGGGCGGCCGCATGCGGAACAGCTTCGCGAAGCTCCGGAATGGATCGCGATTCACGTTCGATTCGACGAAATCTTCGTCGTGATACGAGAGCGGCGCGATGCGGGCGTCGACTCCGCCATCGGCTCCAGGAGGTGCGGCGATCGGCGTCGCGCCACCTCCGCCAGGCGGCGGCTGGGGCGGCGGTGGGCCCGCTTGGAAATCGGGCTCACAGCCAGACGCCGCACCGAGCGCGAGCGCGAGCGCGAGACCGGCGACCTGCGCAGCGGTGGTGACGAGCTTGCGCATCATGGGGCTCCCGTCGCAGGCGGCGTGGCGGGTGCGCCCGGTACGCCCGGCGTGGCGGCCGACGTCTCGGTGGCGTTGGGCCGCCGATACGTCGTCGCCAGCACGGCGACCTTCACGGAGATCTCTTCGCCGACGAGCGTCGGATCGGTGAGGCGGACGTTCTCCATGCTGATGGCGCGATCCAGCTGGCTCACGTTGAAGAAGAACTTCGCGACCTGGTGATAGCGCCCCGAAAACGCGAGCGAGACCGGGATCTTCACGTACTGCGCGTCGACCTCATCGGGGCGCGGCTCGACCAGCTCGAGGCGCAGACCGCTGAGCTCCGCGAGTCGGTTGAGGTCCTGCAGGAACGCTGGAATCTCGGCGCGCTCCGGCAGCACGCGCTTGTTCTGCCGATCGATCGCCGCGCGACCATCGAGCTCCGCGCGCACCCGCAGGTATTCGTTCTTGCGCTCTTCGGCCTCGGAGAACTGCCGCTGCAGCTGCGCGTGCATGCCTTCCGCCTGCTCGACCTCGTCGACCAGCGGCACGTGCAGCGCGAAGTAATAGACCAGCGCGATGATGCCGCCGATCATCAGGCCGAGCACCAGCTTCACTGGCGCCGCGAGCGTGGCGAACGTCTGCGCTTCTTTCACGGGCGCGGCCATCAGTAGATCACCTTGCAGCTCAGCTCGAAGGCGATGAGCGGCAGCTGCGTCTCTTCGTCCATCGCCGACTGAGTGCGCTCGAGCGTCACTTCTTGGAACATGTCGGAGAGCGCGAGCCGCGCGAGGAACTCAGCGACGTCCTCGTTGGTGCGGCCGACGCCGCTGATGTGGCACTCGCGGCTCTCCTCGGTGAACGTCGTGATCCACAGGCGGCGCGAGTCCCAGCCGGCGTTGTAGCCAGCGAGCGGGTTCTCGCGGCGGATCTCGTCGAGCCGCTGCGGATCGATCGTCGGACCACCGCGCGCTCCCTCGCTGAGGATCTTCGCGATCTCCATCAGCACGCGCGTCGGCCCGAGCTGCGCGCGGGTCAGCTCGCCAACGATGCGCTCGAGGTCGCGGCTCTGCGTGAGCTTGCCCTGCACGTCCTCGAGCAGCGCGCTGTTCGACTGCGAGCGGGTGATCTGCGCGCGCAGGTTGGCGTTGACGCTCTCCTTCTCCGCGAGCTCGCCCTGCTTGACGATGTACAGGCCGGCGAGCGCGCCGCACGTCACCAGCGCGATGAACACGTAGCCGACGATGAAGCCCTGCCCGCCCGAGGACGACGACGCAGTGGCGGTCGCCTTCGCGCCGCGCTTCTGCCCCGGGAGTAGGTTGATCCGAATCACGACGCGTGCTCGCGATCTTTGCGCAGCGCGAGGCCACACGCGACGACCGCTTGGAGCTCGCGTCCCTGCAGCAGCAGCGGATCGACGCGCTTGGTATCGGGCGCAGCTACCCGCGTCGCGTCGAGGATCTCCACTTCGACGCGGGCACGCCGCGCCACCGACTCACGCAGCGCGGCGACGTTGCCAGTGCCGCCCGAGATGATGATGCGATCGACGTCGCGATCGCCGCTCGTCGCCAGATAGAAGTCGAGTGAGCGCTGGATCTCGCCGGCGAGCCCCTCCACCGCTTGGCCAATGATCTCCGGCACTTCCTTCGGCACCAAGCCGCGCGCACCGCCACACTTGAAGGCCTCGGCCTCCTCCTGCGAGATGTTCAGCTGGCGCTGGATCTCCTCGGTGATCGCGTTGCCGCCGTTGGCGATGTCACGCGTGAACGCGGTCGCGCCGTTCGACAAAATGTTCAGCGTCGTGAGCGACGCGCCGACGTGCAGCAGCACCACCGTCTGCCCGGGCGCCGGCATGCCGTACGCGACCTCGTAGCAGTTCTGCACGGTGAACGCGTCGAGGTCGACGACGCGCGGCTTCAGCTTCGCCTGCAGCGCGAGGTTGGTGAGGTCGGTGAGCTCCTCCTTCTTCGCGGCGACGAGCAGCACGTCCATCTGCCCCTGCGCAGCGCGCTGCGAGAGGATCTGATAGTCGATCTGCACGTCAGCGAGGTCGAAGGGGATGTGCTGCTCCGCCTCCCAGCCGATCTGCTCGTCGAGCTCCGCCGGCGTCATCACCGGCATGGTGATCTTCTTGATGATCACCGAGTGCCCGCTCGCCCGGAGCGCCACATCGCGGCGCTTCTGCTTGTGAAAAAGGCGGTCGAGGCCCTCGACGATCGCGCCGGAGTTCATCACGTGGCCGTCGACCACGGTCTGCGGCGGAAGTGCGTGGAAGCCGAAGCGCACAAGTGTGCGCTGGCCTTTACGCCCTTCCTCGATCTCGCAGACCTTGATGGAGCTCGACCCGATGTCGACCCCGACGAGGTTTTTCCCTTCTGAGGCCATCGACGAGCATCACTCCTCCTCGCCGAACACGCGGACGCGGTCGTCGAGGCTCAGTCCCAAGGCCTCGAGGATCTTCCGCTTGGTGTCCATGCGGCACCCGAAGCCCTTCTCGATGCGATCGATGGTTAACACCGAGAGGTTCGCACGACGCGCCAGCTCCGCCTTGGACATCATCCGCTCGATGCGGATCTTGCGGACGTTGTTCTTCTGCTTGGCCGCGCCAGGCGCAGCCTTCTTGCCCTCGGGTGCGTCCGCCTTCGCTTCCGCGACCTCGAGGGTCTTCTTGCTGGCTGCAGGGACCGGCGGAACGGCCTCCACGCCATTCTCCCCGCCGTTCTCGACGCGGCGCGCCGGAGGCGCGAACGCCTCCGGCGGCCCCGACGTCGTCGACGGGCGCTCAGTCTCGATGGACTTGTCGTTCGGTTCCATCTGATGGGTGGGGCCGTGGAGGCGGGCCAGACAGCCCTCCTAGCACGTGCCTCACCTTATGGGGGGCGCCTTGAAATCGTCAAGGAATATGGGGTTAATTAGGGCTAAATTAAGTGCAATTGGATCGATTTATCGCCCCCATTGCGGCTCCCCCTGCGATCCGTGAAGGCGCTGTGGCCGACCCGCGTGCAGCCGGCGCTGGTGTCGTGCTCGCTCTCGGTTGTCAAACAGCGGTCGTCATCGGCTGCCCAGTGCGTGGACAGCCAAACGAGTGTCGCATCGCGGTCCGCCGAGATCAAAAAAGTGGCGCCTGAGTCGTCGCGCGGTCCGCTCGCTCGGTCATACTGCGGGCGCTGTGCGCGCCTTCGTGATCGCCGCCGCCCTCATCGGCCTGCTCGCTGCGCTCTCCCCGCTCGCGGCGATGCCCGTCGCGGCGCAGCGTCGGGCGGGGCCGCCGGCGTCGAGTGGACCCCGCGAGCATCGGGTGCGCGCAGGGCAGAACCTCGGTCGCATCGCGCGCCGCTATCAGATCTCGGTCGATGCGCTCGCGGCCGCCAACCGGCTGCGGCCTGACTCGCCGCTGCAGCTCGGCCAGATCCTCACGGTGCCCGCGCAGGGCACGATCGCGGTGCGCGCTGGCGACACGCTCGAGGTGCTCGCGCGGCGCCACGGCGTCTCGGTCGAGGAGCTGAGCCGCTCGAATCGGCTCCGCGCTGGCGCCACGCTGCGCGCCGGTCAGTCGCTCGTGCTGCCCGGCACCGCCGCCGACCGCGCGCCCCCGAGCCGCTGGGGACGCGTGCGCAACCCGGGGCTGGTCGCCCTCACCCGGCTGGCCACGCACCGATCGATGCGCGTCCGACTCGTCGATCGGCGCGGCGTGGTGCGGCGCCAAGCGCTCACCGACTTGTCCGTACTCCTCGCACCGCGGCACGGCGGCGGCCGCAAAGAGCCGCACCCTCGCCTGGTGCGCTTGCTAGCGCGCATCAGCGATCACTTTGGCGGCCGGCCGGTCGAGATCGTGAGCGGCGTGCGCCCGGCCGGCGGCTACACGCGGCGAGAGAGTCGTCATGTGGCCGGCGAGGCCATCGACTTCCGCATCCGCGGCGTGCCGAACACCGAGCTGCGCGACTTCTGCAAAACATTCGATCACGTGGGCGTCGGCTTCTATCCGAACAGCTTGTTCGTGCACCTCGATGTGCGCCGTGAGGACTCCTACTGGGTCGACCTCTCGCGGCCGGGCGATGCGCCGGAGTACGCGCGACGCGGCGCCGCAAGCGAAGGCGCGGAGGCGGAGCCGGTCGAAGGCGGCGCAGGCGCGAGCGCGGCCACCGACGACAGCGAGGCCGGCGGCGAGCCCGAGTCCGCCGACGATGGCGCAGCGCCAGTCGACGACTCCCCCGGCCAGCTCAGCGACGAGTAGCGACGCGGCGCGAGGCGCGCGTCTGCGACGAACCGCGCTCGCGCGGCGCGTTGGTCAGCGCGGCCCGGGGCAGGCGATCTCGAGGCTCTGCGCGTCCTCGCAGCGCTGATCGACGCACGCCACGAGCCGCCCACACGTCTGCCCGCCGTTGCAGTCGGCGATGCTCTCGCACGCGGTTCCGTCGGGGCGCGGCGGATCCTCGGGATCCGCTGGGCAGCCAGCGAGCAGCAGCGCGCCGAGCATCACGGCGCGAGCGCTGCGCGCTACCTTCGGGCGACTCATCCGCTCACTGCGCATCGACGGATTCATCGCGCGGACCGAGGTCGTCCGCAACCGGAGCGCCCGCGTCACGGAAATACGCCGGCGGCGCGAACGGATACCAGCGCCAGCCGTGGTCGGTCGCCCGGTCGACGACGTTGGGCGTCGCGCTGTGCTCGCCGGCGAAGTCGGCGAGGTCGTCGTTTTCAGGTGGCGGCGAAGCAGCGTCGCTCGCGCTCGGACCGCCGTCGCTGAAGGAGCCGCGTGACGCGTCGCTCGCGCCCGCGTCCGCCACGACGCTCGGGTCGGATTCGAGTGCGGGAGGCACGGGCTGTGCGCCGCCGATGCACCCGCCGAACATCGCGACCGCGACGACGACGAGCGCACTGAGCCCCAGCGCTCGACTGCGCGGCGCGTAGTTCCTCGGCGTGACGGTGTGGGCTCGACGGACCATTCCACTCCCTGGCAAAGCACGTGCGATGCCAGATGAGTATGTGCGCACGGGCGCGCGTCCGTCTATCCACACAGCGCAAATCGCGACAACGTGGCGCGGCTCCGGCACAGCTTGGCACCGGGACGCCCGCGCTCAGCTCTCGAGGCCCGCACACGCTCAGCTCTCGAGGATGCCGTGCTCGCGCAAGCGTCGATAGAAAGTGCGGCGCGGGATGCCGAGCTTTGACGCGGCGCGCACACGATTCCATCCGGAGGACTCGAGCGCCTCGAGGATGCGGCGCTTCTCGGAGCTCTTGTGTGCGTCGAGGTTCTCGGGGAGCGGCGCGCTCGGCGCTGCGCTCGTGCCGACGAGGACGGTGTCCGCAGAGGAGCTGCGCGCCGGCTCACCGACACCGCTCGTCGGCGCGTCGAGGCCGAGATCCGACTCGACCAGCGTCGAGCCCTCGACGAGCACCCACGCGTGCAGCAGCAGATGCTCGAGCTGTCGCACGTTGCCTGGCAGCGGATGCGTGACGAGCCGCTCGATGGCGCCGCGAGAGAGGCGCTTGGCGGGCTGATCGTAGCGGTCGGCGAACGCCGCGAGGAAGTGCTCGATCAGCAGCGGGATGTCCTCGGGGCGCTCGCGCAGCGGCGGCAGGTTCACGTCGACCACGCTCAGCCGATAGAACAAATCCTCGCGAAAGCGCCCCTGCTGCGCGAGCTTCGCCAGCGACTTGTTCGACGCTGCGATCACGCGCACGTCGATGGCCTCTTCCTTCTCGCTGCCGACTGGGCGGACGACGCCTTCCTGCAGCACGCGCAGCAGATCGACCTGCATCCTCGCCGGCATGTCGCCGATCTCGTCGAGAAAGAGCGTGCCGCCGGACGCCTGCACGAACACGCCACGTCGCTCGCGATCGGCGCCGGTGAAGGCGCCGCGCGCATGACCGAACAGCTCGCTCTCGAGCAGCGCCTCCGGGATGGCGGCGCAGTTGATCGCGACGAACGGCTTCTTCGCGCGCGTGCCACCGTAGTGAATCGCCCGCGCGACCAGCTCCTTGCCGGTGCCGCTCTCGCCATGGATCACGACGGGCACGCTGGTGTCGCGCACGCGATCGATGATCGCGAAGACGCGGCGCATCGGCTCGCTGCGGCCGACGATGCCGTCACGATCGTAGGTGCGCACCAGCTCGGCGCGTGCGCGATCGAGCTCACGGCGGGCGTCGTCGAGCTCCGCTGTGCGTGCGACCAGCAGCCGCTCTATCTCGGCGTTGGCGGTCGCGAGCGCGCGGTTCGCGTCCTCGAGCTCGCGCCGCCGTCGCTCGTTTTCCTCGATGAGACGCGCGTTCTCGAGCGCGATCGCCGCCTGATCGGCGAACGCGTAGAGCAGATCGAGATCGGCCTCGTCGAAGCGGCCGCGGCGCAGGCGATGCTCGAGGTAGAGCACGCCGACGGTGCGCGTGCGACCGCGGATCGGCATACACGCGACGGAGCGCAACATCAGCTTGTGCACGGACATGTACTCGCTGAGCCGCCGATCATCGCGCGCGTCGACGGTGACGATCGGCTCGCCGTCGATGAGCACCGCCTCGGCGATCGACTGGCTGAACGCGATGTGCGGATCGCCAGTCTGCGTCGTGTCGCGCGCGGTGCGCGGCGCGAGGGCGCCGGACTCGTCGACGAGCAGCACGAAGCCGCGCTCGGCGCCGGAGAGATCGACGGCGGCATCGGTGATGCGCTCGAGCAGCCGCGAGAGATCGTGCTCGGTGGCGAGGCGCTTGGTGATCTCGAGCAGCCGCGCGGCGCGGTCGTCGCGTAGCCCGCCCGCGGCGCCATGCGCCGACGGCAGCGTGCCGGGCTCGGACGGCAGCTCCGCGTTCGTCGCGCGGCGACGCACCTCGCGGCGTCGCGGATCGTTCCAGAACGGCTCGCGGTGATCGCGCGCGAGCGAGCCGGCGATCGCCTCGAGCACCTCGACCGCCATCTGCTCGTGACGGCGAGAGAGAAACTCGGCGCCGCGCAGCGCGTGAAAGCGCCCGGCTGCGGCGAGCACCTGCCACTCGAGCTCGCGGTCGTTGGCCGCGCGCACATCGCGCAGCACGTCCTCGAGGTCGCGCGTCGCGCCGTCGGCATCGCCCGTCGCGCCGCGCGCGCGCGCGAGCAACACGCGCAAGCGCAGACGGAAGTCGCCGGTGCCCTCCTCTTCCGCGAGCGTGCGCGCTTGAGCGAGCCGCGCCGCGGCCGCGGACGCGTCGACGGGCCCATCGCGATCGAGCAGCACTTCGGCGCAATCGAGCAGCGTCTCGGCGACCTCACGCTTCTGCCCGAGCGCACGATAGCGCGCGATGCCGTCTTCGTAGCCAGCGAGCGCGACGTCGACGTTGCCCTCGCGTGCAGCGCGCTCTGCGAGGATCGTCGTCGCCTGCGCTGCGATCGCGCGCAGCCCGGCGGCCTCCGACTCCTTGAGCACCTGCTCGGCTTCAGCGCGCGCGCGCTCGTAGAGCCCGAGGTAGACGTGCACGTTCGCGAGGTTCACCCGCGCGCCGAGATCCGTCGGCGCACGCCCAGCGCGCCGCGCGAGCCGCGCCGCAGCCTCGTAGTGCTCGGCCGCGCGCGCTGGCTCGCCGAGCGTGTACGACACCGTCCCGAGGTTGAGCGCGAACGTCGCCATGCTGCCCACATCGCCGAGCTCGCGCGCGATCTCGAGGCTCTGCGCATAGAGGTCACGCGCCTGGATCAGCTCGCCCGCGCGCTGATGATCGATGGCGAGATACGTGAGCACGTTGGCCTCGTCGCGCCGCGCCGATCCGCGCCGCGCGACGCCGAGCGCGTCTTCGTAGCGCAGGCGCGCAGCGGCGCGATCACCGCGATAGCTCGCGACCATGCCCGCCGAGGTGAGCAGCTCGACGCGCACCAGCTCATCGACGCCACCAGGCATCGACGACGCCGCCGCGAGTCCGTCCTCCGCCGCGGCGAGCGCCGCGTCGTATTCGCCGCGCCGCAGAAACACCTTGGCCAGCTCGCGCCGCGCGAGCGCACGCGCGCCCGGCGGAGCGCCATCGGGAAGCTCGGCGAGCGTGGCGATCGCGTCGTCGTATCGACCTGCCGCAGTGAGCGCGCGGCCCGCGGCGATCACCGCATCCGCGCGCTCCGTCTCGGTCGCGGCCGCATCGCCGAGCACCGACTGCGCGTGCCGCGTCGCATCGTCATATTCGCCGGCGGCGTAGCGCAGGCGCGAGAGCTCGAGATGTGCAGCGAGCGCGTCCGGCCCGTCGACATACGCGAGCGCGGACGCGAGCAGCGCGGCCGCGACGCGCGCCGCTCCCTGCGCGGCGAGCTCACGCGCCGCACCTGGCACGTGCGTGCGGATCGCCACTGGATCGCGCGCGGCGATCGCGAGTCGTCCGCGCAGCACGATCACCGCCGGTCCGGACTCGACCGGCGCCGCGAGCAGCCGCGCGGCCGTCGCCAGCACGCGCTCGTCGCCGAGATCGGCGCGCACCGCATCGGCGAGCGCGTCATCGGCGAGCGACAGCGCGTCACCAGCACGCACGACGAGCCCGAGCCCCTCGGCGGTCGCTACTACATCGCCGCCCCCACGACCGCGCCCCGCGAGCACGCGCGTGAGCGAGCTCGCGACGCGCTCTGGCACCGCGCCACCAGCGACCGCGAGCACGCGCAACAGTGGCACCGTCGCGGCTGGCGCTGCGGCGAGCCGCCCCTGCGCGAGGCTCGCGCCCGCAGCGCCGACGGGGAGCGCGCGCACATCGTCCGCGGTCGGCGCGTCTTTCGTCGCGAGCGCCGCCAGCGCCTCGACGACGACGCCTGCGACGCCTCCAGTGCGCGTGATGAGCGCGGCGACGACGCTCGCGTCGACCGGCCCGAGTCCGTCGGCAGCGAGCCGCGCGACGTCCTCCGAAGAGAGCGCGCCGAGCGGAACGGCCTCGTGCTGACCGAGCGCACGCACCGCAGGCGCGGAAACATCCGTCGCGCTCGCGACGATCACCGTGCCCTCCACTCCGTCTGCGTGAACCACCCCGCGCAGCGCTGCGCCGACGATCGTCTCTGCGTCATCGAGATCATCGACGAACAGCGCAGTGCGACCGCGTCGCGCGACCGCCGCGACCAGCCGTGCGAGCGCATCGGCGAGCGCGCTCTCGCTGGCGCCCTCACCTCTTGCCAGCGCCTCGAGCGCGCGGTCACCGACGTGCCGCGCGAGATCGTCGTCGGTCGCGAACACCACCGCCTGCCGCACCAGCTGCGCC
>Ga0105047_10009508_pt1 | contig 16000 bp, 10 predicted proteins | sample MAT04_FD_78384 | JGI IMG/M metagenome (GOLD analysis project Ga0105047, IMG submission 78384) | Freshwater microbial communities from Lake Fryxell liftoff mats and glacier meltwater in Antarctica - MAT-04 (megahit assembly) | ecosystem: Environmental > Aquatic > Freshwater > Ice > Liftoff...
GGCTGCCCGAGCTTGATGTAATCCAGTCCGACATCGTGCAAGGTTTTCAGCATCGTGTGCACTTTGGCGATGTGCTCGAAGTGCGCGACTGCTTGCCCGACTTCCATCTGCAACACATCGTGAATTGACTGGCCGCGATACTTTACTTGCAGCGTTTCGTGGTTGAAACGCTGCCCGCCGCAAACCGGGCACGTCACCCAGACATCCGCGAGGAAGTCCATCTCCAGTTTGTTCGAGCCATTCCCTTCGCACGATTCGCAACGGCCACCGGGCCGGTTGAAACTGAACCGCCCCGACTGATACCCGCGAACCTTTGCTTCGGCCATCTTCGCGTATAGCGATCGGATCTCGTCGAACACTTTGATGTACGTTGCGGGGTTCGAACGTGGCGTACGGCCAATCGGCGTTTGGTCGATGTCGATGACTTTGTCGATCAACTCGATGCCTTCGATACGATCGTGCTCGCCGATCGAATGCGTGGCGGCATCTTCGCCTTCGGTTTCCGTGTCGACGTTCGACTTCCCGACATTCTGCAACGCCTCTTTCAGAATGTCATTCACCAGCGAACTTTTTCCCGAACCGCTCACGCCCGTCACGCAGACGAACAACCCGAGCGGAATCTCGACGGTCACATTTTGGAGGTTGTTGTGCTTCGCGCCGACGATGCGCAGTACGCCGCCCTTCGCCTTGCGTCGCTCTTTCGGGATCGCGATTTCCTTCGCCCCCGTAAGGTACTGACCCGTTGGGCTGTTGGGATTGTCGAAGACTTCTTGCGGGGTGCCTGCGGCCACGATCTGCCCGCCGCGGATGCCGGGGCCGGGACCGAAATCGACGAGGTAATCGGCGGCTCGCATCGTGTCTTCATCGTGCTCGACGACGATGACCGTGTTGCCCATGTCGCGGAGATTTTCGAGGCTGCGCAACAACCGTACGTTGTCGCGCGGGTGCAGGCCGATACTCGGTTCGTCGAGGATGTAAAGCACGCCGACGAGGCCCGAACCGATCTGGCCCGCGAGCCGAATGCGTTGGGCTTCACCGCCGGAGAGCGTCGGTGCGGAACGATCGAGGCTGAGGTAATGCAAGCCGACGTTGAGCAGAAACGAGATGCGTGCGCGGATCTCTTTCAGGAGTTCACTGGCGATGAAACGCTGCACGGCTGGCAGGTTCGCTTCCATGTCCGCGAACCAGACGACGAGGTCGCCGATCGGCATCCGACCGAGTTCGACGAGCGTCTTGTTACCCACACGAACGGCCCGTGCCTGCGGATTGAGACGATGGCCATTGCACGCCGTGCATTTGCCGGTGCGCATGTATTTTTCGAGTTGCATCCGTCGCGGGCCGGCGGAGGTTTTCTTGAACTGCGAGAGTAGTTGCGGAACGATGCCCTCCCACTTGCCGCCGTGCTTCCAGACTGTGCCGCCACGCTGTTTCCACTCCCAGACGATGTGCCGATCCCCACTGCCAAACAGCAGAAGCTGTCGATGTTCCGGCGGCAGATCGCTCCACGGCAATTTGAGATCGATCCCGAGCGACGTACCGACGCCCTCGTAGATATGCCTACGCCAACGCCCCATCCCCTTGAGAGGGCCGACGACCACAACCGCACCGTTGTAAACGCTGAGTTTATGGTTCGGAATCAGTAGCTGTTCGTCGAAGGAATATTGGCTGCCGATGCCATCGCATTCGAGGCACATACCCATCGGGCTGTTGAACGAAAAGAGTTGCGGGGAAGGGGGGCTGTAGCTGCGATTGCAGTAGGTGCAGGCGTAATGTGCGGAGAGCAGAATCTCTTCGTTCGGGGTTTCTTCGGCTTCGGCATCATCTTTGTTCGCGAGGCGCGTATCGGATTCTACGGACACAATCACCGAACCATCGGCGAGGTTCAGCGCCTGTTCGACGGCTTCGCCGAGACGCGTGCGAACCTTCGGTTCGACCTTGAGCCGATCGATGACGACTTCGATGTTGTGCTTGATGCGCTTGTCGAGTTTCAGGTCGTCGGTGAGGCGAACGACCTTGCCATCGACCCTGGCCCGCACGTAACCGCGTTTCAGCATGTCGGCGAAGAAGTCTTTGAACTCGCCCTTCTGCCCGCGTACAACCGGCGCGAGCAACAAGAACCGCGTGCCTTCGGGAAGTGCCAGGATGCGCCCGAGAATTTGCTCGCGGGTTTGGGCGGTGATTGGCCGTTCGCAAGTCGGGCAGTATCCCTGCCCCAAGCGTGCATACAACACACGCAGGTAATCGCTGATTTCCGTAATCGTGCCGACGGTCGAACGCGGATTGCGACCCGCTGACTTTTGCTGGATGCTGATTGCCGGAGACAAGCCACCGACGAAGTCGACGTCGGGTTTCGGTAGTTGGCCGAGAAACTGCCGGGCGTAGCTCGACAGCGATTCGACGTATCGCCGTTGCCCCTCGGCATACAGCGTATCGAACGCCAGCGAGCTTTTGCCCGATCCGCTGACTCCGGTAAAGACGACCAGCGAGTTGCGGGGAAGTTCGAGGTTGATGTTTTGGAGGTTGTGTTCGCGCGCCCCACGAACGATGATATTCTGGTTGTCCATAACGGCGGGTACTGCTCGCTGTCGCACGGCGTGAGTAGGGTACGTCTGATTAGTATAGCCGGTTCGATATCCCTGCCACTGTGAACTTCGCCGGTTCGCAAAATCGGTCCGGATGCGGATTCTCGCGGATTACGTTCATTCAACAGGTGCTGGAATCGCTGAAATTAGACCGAAGCCGGGAACTAAACGTTCGCTGGCCATCTCTATGCATGTAGGGTGCCGTGAACATCGATGACCGTAAACTCATCGACGAGTGTCTCAATGGCCAGCCGAACTCGTTCGGCGCGTTAGTGTTACGCTACCAGGATAGGCTGTTTCGCGCACTCGTTTGCATCGTCAGCGACCCGGAGGATGCTTACGATGCGGCACAGGATGCTTTCCTGAATGCGTACCTTTCGCTGCACTCGTTCAAGGGCGATTCCGAGTTTTACACCTGGCTGTACCGGATCGCGTTCAATGCCGCGATAAGCCAAAAACGCAAGAAGCGCCCCGTAGTGAGCCTCGATCAAAGCCGAAACGGGCAGACGATCCCCGAACCATCGGATAACTCCATCGGCGTTCGACCCGACGAGCGGATGGAGCAAAGTGAAGACGATGCGCAGTTACACGAAGCGATTCAGCGATTGTCAGCCGAGCATCGCAGTGTGCTGGTGCTCAAAGACATCGATGGAATGAAGTACGAAGAGATTGCCGAGTTTCTGAAAGTACCGATTGGCACCGTTCGCAGCCGATTACACCGGGCACGGCTGGAACTGAAAATATTATTGTCGGCGCACGACACCGATTCGATTTCTTGAGGAGAAGGGGACAACCCCAATGAATACGTTACCCGATTCGGAACACGAACTCGTTTGTCTCGCCGTCGATGGCGAACTGACTGCCTCCGAACGACCCGCGTTTCAGGCGCTGATCGCGAAATCGCTAGTCGCAAAAGAGCTTTATGTCGTTCTCTGCGAGCAGCGTGACCGCTTGCGGCAATTCGCGGTCTGCCGCGCACCGAAGTCGCTCGCGGAATCGGTGATGGTTCGCGTCCGCCAACTGCCTTCCCACACACACACAACACCAGCCAAACCGAAGGCGGATTTGCACCGTCGCACCGTTTTCCTATCGCTGGCCACCGCAGCGAGTTTCTTCTTGCTCATCGGCAGCGCGTCGTTCTACATCGCACAAAATCGCAACAGCCAAGAGGCATTCGCTCTACAAATTCTGGCGTTGCCATCGGGCGACAAGAGTGCGTCGCCGCCCGTCGAGACTTCGATTCTTGTCGCAGATCGCGACAACGACATGGATCCGGTCGAGTTCGAACCAATCGATGTCGCACCGAGCGTCGCCATCGTTGAGAAGCCCGCGACAACACCTGTTGCGAAAATCGCACCAGCGAATCCTGGGACGCTGCTCGGGTCGCCGCTCGTCGATTCGTTCAAGCCGTTCGATTCGCTCCGCGTGCAACTGCCGATGTTGATTCCCTTCAGCGATATTCAGCGCGACGATGCTAAAGAATCGCTTCGCAACCAACTGGTATCTGCATCGGGTACAAGGATCGATCTGTTCGCGAAAGACACTGCCAAGGCTGCCGAGTTGCTGATAGCATTCGGGAAATCGCACAGCATTTCGACGATCACCGAAACGATCGCCGGCGAGCGGATGAAGCGCAAGATGCCTTCGACGTGGATCCTATACACCGACATGCTGACCGCAACCGAAGTATCGAACTGGTTATCATCCGCATCGACGACAACCCCGCAACTTGCGACGCGGCTCCACGTGGTTTCGGGCCAGCAACAAGAACGCAAAGACCTTCGCGAACTCCTCGGCATCGATCTGGCCGCAGCGAAAAAACCGGAAGCCGCGACGCCGAATCAATCGCTGGCGGCAGGCACGATCGATCAGGTGGCCAGCAATTTACAGAAAGCGACAAAGCCAGAGAAATCAGCGATTCTGCTGACGTATCTGCCACCCCTCGTGCGGGCGCAACCGTCGCTTTCCAAAGACGTGAAGCAGTACCAAGAACTTCGCAAAGACCGCCAACCGGGCACCGTCAGCGTCATGATCGTGATCCGACCCACGAATGTCGACTAACAACCAGTTGTCACAGTCTAACGCGGCCCGGCGAACGTTCGCCGGGCTGTTTTCGTTCGTGTAACTTTGGCGTAACGACCGCCAACGAATTGGCTTCTCCTATCGTCTTCTGATCGTGCTTCCGGGTAGAATCGGGGGCAGGGCAGCCACTTCCTCTCACCCGTTGAGGTTTCTCATGCGAAAACGACTCTCACTCCTGATCGTGCTGATTGCGTGCGCCAGTCACGCCCGTGGCAGTGGCTTGCTGATTCCCGCAGACAAAAAACTCCCGCCACTCGCGATGGTGAGCCACAAGGTATCGGCCACGATCGACGAGCAAGTGGCAACGACGACCGTCGAGCAAATCTTCCGTAACCACACCGACCGCCCACTCGAAGCCACGTTCCTGTTTCCGGTGCCGAAGGGCGCGAGCGTCAACAAATTTTCGATGTGGATCGACGGCAAGGAAACGACCGGCGAACTCCTCGACGCGAAGAAGGCGAACGCCATCTACACCGAGATCGTTCGCCGCACGCTCGACCCGGGAATCCTCGAATACATGGGGACGGACTTGCTAAAACTTCGCGTGTTTCCCGTTCCCCCGAAGGGCGATCAAAAGGTGAAATTGCAGTTTACGTCGATCGCACAGAAAGATGGCAACGCGGTCGAGTACGTCTACCCGATGCGCACCGACATCCAGGCCACGCGAACGCTCGAAGCGTTTTCCGTGACGGTGAATATCAAGTCTGCACACTCGATTCAAAGCGTTTACAGCCCCACGCACGCGATCGCACTGCAGCGCAAAAGCGACCGCGAAGTGGTCGTCGAGTTCGAGAAGAATCAGGGGATGCTCGATAAGGATTTTCAGCTTTTTTACGGCAGCAGCAAGCAGGAAATCGGTATCACGCCGATCTTTTACCGGCCCGTCACTTCGGACGATGGCTACTTCATGATGCTGATCTCGCCACAAACCGAATCGGTAAAAGCACAGCGAGTCCCGCGCGATGTCGTGCTCGTTCTCGATAAGTCCGGAAGCATGTCGGACCTCAAAATGGCCCAGGCGAAAAAGGCACTTAAATTCTGCTTGAACAACCTCAGCGAGAAGGATCGTTTCGCGATGGTCAGCTTCGCCACGGTGGTCGATAGCTACCGCGACGACCTGTCTCGTGCGACGCCCGACCAACTCGAAAAGGCGCACAAGTGGGTCGACGATCTCCGCCAAAGTGGTGGCACCGCAATCTTGCCTGCGCTGAATGCCGCACTGGGATTCCGCACGAAAGACGAGGGGCGTTCGTTCAACATCGTGTTCTTCACCGATGGCGTGCCGACGGTCGATGAAACAAACCCGGATCGCATTATCAAAAGTGTCGCTGCGAAGAACAGCACCAGCACGCGGATCTTCACGTTCGGCGTCGGCGACGATGTCAATTCCTCGATGCTCGATCAACTCGCCGAATCGACGCGGGCCGTCAGTACTTACGTCCGTCCGCTGGAAGATATCGAAGCGAAGATGAGCAGTTTATACACGAAAATTAGCCATCCCGTCATGACCAACGTCCGCCTGTCGTGCAGTAATGTCCGGCTTCACGGCATCTACCCCGTGCAAATCCCCGACCTGTTTCACGGCAACCAACTCGTGCTCATCGGTCGCTTCAGCGGTCGCGGCCCTGCCACGATTAAGCTGACGGGACAAGTCGGCAGCGAGACGCGCGAGATCGTCGAAGAAGTCGATTTCCCCTCGCGCACGACCGACGACAAAGTGTTCGTCGAACATCTCTGGGCACGGCGAAAAGTCGGTTACATCCTCGATCAAATCCGTGCGAACGGCGAACAGAAAGAACTCGTCGACGAAGTCGTTGCCCTCGCCAAGAAGTACGGCATCGCCACGCCTTACACCAGTTACCTCGTCGTTCCCGATGGCCCGATGCCCGTCGCCGCACCCGGTCGATTTACGACGAATGGCGTTGTACCTCCCGGCGCGGGATTCGGTGGCGGAGGATTCGGCAAGCCTTCGGTTAACCCGACTGGACCCGCACCGAAGACTGGCGAAGTGGCAACCAGTGCGGCGGGGAAGGGCGATAAGGACGGAATCAGTTCCGCTCGAGGGGAGTTGCAAAAGCAGCAAGTCGATGACTCGCTGAAAGCGTTGAAACCCGAAGATAGCAAGGGTGCCCTTGGGGAGTCGCTCAGGAAGGCGAAACGCGATCAGGATAATAACGACAACGCGAAGAAAAACTACGAAGGTGGGAAATTGTCGTCGAATCAGACCGGCACACTCGGCGTCGATTTGTCGCTCGCTTCGACTAACTTACGCAACCAGAATCAACTCTCGCAAACCGCCAATCGTGTGGCATACGGCCGCAACTGTGTGGAAGTCGGCGGCGTCTGGATCGACGACAAGTTCGACAAGAAAATGCCGATCGTCGCGATCAAGGCCCAAGGCACTGCCTACTTCCGCATCCTCGAAAAACAGGCACAAATGAAGGACGTCTACCGCCTCGGCAACCACGTCCTCTGGGTGACACCCAACGGCAACGCCCTCGTCATCGACCCGAAAGAAGGCAAAGACACCCTCACCGAAGAAGAGATTGACACGCTATTCGCAGCGAAGTGAATCCCCATTTCAAAGCCCACGGACGAAAGTCCGTGGGCATTTTCGTTTGTACCGCTAAAACGCGGCCACTAACCCTGACGGTTCGCGGAGATGCAACCGTCGCGCCGGCGAGAACTTCCTCCGGCGGGTAGCCGGCCGGCCGGATTGCACTTTTGGCCCGAGTTGCTTTCCGCAACTATAGTGGATACGCCTCGTTTAACAGGATACTTGCAACTGTCTGTACGGCATTGGGGGAGACGAGTTTGAGCGAGTACCGGATCGTCTTCTTGCCCCTCCGGTTGTTCGCCTCCTGCCACGCCTCGGTTACCCCGTCGGGCAACATTGCACCTCGGTGATAGTTGATAGCCGAACCCCGCACATGCTCGCCAACATCGCGGCGCTCCGTCGGGCAACATTGCACCTCGGTGATAGTTGATAGACTCTTCGCCTTCTTGCTGTAGCGAGATGGTCACGCCTTTCTGAAGCGAAGACTTGTGGAACGCCGTGGCGTTGCGGACGAAAACGTAGACGTGTGGCTGTGACGAGTGGAACATGTAGGCGAACCGATTATTGCCGGGCTGATAGAGGGCGCAAGACCCGGCCAGCTCATCCCTGACAATGCCCGGATGGAGTCCAACCATCTCGGCGAAGAGCGAGTCGCATAGCTTGCGGCTGTCCGGGCCGGCTTTCTCGTGGCCACTCATCCTCGGCACCTCTTGCGACAGAAATTATTATTAGATTGCGCGTGCATAATCTATCGCATTTCCTGATCTCGACTGGAACGTCCCGCAGATATTGTTGAGTATAATGGACTTGCGGCCATTTCGACTTCAGGATCTTGAGCAACCTATCCCGCTAATGAACCTTGCGCTGGGCTAACGATCCAGTTGACTCTTCACCCGGCCGCCCTTGTTCAGCACCTGCGAGTTGATCGTCGTCGTTACCTCCGCATGGCCCAAGAGTTTATCAACGGTGATCGTCGAGCGAGCGGCCCTGCGGTGTGGGCCGGGCCGAGTACCAAATGCCCATCGGCGGACTGCGGGAACAACCGGCTAATTCGTTCGGGTTATCGTCCAGCAACTTCGAATACCCGGACGCCCTCTTGCGGCTCCGAGGGAACAGCAAAGTGCCTAGCCGTGGATTTTCTTGTCTTCTTTCTTTGCGTCGGCCATTGCTGCTGGCTCCATTTCTTCGGCGTACCGATTCATTCGTATAAATATACCCCATGCCGAAAGTAACACTCCTACGGCGATGATGAGCGATGCGGGATATATCATCTCCGTAATGTCATGGTGTGTCGCCTTGAAAGTGGCAACGAGGCCCTCTACGGCAAGAGCAACTATCACTACTACGAAGAAGCGGGACAGAAATCGACGAACGCGGGTTGGCGCGCTAATGTCCGCGTCCCGGACAACTTCTTCCTCGATAATCGTTTCGGAGATTTGCATGGCCACTACAGCTGCTGCCAACAGACCAATGGCTTCGATTATCTTTTGCGCTGCGGCTTGAGTCAGACCATCGAGAATGGCTTCTCCGCCCATTTTTGCGGCTATTGCTATCAACATCAGGCCGGCGACAGCAAACAGCAACGCTATTAATCCATGGACGATTCCGAAAAGTCGAACAACTATTTTCATGGGGCCCTGCGACGCCGCCCTAACGGCAAGAATTTGCGGCCTGAATAACTATCAGTTGACAGAAAAATCCTGTCTGTCCCGGGAAGCGTTTTTGTCTGATCCAGACAACGCTGCTCCGGTGCAGGAGTGACGAACTCCCATCTGATAAGCATTTTCTCCGGTTCCGGACGAGATGTCAAACAAAATGTCTTCGAAGTTTGGCACGGTTTGAGTGCAACACACGAAAGCCAGAAATCAAAAAATCGCAGGCGATTTGACGTAAGTCGGAATTACCTGATTGTCGCCTGACGTCGCCAAAAAGTCGCTCGATGTCGTGTGTCGGTCGCTTGCCGTCATGTATTTACCACTTTGGCAGTCTAAAACCAGAAAAACACCCGAAAACACGGTTTTTGAGCCTCACGAATTCAGACTTACGTCAATTATGAGAGGCGGAATTTCGATCATTTCACGAATCGGCAGGATTTCATTCGCATTCTGTTCACGTATCCTGAACAATTCAAATTCCTCTCAGGAGCCATCGTTATGCCCGTATTTTCCCAGATCGATCGTCGTTCGTTCCTCACCGTTGCGGGTGCAGCGGTCGGGACGGCGTTGCTCAGCCAGCCTGTCGAGGCCGCCACGGATGACTTCGGCGGTTTCACCGTCGGCGTGCAGTCGTACACCTTCCGCAACTTCAACCTCGAACAGATGCTGAAGAAAACGCAGGCATTAGGCCTGAAATACGCCGAGTTCTATCGCGGCCACATTCCCACCGACAGCAGCCCGGAGAAGATCGCCGCCGTTAAGAAGATGTGCAAAGAATACGACATCACGCCGATTGCGTTCGGCGTCGAAAACTTCTCGAAAAACCACGATAAGAACAAGAAACTGTTCGATTTCGCAGCTGCTTTGGGGGTCAAGCACCTGAGCGCCGACCCCGACTTCGACAGCCTCGACAGCCTCGATAAGCTTGTGGCCGAGTACAAGATCTCGATCGCGATTCACCCGCACGGCCCCGCCGGTGGCGGCAAGATGCACCGCTGGTCCGATGCCGAGTTCATCATGAAAACAGTGAAGAGCCACCACGAACTGATCGGGACTTGCCTCGACACGGGCCACCTGATCCGCTCGGCACAGATCGGCGTGAAACTCGACTCGGCAACCGAAGTGCGAACGATGGGCGCACGCAATTTTGGCTTACATCTGAAGGACCACGATAACAAGCGGAAGACCGATGTGCCTTACGGCCACCCAACCGGCGTGCTCGACGTTCCCGGCGTGTTGAAGGCTTTGAAGGAAGTGAAATTCGCGGGATACATCAGCATCGAGTACGAAGCCAATGCGGACGAACCTTCACCCGATGTCAAGAAGTGCGTCGAGTATCTAAAAGAAACCGCGAAGAAACTCGGTTGAACCTCTCATTCGCGAACCAAGCTACTATAATTAGTCGAAATGCGTACTCCGCTGCCACGGTCGGCGGGGCTGACTCCCTAACGTTTCACTGTGTATGGTATCCAACGGAGCTACTTTCGGATGACGCCCGAGCAAATCGTTGAACTGCGCACGCAACGCTACAACGCGACTGTCGTTTATCAGAAGAAACTGCATTCGGACCTAATGGTCCTGCGAGTGAAACCCGATTTTGAACGCCCCAAACATGAAGCGGGCCAATATTGCACGCTCGGTCTCGGCAACTGGGAGCCGCGTGTCGAAGGCTGCCAGCCCGACAACTTGAAGCCCGACGAACTCACGAAAGTCGTTCGCCGTTCGTATTCGCTCAGTAGCTCGATTTACTCGGTACCCGGCACATTGCGCGACATGTCGCACGACGACTGGATCGAGTTTTACATCGTGCTCGTTCGCGAGAATTCGGACGGTGGCCGCGTTCCCGCACTGACACCGCGACTGTTCGCGCTCCAGCAGGGCGACCGCGTGCAGATCGGCGAAAAGATCGTCGGTCACTTCACGCTCCACAGTGTATATCCCAACGATAACGTGCTGTTTCTAGGAACGGGTACGGGAGAAGCTCCGCACAACTTTATGGTGTGGGAACTGCTTAGACGAGGCCACACCGGCAAGATTCTGAACGCCTGTTGCGTGCGTTTCAAGAAGGATCTGGGGTACTTGCCCACGCATCATCAACTGATGGAGCAGTACCCGAATTACAAGTACGTCGGGTTAACGACGCGCGAAGCCGAAGCGGGCCGCAAAGTGTACATCCAGGACGCGATAACTAGCGGTCAGATGGAAGAAACGCTCGGTGATACGCTCGATCCGGCGCGCACGCACGTGTTCTTGTGCGGCAACCCGAAAATGATCGGCATCCCCGCCAAAGACCGCGAGACGGGGCATTGGTCGTACCCACAACCAACCGGCGTGATCGAAATTCTAGAATCTCGCGGATTTCGCGCCGACAACGCGGCCATGAAAGTGGAAGGAAACATCCACTTCGAGAAATACTGGTAACCAATCGAAGGGATGGCGTACGTGGCAGATGCGAACGAGATGATCGGTGGCTACCGGATTAAGAACCAAGTCGGTTCGGCCGGGCAGTTTTCACAGGTTTACGAAGTCATCGAACCGAATAGCAACCGGCACTTCGCCATGAAAGTGCTTTTGCCCGAGCATTCCGATAATTCCGAGCACCGACGAATGCTATTCCACGAAGCCGATGTCGGAATTAAAATGCGTCACGAAAACGTGATCAACATTATCAAAGTCAGTAAGTCCGAAGCGACGCCGCACTTTATCATGGAGTATTTTCCATCTGGCAGCCTGGGTGGTCGACTGCGCTCGAAAGATCCTCGGGACAAGGAATTCCTGAAGCTGCAAGCGAAGAAGATCTTCAAACAAGTGGCGACCGGACTCGCGTACATGAATGCCAGTGGCTACGTCCACTGCGACATGAAGCCCGACAACATCCTCGTCAATGCGCTCGGACAAGCGAAAATTATCGACTTCGCTATAGCCAAGAAGATTGTCAAGCCATCGTTCTTGTCGAAGATGTTTCGCAAGAAACGAAGGCCGATGGGTACGCACAGCTACATGTCTCCGGAACAGATCAAAGACGACCTACTCGACGGGCGTGCAGACATTTACAGCTACGGCATCACGATTTACGAACTTGCCGCAGGCCGCCCACCTTTTCGCGGGGCGAGCAAACAGGAAATCCTCGGCAAGCACTTTCTCGAAAAGCCGGCTTCGCCCATCGGTTACAACGCGGATATAACAGAAGATTTTTCCGCATTCGTACTCAAACTGCTCGCAAAAAAACCGGAGGATCGACCGAAGACATTCCACCAAGTGCTAATCGATTTGAAGAAGATTAAGGTTTTTAAGTCGGTCCACGATGAGCCAGAAGACGATACGTACTGATCGTTCCATTCGTTGTCAGAAATCCCGTACCTGTCGCCGTTGGTGAATGATGGTCCCTGAAGCCCTGCCGTTCGAGCAAGATATTCACGAACTCGAACGACTACTCGAAAAAGTCGAAGCGGAAGGGGCTTACGGTGGCAACGAGTACAAACAGATCCGTCGCGAAGTCAATACGCTACTGAAAGCCAAGTATGCGAATCTGACAGCATGGGAGACGGTGCTCGTTTCGAGGCACCCCAAACGCCCGCAGTTTCTCGATTACGTGGATCTCTGCTTCGATGAGTTCAACGAACTTCATGGCGACCGAACATACGGCGATGACCGGGCCATTCGCTGTGGATTCGGCCGAATTGGCGAGCACAAAATCATGCTCGTCGGGCATCATAAGGGGCGGACGCTCCGCGAACGGCAGCAGTGCTTTTATGGATGTGCGCACCCGGAAGGTTACCGAAAAGCGTTGCGGACGATGAAACTTGCCGCCAAGTATCGAGTTCCCATCGTATGCTTGATCGATACTCCTGGTGCGTATCCAGGGATCGGTGCTGAGGAACGAGGCCAATCGCAACTCATCGCAACGAGTATCTTGGAAATGTCGCGATTGGGAACGCCTATCGTGTGCGTGGTGATCGGGGAGGGCGGTTCGGGCGGAGCACTCGGTATCGGAATCGGCGATCGCATCTGCATGATGCAGTTTGCCTATTACTCCGTCATTAGCCCGGAAGGCTGCGCGGGGATTTTGTGGAAAACGGCGACCGATCTAACCAAGCCGAAGGCCGCGACTGCGTTGAAACTGACGAGCGTCGAGTTGATCAAAAACGGAGTTGTCGACGATGTCATAATGGAACCGCTCGGCGGAGCTCACCGTTCGCCCAAAGATGCGGCGACATCACTCCGAAACTACATCCAACGCCAACTCGCCGAACTGACTGGAATTGATCGTCGAATATTATTAGAACAACGGTACGCCAAGTTTCGCAAAATGGGCGAATTCTTGCATTAACCGCGTTTAGGAAATAGTCCGGGATTTTGTTACGTCTCATCCAACTCTGTTCGGATATAGTATCCGAATTGCCGATTGTTCGAAACACGCTTGTGATACGTTTGACTCGGAGTCGATTCGATGCCAGCACCTGCGAATGTCACAGAGTTCTTGGATATCGTTCAGAAAAGCGGCGTCACCGATGACGCTAAACTGAAGAGTTACGTAAAGAAACAAACGGAAGCGAAAACGATACCCAGTGAAATTGCGAAATTTGCCAGCATGCTCGTCCGCGATGGTTTGCTGACGTATTTTCAAGCCGAGCAACTATTGCAGGGGAAATGGAAGCGGTTTTCTCTCGGGAAATACAAGGTTCTCGAAAAGCTGGGCGTCGGCGGGATGGGTCAGGTCTTTCTCTGCGAGCATAAGCTCATGCGTCGCCGTGTGGCAGTAAAAGTGTTACCAGCCGCAAAAGGCTTGGAAGATGCTTCTCGAGAGCGGTTTTATCGTGAAGCGCGTGCGGTTGCAGCACTGGATCATCCGAACATTGTTCGCGCTTACGATATCGACCAGGACGAAGGCCTGCACTTTCTGGTTATGGAATTCGTCGATGGGATTAATCTACAAGATCTGGTTAAAAAATTCGCCCCACTCGATCCGTTGCGTGCGTGTCACTACATTTACGCGGCGGCCGTCGGGCTGCAATACTCGAACGAAATGGGCATCATTCATAGAGACATCAAGCCCGCCAATATCCTCGTCGATCGGAGCGGGGTGATCAAAATCCTCGACATGGGTTTGGCTCGTTTCTTCCACGAGGAAGACGATGGTATTACCAGAAAATACGATGAGAACGTTCTTGGCACCGCCGATTATCTGGCACCCGAACAAGCCATCGATAGTCATAGCGTCGACATTCGTGCCGATCTGTATTCGCTAGGTGGGACGTTTTATTATTTGTTGACAGGTGGTGCGCCATTTCCCGATGGCTCGATCGCTCAAAAATTACTTTGGCATCAAACGCGAGAACCGAAACCGATTCGCTCGATTCGCCCCGATGTTCCCGAAGAGATCGTCGCGATCGTCGAGCGGCTCATGAAGAAAGAAGCCAGCGCACGTTATCAGACGCCAGGGGAATTAATGGCAGCACTTTCGCCTTGGGTTCAAAACCCGATCTCGCCACCCTCCGATAAAGAACTTCCACGACTGTCACCCGCAGCAGCCGGTCCGGGCAGCACCTCGGCTCCCCGTGCAACGAGCGGGATTTTGCTAGCGGGTGGCAGCCTGAACGGCCAAGGTCTATCCACCACTGGCGAGCTAGCCATCGGAAATTCGCTCGGGTCGCCAACGGGTTCGTCATCGAAACCTCAAACAATTAATCGAACGAACACACCGGATGGTCATCGGCTCGCGACCATAAATTTGCCTGTAACCCAAGGGGAAGTGTGGGGATCACTTGACGTTGACGCACCGCTTCCCGTAAAATTGGAGCCGAATACGAGTTCATCCAGACGAATGAACAGTTCAACCAAAGACAAATCGAAACCGCGTGGAAAGAAGTTATGGACGATGCTGGCAGCGGGTTTACTGGCTGCGCTAGCAGTGGCAGGGATATCGGCGTATCTGTTACTGCGTCCCCCAGAAATTCAGCCTAAGCCGTTGATCAGCTACCAATTGCTTTATGTAACGAGGGGCACAAGCCCCGGCGACCCGGCTGTGACGTTTCCATCACTTTTAGCAGCACTCGGAAAAGCCAAATCAGGAACGACGATACAAATTCTCGACGAACACCACGAAGAACAACCGTTTTTTGTCGATGCGGTGAAGTTGCGCGATTTGACGATTGAAGGCGTGAACACATCGAAAATGATTACTTGGAGCCTGCCAGCGACACTCGATAGCCGACAGACTCCGAAAGCCTTGTTTGAGATTCGCGGCGCAGACGGGTTGAGCGTGCGCAATATCACATTCGATGCCGGTGGGCGACTCGATGCGACGCTTTCCGTCAGCCGAATCGTTGCGGATGTCAAATTCGAAAATGTCGTCGTAAAAGGAGCGAAGATCAGTGGAATCCACATCGAACGCGGTGCGAACGACCCGATGCGTCCGCTCACATTTGAAAACATCCGCGTACTGGCCAGCGGTGCCGAAAATGGCATTAAGTTCGGGCAAACAGGGTCGCAGTTGACAATATCGAACACTCGGATCACCAAAAGCCGAATCGAAGGGTCTGCGAGGTCCGCGTTTCGATTCGAGAGTCCTTCAGCAAACATCACATTGTTAAACAATCGAATATTCAACTTCCAAGTGGGAGTCGAATCGATTCCCACATTAAATCTAACTATAGAAGAAAACACGTTTCACACCATCACGGAAGCCGGCATTAAAACAGATGGTCCACTCACGGCCGGATCGGTGTATAAGCTCGCGCGGAATTACTTCGCAAAAACCGCGGCCATAGCCAACTCGAACGATGGCAACGCGGGCGGCTTCACATTCGCGGACAACGCGCGCGACGCACACTCGAAAGAAGGGAATGTCAGTACGGGCAGCACTGAGATCGCCGGCTATGAACTCCCCGAGCCAAAGCCCGAATCGGATGCCACCTTCTTAAGGTATCCCGCCAATTCGCCACTCAAGTCCGTCGGCCCAAACAAAGTCTCCGTCGGCGCAAGCTGACTCTTCATGGCCCGTGCGGTACAACTTTCAACAAGCAGGCGAACCAAGGCTTTCGCAGAACCCCATTCACAGTGAGTTTATTGCTCGGATTCACAGCTTGTATCACGAGGCTGTTGGAAGCGTTAACTTAACATAA